>Ga0228700_1000176_pt1 | contig 63350 bp, 57 predicted proteins | sample McNCre317_Aug_MG_FD_178019 | JGI IMG/M metagenome (GOLD analysis project Ga0228700, IMG submission 178019) | Freshwater microbial communities from McNutts Creek, Athens, Georgia, United States - 3-17_Aug_MG | ecosystem: Environmental > Aquatic > Freshwater > Creek | place: USA: Georgia...
TTGAAAAGTTCTTTTGAATTTTTCAATCTCAATAGCTCATGGTCAATCTATCGCAAGATATACGCCTTCTCCGGTAGCTCCCGAATATCAAAGATACTTTTCAGACAACAAAAAACCCACAGCCTTGCGACTGTGGGTTTTTATTTTGGTGGTGGAGAACCGAAAAACTCACATTTATCTATTTACGTCGTTGCGCGTGTCCGCGGTGAAGAGCGGAATTAATCGAGAAAAGACATATGCACCAACCACGTGCACCCATGATGGAAGTCAATTACTAATAAAAGTTCATAGCGGCCAAGCCACTCGACTTCTCTAAAAAAGTACGCGTAAATACAACTCCATTTGTTACAAGGAGTACGCAACGTGAGCTCAACCCTAACCGAAATTGAACTGGCCGCCCGATGGGGCATAAGCCCAAAAACCCTTCAACGCTGGAGAACAACGCGCTTTGGACCAGCGTATTTGAAACTTGGCAAAAAGATTCAATACCAACTTTCGGCCATTGAAAATTACGAGAATCAAGTCAGAACAAATGTCGCAAATGAAGGGGCCGAAGAAATTCTTTTGTATCTTCGCCAAACTGGCCAAGCAAGCGTCGATCAAATCCGCTCTGCATGTATGAGTGGAAAGAAATCACGCAACCAGATTCAACAATATCTTTATCGATTAATACGGTCTACTCCACCGAGGATTCAAGCCAGCATGGTCGCACTAGAGCCTGAGAGTCCAGTCATGAGTGTCATTTACAGCCTTTTGCCTGACCAGTGAACAATAGACCGCTATCAACACAAGACTTAGCCGATCGTTGGGGAGTTTCTAGTGATCTACTTGCGAGCTGGCGGCAGCGCGGCATAGGTCCACGCTTCATACAAATCGGGCAGCAGATTCGCTACCCAGTTGCAGAAGTTCAATCGTTTGAACATCAGATGGAAAGCAAACCTTGCACGGTAAAGGGCATCCCTCTCATCACATTCTTCAAAACCCAGAACAAGAGGATCGGAAAACTTCGAAGTTCAAAGTTTTCTGAGAAAAAATCTCACAAAATCATCGAGATTTACCTGAATCATTTGTTCGATTCTGTGCCGAAAACACGCTCTCATAAAGCCATTGTCGACTACGTCAACCTGATGACTCAATACATCACGCCCTACGATTCAGACGAATTTCAATTTGAGGGATACACCGACCGGGTGACACCTGAAGTTCTCTTTGTCGACTTAATCAACAACCTCGAAAAAATCAACGCCCTTGTCAATACCATCCTAAACAAAGCTTGCAACAAGCTATCAGACCTTGAAAAGGCTGAGCTGCTGCGAGCTGTTGATAACTTTGGCGACATAATTACCCGCAACCGAATCAATGGTCTACTTCAGCGTGATCTCACATCCAATCACAGGTAGTGCTGAAAGTATTCAAGAGTTCTTGAATGTGATTTTCTGTATTAAAGAAATCTTTAATGAAAACGCAAGAGTGTCCGCTTTGCAGCGCAAGGCGACGCTTATTGTGCTCGCGCGAGCGTCCGGTTCAATCCCAGTGATGACTTTCGAGTCGCGAGCTGCAACCGTTGTTCAGTAAGGCATGGAATGCGACACTGCTGCAATCACTGAAAAACCAGCATGCCAAGCCATGGCGTCTTCGTCAAGGACGAACGCGATCGAGCAGCGCGCGACATCGGGCTGCACCTCACCAAGGACCTAAACTCTGGTCTGAAGGCATAACGAAATCATCCTGGGAGCAGACATCAACCGCTGAAAAGCGTTCACTACTTTCCCGCTTCAAGAAACTAATGACTGGTGGCTGATATGCAAGGCGAGAGCATCATCCCTTGCCCTCTCTTTAAGTCTGCGCCGGAAGAGATCCAGTGGCAGCAGACCGATGCGGACTTGAGATATCCGTGCCATTCTCGTTTCAAAGTAGCTTTTGTACCAGCTGCCACAAACCATCCATTAAAGGAGCATCGGAATGAAACGTTAAGTAAATCAAACATCCCCCCACAATCAAAGTTGCACTAATCAGAGTTAATTTAATCAACCAGAAAATTACGTCCAAGAAATTAGTGGCGTCAAGATGGCCAGCAATTGTGCCTAGCCAATATGCAATTTTCTCTAAACTTTTATAAATCATTTTTAATTTTTTCAGAAATAGTGATCCCCTTAGCGAAAGAAATTGGATCATTATTATTAATTCAACAATCCTAACCACCGTCATTAAACTTGAAAAATTAGTCTTTTCATTCACAACTTAGTCACAAGACTCTTCGATAACAAGCCTTCATCGAAGCGTGCTTTGCAAAACAACTGCATTCGGGTTACGTAGAACTTCAGCTCGAAGGGCCTTGTACTCTTGGTTATCTGTATCAATCAACGTAACTTTGGTGGCAGGTTTAAAGCTGTCTCGCTCCTTAAAAGTTTCTGCAATCAACTTTGCGCCTCCATCATCAATTCGATCACTCCAGATTTCTTGACATAAATCTTTGCGGTCAGTTAAATCCTCGCATTCTTCGAGATATTCACTTGAACTTTCAGTTTTTTCAACGATCTCGACATTGCTTGCATTTTGCAAATCACTTGTACTTACTACCGGTTGGTGATGCGCATAAACTGAGAACAGCACAAATACGCCAACACCCACAGCGATGTACTGCCAAAACATCAACAAGACCATTCCAACAGCCAATGAAATTGCACCAATGCAGATAATGGATTCTGCAAGCGTTTGAGTCAGCCCCATAGCGACTAGTGCTTCAGAGTAAGTCATAGCAGGCTCCAGCTTAATTTCTTAACTGGCTAACGGTTCTTTTCAACGGGTTGCAATGAACATTCACTGGCACAAGCACTTTTCCGTATTCTGTTTTTTGCGTGATGTATTCAACAAATGGTTTCATTTCATTGCTTTCACACTCATTGGCTGCAGCCACAACTTCACTGCGAGTCATGGCACGGATTTCAAAGTCCGGCAATTTGGCAATTTCTTGTTTCGTTGCACAGCCTGCCATCATTACCGCTAAACACAGAAGTATCGCTTTCATACCGCTCTCCTTTATGAGTGATTTTTTCTTTCGTAAATTTCTATCAACTCCTCTTGTACGAGGAAATTTTTTTCGACCAATTCATCAATTACGGCATGGAAATAGCCACTATTGATATTCAATATCTCTATTGTTTCCATATACATTTTTTCCAGAAATTTGCGAACCATTTCCTCTACATGTAAAAGTTCACTAGCTGATGGTTCGTTAATGACAGTTGCAAGATTTGTTGCGGAAGTCTCAGCTGTCGAGTTGTCATCCGATAATCCCCAAAGACCAAACATTGAGCTGGCCAATTCAGTTGCTTTCGCTAAGTCTGAGCCCGCGCCCTCAGCACTCATCTCATCTGGCCCTAGCAGCAGATATTCCGCAGCCCGACCTGCTAACAGAGTCTTGATCTTGTGCAATGCATCTCTGTATGAAAGGTCATTACTTTTCCTTTCGTGACTTTCATAGGCTGGAACAACAATGCCCCCCATCTCATCGCGCGGAACGATGCTGCAATACGCGGCAGGAGTCTTATCTCTTGAAGTCAAATGTCCAACGACGATATGACCTGCTTCATGAATAGCATTTCTCCTGCGATCTTTTTCCTCATGCAAAATCGCGTCAACTTCTCCTGTACCGTAACAAGCAAATCTCACCAAATCTGCGTACTCTAATGTTCGTTGCTCACGCCATGCCAAGCGCTGCATAGCCTTTTGCATCAATCTACGTCGTCTTGTGTCTGGGTAGCAATCTCTTAATAAGCAAGCGACCTTGCTCACTTGCGTAGTGATGCTTGAACCCAGCCTGTCACGGCCAACCTCTTCAGAAAAAACACCATACACAGCCTCATCAGGCATCTTAGGTAGCTGAATACGGCGGTCAAACATATCTGCTTCGCGCAATGAAACATTTAACTGCTCAAAGTTTTTTACTGTCGTTACTAAAACAATAGGTCGGCTAGATAACTTTGTTCGCATCAACTGATGCAAATTTGCAATAAATTCATGGCATTTCTCTTGGTCGTAAGTTGATGGTGGTGCGTCAGGATTCAATTCTGCGAATTTCTCGCCTTGCCAGTGACCAGCACTCAAATAAACCATAGCCGGTTGCGACCTTGAGAGTCCATCAAACCATTTAGGAAAACCTTTGACAATATTGTTTGCGGGAACAACGTGTAACTGCATGCCAGCACCACTAGCGACATGCTGAATAAGCTGACTGACAATCTCCTCATCATTGGCCTCAATGACCACCGCTTGGCCGACCAAGCCCCAATTTTTTGACTCCTCGACTGCTCGCTCTAGATCTGAGCACCACACTTTGAATGCTGACTCTCTTGATAGAGAACCCCAAAGAGAAAAGGTTGGTTGATCCACTTTTTTTGTCATTATTTTTTCCATTTGCTACTCCTGTCTATGGCGGCTAGGTTAACCATCCAATGCGACAATCTATGTCGCTTCCAAATCACAAATGCCACTTGGCGACAATACTGGACACACTTACATATCAAAATAGCCCTATGAACGAATCACTCTTGCGCCAATGGGAAATGCTCAAACGCATTCCACGATCGCCTAGAAAAGCTACGGCTAACGAGATTTGTAGTAGCTTAGAGTCAATAGGAATGGCAACAAGCCTACGCACAATTCAGCGTGACTTGCATTCACTTTCCAAGGCGTTTCCACTTGTCTTTGATGATGGAAAACCTATTGGTTGGTCATGGCGCAAGGACGCCCCAGCGTTCGACTTACCAGGCATGGATCCTCATGCTGCGTTGACGTTTGCTTTAGTTGAAGCGCATCTACTCAGGGCGCTTCCGCCTAGGACGACTTCTCACCTTCAGCCGTGGTTTGAGCAAGCTCGCAATGTTGTAGCTACCAATAGCTCAAGTGTTTTCAATTGGAATAACAAGATTCGCTTTGTTTCAAAGTCGATGATCCATCACCCACAAGAAATTGACCCAAAGATACAAGCGGTTGTCTACGATGGAATCCTTAAAGGGCATCAAATTAATATCACTTACAAGGCCATTTCTACAGATACGCCCGCCAAGAACTATCCCGTGCATCCTCTTGGTCTGGTCATCAACGAAGATGCTATTTATTTGCTTTGCACAATTAAAGAGCGTAAGGAAATTTCAACGCTAATGATGCAACGTATTCTGGCGGCTGAGGCTACAAAGAACCCTATACGTATTCCTATTGACTTCGATATCGACAAGGTAGCCGCTGCATCTTTCCAAATTAAGTTACAGAGTGCACCACTTAGACTGGTGCTTCGCTTTGATAAGCATGAATCAAGGCGCTTAGAAGAAGCCCCGATTAGTGTCGATCAAAAAATTTCGCCAATTGACAATTTGTGGGTACGTGTAACAGCAACTGTTGATGACACCGTTCAAATGCGGCGCTGGATTAAATCTCTAGGAAATTTAGTTGTCGTAGAAAAACCTAGGACACTTAGAGAACAGCAGATTTCCGACCTGAACTCACAAATTGCAATTTACTCCATTTAATTTAATATAGACGCATTAAGCGTCCCACCAGAACTGGGCTATTCCGCAATAGGCGCTCTCTCTAATCTTGCTGCTGTTAGCTGCTCAATAAGCGCCTGAAATGCTTCACTTGAGTTGAACGCTTTTAGATTTTTGCTTTTCTTTGTCACAAGTAATGGATAAGCACTAACCTCCCCTAAGTCATTAAAAATCAAAGCCTCAAAATCAATAATTTCTAGGTTGCAACTTTCAAGCTCTCTTGTGTACCTGTCAAAATTTTCTGCATTTGTAGCTTGTGGAACAGTGATAAATACCCCACTCTCATCTAACGACTTCTCTATCCAGTTCAAAATATTTCTTCTGTTAAAAGCCTCATAAACGCTTTGCGAATCAACAATGCAATCAAATTTTTCATTCCTAAAAATCACCTCAGGCGATCCATGCCTAGCTTGGACATTCGTAAGATTTAATTCCTTAAAAAATCGATTCGCGGTATTCACACTTTCATATGAGATGTCAACACCTATAACTGCCGAAGCTGGATGTTGATTGGCATACCAAGACGTTAAATAACCAGAATTGCACCCAATATCAAGTATTTTTCTGCTTGCCCCAATTTTTCGCTCGATCGCTTCACCACTTTTGCAAATTGCATCGGCCTTGGTTGAATGAACTACTGCAGCAACACCCCGTTTCGCGATGAACTCGTAGAACGCCAATCTCTGTGCGGGTTTTGGATTATTCATCATTGGTCGCCTGAGTTTTTCAAAAAAGTGAAACTCCCCTTCAGACATGACTTGAGAAAGCATTTGACCACCCCACGCCCAATATGACTCATTATCAAAATGCTTAATTCCAAACTGATCCAGATGTTTGATTAATGACATGATCAAATCGAAGCATAAGGTTTATTTAACTTTTGGAATTTGATTCAATTGAAATCCAATGTACGAACCAAAGCCGCTAGGTGCAGATACATAGGTAGCATACTTAACAGTATCGGCTAATGGCACCTTATCAGTGAACTCATCAATAGAGTCATCTCCCAATTCTAGGTCGAGAGAATCAATTCCGCCTATTTTCATGGCCTCATCGAAACGTTCATCTCTAAACTCAAAACCTTCATCATGCGCTATAAAAAGCGTGTGAGGACAAGGCGATAAATCCCCCTCAACAAGAGCAGGAATAACCACCTGATTACAGACTGGGCATCTAACTTCAGCACCGTCATCTTCCAACTCAATTTTCCGAATTTTTTGTTCTGAATTTTTCATTTGCATTTCATTTTTTATTTAAGACAATCTAAAAATTTAATCAAATCAATTAGCTACTGATTTTCAAGCTTACATCAATTTTTAGCATTCATGGGGAGCAAATCTCGCCTGTATCTTCGCGGCATTCTTCAATCGATCTAGATTTATAGACTTCCGGAAGGCATGCTCGCACCAGAACCTGAAAGTCCAATGATGAATGGCGTTTACAGCCTTTGCCCCACCAGTGAGCAAAGACCGCTATCAACACAAGACTTAGCCTATCCTTGGGGATTTTATAGTGATTTCCTTGCGAGCTGGCGTCAGCACGACATAGGTCCACATTTCATACAAATCGGGCAACTGATTCGCAGCCCAGTTACCGAAGTTCAGTCGTTTGAACATCAGATGGAAAGTAAACCTTACACGGTCAAAGGTATCCACCATCATCACATTCATCAAAACCCCGAACAAGAGGATCGGAAAACTTCGGAGGTCAAAGTTTTCTGAGAAAAAATCAACGTCCTTGTCAACATCATCCTAAATAAAGCTTGCAACAAGCTATCAGACCTTGAAACGACTGAGCTGCTGCGAGCTGTTGATAACTTTGTAGACGTAAGCACTCGCAACCGAATCAACACCTTTCTTTTGCGCGATTTCACATCAAACCATAGGTTTTACTAATCACACTCAAGAATACTGGAATTAAATTTTATTATTAACAGTAGCATTTGCCAGAATCTTTGCATTCAACGTAAGCAAATAATCTAGTACTTCTTCTGGATCATGTCGTCCTTCAAAGTTGTAGATTACATAGTACTCACCACCTTTTTTCGGCTCACTTAAATCCAAACCTAAATCAGCAATAAGATCTTCATCTCGTCGAGTCACCAAAAGTTTAGGTTTGTGCGTTTTTGTAATTGAAACGCTTAATTGCAGAGACCCGAAATTTACGAGAAACCCCAGATATCCGTTCCCTTTGGGAATATGCCCTGGGATGTTGCAGTCACTAACATCTAGAGCAAATGACGAGCATCTCTCACGAAAAACTCTCGTGAACTCTTCTGTTCCAGAAGCTTCAAGTGCATTCAGTCGCTCTGCGGTGAACTCTCCCGTACTTCCCTCCGGCGGGGTGTAAACCCATGGAATGATTTGCATTTCTTGGCGAAGCCGTTGAACTTTTTCAACGAGACGATCCACCTGTTTGTAAATGCTATCTTGCATGATATTGATGCGAAAAAATTTGCAATTTAACTCTCGCTCTATTGTTTGTTGTCTTCGCTCATCTTCGAGCTGGGTTCTTTGGTGATGTGGCTCATCAATTTCTACGGCTAACCTCAGTTCAGGGAAATACCCATCTAAAAAGTATTCCCCGACCGAAAACTGAGATTCGAGCTGAACGTCAGATAGCGCGTAATGCAACGCATACATCACCATGCTTTCGTAACGTTTGTGACTCGTACACGTGTTTTCCTTGATGTAGTTCTCATTGTTAGTTGCCATTAATACTCTCCAGATACATTCACAAAAAATTCAATAAAAGTTAGGACTTTGAAAGTCAAAGCCATACAAAACTCGAAAAAACTCTGGCCCACAGCTCATACCTAGGCTAGAGACTTCAACAATCAAGTTAGTTTTAGTTGATAACAAATTCACTAGTAAACGTTCAATACTTTGCTCATCCATAGTTTCAGCTCGCGGTTTCACCTGTTCAACCGTGTCAGCAAATGCAGGTGCCACATACTCAAAGTCGTACTGCGGCAATTAAAAAAAGTCACGTGCGAGCAGTAGCTTGAAGATTTTGGATCTTGCATAGCCCCACATTTAAGAGAGTAGAGCGACTGATATTCGCCAGATGCATCTTAATTAATTAGTAGATGTGTATTGCGCCCTTTCTAGATTCAATGACAAAAATCTCGCCAAGCTTCAACGATCATGACCATAGCCAAGGTATCAAGCTCGCAGTAACGAAGTAGCGCCTCTCTAATTTTTTGACGGGAATCAGGTGACATATCCTCAAATTGCAAGCGCGCATAGGCGGTAGCCGCTGCACCACCTTCAGCAATCACCAAATCATCTGGATCTTCACCGGATGAGACCTTCTCACCGATCAACGTTGAACCGTACTCTTTTAACAGGTCATACGGCTCGATAGGAGCACCAGATCCGTCATCTACCCACCAAGTGAAATTGGGAAAATTTTCACTAGGAATTCCAGCTGCACTGCCATATATGGGCTGGCTATATTTTTTGTGTAAAAGCTCGGAGCTCTTAAACACAGCAGGTAAGACTTTTTTGATGGAACTGCTTCCCTTTGTTCCAACGTGGTAGTAGGCTCGCGAACTCAATTTGCACAAGTCATACATTGGACGATCGCCCTCTTTGACTAGCGTCTTAATGAAATCAATTAACTCTGGCGCATTACTTGGTGGATTGGGAGTGTTTTCGAGCTGTTGAATGATCTTGGTCAGGATAGTGTTCTCATGATTACTCCACATGAAAACAGTCCCGCTGTCTTTATCTAGTTCTGCTTTAAGGGCTTGCGCGAACTTGAAATTTGGAAATACGACAGGATCAGTGAGTAAGAATTCGCCCGCATGCTCAATCCGACCATCTTTATGCATGATGTGATGAGAAAACTGAAATGCAACAGGCTCATAGGGGCGCATTCCAGCATGAAAGGGAATGGCTACTGTGCTGGTTTCGAAGTCGATGAAGTGGTATGGGTATGACCAGGCCGCCATTTCCATCGCTATCTCTTTTTCTGCAAGCCAAAAACCGCCTCGGTCTTCACTTTCCGGAATCCCTCGAATTTGCATCCACTGACGTTCAGACAAAGATAAGTATTCGCCATGATCTTTTTCTTCGATATCGTCTGGCTGCACAGAGGTCATGCGTACACGACCATCCGAAATCAACTTATCTTTGCCGCGAAAGTTGTAGATATCGAGAACAGTCCCCTTCGCAAAGTCTTCTTCAGTGAACTTGTAAGTTTCAGCCCAGCACTCTTTGAAACCATTTTGGAGTCCATCTCCAGAAACTGATCTAAATTCACACTTGCCGCATTGAGCACTAGGTTGAGGTTTGATCTTTTGATCGGCCTTGTAAGCACTAGCCCACTCTTGAGCCAACTCAGGCAAAGCTCTTTTATGCCCAAGAACCTTTACACCTTCTTTGAAAATTTTTTCGACAAAATCATCTGTAGGCACAAGAGCCAGAATGTTTTTATCGATTTTCATCTCTTTGGCTTTAGGGCTCGTGATTACCTTCGAGCGCTTTCCATCCCGTGTGATCTTAAAGAGTTGATTCAGACCATCGACAGAGACCTCAAAAGCCTTATCCGGCATCATCAAGAAAGTTTTCAAACTAGCTTGGGGAAACGCCGAACGAAATACGTGCGCTTGAAAAGCGACATCTTCCACGTAAGCACGCATATCACTCGTGAGATCGCCTTTAGCGCCCAGAATTTTCGGCTGCATTGAGTTGTATGACTTAGCCTTTACCTCAATTAATTGGTAGTCATTGCCATCTTTAACCAGGATGTCTACCCGTGCAAAAAGATCTCCAAATCGAATCGCAGGCTCGAAAAGAACAACTTTCTCTCTTTGCAAAAGCTCAGAAGTTTTGACTTCAGCTTCGTGATGGTTGATCGCCTCAATCTCAATACCGTCTGGGTAATAAAGTTTGGCCAGCTCTCCAACTTGATAGCCTCCCTCAGCCAGCATTGCCAAGAAGCTGTCCTCTTGCTTTGTATTTCGGTAAACCTTGTCTTTACCTGTGTAAAAAAGCTTGGTAGGACATTCCGCAGCGAGTTTGAAGCGCGACTTGGTGAGGTAACGTGGACTAGCCATGGTGTGAAGACTCCTAGCTTGGCGAGGCATAAAGATGACTTGCCAAATATTATTAATTTGATTATGTACCGAAAAAAGTAACGATGGACTAAGGAGAAACAGCACTCTTTGTTAAGGACTTGCGAAAAACAGCGGGGAAATCTAGTTCGGCATCACTACCGCCCTCCCTGGCCTTAATCAATCTATCTTTCGCTTGGGCATCTTCAAGGTGCGTCAACGCTCGGAACACATGAAGTAATGCCCGCCCCTTGGGTCCATCCGTAGAGAGTTTTTGGTTAAGAAAATTCACCTGCACGCCCACTAAATCGAGATAGTTCACGATCGATAGTAGGTGCCGGAGTGAAAGTCCGAGAAACGAAATATCGGCGACAAGTAGGCAATCGAACTCATGCTGTGTCGCACTTTGCAGCATCTGGTTCAATCCCTTAAGATTTTTTGTGGATTGATTCCAAGTGCGTACATCTGTAAAGGTGAACATGACCTCTGACTTAAAGTGTTCAACATACGCTCTAAGCAAACGCTCTTGGTCAATAACATCCATCAAATTTGAGTTCACCATGTATAGCGCTGTCTTCATATATAGCTCCTGCTTAAGATGAATTGTGAATTAACATAAAGAATTTATTTGTCTTCAAATGGTTCTACATTCAGTTTTTACTGAACTATTAACATCTTTGAATATGAACGAATCTTTAATAGAGCCAAGTCCATCTATCAGCTTTTCGCCTTTGAAAATACGACTCAAAGTCACTCCATCCGTGAAAGCAGCGTTAGAGAGATTTCCTCTATCAAACGACCAAACCATCAAAGAAGAGCGCGGAGCCTTCATTGCGGAGACTGAGATGTTGATTACGCCAGACTTGATTCACTGGATCTACGCATCCAGCAATGATGTGGAAGTACTTGCTCCCTTGCAGCTCAGAGAAATTGTTCGAACTGGAATATCCTCTGCGTTAGAACAATACAGATTAGTTTGAAGAATTAGGAGAACCTCATGGGCATTAGTAAATTTCAGCTTCAGCTCTTACAAAAAATTCCAAGGGAGCCAAAATCTCCGTTGACAACTAATGAGCTCGCTGATTCACTCTATAACGCCAACGAAAAAGGTGTAAGTAGAGAGAGTTTGCGCAAGCGCATCATCAACAACATCAATCAACTCGAAAAAGTTTTCCCTGACGCCTTGCTGATCGATAAATCAGAAAAAGATCACAGATATCGTTTAAGTGCGAAAGCCCCCCTCTTGCTAACGCCCATGAGCCAGGAGGAAATGATTGCATTTGGCATCCTGAGTCATTTTGGAACAGACCTTCTGCCTGATCGCACACTCGAAGCTCTCAATCCATACTTCGAAGAAGCAAAAGAAGCAGCATTTCAGTGGGCACGGGAGACAGGTCACGGAGTCCGCGCATCTAAAGAACTCGCAGGAAGTTGGCTCAAAAAAATTGCAGTTGTCCCCGCTGTCATGCCGTTCACAGCCCCTGAAGTAAATCAAGAAATTAAGCGCATTGTTCATGAAGCCTTGTTTTACGAAGAGTTACTCAAACTGAAGTTCATCAATATCGCAACAGGAAAACCTGAAACCTGTATCGCAAGTCCTTTGGCTCTCGTTCAACAGGGCGTGAGAACTTACGTCATTGTGAAAAAGCAAACCTCTAAAAAGGCAGAGCGCATCCTGTTAGCTCGAATTATTGAAGCAAGCGTCACCATTGGCAGCCTTGAACATCCAAAGAACTGGAATCTTCCAAAATTTCTAGAGCAAGGCATCAGCCATGCGGTATTTCCAACAGAGATGTATGGCAGAACACACGACTTTAAATTTTGGGTCGATGCAAGCACGCAGTGGCTGAAAGAAACAAAACTGGGCGAAAACCAAACCACATCGGACAACCCTGATGGCAGCTATATCTTGCATGTCACTCTTCCATTAACTGAAGAGCTGGTTCGTTGGATTCAAAGCATGACAGTTCATGTCAAAGCTATGGAGCCAGATTTCCTCGTTAGCAGATTAAAGGACGATCTGAAAAAAACTCTTGCAATTTACAAATAGAGGCACCAGCCCACTCAGAAGAAGTGGGCTGTTTTTTTTCTAAGCAGCGTTTGCTAAAAATCCGATAGTTCGCGCATGCGTAGATTTTTTGTGACTCATTTCAGTCTTCAATCGCTCGAGCAGTGCCATCGAGTCTTTAATAGGATTGAGTCGCGACTGACGCACTGAATTAGCGAAGTCTCCAGGCGTAAGCAATCCTAGCTGGGATGTGGCCTTCAAAGCAAGATCTGAACAATCAATCGACAGCTTGTTACACAGATCTTTGAACAACTTAATGGACTGTTCAGAGTTGAGGTATTGGAAATTGGCTTTCAAGTCAAAACGACGCATACTTGCCTCATCAAGCTGAGTCATCAAATTAGTCGTACAAAAGAAAATCCCCTGAAACGACTCCATTTGCGTCAACATTTCGTTGACCATGCTGACTTCCCAGCTTCGCTGAGCGCCATCACGCGAACGCAAAAAACTATCCGCTTCATCAAGAATCAACACAGCATCTTTATCGTTTGCCTCATTGAACATGGCCGCCATTCGAACTTCTGTCTCTCCAACAAAGGGGCCCAAAATGTCTGAAGCACGCTTAAGCAACACCACTTTGCCAAGCGTTTGTGCAACGTACTGCGCAAAAGCAGACTTACCGGTACCCGGGGGACCATAAAGACAGATACGACCAGCATTAGCTGCACGCAAGCCTTCAACAAGTTGATGCAAATCACAGTCCGAATTCACCACACTCAAGTCGTAGCTAACACTCATGCCCTGAGTCAATGAGCGTGAGAATGTTTGGTTTTGGACAGAAAGTGCCGCACCAACGACCGTATCCATGATTTTTTCGGCCGAGATGTCCCGACTTTCAGAGTAGATTACCCCAGCGACTTTTGCAGCACGAGCAATCAGTGCTGGAGACAAGGACTCATTTGCAGCAACTGAATCACACCAACCTGCCGTCACATTCAACTCTTTTGTAACGTCTTGAAGCATGCTTGAACGCACGGACAAAGGTGGAATCTCGACATTCACATGCAAATCAAAACGGCGCAGATGTGCAGGATCAAGAAAACGAATGTTGTTGGTGATCCAAATCGCAGGAACTGTATTTTGCTCAAGCAACTGATTCATCCAACCCTTTTGACCACCACGATTACCGCCCTTTAGACTAAAGCCAAGGTCTTCGTTGCGATTGGCTGAATTGATATCTTCAATCTCATCAAAAACAAGCAGAGAGCCTTTGCGCTTGGAAAGAATACGCTGGGACAGTCGATAGGCAGACATGCGATTGGCGCCACCAATACGGCCACCATCACGGTCTTCGACAGCAACTTCAAAAAGGTTCGCTTTAATCTCCATCGCAAGAGTTCGCGCGAGTTGGGTCTTGCCCCCACCGGGTACGCCATAAAGAAGGACATTGACCCCTCTATCGGAGGACTCGATGGCATGCTTCAGGTATTTAGCCAAGTAAGACACCTTCGGTCCGAGGTAATCAAAATTAGCCAATGTCAGCTCGGGGGGAGGTGCGACAACAAAGTTGTCGGAAAAAATGTCAAAGGGATTTTCTGGCTCTGCATTAATGCGTTCAGTAATGCCGTTGATCAAGCCAATCTTGTTACAGAAGTCAAAAATGTTGTTTTGATCGACGCAAATCAATCCCGAACGAATCAGCGTCGATTCGAAAGAGAGTGCTTTATAGACCTCTTGAGGTGAAATATCGAGTAGAACTGACAGCGTCGTCACTGCGCGTTCGGTAGACATTTCCCCCAATGCGGCCATGGTTTGCCGCAGAAATGCATGCTGACGCTCAATCACACAAAATAACAAAATATTGCGCTCAATCTCCGTCAATCCAACCTCGTTGGCAAGCCAATTGATGTTACGCACCAAATTACTCTCAGGCAAAGGCGGTAATGTGCGAGTGACAACTTCACGATGTTTTTTCTTCAGGGCGGCAAGCACAGCTTTGTGCTCATAGTCATCCTCCTCGGAATAGCCCAAATCCAGCGAAAAAATAAGGTGCGGTTCCGAACAATAGTCGTCATGCAGAACACTTTTGTGGCAACCCAAATCAACCAGCACGCGCAAAGTCCACTTCTGGCAATAGGCTTGAATCTCTGCAGGCATATCGTCTAGGCATGCACTTGTATTCTCACCAAACGAAGGTGCGCGAAGGCCACGACGGCGACGGTATTTCATATTGACTCCTTGGTGTTCTAGAGCTTATGGATAAACGAGCTCACAGCATGAGCTCGAAGATTTACAGCAAGCATGAATTAACTAGGAGTCTATGAAAGGATAAAGATAAATTCATTCTTTATTAAAAAGCGACATTACAAATTCACTTTCACCATCTTTGCCCAAGGGACCAAGAATTCGTTGCAGATAGCGTTCTTGAAGGCAGTTATCAAATGGCGCTGAAGAGCGCTTTGAGTGCCATGACAGCAACTGCATCGGTAGCCCTAGTGGATGGCTTTCCATGACCTCTAGCAACGCTTGCTCGAAGTTGCCGAAATTACCTCCAAAACCAGTACCAGGACGAACCAAAGCCATAACTTTCGGCAATACGCGGTTCGAGTTGTAAAGCGCCTGATACGTCGCACATCCCTCACCACGAACGTACAGCAAGCTAAATCTCTGAGGGCCATGCGCATCACACAATTCTGGCAATCTCTCAAAAACAGACCACATAGCGAATGGTCCAGTGCCATCGCTCAATGCATCAACCACAAGTCGCTGATAAAAATCAGCATCCAAGCATGCGGGGATCTGGAGCCTCCATCCGGTTGGTGTTAAGTCAGCGGGATGCAGCAGCTTACTCGCAAGTAACTGATAGCCTCGAAAAGCGCCATGCGATAGCTCCGATTCATAGCTAGCTTGAGTCACGGACATATCGGCATAAACAAAGCTTTCAACACCAATCGACCAGTGCCGGATAGGACTTCCGTCTAACCCACTTGCGGGGTAATAAAGACTACCTTCTAGAACCTCGAACAAAGGAAATGCTTGCATCGCAATTTCTTGTCTTGTCAAGCTTAAAAGCCACTCCTGATTCATACCGTACTCCTCACAAATTGGATTCAATCTGTATAGTTTTATTCGAAGACATTATTTGTCTTTTATTTGAATAGAACTATCAGGTATGAACCAACTTAAGAACTAAAAATTTGATATCCATACGATATTGAAGATCAAGGCTCATGCTGTGAGCCTGCCATTTTTTAGGATGAGCATTGAAAAAAAGTAAGGCATGAACATGAAGTTACAGATGGAACAAGCAGCAAATCCTTCAAGCGCGAACATGGTTTGCAAATTTTGCACTTTTGTTTTTTGTTCAGACTCTTCCGCAACCTTATATCGATGCGGAATCGACTACTACCTGCAGCCGCCTGTGGCGAGAAAACAAGGGCGAATGGACTCATACCCCGAGGTCTCGGAGGCTATGAGTTGTGAAAAATGGAAACTAAAAATTTAAAGACGATTTTTGTCTTTTTAAAGAAATAAGCTACCCATATCAACCATAAGGAATAGACATGTTTCAAAAGCAATCCGCCCCCTCTCTTGCGTCTAAATCTACTGGGATTTGGAACTACATCCCAGAAATTAGCGCAATTAAACGCTGGACAACTGAACTTGCCATGACTAGCCATGCAACTTTTAATGCAGACATATGGGATGTTCTTGGTCATGCGGTTGTGATTGAGCACCACGATACAGATGAAGTCAGAAATATGGTTCACCATATTGCTGGCGAAGGAAATATGCAGTTGCATTTAATCAATCGTGAAAGCATCACCAATTTTTCAGATTGGATCAAAGCGGTTCCATCTGATGCACCTACGCTCATATACCTTGAGCCAGGTTTCTGGCTTAAAAATGGTCTATCTAAGGACGACTCTGAACAAACTTGGCCAGAATGTCCGACACATGACGACGACAAAGCCTATGCATTTCGCAAAGAACTGGCTGCATTCTTAGAAACAAGTGCGCGCAAACAGCCAATTGTTTTCGTAACTGCAGTTGAATATGTATCCCAGCTTGACTCCCTACTTCGCCGTGAAGGCCTTTTTGACCGTCGCATCAAAGTTCCCGAACTTGAATACGAAGATGTGGCGCTCACTTTTATTAACGAAACCGGTTCTGAATGGATGGATGAATCTATTCACTCTCAACTCAAACGCGTTGGCTGTCTAGTACGCAATGAATTCAGTGACCAACGTCGCCGAGCTCTATTTCAGAAATCTATCAAACGCTTGGCCTGGCGTAAAGGCGAAAAAGTATCGTACAAAGAGCTGGTTCAATTCGCAGCTTATGGGACAGCCGAGGGTGATGATCGCTTAGACCCACCACACATCCGACGTCGCCACGCTATCCATGAGGCAGGGCACGCATTAATTGCTTATCTGGACTCGAAAGAAAAGTCATTTCCTGAATACTGCAGTGTCATCAAGCGCGGAGGAACTCACGGCATCATGATTCGCGCGTATGAATCGCACGAACGAATCAGCGATGATTTGTCGTATCAAGATATGACTCATAACATTCGGGTCGCCCTTGGAGGCCGCGTGGCAGAGCATTTAATGCTTGGTCCATTGGATGCCAGTGCTCGCGGTTCAATCAACGATATGAAAACTGCAACGCAAATAGCTGGGTCTTTGTTCGGCAAGTGGGGGCACTCAACCGATGTCTCCTCAAACACAGCCGCAGCATCAAATTTAGCTGTTTTTATCGGAACTCCAAGCGATTCTGAATATGAGCATACAGAAAAATTGATTCGCAGCTATTTGCAAAATCAATTCATCTTGGTTCTAGATCTCTTGAAGACGAACGAGGCACTCCTCAACTCTATTGTGGGAGCTCTCAATCAAAAAACTGTTCTCTTAAAAGAAGATTTCATTCAACTGATCTCCGATGACACATCTATTAAAGCTCAACCTCAGGGTTGATTAAGAGAAAAATCAATAAAGACGATATTTGTCTTTATTAGATGATTTAATTCATTTATTCGAAATCAATCACACCTACAAAGGAGATTCAATATGACAAGTACCGCCGCCCTCGCCTTTGGTGCAACTGATGCACAACTGCACATTGCAAGCTTGTACTACCCCATCCTGCTACAAGTTGCCAGCAACAAAACTGTAATCACGTACAAAGAACTTCTTGCAAAGGCAAAAGCACTGAATCCAAACGATCCAATCATGCAAAAGATGATCCCTGTTCGCTCTGGCGCTGTCCTAGGTGTTCTTTACCACTTTGCAGAGACAAATGGTTTGCCACGCATCACTACGTTGGTTGTTAAACAAACAAAAGGCGAATGCGGCAGTGGAATCGTTAACTCACACGATTGCCCACTCGAACGCGAGCGCTGTTACGAATTCGATTGGTCAGGCGAACAGCCCAAATTCTGGGAATTCATTTCTAGTTCCAAAGCTGCCAATGCAGCCAAAATGACACGAAAAATTCGTATCACTATGGAGCGTGCACTCGACATCGCATGGGCCTATTACCTGTCAAACAAAAAAAAACTGACCAGCGAAGCCCGCAATAGCATTGAAAAAATTGCAAAAGCTCTTTGCACAGGCATCACGACCGAAGAGGCTTTTGCACCTTACGCTAACGCATAAGCTCTCCAAACTCAATAAAAGGCTCACTGATAAATCAGTGAGCCTTTTATTATTCCGAGAAACTAATCACAAACTAAATTTTGAGACGAATCGGACTGATCAATTGATAAATGCCAAAAGTCGGCCTCGCATACGGCCCGAATCGTGAGGGATGGAACAGGGAAAGTCACATCATCAATATCCATCGAAGACCTCTTCACGCCATGCTCACACTCTGACTGAACTGCCCCATGGGTTCCAGAAATTTGAAGACGGATTGTCAAAGACATCCAGTACTGAGTATCAGCCTCTAAATCGATATCCAACCAATCAAACAACCAGTAAGCACAGTCGTAGCGCCGCAAATAATGCAATGGCTCCGTCAAGCGAATGTGCGCACCAAACGGATAAAGCGCTCGTACGTTGTCCATTTGATGCATTCTGGAACGAACCTCTTCTGGCGAGAGTAAAGCGTAAATTGGCAATAGAACTTTATTTTGCACACAATACCTTGTACGACTCTTCAGGTGTGTTTAATTGAACGTCCTGGGAGGTTGTTTTATCAGCCATAGAAATCCTTTCAGTAGCCCCGTGCTAACTTCTGACATTTTTCGGCACGCTCAATGGCCAACACAACATTGCTGGATGCCTCCAAGATTTTTTGAAAATTGGATTGATATGGAATCGTCAGCGTGATGACTGACTCATACTGCATGTGCCCCAATATGCTGACGTTCCCCCATGAATCAGTCTTTGCGTACTGATCAGGAACGTTCCAACAATCTTCAAATACAGTCTTGGTGCCGTCGCGAAGCTTGAGTCGCAGAGCAATGTGGCCGTTTGAGAACTGACTCGTGAACCGGCCGTACAACTTAGTGTCAGAAAATTTGTATCTCTCGCTGCTAGGAAACCAATCACTTTCATCGTCTTTATACATAACCTGGACAACACCAAATTGGCTAGCACCACCTCCGTCTTGAACCAGGTTCAACAGCTCTTTTAGCGACGTCAAATAACTTTTATTCCAACTTGTTTGCAAATGGACAAGCAGCTGCGCGTTCCGGTTGTGATCGAACTTCAGCTCTGTATGCATGTACTTAGAGATCAGCGCGTTCTCAGGGAATCCAGACAAAACCTTTTCAGTAAGTCGATCTGCCTGTTCTTTTTGCTTAACAAACGAGTTAAAACTGTCGGATGCTTTTTTGCCATTAATCCGCCCATCCGAGCTTGCAAAAGAAATGATTCGCCCAGTCAACTTGCTTGAGGAAACCCAAACATCAGCTGTAACAACCCATTTTTTACCGACTTTTTCTTGGCTGACAATGTTGTAGTCATCAATGTATCCAGCGCTGTACGTGAGAATTTCATCTTTCAGCAATCGATAGGTTTGGATATCCCGCTCGCTTAAGACGAGCACGCCAATTCGATTGTCGATGGCTTGTTTGAATGCCTGTTCTTTTGCATCACTAAGACTTCCACCTACACCGGTACTACGGATAGGACTCTGTGCTTTGTTCGTTTGAGGAGCCTGCGTTGCACAACCAGTAAGAAAGATTACAAGAAAAAGTACAACCAATGGTTGGACGATCTCAACGGATGCGGCGACGAAGCTCTTGAACAGCTTTTTCACTATCTTTGTCCCAACGTACGGTGACAGCAACGGTTTGGCGATCAACAATTTTTTCTTCGACTGAACGGACACCACGCAAAATTCCACTAGATTGGGTTCGAATGCTCTCTGTCACTGTTCGGATGACTTCATTGATGTTTTCTCGTGAAGCGATGTTTGAATTTGGAAATGAATCGTCGTCAGTCACGCTAATCACCTCTTGAGTTGAAATCTTCGATTTCAGCTTGTCGTTTGCTTTCTCAACGTTTTTGGTTAACGTGTTAGTCACTCGAGATGTCGTGACTTCATCGCTAATGAATCGATTGAGCTTGACCAAAGCCACATCATGTGCCACGCCAAATGCGGCCTCTCGATTGGCCTCACTATTGCCAAACGAAGGTGCGTAAGCTGTCACCTCAATCGCTTTGATATCTCCTTTTGAACAACTTGCGTCTGAAAATCCAGTACCCCAGCCACATTCCCATTCGAGCTTGACACCTTGACGTTTGAAGTTAGAGCTCAACTTCTGCGCTCCGATCAAATCACCTGCTGCACTGACTTGATCTTTCTTGTCTTTGGTAGATGAACAAGCCGACAGCAACAGGGCCAAACAAAAAATAGCCAATTTAGTTTTCATACAGACCTCTCATAGTTTTATGTGCACAGCTTATGAAAAAGCAAGCTCACCACGAGAGCCCGCCTGAATATGCTTGACATCGAAAACACCTAAAGATTAAAAATAGATAAAGAAAATTTTCGTCTTCTATTTCCGTACTCAATCACATTAAAACGGGCATGCCGCTCCGCAGCACAAAACACGCGTCAATGGATGGACATAAAAACCTCGACCAGCTTCAGAAGCAGATCGAAAACCATCTGAGCTCACAACTCGACCGTCATCCGTCATTACGGTATGCACATCAACATCAAACGAAACATGCAAGAGGACATGGTGCTGTAAGGTCGGAGAACCTTTTAGTCCCTTGCAAATTTCCGAATAAACATCATCCCACTGGAACCCGATGCGCTTGTGTAGGAAGCGCCAAAGCGGTTTTAAGTTTTCGTTGAACATCTTGAATCGGTATCCGAGATACTTACTCTTCATTGGAAGTTTTTTTCCACAAAAATCATCGATTACGTCATAGCCATCAAGCAGCTTGAACTGCTTTGCTTTGCGGTAAAAATTGCGACTCCGCTTAATTGACTGCGCAGGCACCCACGAACCATAGTGGGCGACTCGAGGTCGTTCGACAATGACTTTGTGCATATCTGAGCGCATAACAACCTTTCTGGAAATCAATGCGATTGTTTGCTCATGTAAAGAATTTAAATGTCTTTGTAGATATTTCCAAATTTACTATTTATGCCAATTACCCTGGAAGCAATGACGCACCTCATGACCAATCGTGTGAAAGTTAGTCACCTCAGGCAGTACAACTGTGCATTTTTTATTCACAGAACTCGAATCCCAGAATGAGCAAGCCTCAACAGCCTCTAGGAATCCGCCAAACCCTCTTTTCTTGCTTTCTGCATTGCAAGTTGCCTGTACGTTCTTGGTTGTAATGAGGGTTACTGCGATGTTGTGTGAATGCACTTTCGTGAAACGGAACGCTTCATGTGGGTTTTCTAAAGTGTTTGCAGCATGACTAAACGAGCAAACGATAGACAACACAACCAGCACTAAAAACTGCAACGTATAAATGCGCATAGCTTCACCCTAGAAGTAGAAAAGAGGCTGCCCACAAGTGCATCCCTGTAGGCAGCAATCAATTACTTTGCTTTATTTAGCTTTTGAGCCTGTTTCAGCAAGGCGTTAACTACGTCGATCGGCAGTACGAACGGAGAAAATACGTCTTCAACTTTTTTACCCTGCATTAGCTCTTGCACGATAAATTCACGATACTCGCGCGCATCTTGTTTAAGTATCACCTTGTTGGCAACATAGTATTCCCACATCAGAGTTGATGCTGAATCATAAGAACGAGAAACCAAACCATCCGTGCGCTTTATAGCCATAAGATCTCCTTGAAAACCTTAAATCTACAGACGAATAGCGACTATTTATGTCTCTATAAATATTTCGGGTTTCTGTCTGAAAAACTACTTGCCATAAAAAGATGTGATGTCGAACTTTATCGACAATTCTGAATCATCTGCAAGCCGAATGAAAAGAGTGTCAATCATCACGTCCTCTCCATTTTCCAACTCGATCGAACTGACAGTTTGCTTTACCAAAGTCCAGCCTTGGCCGTAATCTCCGTATTTTTCAGATACGTAGTCGTACTCCATCTGGATACCGGATTCAGACTCTTTGGCGTTGATTTCGACCAACTGGCGTTCATCATTTACAGCTAAATAAAAATCAGGAAGTAAACGGTTATTTTTCAAAATTTTATTCATACGCAAATCCTTGTTGAGTCTTGAATTTACGTTTTTAAAAAGATTTTTCTTGTCTTTACATCATCGTTTCGCGCGTTGCTACTCTTCGGTTGCAACCTGACTATTTAATCACTTGCATCTGATGGCAGCGACTTCAAAAGTGTCAAAGATTTTTCTGCCTTCGTGTGAGTCAATCATGGTTTTCCTTCCAAAGCTACCGCTGACTCGTACTGCTGTCGTAAATCCTCACTCACAACACAAATTCGCACAAGGTCAATGGCGTTGGTTTTCTTTTCGAACTCGCGCAGTGCCTTCGCTGTAATGCGTGCGGCCAGCATCGGTGGGAACTTAAAAACACCTGTCCCAATTGCTGGCATCGCTAAGCTTCGTATGCCGTTATCTTTGGCTGTATTAAGCATCGAGAACATTGCAAACGCCATGTATCGCTCAGGCTCAGTGTTCAAGATGTAATGCGCCGCACGTACATGAATCACCCACGGATTAGCCAATTTAAAACCTGGAGTAATCAGTGCAGCCCCAAGCTCTAATGGTGCGAATGGTTGGCAGAATTTTTCTAGCTCCGGTCCAGCTGCGGTGTGTATAGCCCCCGCAACGCCTGAGCCAAGCCTAAGATTGGCATTAGCTGAATTAACCAAAGCATCCACATCCGGCTGCATCACGATGTTGCCAACGACAACTTCAATTTTCATATCTTCTTCCTCAATCCGAACTACAGACAAACTCTGCAACTACTTTCTTACCTCGAAGGACTGCAAAACCAGAGCTCACATTTCTAGGCTTCGCGTATTTCGGTGCATTTGATTCATCGTTACACCAGCCTTTGGTCTTAAACATCCAAAGTTCATCGGCCGGCTCTAACTGAGCCAACAAATCAATCCAGCCTTGATGCAGATGGCCAAAGGGCACGTTGGCTACGCGCCCTAGAGGATCAGTCACATAGTTAGCCCCCTCAATTTCAAGCGCGTCGACCTGCTTGATCAAGCTTTCCTTCTGGCAAGTAAATCTTGGTTCATCCGAGCCATAGAGTGGTGTTGGTCCATCAAAAAACATAGCGTGAGCAGCGACCGCTAACGCAACTGGCCACATCAGACAAAATGAAATGACCACCCCAAACCAAGCCAGCGTTTTCTTAACTTTCTCTTTAAGACTTTTCTCTTTCTCAAGAGCCGCAATCACCTCATCTACCCATACCGAGGGCGCCTCTTTTCGATGAAACACGTACACAAACAGCCTCAAAAGTGGCAGCGTGATGGCGCCAATACTGAAATAAATCAAAAACCAATCTAGAAAGCTCTCAAGCATCAGCACGCTCCTCACGCTTGGAAGACTTACGAAATAAAGCAAACAAAGTCCAAATCAGCATGTCAACCTCTCCCAAAAGTTGTCATTGCGCCAAGCACATAGCCTGAACCGCCATTGCCAGTACCTAGGCCATTAGTCTCAATGCGCTCGCTCAGGACAATACCGTTCTCAACTTCAATGAATAAATCTTGCTCATACTTGCTTCCGTAACCCATATGGACGTAATTCAAAAGCTCACCCATAGGGCAACGCAATTCACCTGTGTACCAATGCGCAAAGACACCGTCTGGATAGTCTGGGAACAAATACGACAAATCAACTTCCTCAACCCTTTGGTCTTTGTCTACATAGGCGCGCAGCTTGACTAGATAAAGGCGCCCTCCCTCGATGGTCCAAGTACCAACGTAACCACGCCATAAGGCTGTAGAGGTAGAACAAAAACGAAGCGAGCTCGGTGTAGTTTGAAGATAAGTACCCAGGGGGGTACTGCAAAGTGAAAGCCTCTCGCCCTTGTAGATCAAGGCTTCAGCTGCCTGTGCTGTCATAGGTCATCCTTATTCAGTGTTGGCAGCTAGTCTGGCAAATCAAAGGCTCAAGGCGTGAGCCTAAAAGCAAGGATGTGCTGTATGGAGCCACAGGCTCATAGGCTCATCTGACAAGCCTGACACATGAAAAACTGCAAGCATGTCTATCTACACAGCCATCATCTCGTCGCTGCTTGCCTTGAATTCATGCCTGCTCTGGGCCCGAATGACCACCAAAGCGCCGTTTCCCGTCACTTTTGAGACGAACCACCCAGCGCCATTGGCTTTCTGGATAGCTAGGGAATATGGCTCTATCGCTCTACACCCTCGCCCCAGCCGCAAACAACGGGCTGCTATTGCCTTGGATCAACTCTTCGGCATTGATCAGCTAGAGCGGTAAATACTTAAAAGTATGATGAATGTATCTTTTATAAAAGACAACCTGGACTTCACACATGAGCGAAATTGATCGCCTCTACAGCTACCGCACACTGCTCACAGGCCGCAGGGCTGTGCCACGTGACGAAATACTGTGTAAGCTCGAAATCAGCCAAGCCACTTTTAAGCGTGACTTGGCCAAGCTGCGTGACCGCCTAAACATTCCAGTGGTCTTCGACCGCGACCTTGGTGGCTACCGCCTAGACCACACTGACACACGTCAAGAGCTGCCTGGTCTTTGGTTTAGCCAAGACGAAATCTTGGCCTTGCTGACTATTCAAAACATGCTGGAGCAACTTGAACCTGGGTTACTCGGTCCCAAGCTCAAGCCATTGCAACAACGCCTAGATGACATGCTGACCGGGCAAGGGCTAAGCGCTGAAACGCTTTCTCAACGTGTACGCTTGGTGCACGCAGGCAAGCGCCGTCTCAAGCTGAAATGCTTTGAGCTGGTAGCCAAGGCAACACTAGAACGCAAGCAAATCACGATTCAACATTTCAACCGCCAAACAGGCAAGACGGTGGAGCGAACCATCTCTCCCCAACAGTTGGTGCACTACCGCGACAACTGGTACGTCGATGCTTGGTGCCACCTACGCAAAGAAGTCAGAAGCTTTGCAATAGACGCCATTACCGAATGCGAGCAACTAGACGTTGACGCTAAAGAGTTAGATGCAGATCAACTTCGCTCATCCATGCAAAGTGGATACGGTATCTTTGGTGGCGCAGTCAAAGGCTGGGCTAAGCTGAAGTTCACGCCTGAGCGAGCTCGCTGGGTAAAGCATGAAGAATGGCATCCAGACCAAAAAGGGCACGAAGAGTCAGATGGCTCTTACGTGCTGGAAATTCCATACTCAGATGAGAGAGAAATACTTGGAGATATCTTGAGACATGGCCCAGAGACGAAGGTGATATCTCCCTCGACTCTCAGAACGGGAGTTCAAATGGCAGTCGAGAAAATGAAGGCTCAATATGAGCTCCACAAATAAGAAAACCAAACCGAGATAGTTGAAAATTTAATTTGTATCTGGAAAGTTAGAGACACCATGCTTTTACGCGCGGCTATTTTTTTCAGTACTGAACTCGAATAATCAGGGATTCCAATGTTCCAAGTACAAGAAGAGCGCCTTCAGGCATTAGTAAAGCGAGCTGAAACGCCAGTACTAGGACTACTCGGATCATTGTTGCCAGCTGAAGATCGAGTAGCCATTAGAGCTGACTTAGCTGTCATGCCCAGCGCAAAAGCATATTGCCAACGGCTTGAGAAATACCCCGCGTTGTTTGGAGTATGGTTAGCTGAGCACATTATGTTGGGTCTTGGTCAAGACGGGCACTTCAGTCTGTACCCACACGTTCAGAAAGCAATTGGCGTAACGCTTGAGTTAAACCCTAACGAGAAGGAGAGCCTTTGGCGTGCGTTCCGTCGTGCAATGTTCAAACTTGGCATCCAGCCCCTATCGAGGGTGTTCGGTTCTCACTTTATGGCAGACGAATATGTCCGACAAGCCGGCGTGCCAATCGCCTTCGCAGATGAACTTGCATTAAGAATGCTTCAGATAGCCAAGCGAATTGGACTTCCAGATCAGGATGACCACGAAGGGGTACTTACCTGGCAGTCAACCCTTCTTAACAAGCTGGTGCCGCCTTTTAGCGTTACAACACGTAAAGCGGTTGAGCGCGACTCCCTCGGGTACTACACACGCACCTTTGTGCGCGTTCACTTAAATGCAGGACATGCAACTGGAAAAGATCCACTTGAGTTGGCTTTTGAAAAAGTATTCGCTACTAACGGCTCATCACATTTGCGAAGGGCGGCCATACCCCATCTGCTCTACCGAGATGGCGCGCTTGGAATCCTATTCCCCCCCTTCGAGAGAGCAGTCAACTACAAGGTTGAGTGTGACGGTCATGTCACGTCAGTTGGCCTCGATCAAAAGGGAGGCTTTCGGCCATTACCCATTTCCCTTCATCGCGAGGTTATCGTTTACCGTGATGACGGTGAGCGAGTATTGTCGGTTCGTCTTTGGCCGGATTCGCTGTCGAACAAATTGCTAATCTTCAACGCTGAAGGACGTCTAAGGGCATCAACTGGACTTACTCAACAAGATCCTATCGAACTCCCCCCTGGCCGATACTTTGCTCTTTGCCGCTTTGAACCGAGCAATCTCGATAACTGGTACGAGGTAAATGAGTCGCCTTTGCTAGTCGAGGTGCCCCTAGAAATTCGGCCAGGTACAGAGTTAATTTTAAAGAATGGGCCTGCTGCAGTTGTTTTAGTTGGTCAAAATCAACCATCGATGTCGCTGATCGGACTTTCCAAAATGAGTCTCGAGGGATTGGAGTATTGGTACAGCGAAGTCGAGGCTCACATTGAAATACCAGCTGATTGGCTTCTGAATACCACGAGCCAATTTGAAGTTCGCGTTGTTAACGGTGACCGCAGAGCTACTATCCCCTTAAATCTTGACGAAAGTAATCGTGCAGTTGTAAAAGTCTCAGATGCCATCTCACGACTCGGTCTGGAAAACGGCATCAGGCGTGTAGTTTTGGAACTCGGTCGTACTGGGGAGGTTCGCGCAATACAGAGGCAATCTGCACTTTATTGGATCGGACTAAATAGTGTTTCTTATGGGCTGAAATTTTCATACTCTGCCCCTCCAAAGAACTTAATTTCCTCATCATCCACCGGAATTAGTTTGGAATCAAACCAGATTGAGCCAACTGATGACCATAGCCGTCTCATTCGGATGGCGTTCGACTTAGGTGATGGGCGGCACGTTCACTTCAGCTGGCATCGACCTGGGGTGTTTGTCGAAGTTCAGGTTCCAGGAGGGGATGGGTCTATTGCTTCCATCGCTCGCCCACTTGGCGCGTCCGAAACTGTCTCAGTAACTAGTTCCAAGACAATTGTTGTAAGTGCATCCGAGCCTGGGTACATCTGCTTGGGAAGCATGCGTATTTTCATCGATTTTTCACATAAGGCGAGTAAAGCTTTTCCGGCAAGCTTATTGGCAAGTCGAATTGAGCCCGGAGCACGTACGTTGAAGTACGAAACCATCTCGAAGAATGCCTCCATCGATCTACTGGTTCTCTCTCAGCCACATGTGGTATCGGATATCAAGACAGAACGGTTAGCAAACCTCTTAGAAGTTCGGCTGACTGTAAGTGGTGATCCAACTGACATCAATATAACCGGGCATGAACTTTCGTTGGGTCGCGAGACCTGCGCTGAACATGAATTGATGGCGGGTATCTGGCATACGAACGATCTTGCCCGCATGCAGGTCTATGCTGCTCCTGCTGGCAACGGCAACGGCAACGTTATTCATACCCTGATTGACATTGAGACGCTTAAGCACGGAATTTGGATTCTTGAATTTGGAGCTCGCATTGGTGGAGTTTGGGGCAATCTGCAAGATGCAGATGATGGGCGTATTGCAATTGCGTTTTCAGTTGATATTGTGGGCAAAGAAATTCCGGGGAAAGATGTTGTTAGGACTGCTGACATACTGGAACTATCCGACGTTGCAGCGCAACTGACTCGACTGAACAAACACTTCCGCCAATGCTGGTCTCCAGTCTGCTGGGAGCAACAACAATGGCTGACGCCTTACTTTTCGGCTCTGGTTGATAGGCTAAAGAACAACGAAACTGATTATGTGACCGAGCTTATCGACATGGCAATGTGTCGACCACCAGAAGACGGTCGGCCTGGTTACATGTCGATGCAGTTTGCACCCGCCCGACTCAATCACGCCTTTAGTCAACAGCGCGCAATATACAAACGAGTCAATATTAAGCCGCACCCCTTGTCCATTGCACTTAGAGCTACAGTGAGTTTGAGGGGTGCGATTTCCCCAGCATTTGGGTCAATCCTCCACCCTAGCGTTGCAATGGCGTTCTCGAATGTTGCGGAGGTGATGAACGGAAGAAGACCTAGGGGCTTCAACCTAGTCACTTATCGTGAAGTGCTGCAACAAACCAAAATTGAGGGTGTCTACCAATTAGAAGACGAACTTTTTCTTCCGAACGAAGGTGAGCTACTTGGGCCACTGCACCTGGCGCACTGCTGGAGTGACTTAGAACGCGGCTTTGTCTATAGCCAGCTTGAGCCTAACATTCGGAAGAACGCAGCCTTAGCGCTAGCCAAGAAACTGACACTTCATCGTAGCAACTTTGATAATGTAGGAATTAAAGGCTTGAAGGGGCAGCCCCTGCTACTTGGGCTTGGACAACCTGCTGGAGAACAACTGGATGAAGGCGAACAACTCAAGTTAGAACAAATGGAACAAATTGCCCTCGCAAGTGCATGGCTTGCTTGGTACTGTCGTCTTGAGAGTCGTCAGCCTGAGGTTCTGAATGACTTCCATACTATCCTGGGCAATCTGCGTAAGCAAGTCGAAATCCCTGATGGAACACTCTCCGACTGCATCGCATACTACCTACAGGTTGCCCCTGCCATATTTTCCTATTACTTACTCCTATGGGAGTTAGTACAGACCGTAGAACTTGATCCGATTGTCCAGAATGTCTGATTCGAACCCAATTTCATTTTCACAAGACCTGAAAATGGTCCTCGCCAGGTACATCGCAACCACGCTACCGATTTCGCGCCGTTACGCCAAACTTGGTCGGGAGTTCCGACTAATGTTAGAGCAGGAGCAGTTGGTTCAAGGACCTTATGTTGAAGCCTTACCTGACTTCGAGAAAGGTAAGACTCTTGCTCAATTGCTCAAAAAAGCTGGGGGGTTTTTGCACGATGGACTCAGCGTGCTGCCAACCGCTAATCGACCATTACACCTCCATCAGGAGAAAGCCCTTCGTCACGCCATCATCGACCAAGAGAGCTTTCTGACTGCAACGGGTACGGGTAGCGGTAAAACAGAGACGTTTCTGTACCCCATCGCTCACGATCTACTATCAGATCCCGCCCCCTCGCGACCCGGCGTTCGGGCATTGCTGGTATATCCAATGAACGCCCTAGCTAACGATCAGCTTTATTACCGTGTTGCACCACTATTCGCTAACTACCTAAAAGACTACGGCATTACATTTGGGCGCTACACCGGACAGGTGAAATCCACAGCTAAGCGATCGGAGGAGGAGGCTCGCATATGGAACAACCCAAAGTTAATGGAAGCCTTGGGCAACCCATCCTCCATACCTAAGAACTGGCTACTTACACGTGATGAGATGCTGGCCGACCCGCCAAAGATCCTTATTACCAACTACGCCATGTTGGAGCATTTACTTCTATTACCGCGTAACTCAGGATTGTTTGCAACAAACTCTTTACGCTTCATCGTCCTAGATGAAATTCACACATACCATGGCGCTCAAGCCACAGAAGTCGCATTCCTGCTTCGTAAGCTAAAAACACGCCTGGGCATCACACAAGGACTCCGAGTTTTTGGAACATCAGCAAGTCTGTCTGATTCGGAAACTGCAGACTCTGAGTTAATCAAGTTTGCCACCGACCTTATGGGCGAGCCAGTTCGCCGCATCATTCGTGGAAAGCGACTATCCCACAGTGCTCTGATCAATCAGGACAACAAGACTTTCTCGTTAAATATCACTCAGTGGGTAAATCTTGGTGAAATGCTTCGTGAGTTTCTCCAGCTTGAGCGAGACGAGCAGACGGTGGATTGCTGGAATCGTTTTATTCAGTCCCAGAATGATCTGCCATCTGATCTTTTATTGAAAAGCCCTCCAAATAACCCAGCAAGTGAGGCGTTGCTAGATACCTTTGCCAGAAACACTCAGGTACGTCGAGTAGCTGAGACACTCGAAGGTGGACGTGTTGTTGCCTATAACCAATTAGCGCAGCAGGTCTTTGACACTTACACACTTGCACCAGATGAGGCTCAGAATGCATTGAGCACCGTAATTCAATGCGGTATGGTTGCCCGTAAAAGCTTAGGGGACTTTCCTTTATTACCTGGCCGATACCATCTTGCCGTGAACAGCATTGAAGGCTTAGTTGCTCGGCCAGATAACAGCGACGAAGGTTGGGCAAAGATCAAGGTTGGACGCAGCTTCAAAGATGACTTAGGTCACTACTACCCATTGCTGACATGTCGCAAGTGTGGACAACCTTTCTTGGAGGGTTGGAAGGATCAATCTCATGTTCATCCGAGCCGCCCTGATACAGGTGAAAACGGCGCAGAAAGATTAGTCTTTTGGCTCGGAAAGCCATTCATTGGCACAGAAGATGAAGAGGATGAGAGTAGTAGTAACAGCGATGCTGAGCAATCAACGCACGATCGCATTTTTGTTCAGTTGAATACAGGTGAGATTGTTGCTTCCGAGAGCTCCGTACCACTTTATCCGGTTCACACCGAGCAGGACGATGTAGAAAGAGCGAGATATGTCAAACGCTGTCCTGCATGCGGTGGACGCTCGACAGGTGCAGATGCTGAAGTTGTAACTCGTATGCACCCAGGCAATGAAGCGCTTGGTGCAGTCGTTTCACAAAGAGTCATTGAGGCACTGCCTCCCAGTTTGATTGACAACTCTGACCCACGGCCATCATTTGGCCGCAATCTGCTGACATTCTCGGATAACCGTCAAGACGCCGCATTTTTTGCCCCCTACTTTGAGCGAACTTCAGCGAATGTGGCACTGCGAGCAGCAGTCTTCGCTGTACTGTCCGATTCCACCTCTCCGATAGGAATGCCCCAGCTTGCAGAACGTGTCTTTGAACACTGGAGACGCAATGGCGGTCAGCCGCTTCTTCTCAATGAGGCAGGTGAAATTCGAACCGATAAGCAGGATGTGTCACAACTGCTTCTTGGCGCGCTTGGCTACGAGTTTTGTACGCCAGGCGGTCGTCGCAACTCACTTGAGAGCCTAGGTGTCGCCCTGGTCACCTACGATGAAGCAAAGCTTAAGGCGCTATATCAACAGGTGAAGAGCTTCTGGCCCATACAGTTACCGAACAGGCCGGAAGATGTTGAGACGATTTGCCATATCCTGCTAGAGACGGTCCGTCGAGAGCGGGCGCTAGAGAGTTTGTCGGGTCTGGCGATGAACGACCAAGCGGTCTGGGGGGATTACAACCAGCATAGAACTTTTGATATTGAATCTGGCGATACAGGCGTCCGGTTCAAGTGGCTACCCACTCAACAAGTTAACCGCCACAACCGCCGTTCGTGGTATTTGGTTGAGCGACTGGGCTTGAGCAAGGGGGACGCAGCTGACTTCCTGCGCAACTTCTGGGCTGCGATGACGAAGCCCCCTGCAACCATCCTCAAGAAGTTTCCACCTGGCTTCGCTATGGATGGCGGACTTATCCGTGTCCGCAGCGGCCTCAACGTGCCGATCTACCGATGTAAAAGTTGCGGTCTGCTGCAAAGACACGTGATATCCGAAAAATGCACTGCTTTCGGTTGTCGAGGGGAGGCCCTGCCACTGGAAGATGAAGAGCGTGCACGGTTACACCGCGAGAACCACTATTTAGCCTCGTATGCGGAGACCAACCACTTGACGCTGCGAGCTAGAGAACACACTGCTTCATTGTCGACGGAGCTTCGCGAGGAGATTGAGCGTGAATTTTCTGAGCGACGCATCAACCTGCTTAGCTGTACAACCACCATGGAAATGGGGGTTGATCTTGGCGACCTTGAAGCAGTGGTGAACCTAAACGTTCCACCGGGTATCGCAAATTACCAGCAGCGAACAGGTCGGGCCGGACGCCGCGCACAAGCTGCACCGTTCTGTGTCACGGTCGCAAGAAACACGAACTACGACCAATTAGTATTTCGTGAACTTAAGGAATACCTAATTTCCTCGCCTACGACTCCGTTCATCAATCTTGGAAACGCCGAGTTATTCCTACGACACCAAATGTCTGTGGTTCTATCCTCCTTCCTTGCTCATGCTCTTAGCAAGACCGATGTCAACGCACCTTCATTGAAGCATCTGTTTGGCGAAGTACTGCATGACAAAGCCAAAGAAGACTTTTATGACAAGTTAAACGCTTGGACCGAAAGCGACTCAGGCACTAAAGCCTTCGCCGAAGCCGAGGCATTAGGAGAAAAGCTACCGCCCGAATTGCAAACCATAGTTTGTCGAGGTGCATATCTGCGCAATGCCATCATTGGAAGATTGAAGGAGTTCTCAGTAGACGTTTCAGAGCGTTGTAAGTCTTACGTTGCCAAGAAAACATCGGCCGCAGAAAGCGATGAACTGAAGAAGGCTCTATATTGGAAAGAGCAACTCGAAAAGTACATGGACCAATTTTTAGTCAATGAACTCTCCCGCCGAGGCCTAATTCCGACCTACAGTTTCCCAGTGCATTCCTTGACTCTTGAGGTTCAAAACGGCAGTACCTTCAACCGATTCCAGAACCAAGCAGAAGTCTCATTGAATCGAGATGCAAGCCTAGGAATTAGCGAGTACGCGCCTGGCGCTGAGGTCGTCGCTAATGGTCGCATCTGGGAAAGTGCTGGCTTGGCAAGCTACCCAAAGGCATTTATGCCAACTAGATGGTATGCCGCATGCCCAGAGTGCTTCCACGTTGACGTGGCCGATGCACACCAAGATCTTCCAGACGGTTGCAGCAATTGTGGATACGCAGAACCAACGCGTCGCAAACGGATGTTCTTGGAACCAAAGGGTTTCGTGACCAGTGTGGCTGACAGCAAGGGAAAGGATCCCGGTACTGCTCGTCGTCGTGTAAAGCCGGCTGACGAAGCAAGGCTCATTGCTGCGCCTAGGCCAGAGAATTTTCAAGAAACGGAATTGCCATTCCTGAGCACGGCCCTGCTGCTGGCTCGTGGCTCAGAAGACAACGATCTCCGCGGCAGCCTGTTTGTCACCAATCGTGGTACTTATGGAGATGGTTATTACCGCTGTCAGTTCTGCAATTACTGCCAGCCGGCTACGAAGCTCAAAAAGACCAAGACCGCAACAAAGAAGGGGACGAAAGCTGCCGATACAACAACAAGAAAATTTATCCATAAGGACCCGAGTACAGGGTTGATATGCAAGTCTGATGTCATGCCCAAGATGGGCGTTGACTTTGCTCATATGTTCAATACCGACGTCCGACTCTTGCGAATCCTAGCTCCCCTCCCAGAGGCACCAGAGGATGTTACCGATGAGCGGCGATTTCAAGAGCAAGTTGCACGAACTATCGCAGAGGCATGCCGTCTAGCTGCTTCAGACATGCTGCATCTCTACCCTGGAGAGTTACGTTCGACATACCGCTTATACGCTAACGCTGGCTGCATTGCTGAAGTTGTACTCTATGATGGGATTCCAGGTGGCGCTGGATACAGCGCTAGATTGGGCACCCCTAAGTTCAGTTTCCAAGAACTAATGGTACGCGCGTTACAAAGGTTGGAGTGTCCTCAAGAATGTGAATCCGCTTGCAGAGCATGCCTCTGTGACTACGGCAACCAGAGACACTGGGACAGTTTTCGTCGCAAGGAAGCAATGACTTGGTTAAAGGCGCTGATTGACGGACGCCAGATCACAGATGGTCCCGGAAACTACGTCCCCTGGACCAAGCCAAGCTTAAGCGGGCTCGCTGAGCGACTTGCACCATCGACTTCAATTTCAATCATTGCAACTTCACTAGTTGGAGCATCGGGATATCGTGACGCAGAACTCAACCAGCTACTGACATGGTTGCAGTCCGCAAAAAATGTGCAACTGTACGTAGTAAACAAACTCAATCAAAACCCAACAGACTACCAAACCCTAATGGTTTATCGGCACCTGTACCCATGGATGCAGGCTGGCAAACTTCACATCAGTGCATTGCCCGATATAGATGGCCGCATCGCAGGCCTGATTCCACGCGTTTTCACAACGTTTGAAGATGGATCGTTGCTAGTCAGGCAAGCATTCCCTGTTCAATCACTTCTTGAATCGTTGATCAGTGCACCAGCAGAGATCGGAGCCATGGACTTGCAAGTGCGTGAGCTTTTGGAAACAGCACTGCTCTCAGCCGCACCCTATCCTCCCGAACACTTTGCTGAAGGTCAAAAGATGGGCATGTGGGAATTGTCAGTTGGAATGCCTCGACATTTGACCGAAGTCTTTACTGCGTTAAAAGATCTTCACGTCAAGCACATTTCTATAAAAGACCCTTACTGTGGAACAGAGCGCAATCGACAACGTCTTAAGCAACTCCTGACATTCTTTAATGCTCACCTTTCAGGTATTGATCGCGTCGATGTCTACTGCTCTGAGACAAAAGAACGACAACGTGATGGAACAGATTACGTTATGAACCGCCTTGAAGTTGCCTATCAAGTTGAACGTGTTTTGACAGAATTGGACATCCAAAGGGGTGAGGCATTTGTTAAGGAACTTGGACGCAACCGTTCATTTCATGATCGTGAACTTACTTTCGAAACGGTTGACATGGACGGATGCGGGGCTACGCACCGCTACTTCCTAACTGGTGGAATTGACTATCTTCTTGATGACCAAAGTGACACGCGTGTATTTCATACTGTCATAAAAATTTAACACCCAAAGAGCATTAAATCAAAACAATTTCTAAGCCGTATTTTTCTGCACGTATGTCGCGCAAAACAAACGAGGTGCAAATGCACCCCGAAAATGGTGGTTTGTTTTTAGAGTCATTGGCTCTCTACTGATTCAAATTCTCTCGTTTTTGAAGCTCATTTGTGCCATATCGAATAACGCTGTGTCCAACACAAAATTTTCATGCATAGCATCAGCAGTCATAGATGTACTAAGGATGCCACGCTGCATTAATGATTCAACCGCTGGCCCAGAGATATCAAGGCGATTTATTTGTGACCATATAAGTACGCACCCGTCAGCCGTCAGCCGTCACAAACGCTGACACAACTTCTAACTCTTCATCGCTTAGCTTTGAAAAAGTTCGGGATGCAAGGTCGTCATCATTACCCTTTAGCGATCGATCCTGAAGATCCCGAATCAAGCTTTGACTTGAAACTGAATGAGCTGATGCAAAGAAAGCGCATGCTCAGTCAACAACCGCTTGCTCCTACTGCTTTTAACAAGGAAGACTACGATTCAATTTTGGCAAGTGTGCGTTAGGTCAATGATGCTCTAATTGACTAGCGCAATTGAGTGCCTGATCGAGCATCTAAATTTTTGCTCAGCACATGCGCAATATTTTGACTCCACGCGGACTTAAATGCTGAGTCTGATGCGAACAACTTGTAAAGCTCGAGTTCATCTTTGCGGCGCTTCAGCATCACATCATGAAGCATTTTTTCGAAAGCAATCTCTCGCGCGTATGGGTCAGCATTGCCCGCGTATTTCAAGGAATAGTCGGGGTGGGCACGGATGCTTTCGATGATATTGACAAACTTCACGCGCTGTTCTTCTGGGGTAGCGCTCCACCCCTGAAACCATCGTTCGTTGAAGCTGCGAATGATTTCATCCAACGGGTCTGTCTCAGGCTCTCCATCGTGATTACCGCGTAGGTTTGGATTCTGAGGGGCCAGCTCGGTATCCGATGCATCAAGGCCAATTTCGTGGTTCAGTTTGGTCCGCTCCAAACCGTATGTGGAAAGATCGACCGCATCCAGTAATTCATCGAGCATGTCTTGATCTGGATTTTTTATCTTGAGTTTTGGAATCAAGAACTTCAGCAGCCAGAATAGCTTTTCCCAAGCCAACACTTCGAATGGAATGATTGAGGCCATCTGGCCGTAAATCTTCACAAACTGTTTAGCTTTGATTTTGAAGTCAATTTTCTCCGGGTCTGGCAATTCAAGTGTCACATTGAAGCGGTTTGCTGCGACATCGATGATCGGACTCAGGGCCTGAGCATCTTCACCTGCAAAATAACGCGAGACAAAGTCTTCGACTTCCTGCCACTCGTAAACACCCACTTGATCCAAAGCGTCTTTTAGATCGTGCAACACGTTTACATCGGTCGCTCCTGACAGTGTGGTGACTGTGTAGAACGGGTCGAAGGCTGTCTTGATGTCATCAACACTGTTGAAAAAGTCGAGGATGAACAAGTCTTCCGTGCGTTTTCCGAGTTTGGGTGCTGATCGGTTTAAACGAGAAAGGGCCTGGACGGCCAGAACGAACTGCAACTTCTTATCCACGTACATGGCCGTGAGCTTGGGTTGATCGAATCCAGTCAGGTATTTATTGGCAACGATCAGCAACCGATATTCATCTTCGTCAAATTTATCGCGGGTGTCGCCCTCTGGAAATCCGTTCATATCGGCTTCGGTGTAATTCACACCATCGACGGTCTTTTCGCCTGAAAAGGCAATCAGCACCTTGAACGGATTGCCCTGGGCATTAAGCAACTTAGTCACCGCCTTGTAGTAGCGTATAGCTGCTTCAATGTTTTGGGTGATGATCATCCCTTTGGCCTTGCCGCGTAGTTTCTTGCTGGTTACTACTTGCGGGATGAAATGGTCCAGCATGATCTCGGCCTTGGTGTTGATCGTGTGCTGGCTGCGCTCTACATAAGCGCGCAATTTCTTTTGGGCCTTCTTGGTGTCGAAAAGTGGGTTGTCTTCGACTGACTTCTGGATTTCGTAATAGCTCTTGTAGGTCGTGTAGTTGGCAAGCACGTTGAGGATAAAACCCTCTTCAATGGCTTGCTTCATGCTGTAGAGGTGAAACGGCTTGAAGCTGCCGTCTGCCTGCTTTTCACCAAACTTCTCGAGCGTGGTGGCCTTCGGTGTTGCTGTAAACGCGAAATAGGACGCATTGCCACGCATCTTGCGTGATTGCATCGCTGCCAGGATCAAGTCTTGCGGGTCATCCTCGTCTGGATCAGTATCACCCGCACCCATGACCCTGTTCATGTTGTCGTGCGCCTGCCCGCTCTGGCCGCTGTGTGCCTCGTCAATGATGACGGCAAAGCGCTTGTCGCTCAGGTCCGCAATGCCATCAATGATGAACGGGAATTTTTGGATCGTCGTGATGATGATCTTCTTCCCATTCTCAAGGGCCGATTTCAGATCAGCCGAACGCAGCGCCGGGGCGACGATGTTCTTGACCTCAGAGAAGTCTTTGATGTTGTCCCGAAGCTGTTTGTCCAAGAGACGTCGATCAGTGACCACGATGACGCTGTCAAACAGTGGCTGATCCAAACCGCGTGCGCCGGGTAGGCTGGTGCTTTTTGGGTAGGCTTCAATCAGTTGATAGGCAGCCCAAGTGATCGAGTTCGATTTCCCAGAACCCGCTGAATGCTGGATCAGATAGCTGTGCCCGACGCCATACGTGGACGTGTGATCCAGCAAGCACCGCACCACATCCAGTTGCTGATAGCGAGGAAAAATCAGTGATTTCTTCGCCAGAGGATCTGTGGCCTTGCCTTCCAGAAGGACGAAATGCTGAATGATGCCGGCCAGGCTGGCGGGCTGAAAAACCTCTTCCCACAAATAGGCGGTCTTGTGGCCGTTTGGGTTGGGTGGATTACCTTCCCCGTTGTTGTGTCCCTTGTTGAAGGGAAGAAAGAACGTCGAGGCTCCCGCCAGCTTGGTCGCCATGAAGACTTCGTCGGTGTCCACGGCCATGTGCACCAGCGCTCGGCCAAAGTGCAGCAAGGGCTGAGTGGCATCGCGGTCCTCGCGGTACTGCTTCTGGCCATGGAAACGGGCGGTTTGTCCGGTCCAAGCGTTCTTCAGCTCTACGGTGATCAAAGGCATGCCGTTCAGGAACAGCACCATGTCGATCTCTTGCAATGGGTTGGTTTGCGAATAACAAACTTGCCTGGTGATGCTCCAGATGTTCGATTCGAAGTTTTCCTGTACACGGGCGGATGAGCTTGCCAGTGGGGCGGGATACATCAAAGTCAGATGCGCTTCATCGACATCCAAACCCTTTTTCAGCAGATGCAGAACCCCGTTTTTCTTGACCATTCGATCAAAGCGTTCCAGGATTTTGGCTTGCCAATCGGAAGGGCTACGCGATTGGAGTTTGGCCAGCTCCTTAACTTGCGTCTCTTGCAAAAACTGCCAGAATTTCGCAGTGTCGAGGGCAAACTGGGCATTGAAATCACTTGGTAACCCTATGCGGTATGGCTTGTTGCTTTTATCCGCTGAGTCGACCCCTATCTCTTCGGTCGTTTGGCCTGTCAGGTGTTTTTGAATGGCACGCTCAAGCGCGACTTCTCTTGTATTGCTGACCATGCTTTTTCCTAAACGACTTTGATCTTGCCGGTTACGGCAGCATTAATCAGGCTAGTTTTGTATTCTTTAAGCGCAGCGATTTGGTCTTCCTTGAACTTAATCGCTTCGTTGATCTTGGCGCATTTGTCGTCAAGGAAGGCTGCGATATCGCGTTGCTCCTCAAATGGAGGCGCAATCAGAAGACTGTTAGCAATGTGATTGAAGCTGATAGTCTGCCGAACGCCGGAGCCAAGTAATTTCATGTTGGCAACGTCATAACGATGGAGCAGATATTTGAAATACCTTTTATCCATTTTGCCTTTGGCCTGCAGAACTAGATAGCCAGCACTGACCACAACGTCTATATCGGAAAGTCCTATTCGAAGGCTTTTTAAGTCATAGTTCAAGTTCAACGGATTTACTAGGAATTCGCCCTTGCTGACCTCCTGATAGGATGCTTTTGTGGCCAGTGGTACGCGTTCGTCATCCTTTTCGACCACCTCGCCGAAGCTGATCGAGCCACAGTTGAGTGCAAGGTTTTGCCGATGCTTCTTCTCTTGAAAAAGTTGCTTCAGCTTGCGAATTTCCCAATGTGAGGGCACATCCTCAATCCAGCCTTCACCGCTGTATTTATAGTTGCTATATCCTGAGTAAGTTGAAAATTTCATAATTTCATCTCCGATAAAGCCACAACAGGTACACCCAGAATTTCCGAGATGAGGCCATCCGCTTGCTGTTCCAGTGCCAGGATGTCAGCCATCACCTGATTCAAGTCTCTCAAAGGTTTGTGTCTGTAGAAATATTTGTTGAAGCTGATTTCATACCCGATCTTGACCGTATCAAGATTGATCCAAGCCTCTTCGACATGGGGTTTCACCTCGGCTTGAAAATACCGATGGATGCTGTCATTCAGCGGGACAGACTCACTATCGCGCAGATCGGCGTTTGATGCGTAGGTCAGATAGCTGCCATCGGCTTGCTTATAAAAGCCGAAGTCTCCCAAATCAGCAACCGCGCAACCCTGCCTTGAGGTGATTTCAGTCAACTCGACATGGGTCAGACGCATAGATTTGTCGATGACCTTTTCGGCGTCCTCCGAATACCAGCTGACTGCATTCAGGATGGCGTTTTTCTCGGTCGTTGAGAGTTTGATCTTGCGTGACTTCAGGACTTTGTTCACGCGTTCGACAAAGGCGTTGTAATCGGGTGTTTCTTCAGTGCCAACGTCTTGCATCAGCGTATGGCCATGGGCCAGCAACTCGCGCAGGCGTATCCAGTTGGTGGTGTCCAGCAGCTTGGCGCGGGCACTGGTGTTCAGGGTAATGCCTTGTTCCTCGCACCAAACCAAAATCTGCTTGCTTTGATCTTTCAGAAAACCCGTTTCATAGACCTTTTCACCATGGTTCGCCCACAGATATTCCATTGGCTCGCGCAGTGATTTCTCAAACCGCAGCGTGGCCAGGCGTTCCGGGCTGAACTGAGCACGGCGCCTGTCAGGGCGTTCGATAGTGACCTTGTAATATCCGAAATCGGAGTTATCAAAAACTTGAACTGCAATGCCTGATGGGTCACCGTTATTGTCTAAGGTCCGTTCGATGGGCTGAAAAGCCTGGTAAGCATTCGTGATCGCTTCAATGTGTTCTGGTGCGAATTCACAATTCTTGTCGCCTAGATTTTTGCGAAGTTTGCGAAACAGCAGGTTGGCGTCGATCAGCTGCACCCTCCCACGACGCTCGGCTGGTTTCGCGTTGGTCAAAAGCCAAATGTAGGTGGTGATGCCGGTGTTGTAGAACAGGTTGTTCGGCAGCTGGATGATGGTGTCAAGTAGGTCGTTTTCGATAATGTGGCGTCGAATATTGGATTCGCCGCTACCTGCATCACCAGTGAACAAGCTGGAGCCGTTGTGCACCGAAGCTATGCGCGCACCCACGGCGCTGTCTTTGGTGGACTTCATCTTGCCCACCATCTCCATCAGAAACAGCAGCTGCCCGTCACTGGAGCGCGGCGTGGCATCCACAATTTCTTTTTTGCCCCAGTAATCTGCCAGTTCAACCTTGAACCGTGGGTCGATGACGTCGTTGCCGTCTTTGATGTATTTCAGCTCGCTATTCCAGCTTTTACCGTAGGGCGGGTTGGATAGCATGAAGTCAAAGCGATCTGCTGCAAATTCATCCGTAGACAACGTGGATCCAACTTTAATGTTTTCAGGGTTGTTGCCCTTGATCATCATGTCGGACTTGCAGATGGCATAAGTCTCGTCGTTGATTTCCTTGCCGTACAGGTAGACATCGCCAGTCGCCTTGATCGAACCATCGGGATCAAGAACGTAGTTTTGCGATTCCGTCAGCATGCCACCGCTTCCGCAGGCTGGGTCATAAATGGTCATGACAGGCGGCAAACGATCTTTGATCGGGTCAAAGACCAGGTGCGTCATCAGGTGGATCACCTCCCGTGGCGTGAAGTGTTCCCCTGCTTCTTCGTTGTTCTCTTCGTTGAATTTACGGATCAACTCTTCAAACACATAGCCCATCCCAAGATTGCTCAGTGCTGGCAGCGCATTGCCCTCCGGGTCCTCGCCCTGGTGTGGCGTAAGGTTGATGTATGGCGAGATGAACTTTTCGAGGACATCCAGTAAGACTTGCTTGCTGGCCATATGGCGCATCTGCTCTTGCAATTTGAAGCGCGAGATGATCTCTTTGACGTTGTCGCTGAACCCGTTCAGATAGTCTTCAATATTGGCCAGCAGAATTTGCTGATTGTTTGTGGCCGTGGAGTGGAGTAGCTTTAGCGTCCACTTGCTGGTGTTGAAGAACACATAACCTGATGCTGCTTTGAGCGGTGCATCGTCCAGTTCCGTTGCCTTCATCTCGTCTTTTTGAAAGCGAACCTCTTCCAGAACTGCAGCCTTGCTGGGTTCAAGAAGCGTGTCGAGACGGCGAAGCACCACCATCGGCAAAATGACATCACGGTATTTGCCGCGAACATAAACGTCCCGAAGGCAATCATCGGCGATTGACCAGATAAAAGAGACCAGTTTGTTGTGTGACTGTAGATTCATGAATGTCAAATTATTCTTTTTATGATGTTGTGTTCACCTTAGGCTATTCAATTTAGCCTAGTTCTTACATATATTGTGCCTTTACCTAAGCTCATACCGTAGCCTTAGGAAAGATTTGAATATGAGTCCCTGGATTAGGCGAATACACCTCAGTGAGGCATCTCAACCATCTTGGCCACTAAGCCATCGCTTTGAACCTCGAAGGACTTCAAAGAAATCTTCGACTCTTTGATTTCCAGTCTAGATTGGTAGATGAAATGGGCGATGTCGCCAGCTATCCGTCGGCTCACCACATACTCCACATTCTTCAGCACCTCAACAGGAGAAGTTCCATCGGACTTGGCCAGATAAAGCGAAAACTGAGGCGTCCCCTTCTCAACCGCAGGCCTTGACTCAAAGTAAATGGCTTTGGTTCGGTCATCTGGAGCAGTTAAACGCTCAATTCGACTTATTACATGCGATTGATCTGGGAACAACCACGCAGATCCGCCGCCATCTGCTTTGACGAATAAAAGATTGCGGGTCTTGTAGCCTCGGCCCTCAGAGGCATAGTCATTAGGCTCGCCGCCTGTGGACTGCAGTTTTAAGACTTGAACGCCGATCTCTGGGATGAACTCCCAAGCAGACAGGCTTAGCACTTGGGATGATTCCTCAGAGGCATTGGGCACAACCACTGATGTCTTTACTTTGTTGTCCCACAAAGAGCTACCGATCATCCAAAGCAGCAGACCCAGTGTCAAGACAACGCCTGCGAAGAAGGCTAGTGCATTGACGTGATGAACGAATTTAAAGAATTTTTGCAATTGACGCTCACTTAAGTTGATAACTTATTTTGTCTGGGTCCAAGCTCATGCGATGAGCTCATAGAAGACTAAAACCTGTATAAATTCCCGTTAATTGAAGCTCACACTATGAGCCCCTGCCCTTGCACCATTAGCGCCTCAGTAACGCAAGGAGCCCTAGATGCACAACCCGACTTTCGTTTTTTCGCCACTGCGCAATGCAGTGCCCGCCCAAGGTTGCGCTGTTAATTTGCTGTTGCGTATGCAGGCCCCAGACTGCCCTGCCGACCTGGCTGTCAAGCACACACCCAAGCGCCTGGCATTGGTGGTAGACCAATCGGGAGCATGCACGGCGAGGCACTAGATGAAGCCATGAAGTGCGTGAGCCACATTGCCAAGCACCTCACGCCCAAAGACAATCTAAGCATCGTGGTGTATGACAAGGGACGCACCACACGTTGATTCAAAGGTCGGCCCGCAAAGGCCGACTTTTTTGTTCAAGTACTCATACCTTTAGGTATGGAAAAACCATACGAACTGGATTTGACAGATCTGGCAGAAATCGAGTTTGATGAAAAAGGCAAGCGAGGTGCTTGCTGTCAAACAAACAGGAACATCACATGACCAAACCTTCTCTTAGCGCCGTGATTCATATGGCCCAGTCTCTTGCACAACGCGAAGTGCAATCACCCAACCGCACAAACACAACCGCCATGAAGCAAGCCATTGAATCGGTGTTGCAGATGATTGAGGCCAAATCTGGCAATGGCGTGGAAATTCAGAAGTTGGCTAAATTAGTGCGGCAGGTCATTTAAGCTGGCAAGACGCTGTAGCCACCCCATACGATCAACAACACCTAGCAGGAACCAATATGAGGGATATGACCGTTACCTATGTGCGCACTCAGCGCCAAGCCTTAGAGCGCAAACTGACTGAAGTTATCAACCAGGCGATAAGTAAATTTGAGGACGACACTGAAATGACGATTGAATCAATCACCATCGACTTGGGGTCCTATGCTCGAAAGGATGGAATGACTGGTGCAGAAGTCGATCGCATCATGGCTAAAGTCGTGATTTGAATGGAATCAGGGTGATTACCTTGAAGCAATGAACATGCGCGGTATCGTTCGAAGTTTCAAGGTCGAACTCTTAGATAACGAAAATGACTCGGAAATCCTGTCCGTAATGGATTGGATTTAATCGAACAACAACGCAAAGCTGAACTAGTCGCAGCCTAGAGGATCACACTGATGCTGAGTTACGTTGACTTAATGAGAACGCTGCAAACACTACCTAGCGAACAAATCGTTGCAAAAGGTATGCATGAAACGTCTTTAGGCAATCTTGAAACTGCGACATACATTTGCGACTATCTAGCCACCCGTAAGAAGCAAAAGTTTCGTAATCAACTTCTTCGTGGGATGGCTACGATGGGTTTTGAGCCGATCGACTTTCTATCTAAAGCCCGAGAGATTGCCCAGACTTTTCAGAAGACCACCAACGGCAAAAATCACGTTTACGTCATTCTTTTGGATGGCTATGCCAAACAGCGCTTCGGCGTGTATGTGGGGCAAACGTCACGAAGAATAGAGGCTAGGTTTGAGCAGCACATGACTGGGCACAAATACGCTGCTCGGTGCCATCGAAAAATGACTATCTTGTTGCCATCTTTGTTCGAACACCTTAACCCTTTATCGACCAAAGAAGCGTTATTGCTTGAGCGACAGTTGGCAGAGGCGTTCTCCATGCACGGCATAAGAACTGAGGGTGGGCACTGATATTTGACTTGACACAACTCATCGAAAGGTTACACTTATTGAAACTTTCCGATGAGTTATTAATGCAACCTATCCGTCAACTGATGAACACAATCAGCGAGCTAGCTAGCCCGCAGGCTTGCTTGTTCACGCCTTCGGATTTGCGCTCTGTCCTTCCCAGCCTTTCAGACGCGGCCTTCAAAACACTGTTGAGCCGCGCAGTCCGGGATGGCGCCCTCACCAGGCTATGCCGTGGTTTGTATGTGTACGAAAAAGCGGGGCCTGATCGCGGATTGGTCCTGTCTCATGCGGTAGCCAAACTGCGCCCTCTTGGACTGAATTACCTAAGCCTCGAAACCGTGCTCAGCGATGCTGGCGTCATTTCACAAATTCCAATGAACCGCATCATGGTCATGTCATCTGGACGATCAGGTGTCATTGACTGCGGGAACTGGGGAAGCATTGAATTTGTAAGAACACGCCAGCGGCCAGACGAACTCGTGGGTAATCTCGAATACGACCCTAGAGCACGTCTGTGGCGTGCCAGCGTGAAGCAAGCGCTCAGAGATATGCGTGCAACACACCGCAGTCTTGACTTGATCGATTGGAAAGTAGCCCATGAGTTTGTTTGATGAACTGGTCAATGAAGCACTCAACAACTTGCAAGAGTTGGCACCCTTGCGTGTGGTCGTAGAAAAAGAACTGCTTCACCACGACATCCTGCGCGTGCTCAGCGGCGCGGGCTTGCTCACAAACCTCACGTTCATTGGGGGGACTTGCCTTCGCGCTTGTTACAGATCGAGTCGATTGAGTGAAGACTTAGACTTCACGGGCGGTGCGGACTTCACACGCGATCAGCTCGCAATCATGAGCGACATACTGGTTGAAAGTCTGAAGGTTAAATATGGCTTAGAGATCAGCGTGACAGACCCTGTGCGTGAAGAAGGCAACGTGGACACATGGAAGCTCAAAGTCCAAACAAGGCCAGGCCGCAAGGATCTGCCAGCTCAACGCATCAACATTGATGTGTGCGCCATACCCAGCTATCAGCCTCGCCCTATGGCGCTGCTCAATCCCTACGGAATTGAAATGGGGACAAGCGGGCTGATTCTGCAAGCGCAATCACGCGAAGAGATCTTTGCGGACAAGCTTGTGGCCTTTGCATTGCGTCCTAACCGGCTCAAAAATCGGGACCTGTGGGACATTGCTTGGTTGCATCAGCAACAGATCAAGCCAGCTCTTGAGCTCATCAAAAACAAACTCAACAACCATCACGCCAAAATCGATACGTATTTGAAAGCGTTTTCAGAGCGTGCCACGTCCCTGCAAAGCAATCCAGAGATCGTGAAGGAATTTCGAAAAGAAATGGCTCGATTCCTTCCAAACGCAACAGTCAAAGAAACCGTGAATTCAGAAAAATTCTGGGAGTACTTGAGCAACTTGACAGAGAGCTATCACCAAACATTGGCCCAAACACTGAACGGACAGGAACGCCCTGCCGAATTCAAAATGTAGGACCCATCTAGGAAATTAATTTTCAGATTTTTTTAGGTCGTTAAATTTTTCCGCCATCGTTGGATTACCCCGAGTGAGCTTCTTGATGGACAAATCTTCAGCTTTGTCATTGGCAAGGCGTAGGTTGTTTGCCGATTTGAAGAGCGCTTCTTTGGTCTTCTCCAAATCTTTGATGGCCTCATCAATTCGTTTCACGGCCTCTTCAAAACCATCAGAAGCAAGTCGCCAATTGCGGCCAAATGTGGTTTTGAAATCATCAAGCTGCTCTTCGAATCGGGTGATATCAAGGTTTTGAGCTTTGACATGCGCTAACTCTGACTTGAATGCCAGTGACTTCATCGATGCATTTCGCAGCACAGTGATGATGGGAATGAAGAACTGGGGACGAACAACATACATCTTGGGATAGCGATGCGAGACGTCCACAATGCCTGTGTTGTAAAGCTCACTGTCGGGCTCAAGCAATGACACCATGACCGCATACTCGCAGCCCTTTTCATTGCGATCTTTATCGAGCTCTTTGAGGAAGTCTTCGTTCTTCTTTTTGGTGGCTGTTTGGTCGCTCTCGTTTTTCATCTCAAACATGATCGAAACAACTTCAAGACCTGTATCGTCTAAATCTTTAAGGATGAAATCGCCCTTGCTGCCAGTTCTTGCATCGTTGTCTTTTTCAAAATAAGCTTTAGGAAATGCAGTGGCACGTAAGCGGTTAAATTCTGTTTCACAGTGTTGCTCAAGCGTTTCACCAACCATCTTGGTTGAAAGGCGTGCCTTCATGTCACGCAGCCGCTCGATCTCATCGTTGCGATCTTTGATCTGCGTCTCGTACTTGTCTTTCAAAGACTTCTCAGCCAGCTGTTTTTCTAGCTCCGCAAGCTCAAGTCCATTTTTAAACTGATCACGCTCTTTCTCAATTGAGTTGACGGCCTCAGTGACAGCAATTTTCTGAGCCATGTCTTTTGCAGCAAGCGCCGCTTTAAGCGCATCGCGCTCTTTTTCTACTGCATTCAAAGCCTCAATCACAGCATGCTTCTTGGCAAGCTCACCAGCCTCAACCTGAGATTTCAAGGCCTGAATTTCTGCATCCTTACTGGCAGTTGTTTTTTGGACTTCGCCCATTGCTCGCGACTCTGCAAGCTCAACCGCTATCGTTTTTTCTTTCTCAGCAGCAGCGAGTCGGTCGTGCAATTGCTTATCGAACTCTTTGTCGTGTACTTGTTTCAAAATATCCGCATAACCAGCTTCATCGATCTTGAAGGCTTTTGAGCAATGTGGGCAGATGATTTCGTGCATTTAGACTTACCTTTAATTTGGGCTAGGCGACGATAAATTTGCCTAGAACCTAGATACTTTAACGAACTATGGGCTCATGCCGTGAGCCTGAAAACTGCAGAAATGCTTAATCCACAACAAGCCACAAAACAGGCACCCGCAGTGGGAAAGTCGTGGGCTGAATGGAACATAAAAAGACTTCTTAAATCGCTAAACTTGCTATTAAGCTTTCCATTGACTGGCCTAACGGCAGGGACACTTTATGAGCAACACGGCGATCGTTGAGATTCAGACTTCTGGTGGTATTTGGCAAAAATTCTGCGATGGTTACAAGCATCCTTCTGACATCAAAAGAATGCTAGACGCCGCTTTGCGCCGTCAAAGCTGGGTGACTAAAGCGCGCGCCATTGATGCGGATACCAAACAGCTCATTGATATGGCGTTCAAGAGCTGAGACTGATATGGCAACTATTCACCCACCCATTAAGTCCCTGCATCTCACAACACCAGGCGCATATCGTGAACGAGACATCCTTGAACTTTTGCAGGATGGCTTACCCGAGGGATTTGAGATTTTTCACAGCGTTGATTGGGCTGCTATTTATCAAGGCCAACAACGCTACGGAGAAATTGACATTGTTGTGATGTCTCCATTAGGGCATATTGCATTGTTAGAGGTCAAGGCAGGCGATCTCAGCTTTGAAGACGATCAGGCGTTCAAACAGTACGGTCCACTCAAAAAAAACATCAGCCGCCAAATCCAATCACAAATTGGCAATTGGATTAGTCGAATCAATCACGAAGGATTTCTCGGCGTTCGTGTGAATCACTTCTTAGTTCTGCCGGATCAAAAAGTTGAAGGTAGTACGGCACAACATCCTCGCGAGCGAATCATTGATTCCGTCGATCTACCTGATATGTGCTCACGTCTTAAAAGTAGCTTCGCAGTTGACCCCATGAGTGCCGAGTTACGCGAGCGTCTTCGTCTTTTCATAGAAAACAAGCTCCAGATCGCACCCGATACATCAACACGCATTGATCAAGTTTCACGCATGAGCACCCGATTAGCTGATGGTTTGGCCACATGGGTTCCAAGGATCAGTCACCCGGACGGAGTCTTTAAGGTTCAAGCGACTGCAGGCTCTGGCAAAACCCAATTGGCACTCAAACTTTTGCGAGATGCCGCCACACAAAAGAAAAGAGCTCTGTATGTTTGCTACAACCGACCTCTTGCGGATCATATCGCTAGCCTATCGCCGACCTCGACTGAGGTATACACCTTTCATGAGCTGAGCGTTGAGAACTATCGCCGAAAGGTTGCTGAACCTAATTTCACGGATCCAAAATTTTTCGACCAAGCTGCGACTCTGTTGATCGAAAACTCGCGAGAAATTCCAGCCACTTTAGATTTGCTCATCATTGATGAGTACCAAGACTTTGAAGCCGGATGGATTCAAGCATTGCTCGCAAAGCTCAAGGAGAACAGCAAGCTCTACGTGATGGGCGACTCTCAACAGGATCTGTATGAAAGAGATGACTTTGATTTACCTGATGCAATACAAATCAAATCACTCGACAATTTCCGAAGCCCTCAACGCGTTGTCGATGTAATTAACCAACTTCAACTGACACCCGAACCCATTCAAGCCAAGTCAGCATATTTGGGTGATCTTCCTGAATTCATCAGCTACAAAGACCCGAGCACTGGGGGTATCAAAGAGATCGAAAAATGCATTACATCGTTACTCTCGAAAGGCTACAAACACGAAGAGATTGCAGTGCTTAGTTTTGCAGGCAGGAACAAATCTAAGTTGTTGCAATTGGATAACCTAGGCGCACACAGCTGCAAACGTTTTACCGGTAACTACGACTCATCAGGCAATCCACAATGGAGTGTTGGTAACGTCTTAACGGAAACAATCTACCGTTTCAAGGGGCAATCTGCACCTGTGGTGATTCTGAGTGAAATTGATTTTGAAACAATGACCAACAAAGAATTACGAAAACTCTTTGTTGGTATGACTCGTTCCAAAGTTCACTTGATTTGTGTCATGAGTGACCGCGCTCAGGATCTATTAGCTCAACGTTTGAACTAAGTCGAATCATGCTGCTAACGTTTCTCTCTGCTACTGCGAGTTCAGCTTACTCACGCACAATCACGTAATACAAAAATTCAGCCAAAAGTTATCTTCTGACACAGCTGACGCAAGGAAACATTCCTTTTATATATACGCGTACATACATACGCGTATAGAACTACTGTTATGAAGCGTCAGCTGTGTCAGAACTGCATTTTTTGAAATCCTTTGTTTGCGATTTCAAACTCAATTCATCAACTGGCTTTGATTCGGAAGCTTCCGTTTTGAATGCAATTGCGATCATTCAAAATTTTCATTCGCAAAAAAATGGATTCGTTAACTCCGTTTTCTTGATCAACTGATCCAGACCCACTCCATCAACTCAATTTCAAAAAAGCGTCCAAAACGAATACTTAATATTTTTAAATCTTCCTCTATGACGTTTCTGACATTAGATAACACCAGTTCTTTACGCGTACACATAACGCGCACACATAAAAGGTAATAGTGTTATCTAGCGTCGATTGCGTCAGATGACGCAATCGACCTCCCATCGGTGCATGATCAACATTGAAATTCTCTGCTGAGTGTTCTAGCGTGATTTAACGTGCATCAACGGCGCTACCAACACCACTGAGGAAATGCGCGGTTTTAGCGCTTGAATCGCATTGCAACATTTCTGCGTTTTACAGCTACATTTTTGTTCATGGTCGAACCAGTCACGTGAAGCAACATCGCAAGCAAACCCTCCTCCGCCACACATCCACGAACGCAATGCAAGAACATCGAATCACATCATCGACATGCACAGAGCAAGAATGGTTTTATAAATTCGCGGGTCCTTCCTGGCGATAAATCAATACGGGTGGCAAAGGCTCCCGATTTCGCTACCGACAGACTCGAATTCCGGGTACGCAGTACGCAGCGGGTACGCACCCCAAACATCACCAACACAAACGCATGACTCATTCGCTTGATTCATGCAACAAAAAATGGGATGTTCGGCAAAGAGTCAGATTCACGCAACTCATCGAGACAAGTTACTCGACTTACCTGCCCACCAGAGCGTCAATACGAACCCCTCAACCAATGATGGAGTTCGTAGATGGCAACACTGCCCGAGCAAAAAATCGCCTCGAAAAAAGCAACCCTACTCAGCCAGCAGCTGAGCACTCTCCCCACTCTCAAAATGCCCGAGCTTTGGGCCCTGTGGGACCAGCATTTCAACAGTCGCCCCAAGCACCCCAACCGCCATCAGCTCGAGTCAAGGCTGGCTTACAGACTGCAAGAAACCGTCTTCGGTGGACTTAAAACCGAGACACGCAACTTACTCGCAGATTTTGGAGAGCGGCACTCCAAGATCAAGACCAGCAAACGCACCTACGCAGCCCTCCTGCCCGGAACTGTCCTTCTCCGTGAGTTTGACGGTCAGGAATATCGGGTCACAGTGACCCCAGATAAGCAATTTGAGTGGGCCGGAAACAAGTATGGCTCGCTCTCAGCCATCGCCAAACGCATCACTGGAACGCAATGGTCTGGTCCTGCATTTTTTGGATTAATTGAACGGAAAAACAAATGAACGACATCAAACGCAAACGCTGCGCCGTCTATTGCCGAGTGTCCTCAGACGAGCGTCTAGATCAATCATTCAACTCCATCGATGCTCAACGTGAAGCTGGCGCTGCGTATGTGACCAGCCAGAAGGCTGAAGGTTGGGAGCTGATTCCCGAGTTTTATGAGGACCCGGGATTCTCTGGCGGCAACATGAATCGCCCAGGCTTGAAGCAACTCCTTACGGATATTCAAGCAAGCAAGATTGACATCGTTGTGGTCTACAAAATCGACCGGCTGTCACGCTCACTGGCAGACTTTGCAAAGATGGTTGAGGTGTTCGACAACCAGAGCGTGAGTTTTAGCTCTGTGACCCAGCAGATCAACTCTGCTACCTCAATGGGGCGTTTGATGCTGAACGTCTTGTTGTCGTTTGCTCAATTCGAACGAGAGGTAACGGGTGAACGTATCCGCGACAAGATTGCTGCATCGAAGCGCAAAGGGATGTGGATGGGTGGAGCTGTTCCTTATGGCTACCGTGTCGAAAATCGCTTACTACTTACCGAGCCTAAAGAGGCTGAATTGGTAGGGCGAATCTTCGAACGATTCAATGCCGAAAAGTCGATGACAAAGATTGTCCAAGATCTAAATGAGCAAGGCATCAGAACAAAACGGAATTACAAATTCAGCAAGCAAAGTGTTTACAAGATTCTGCATAACCGTACCTACATCGGCGAGATTTCACATAAAGGTGAGAGCTTTCCCGGTCAACACAAAGGCTTGATTGATCAAGTGACATGGGATCGAACTCAAGCCATTCTGGCTGCAGGTAGTCGCGAGCGGCGCTATGAGACGTTGGACAAGAAAAACCCACATGATTTTCTACTTAGAGGTCTTGTCTATACAGAGGATGGTGACCGACTACTCACCATGGCAACAAAGAAACCCAGCGGGAAAATATATCGCTACTACGTGATCAACAAGAAAATGCACCAAGGTGCCAAAGCCGCACAGTCGTGGAACTATTTAGCGAAAGTTCTAGAAGGAGGTGTGACAGAGAAATTGTTGGAATATCTACGCAGTGAACAGATGGTGTGCACTCATTGGCCGCAAATTCAAAAAGTCAATCCAAGCATCGAGGATCCACAGACTGTTGTGTCACTGCTGCGCCGAACGGCTGATATTTGGGATCAATTCTTTACCCCCCTCAAAGCAGAGATCATCAAGAATTTGATTAAGCGCGTCATTATTAAATCCGACGGTGTGGAGGTTTTGATGCGCTTCGAAGCTTTGGGAGATTTTGTAAAAACAAGGCATGCACCCTGCTTTACTTACAAGCAAACGAAGATAGCAGCATGAGTGAAGTTCAATCTTTTAAACCCATTCATTTTTTTCAACGTGGGGGTCGTAAAGCTGTTATCCCTGTTCAGAATGCAAGCATCCAAACGGGGCTAAATAAACCCGCAACAAATCTTCCACTCATTCATGCAATTACACGAGCGTTTTATTGGGCGAAACTGATCGACTCAGGTGTTGTCAGCAGTGGGTCTGAGATCGCAGCAAAAGAGGGGCTCGATCCAAGCACCGTGAATGAGAGGTTGCGCTTGTCGCTTTTATCACCGGCAATCATTGAAAGCATTTTGAATGGCACTCAACCGCAAGAACTAACCATTCAGTGGTTGACACGAAACACTTTTCCCTCAGATTGGGAAAAACAGAAATCTTTATTTCGTCACCGACAAGAAAAAGACACGCTACAAATTTTTGAAGACCATAAAGTGTCATGAAGCATGGTGCTATTTATCAATTCGAAATTCATGGCAAGTCAGTAAAAATCGAACAACTACTTCAGGTCGAAAGCCTCCGACTTATTAGCGATTGGGCTATTGATAGCCACGCCAATACGACTCCACCTGCCAAAGTGGTTTGTTCGGCATTGCCTTTCTAATTGATTCAATAACCGCCTCATACTGAGGTGAGCTAAATTTTGACCAGCGGAGCTTCCTTGCAAGAGCCCATTCACTCTTCAAGCCCCCAACATTATTGAAATAGAGCTCATCGAGGAGAAGACTATCAATCGGTGGATGCAGCGCTTCAACATTCGGATGAGTTTCGTGGCCAGCACAGACAAATGCCCCTTTTAGGTAGACATTGATCAGTTTTGCGGCAATGCCATGACCAAAACCGACTAAACCTCTTTTCTCTGCGGCAAGAATAGCCTTTTCACGCCAAAGCCTGTGTTCTACATCAGTGTTTTTTGGTGTGGGTAACTTCTTGGGAGATGAAAGCAGCGCATCTAGAGATGTTTCTTCGATAATTTCTTTTCCGATTTGCACCTCGAAGCGGCATGTCTTAGTGCTTGCAGCTCGACTTGCAGCCCACGCTGCATAGCGATGTTTGTGTTCTTCGATTGTGTACAACAACGGTACCCCTTTATTTCTGGCGTAATGTGGACTTCAATATTGCGAGCGACCGGAATTTTTTTATTTTAATTAATTAGTTAGTTGTTAGGTAATTCGACGTTCTGAGTGATGGGGAAGTTGAGCTCTGCGAAGCGAAAGACGGAAAAGCTTCGAAAACTCCGACTAGCGGCCATACGGACTACGGACATCCAGCGAATATCTGGAATAGGCTGAGATTGTGTGAAAACTCCGTTGACTCTTGTTTTCAGGGGTCCTTGCCCCCTTGGCATACTCGAAATAACTCAACATAGGTCCATCTGAAAGGTCGAGTTTCTGAACACTCGCTGTTCCGATGAGTTTTCACACAGCCTCGGCTGAAAGCGGGGGCTTGCGACAGGCAGTTCTCGGATGGTTCAGTTCAATCTGCTCAGCAGCCAGTCAGAGCCTACAACACCATGCCCATCGCGGACATTCAGATAGCGGATGACAGCGATGCTGCGGCCGATGTAGGCAACTTATTCTGTCAAAATGAAATAAGAAAACTTTCTACTGTGTAGGTATGACACCCAAGAATCTCATTGAGCTGATAAAAGTCATCAAACCTCGTTCAGCCCTATTCACGACCTACACTATCAGTATCGCCTTTATTGAGGGCGTGTTACTGCCGACTCTGCGGCATGTTGGATGCAGAGACGTCACCATCTTGGTCGATGCCAACGAAGCAGCTACCAGCCTGGAAGAAGTTCAATCTGAATCGGTAGGCCGGAAGTACAGACTGGCACCAGTGATTGCTCCAGGTCGTGGAATTTTTCATCCAAAGGTTGCCTACTTTTCTGGCGCTGAGTACGACGTGCTATCGATTGGGAGTGGGAACCTGACGCTGTCCGGTCAAAGCAAGCAGCTTGAGTGTCTCGATGTGGTCCGCTCTGACCAATATCCTGGCGTTTTCATGGACTTTGCGGACATGGCAGGGGACCTTGCGAACAAGATTTCTAGAGCATCAAAGCAGGCCGCGGAGCTTTTGCGTTTTGTGGAAGGTCTTGCGAAAACGGCTTCAAATTCATCACCCCGCACAGTCGGCTCTTTTCCTACTGAGCCACGACTCGTCCACACCCTGAATACCCCAGCATCTCAGCAACTAATTCAGCTGTGCAAAGACCAGGCGTTCGAGGCAACCGATGTAACCGTACTGTCCCCATTTCACGCGCCTGATGGAGCTTCAATCCTAAAATTGAAAGAAGAACTAGGAGCCGCCAGGTTGCATGTTGGTTTGGACAGAGCAACTTTAATTGCGCCGTTTGAAGGGACGAGATTTAAGGCCAGCAAAGAGTTGGACTTTGTCGTACCGAACATCGGTAATGACCAACGACATTTACATGCGAAAGTATTTGAAATCTCAGACGAAGAATTAAGCATCGTTATGACTGGTTCAATCAATGCAACTGCGCAAAGCTTGAACTCTACAATGAACGTGGAAATTTCGCTTGCTCGATTGGTTCCCAAAGACAGTTTTGCTTGGGAGAAGGCAACCCCATCGAGATTTGAACCACGGACGTTCATCCCCCAAAAAAAGGATGTTGAATTTGCCTACTTAGAGGCTACCCTTGCGCTGGATGGAAAAATTAGCGGACAGGTTTCCTGTGCGGAGGCCACGCCTGTACATGCAGTCGCAACGCTTATCCAGGCCCAAGATGAAGTTAACAGTGCTGAAATTCACGTGCAGATTCAATCAACTGGCACATTTTCATTTGCGCTGCCTTTTGAGATTTGTACACGTGGAGCTGTCCAGCTCGCTCTGTCATCCCAAGGCTTTTCGGCCCAATGCTGGCTCAACATTGAAGAAGACCTGACATTCACGGATGAAGAACGCAAAGAGAAGCAAGCTATCAGACATATTCTTGCTGGCGAGTTTGGCGATGAAGATGTTTTTGAGCTTTTTCAAATCCTGACACGAGCCACTCAGGAGACAACTGCACAACGAAGTAGTGAAAAGACCGTGGCGGTCAAATGCGATGAGATGTCCAACGCAGAGAAGGGACAGAGGTTCTCTTACGTTCAATGGAAAAACTCAAATCTCAAGTCCACACAAAAAGGGTTGCTCGGAATACAAGGGGTCGACACACTAAAGGCATTTTTGAGATGGCTAAACAACTCTGGGCTGCCGACAGGAACTGCCGACGACTCCAAAAATAGTGCGGTAAAGACTAGACACAGGCCAGATTTCCAGCTGGTTGATGGTTCCGAAACGCCATCCCTAAGTTTTGATTTACAAGGGAGCTTACGAGAAATCATTCAGGCCATTCCAATCGTCCTATCTCAGAACAGAAAGTTTGATGCAGGCACAATATTGGCAATAGTCTCCGGAGCGTATGCACTCAAGCTTTCCCTGAATTCACCATGGAGGGACGAGCGCACCTACAAACCACTATTATCTTGGCTAGATGAGTTCAGCAGGTTTGAGTACGCAGAAAATGGCCAAGAAACTCTTCTCAAGTTTGCCCTTGGTGCTTCCGCTGTCGTCGTCGGTATCGCCAGACAATGTAGCTATCACTCGCCCGTGTCTTTTTTGAAAGACAGTCTATTTCGATTTAGCCCGCAGTGGATGGCGCAAGTTCCGAAACAGGAAGAATTAGACTCTTCCCTATCTGATGAGATTTTTAGTCGCTTGCCTGATGACATTCGTAGTGCTGCCAATGCCTCGCTATTTGACATCTTGAATGCGACTTCTATGGACGAACGGATTGAGGCATTAGTCACATGTGCTGGGGACTCAAGCTATGTCGTAACCGACGATGATGAGCAAGCATTTCCAGGTGGTGTCGCAGGGATTCGACGACTAATGCAAGTCGATCATAGACGTAGGTATCACGGAATCGTCTTGAATGAACGCCAGTTAGAGAGCAGCGGTTGCCCACACTGCTACCAGGCCTTCGGCGATAGATTCCGCTTGGAACTGCGCGCCAAGCACTTGATTGCATGTCCTCATTCGAACTGCAAGAAACCAATTTTCTTCTTCGAAGACAAGGCCGTACAAGAACGTGTGATGGAGACGATCAAGAATGCTTGACGCTCCAATCTTCACATCCCCCCTGGACCCAGACATTGCAGGAGATGACCCGCTTGGGCTGGCCCCTGTAAATGAGCGTCTGTACAACGCCGTTTTCCCAGGCATAAACAATGTGGTCCGTTACATCAGGGTCTACAGTTCAATCTGCTGGATGGTTAATCTGGTGGACCAATACTTTCAGGAGCATTCTTCAGAACTGAACAAGGGGGATGCGGTGCGCATTGCGAACGCAGCCTACGAGAAGGTTCAGTTAGTCCTCACTTGGATTAACAAAGAAAAGAGCCATACGCAGCTGGCCGGAACGGGGCGGCAATTCCCAAATGATGACCGAAAAATACGGCTTGTTTTCGAGACTTTTGGACTCAGTTCTGCCAGCCTTCTTGATGCAGTTGCTTATCGTCCAAGCTTGACAACAGGACTAGGTTTCTTGGAGCGAAAAACAGATGGAACCTATGCGTGCACTAAAGCGGGGCTTGCCCTTGCCAATGCATTTGATGCACATGCCCGAACAAACGAGGAATACCGATGGTTATCTGACGTCACCAAAATGGAAACCAAACGTTCGACGGTCTTCGCGCTTGAGTCCGTTTTTGATGTCAGTACGCCCACGGAGGCGGAACAGAACGCCTTCATTTCGCAGTTTTTCCCATCCTCCGAACTGGGACAGTACGACCAGCTCACCCGAAACCGCTGGTTCTCAATACACCTCACTTTACGAGCAGTTCAGTCCGTTTGCCGAACTAACCAAGCAGGCGGCGAAGGTTTGTTCGCGACTGAGCAAGAAGTCCGTGCATGTATGGCCAGCGGTCGGACAAAGAGTGGAAAGATTTTGGATTGCCATGGCGTTGAGACTGTACAAATCTGCTGGTCTGTCCTGCAACTTCGCCAGCTTCACCGGCTAGCTCTGGATGTTCTCTTCAGTTCCACTGAACAGTGGCTTGCCAACAACGACTTAGAAGTGAAGTCTGTGTCCCTGGACGATTGCACGTCAGCGATTGGGAAAAGTGCGCTGACCGGTCTAAACGATGAATATCTCAGAGAAGTTTCAAACCTTCAGGACTTTCTCACCAAGGAACAGGGGGTACACCCCACTCTTTACGTTGCGGCGGCAAACTCAGCGGAAGATGATGACCACACAGACTTGTTTCAGTATGTTGACGAGCTAAAAAAAGCGGCAATTGAATTTAATGAGGATGGCGGAAACGATTCGGTCTCAAGTGCCTATGTGGCACTCATATTCTGCGCCAAAGAGGTTCAAAACCTGATGAGCTCCCCGAAGTCGAAAGAGGTTCTGCTTCGAGACCAAGACCAATGTTCCTTACTTTCTCTTGCAAAGCTTGCGGATAGGATGAAACATGCCGGCCCCCAGGAGTTCATTTCTTACCTGATAAGGCATTGGGTGGTGCTTCGGCACTTTCGAATCGTCTGCGACCGCTCACAGAATGCAGATGGAAAAAATAGATTCCGATTTGTTTTGGGAGATAACGGTTTGGAGCGTTTCAATCCGGCGGTCAGGGTCAGTGAGCCTGCTTTTGCCCAAGATAAGTTGCGACACATCCTGCTTCTTTGTCATCAATGCGGACTACTCCACGAAAAGGAAGGAGGCTACAAGTTGACCCTGCTTGGTCAATCGAGACTAAGCGAGCTGACCAGTTGAGCCTGTTCGCTTGGGTCCTAACCGGACGAACATTAAATCCGTTCTAAAGCTAGCCGGTTGATACGAATTTTTCTGGTTTATTCCTGCCATTCAGAACGGTCCGTTCTTCGCCGTTGGTGGATGCCGCGAGCCTCGAAATCGATGCCATATTGCTAGACAGTTTGTGTACAGCGGTGAGTGACTGGTCTGGAGCGAACATTTCGGGGAAACCTACATCAGGCGCCGCTGCTTTGGCGCCATCTCTCAAAAGATCTTTCAAGGTAAAAGTGAGGGTTTTCCGCACAGATCCGGTCGGCTTTCGGTTTGGGTCCCACGTTCAAATGCGATTGCCCTTTGAAAGATTGCAACGCTCGCAAAGGAGTTGAAGGTTGCGAATGGAATTGCTACCGCCACGAGAAAAGGGAACGATATGGTCAAAGCACAGCTTCTCACGTGTACCACACTCAACGCAGCGCCCACCATCGCGCTGCCACACTTCACGCTGGACAGCGCGGGGTATCGCTTCACGACGAGTCGGCTGCTCTTTCACCGGTGGCATGCACGATACATCGACTGGCACGGGAGCTTGCGGCTCATCGGGCTGCAACTTGACTTCAGGGAGAGGCATGGAGTCTCGGAACGCCTTAACGAAGGAAATTGTGTCTTGCAACTCCGACTCTGTTTTAACCGCTAACTTAAGTGCGGGGAATCCACGCCCCAGACCGGGAGAAGGATAGGTATTGCTGTGACGCCCAGACTCACCGGGATATTCGAGCGCTATTTCAGGTACCGGCTGACCATCGGGGGGATATGGCACCCAAATGAAGGCGCCTGGTTCGCGATTGGGCTGATCAATTTGCAACACAACACCAAGATCAGGCTTCACATTCCATGCGATGACCTTCACTGTCTCACGTGATGGTAAGCCGAATTCTTTGGTAAGGATTTCTGCGGCCCGAGACATCAGAGAATTTCCAAATTCCATATACGAGCAATGCTCCTGTGAGTGTTGAAAAGTTATCGCAGTGTCCAATGTAATGCATCACTCTGGCCTTCCGAATTCGACTGTTATCAACACGGAAAGAGTGCGTTCAAACTCCCGATACTCATCCACAGTTAGGGTTAAACGACTTCCCGCAAACACGCATGTAACCTAGGTTCCCCTTGTGGACGTGTCCTTAAGAAAACAGAGAAAAGAGAGAGAAAACGGCAGAAAAAACTCACTTTTTGAAAAAGTGAAGTTGCCGCGTCCTTAAGGTTACTCGTCGGAAGCCCATGAATACAGGGCTTTGGAGCAAAGAAAAAGGGCTCGGAAAGTAAGCCGCCTTCTCGTCCGTTGTAGTGCGTATCGCGTGCCGGGTCACAGAAGCGTGCCGTGAAACATTCTCTTACCGCGATTCGCTGCTCCTCCTCTCCAGTGTTCTCGATCCATAAATCGTCTGGGTCGAACAAGCCGTCCACGTCGAAGTTGTTGCCCCAAACTTCGGGGGGCAGATTGCCAAGTTCGCTGTCGTCAAGGTGGTCGCTCCAACTCATCTGCTCGCTCCTCAAGTACTAATCACATGAACAGCCTATAAGGGTAGACGCTGCTTGGCAGGTCACGCACGCTGGCGATGGTTTGGGCCAGGCGCTTTGAATAGCGGATGCTTACGGGCACTGGGTCGTAGAGCGCGTCGTTGTTCCAATCCATCTTGGACAACGCCAGTGCCTCATGGGCGATGAGCTCAAGCGCGCCTTTACCGGCATGTCGAATCAGCTGCAACGGCTTGGGGATGCTCTTCTTCCCCTGGTAGTAGTTGCCGGTGTTCGACGCGCCTGGCGCATTGCCGGCCACCCAGAGAAGCGCTGAATTCCCCGACCGTACCACCATCGTGCCTCGGGGCACCGGGTAGGCGGCGGGCTTGCTGAGCGGCGGCTCGCGCCGGCCAGTCCCTAGCAACCAAACCCCACGCCAGCATGCCGCGGTGCCGACCTCGATGCACTCGATTTCAGGCACACTGGTCAGAGCGTCGAAGGCTCCTTCGATTTCCTCATGCTTGAACGCGGTCGTCTTGTGGATCACCAAGCGCTTGGGAAGGTTGCCGCCATTGCGACCTTGGTAGAGCTCGAGACTGCGCGCCAGGACGGCACGCATATCATCGCGCGTCAGGAATGGGTTGCGACGAGCCTCCTCCACATCCGCCACCGGATCGCGCGCCTCGAAGGCGACAAACTGCATCCCGCCACCATCCATGTCGAACACTTGGGAGCAGCAGGTCACATAGTGAGCCTCGCGCTGATCTCCCCGAAGCGCGTACGCCAGGCCGATGTACGCGGTGTCCTTTGGAACGCCTGGCAACGGCGCGAGCTTCCAAGGGGTGCCGGCTGCCTTCACATACAGCGCCGTCGCAAGGCGCCAAGCCAGCGATGCCTTGTAGCTGAAGCTGAATACCCGGTCATTCAGGACTTGGGTAGGGATGTTGTACTTGGCCCCGAGCGCCTTTAGAGCGTCGTGCGCATCGAACACCCGGGTCTTGGTTGCCGGCAGCCAAGAGTCCGGGAAATGCACTAGGACGACATCAAATTCGTTTCGCAGCGTCTCCAGCCGGCGCAGAGAAGCATCCATCGCTTGGAATAACCGCTGCTGAGCATCACCGTCGCCAGGGAGGCTACCGAGAGCGTCCGGCCACCTGATGTGGGCCTCTTTGACCGCGCTTACCAGTTGCACCCGGAACAACGCTTCGAACCCTGGGTAGGGCGGCACGTACTCAGCTCGGTCTGAAGGCTGATGCGAACGCTGCAGCAGCTTCATGAGGTCACCACGCTGGTAGAACGCCCCCGCAGGCCCCACCGTGGCCACGCGAATCTGCGAGGTGTAACCACCAAAGGACCCCTGCGAAAATGGACCATGATTGATGAGGCCCCGCAGCGGGTGCACATCGACCCTTGACTCGTCCAGCGGAGAGAACGAGAGCAGCGGTTCATCCAGAAGACTGAACGGCGGCAGTTGGGCTGGGTTCACAGGCCTTCTCATCACGAGTTCCTCTCGAAGTAGCTGTGATGATGGCTCGGTCTGCTCCAACCTGTGTAGCGCGACACCGCGAACACGGCGTCAACGCCAGCGCCGTCCTCGACACCAAAGGCACAAACGGTGCCATCCCTCGTCGACGTGAGCATCTGGACCCACCCCTCGATGATGGCGGCCCATTCACGGTTTCGCCGATTGAACCAACGCTCACGGCGCCAGTCGCCGGCTGGATCACCGCCACGACGCTGCTGCGACAGGCTAAGTCCGTCCTCCTCGGCACTCGGCGGCTCGCCTTCCGGCGTCGCTGGGCGCTCCTCTCGGGGAATCTGAACGAACGTGTACGGTTCGAACCCGCACCACCATCGCTCTTCGATTTGCTCGAGCTTCAGGAAGATGCCTTCTTGGAAGGGATAGCCGAGCTTTTGCACTACGCCTGTGAGTGCACTGTCATAAGCCTTCTTGAGCCCGGCTAGGTCCTCAACACGCTTTTGGGTGCGCAGCTCGTCTTCACCCTCGCGAGGGGCTGTTACGACTAGGGAGTGGCCCGATGTGCGCAACCTGGGGTTCAACGGGCGGTGCCTAGACAGCGCCTGCACAAGCGCGTCGTAGAGCAGGCCCATCGCCCAACTGTTGCGCGCCGCGTCGAGCTCGACAGCTCCTACCAGCTTCGGACCCAAGGGAGCGAGTGCGGTGAGAATGGCATCGTCTCTACCAAACACCGCAAGGTCCTTACCATTCGAGGCTACTGCGGCGCGCACCTTTTGCTCCTTCAGCATCGACCGCACAACCGGTGAAGTCGTGGCCTGATTGAGCGTTATATGACGGGCGAACCGGGGCATAGACTCGATCAGCAAGGCCGAGTACCGCAGGACCGGAAATTGTCGAGCGTCACTTTGGGGCAACTGCACAGGCACCAACCGCGGCTCTGTCCTTCCCTGCTCAAGTTGGTCCATGAGTACCTTGGGAAGGTCAACATGTTTCAGCAGATCGGCGGCCAGCTCATCAAACGTCTTGCATTCCACGATGGCTACGTCGACGCCAGCGAGCTGAGCGTTCGCCAGGAACTCCACCACGGCAGGAAGTAGCTTCGACGATGATTGAGTGACCAGTACAGCCCGTTGGGGAACGGCGTGGTTTCCTTGAGGACAGCACTCAACGCCTCCATCACGGATGCATCTCGGCCGCTGTAACCGACGAACACCATGCCAAGTCGCTGGCTCGCTTCGACCAGTACGTGCCGCATACGCTCGTCTTGCTTCTCGAGCTCCGAGCCGGTGTTCTTGATTTCAATGGACTGGTAGTCGCCGTGAAGCTTTGCCACCAGAGGCCAGTCGGCCTCAGCCAGGCACCGCTTGGCCCGTTCTGCTGAATCCAGGCCTGCGACTGTGGTGCGGCGCTGGTCAGCAACCGGAAGCAACGTATTGACTGCGGTAGCCGCATCCTCTACCAAGGGGTCGAAGTTCGTGGTGAAGACGCAATCGACCTTGCCGCCAACCATCATGCTTGCCAGGACCTTGTGTCCGTAGCATGGCGTACCCTTCTTTATCGCGTCGTCGATATACTGACGGCGCAACCGGGGGTGCGGGTACACCGCCTCGAACGCCTGGGCATATTCGGTGGGGTCACCATCGGGCGGCAACAGAGAGGACCCGCGAAAGAAGGCGTCGATTCGTTCGATCCACACCGGGTCGCCGGTGTCAATTTCGCGTTTGGAGAGGTTGTTCTCGCGGCAGTAGATTTGGGCCTTGAAGTCCCGGATCATCATGTAGCCGGTCGGGATGCCAGATGCCGCCGAGACACCTGCTCCGAGAAACCATGCAAACAAGTTCGGCCGTAGCGCGAACGCTGTGGCGAATTCCCTCGCCGAAATCGTCGGAACTGAATCTGTCAAGCCTATACCTCCGCTACGAGTGCCGCCCGAATCTGCGCCAAGCTTGTGCACTTTTGTGATCATAAATATAACGTGAACCCGTAGGCAGATTCATTTAAAACGTCAAGACAATCGGAAGCTGCAATTCTGTTTGCCGTAGACCAGGCGCAAGACGCTACGTTAGCTGTGCCGCCTAAACCGGCCGTAGATGCCGCCATCGAGATCGCGCGGCAATGACTGCAACGTGCCCGACACCGTGAGCTTGGCTGTGTGACTCGACAGACGGCTTCCGCAGCACAACGGACCTAGATACTCAAGATCAACATTCTGAATCCACTGTCCGGAAAATAAAAAGAAACAAAAAGGACGCATTTAAATCCCCCATGCTCATCCACAGCTAGGGTTAAACGACTTCCCGCAAATCCGCATGAAACCTAGGTTCCCCTTGTGGACGCGTCCTTAAGAAAACAGAGAAAAGAGAGAGAAAACGGCAGAAAAAACTCACTTTTTGAAAAAGTGAAGTTGCCGCATCCTTAAGGTCACTCGTTGGAAGCCCGTGAATACAGGGCTTTGGAGCAGAAGAAAGGGGGACAGAGAAAATCTGTCCCCCATGTATGGTGGTGGTAGCGGGATTTGAACCTGCGACATCAGCATTATGAATGCTGCGCTCTAACCAACTGAGCTATACCACCGAAGCGAAAGATTGTAATCGATTTTTAGGCCGAAGCGACGGCCTTG
>Ga0228700_1000178_pt1 | contig 63253 bp, 69 predicted proteins | sample McNCre317_Aug_MG_FD_178019 | JGI IMG/M metagenome (GOLD analysis project Ga0228700, IMG submission 178019) | Freshwater microbial communities from McNutts Creek, Athens, Georgia, United States - 3-17_Aug_MG | ecosystem: Environmental > Aquatic > Freshwater > Creek | place: USA: Georgia...
ACACCGCCTGGGTTAGGCGAGAGATAGCCGGCAACGGCAGCCACACCCGGGTCGACATCGCCAACCAGGGTCGCAACGCCCTCAGAGTCAACGACGCGAGTAACGCCAACGTCGAGCACCGCAGCGCCCGGCTTGATCCACTCGGGCTGCACGAAGTGCGCGACGCCCAGAGCGGCAACCACGATGTCGGCGCGCTTGACCGCGGCCTCAAGGTTGCGCGATGCCGAGTGCAACAGCGTCACGGTGCTGTCGATGCCCTTGCGGGTCATGAGCAAACCGAGAGGGCGGCCAACGGTGACGCCGCGGCCGATTACGGCAACCTCTGCGCCCGCGGTTGGAACCTCATAGCGACGCAACAACTCGACGATTCCTGCGGGAGTGCAAGGCAGCGGCGAATTCAACTCGCCCGACACCCCGAGCACCAGCCGACCAAGGTTGGTTGGGTGCAGTCCATCGGCGTCTTTAGCAGGGTCGATCAGCTCGAGCATCTCGTTGGTGTCGATGCCAAACGGCAGCGGCAGCTGCACGATGTAGCCGGTGACATCCTTAGCGTCATTCAGATCGCGAATCGCGGCACGCACGTCGGCCGCCGATGCCGAAGCCGGCAGGTCGATTCGAATCGAGTTGACGCCTACCTGAGCGCAGTCGCGGTGCTTGCCCGAAACGTATGAGTGCGAGCCCGGGTCGTCGCCCACGAGCAGCGTGCCAAGACCAGGCGTTACGCCCGACTGCTTGAGCGCAATCACACGCTCGGCCAACTCGGCCTTGATCGCCTTAGCGGTGGCTAGTCCGTCGAGCTTGATTGCGTTCATGCGCCAGTGACTACCAGTTCTCGAGGCCGCTGTAGAGCGGGAACTTGTCGGCCAACGCCTGAGTGCGCGCACGAAGCGAAGCGATGTCTGGGTTTGGCTTGAGCACGGCGGCGATTACCTCGGCAACCTCGGTGAACTCGGCGGCACCAAAGCCACGAGTCGCGAGTGCCGGGGTGCCAACGCGAACACCCGAGGTGGTCATTGGTGGGCGTGGGTCGTTAGGAACCGAGTTGCGGTTCACGGTGATGCCAACCTCGTGCAGCAGGTTCTCGGCCTGCTTGCCGTCGATCTCGCTATCGCGCAGGTCGACCAAAACCAGGTGAACCTTGGTGCTGCCGGTCAGAACCTGAACGCCGGCGGCCTTCATGTCGGCCTGGTTCAGGCGGTCGGCGATGATCGCAGCGCCCTCGACGGTGCGCTTCTGGCGGTCTTTGAACTCCTCGCCCATCGCTGCCTTGAACGCAACTGCCTTAGCAGCGATCACGTGCATGAGCGGGCCACCCTGCTGACCAGGGAACACGGCCGAGTCGATCTTCTTGGCGTATTCGGCCTTGCACAGAATCAGACCCGAGCGCGGGCCGGCAAGGGTCTTGTGAACGGTAGTCGAAACCACGTCGGCGAACGGAACCGGGTTCGGGTGCAGACCGGTGGCAACCAGGCCCGCAAAGTGAGCCATGTCGACCCACAGCTTTGCGCCAACCTCGTCGGCGATCTTGCGGAACTCGGCAAAGTCGAGGTGCTGCGAGTATGCGCTCCAGCCGGCAATCAGAACCGCAGGCTTGACCTCGTGCGCACGAGCGCGAACGATGTCCATGTCTACCATGTGGGTCTCTGGGTTGAGCTCATAGGCGTGAGCCTCATACATCTTTCCCGAGAAGTTCAGGCGCATGCCGTGGGTCAGGTGGCCACCGTGTGCCAGTTCAAGACCAAGGATGCGGTCGCCAGGGTTCGCCAGTGCCATGAGCACTGCCGCGTTTGCCGAAGCACCCGAGTGTGGCTGAACGTTTGCGTGCTCGGCACCGAACAGGGCCTTGGCGCGCTCGCGAGCGAGCTCCTCGGCAACGTCGACCGCCTCGCAACCGCCGTAGTAGCGCTTGCCTGGGTAACCCTCGGCGTACTTGTTGGTCAGCACCGAACCCTGTGCCTCGAGCACACCGCGCGAAACAAAGTTCTCGCTCGCGATCATCTCGAGCATGTTGCGCTGACGGTCGAGCTCGGCGGTCAGAACCGCTGCGATCTCTGGGTCAACTTCGGCAAGCGGAAGGTTGTGAGTTGAAGGGATGCCCGACATAGGTCTATTCCTTTGATTTCGCGGTTGGCGGAGGGGTTTGCAGTTTGTTTTGCAGATGGCGTCAGCGCCAGATAAGACCCGCTAATTCTACCAATTTGGTTGCCCGACACGCGCCCTGTTCGGTTATCCGCACCTAGCCGACTTTCGGCCGCCGAGTTAGCTATTTTTGAAGCGTTCTGGGGAAAAAGATAAGGGTTTTAGCTGTGCAGGTTGCCGCAATTGTGGGGTCGGTCATGATCATCGCCGGATTGGCTTTGACGGGTTATGTAGTCATGCAGATTCAGCGCGAGCGTCGCGGTCGCCGCTAACCTTTAACGCATGACTCAAGCGACCACCACCCACTGGGTGCTAACCCTCGTATGCGAAGACAAGCCGGGCATCGTGCACGCGATCTCGGGGGCAATCTTTGCCGCGAACGGAAACATCACCGAGTCGCACCAGTATTCGTCGCCAGACACCGGCCGTTTTTTCATGCGCCTGCAGATTGAGTCGGCTGTTCCACGCGAGTTTTTTGTCAACCAGTTGACCCCTGTGGTTGAGCGCTATGGCATGGACTGGACCTTGGACGTTGTCGGCCGCCCAACCAAGACCCTCGTGCTCGTCTCGAAGAGCGCACACTGCCTCAACGACATGCTGTTCCGTCAGCGCGAAGGCCGTCTGCCGGTCGAGTTTCCGGCCGTTTTCGGCAATCACGCCGAGCTTGCGCCAATGGCCGAGTTCTATGGCGTTCCGTTCGAGCACCACGCAATCGAGGGCGAGGCCGACAAGCGCGCCTTCGAGCAGATGCTTCGCGACTACATCAAGTCGGCCGGCATCGAGTTGATCGTGCTCGCGCGCTACATGCAGATCCTGTCTGAAGAGTTCTGCCGCGAGTTCGAGGGTCGCATCATCAACATCCATCACTCGTTCCTGCCAGGTTTCAAGGGCGCCAACCCGTATGCGCGTGCGCACGCCCGCGGCGTCAAGCTCATCGGTGCGACGGCTCACTTTGTGACCGCCGACCTCGACGAGGGCCCGATCATCGAGCAGAACGTCATTCGCGTTCAGCACTCAGATACCAAGAACCGCCTGGTGTCGCTTGGCTCAGACATCGAGGCCAAGACCCTGACTCAGGCGGTCCGTTGGTTTGCCGAGCACCGCGTGCTTCTCGACGGCGATCGCACCGTTATCTTCAGCTAGTCGCCAGCACTCGCTGCCGCGGGCTTTGGCTCGCTAAGCGGCTTCGTTTCGCTCGGCGAATCGCCAGGTATGCGCCTGCCGCACACACCGCTGCCAGCGCGCCGATGCCCGCCGTCGTGGCGATATTTGCGCTCTTCGGCATGTCGTTGGTTGGCGCCGGTGGCGCCGCAGGCTTGGCTTCGGCCATTGGCTCTTCTCTGGCCGCTTGGGTCGCAGGCTGCCTACTCACTATTTTTGGCTGCGCCCTAGCTGGCGTCGGCCGTTGCGGCAGGGCCTCGACGACCGGCTGTGATTCACTTTCGGCGGCGAGTTCGACTGGCGCGGGAGCCGGCAACGGCTCTGAGGTCGAGCCGGGCGCTGGGGTCGAGACGGGCGTCGGAGCGATCACCGAGATTGCCTCGACCACCGCGACCACCGAGATTGCCTCGACTGGCGGCGCTGCAGTTGGTGTTGGTGCTGCACTTGGTGCCGCAGTCGAAGTTGCTGTGGGCGTCGTCGTTGGCGCGGGGCTCGACGAGCTCGACGAGCTTGAAGAACCCGACGAACCTGATGAACCCGAGCCCGATAACCCCGCGCCCGCGGCGGCCGCGGCAGCCGCGGTGGCGGCCGACACATACGGCTGGATGGGCGCGAAGTAGTAGTCGGTGACGGGCCCAGGGGCCGTGCCAAACACTGATGCGCGGGCGAGCTTCAGGTTCATCCATGAGCTGCTGCAACCGCGAACTACGACACCGAACGTGAGCCCGTCGGCGCTGGCGCTGAGGTCGGTTACACGGCAGCCGTTGCTCATGAGCGGCGTGAAGTCTTGCAGCTGCACGTCGCTAACTGGCGAGTCAAAGGTCACCTGCGCGGTCGCCGACGCATCCGGCCCGAGGGTGGTCAGGTCGGCCTCGGCGACGGGGGCCAGAGTGCCCGATGCCACGCTTGGCGCGAATTGCTGGTGCACTCGCACGAACGGAGCAGTTGCCGCAGCATCAGGTTGAATGACAACCAGGTCGTGAACGAAAGCCGGGTTATAGGCAACTATGCCCGGTGCCGCGGGGTCGGCCTGCAAGGCGATTTGGCCGCCGACCCATACGCGAGGTGTGCCGTTATAGAAATCGATGATCAGGAATCCGCCCGTGTCGTTTAGTTGCGCGCTCCAGCTCTGCGATGGGCTGGCGGCCTGCACATCGATTTGCACCAGTGAGGCTCGCGGCGCTCCGTCGCGGGCGAGCGCGAAGGTGTAGGCGTCTGGGGTCGCGCTGGGTGGTGATTGTTGCGCGATTGCGGCCTGCGGGTCGGTGAAGTCCCAATAACATTCGGTGGCCGAGCAGGTTGGGGCGCTCGGGGTGAGGGTTGGGTCGGCTGGGGTGTTGGCATCCTGTGCGGCGCTGGCGGGCTGAAGTGCGCCAAAGGCGGCGATTGTTGCGGCGAGCAGTGCCGTGGTGGTCGCGAGGATCCGGCGCCTAGGGCGGGGATCAGTGGGTTTTCTGTGTTTCGGTGTGTGGCTTGTCATGTGCACACACAACCTCGGATGCGCCAACCCCGCTCGAGTTATCCACAGGCGGTGGGGTTGCGGGGTCGCTGGTGCATCTGCACCTACATCGAATTTCGACGTTTTATCGCTTCAAATTCGACGAGTTCGCCGCAAATATCGCCAAATATCGCTTGCAAAGGCGTCGTAAATCGAGCTTCAATCGATCCCGGATTCGGGCCGTTTATCAGTGAAGCAACCATCGAAAAATCGCCAAATTTGCCGTGCAATCGCTTCAATATCGACGAAAAAACCTCGAATTTTCAACCAGGTGCAAAGGCATTTCCACCCACCGCCCAAACCACAGCGCAGACGCCGAATATTCGACGACTTGCACTACGCAACGCACATCCACCGTTATCGAATGCTTAGATTTGCTCGCCAAAACCGCGTGCCCGCAAGCGCTTGCGGCGCTTAACATTGCCGTTATGACTTTGAAGCGAACCCTAACCAAGTACGCGCTCGGCGCGGCAGTCGTTGCCCTGCTGGGCTTCGGCCTCAGCCCCGCCGCCAGCGCAGACACCACTCCACAGCCAAAGCCTTTCACCAAGGGCGACGTGGGCCTGCAGATGTTCGGTTGGAACTGGAATTCGATCGCAAAGGAATGCACCACCACCCTCGGCCCAGAAGGCATCGACTGGATCCAGACAATGCCGCCGCAAGACCACATCACCGGCGCAGCCTGGTGGGTGCACTATCAGCCAACTTCATACTCGCTGAACTCATACATGGGCAATCGCGCACAGTTTGCCGCCATGGTTAGCGCCTGCAACACCGCCGGCGTGAACGTGGTGACAGACGCCGTGCTCAACCACATGGCCGGCAGCGGCGGCGTCAGCTACGACGGCGTGAACTACGGTGGCGAAAACCTGATCTTTGGCAACACCTACACCGCCAAGAACTTTCACGAGGGCCTAGACCCAAGCGACCCGCACTACTGCGCCGACAACATCAGCAACTGGGACGACACCCCCGAGCGCTGGGACTGCCGCTTTCCTGGACTGCCAGACCTCGCGACCGAGCAGCCATACGTGCGCCAGCAAATTGCGAACTACCTAAACGACCAGCTGTCGCTCGGCGTCGCCGGCTTCCGTCTTGACGCGGCTAAGCACATTCCGCCAGCCGACATCGCTGCCATTGAGGCGCTTCTAACCAAAAAGGATGCCTTCATCGTTCAAGAGGTTCCGGGCAGCACCCAGATCAACGCCGACTACCTGGCTACCGGCCACGTTTGGGCCTGGGACACCTACACCAAGGCCGTGTCGATGTTCGGCTATCCGGGTGCCGCATACCGCGGTGGTGTCTATGACACCGTAGACACCCCCGACTATGTGCCAACCGACAGCGGAATCACCTGGGTCACCAACCACGACACCGAACACCACGGCGGCGCAGTGACCTACCAGAACGGCAAATCGTATGAGCTTGCCAACATCTGGCTGCTCGCCGAAAAGTACGGCTCGCCGATGCTTTACACCGGCTATGCATTCGCCGAAGACAGCGAATCGCCTGCGTTCAAAAACACCAGTTTCTTGGCCGACGCGGTCTGTGCTGCTGACGGCGGCAAGATCAAGCCACAGGCATCGGGATACAAGGACGGTTCGTTCGTATGCCTGCAGCGTTGGACCTCGATCAAAGGCATGATTGCCTGGCGCAACGCGGTTGGCGAGGCCAACAAGACCAACATCTATGCACCAAAGGCCGGCATGACCAACAGCGGCGTGTATGCGTTTGGTCGCAGCGGCAAGGGCTACGTGCTGATCAACTCGAAGGCCTCGGCCGTGAAGGTTGCCGGCTTGGCGACCGGCATGAAGCCGGGCACCTATTGCGACATGATCTCGGGCGGCAACAAGCCGATCATCGCGAAGAAGGTATCGGGCAAGACGGTTCGCGCGTGCGTTGGCACCCCAATTGTCGTTGCCTCGACCGGCAAGGTCTCGGCTGCCGTGCCGGCTCAAGCCGCCTTCGCTATCGCGACGACCAGCAAGCTCAAGTAATCCGAAGGAATGGGGACGGGAATCTCTTGGCAAAACCAGTAATTGGTTTGGGCCCGAACATTCTGGATGTGTTCCTTACGCTCATAAGCATTTCCGTGTGCGTAGCGGTCGTGATTTATGGAATTTTGATGCTAAAGCGCCGAACCACGGCCGTTCAACCGTATCCGGGGTGAGCCGAAGAGCCGCAAAATTACTAGAAACATTCATTGATTTAACTGTTCTTGACTTGTTAGCCACGGCTCCATACGCTCGACCTCGGGGGAACTTCCCTTTTCTTGTGAAAGGTAGTTGATATGTTGCACAAAAAAGCAAAAGTCGCCGTAGTGCTCGCGGCCGTCATCCTTTGTCTCTCGGGTGCGGGCATGGCTAGCGCAGCCTCTAACAACGATGAGTTGGCGCTGCGAACTCAAATGACCACGCTAGGCATCGACCTGCCAACCCAGGATTCGTTGATTGCCAAAATCAGTAGCGGTCAAGCGCCTGAATCTGAACTCTCAGACTCAATTCCCGTTCGCGAAGTGCAGGTGACTAGTGCCAATGCAGTTGGCAAACGTCAATATTTCTCCGATGGATCGGCGCGGTTTGTTGGTTTCTCGGCCGGATCCAGCCCAGCCACACGCTCCGTTTCCAGCGCGGGTTGCTCTGTTTCCAGTGGAACCGGGTATTCAAATTACTCTCGCTGTTCCATCACTTCGATGACCATATTTGTAACGCTGTACTTCATGGCGGATTTCACTATCCTTGGGGGAACCAACAATGACTACATCTCGAGTGTCTACAGCAGCGGCGCAAGATGTTACGCCGGATCCTGCAGTGGGGCAGCGTTACAAATCGTCCAACAGCGAGAAGCGAACGGCCTCCCAGCTCTCGCCCAGGCAACGACTAACTTCGCCTCGTTCTACCCCGTTACCTCAAGAACGTTCTTGCTGAATCTCTCCGTCGGCAACAACGCCTACTGGATGAGTGAATCGAATTGAACCCGATAATTCCAGAACCAGACATCGGCTCTATTGCCATGATTATCGTGGCGACCGCCGGAGTGCCAATCGCGATTATTTTGTTTGGAATTTTGGTGCTAAGGCGCCTGACCGAAATTCGCAACCTGCTCCGTGGCGACTCAAGCAAAGGCCGCGACTAAGGCAAATCAAGTCGAAAGGAAACCCCGCCGAATTGCTCGGCGGGGTTTCCTTATTTGCGTTTAGGCGAGCGAGTCGCGCCAGGCCTTGTGCATCTTGGCGAACTTGCCAGTGCCGGCGATCAGCGTGGCAGGGGTGTCGTCTTCGATCACGCGACCGTGCTCCATGACGAGCACACGGTCGGCAATCGAGACGGTGCTCAGGCGGTGCGCGATGATGATCGCGGTGCGGCCAGCCAGCAGCGTTCGCAGCGCGTTTTGAACCGCACGCTCCGACGGAATGTCGAGCGAGGCCGTGGCCTCATCCAGAATCAAAACCGTCGGATCGGCGATGAACGCGCGCGCAAACGAGATCAGCTGGCGCTGGCCCGCACTCACGCGCCCGCCGCGCTTGTTCACATCGGTGTGATAACCGTCGGGCAGCGAAGCGATGAACTCGTGCACGCCGACTGCAGCAGCCGCGGCCTCGATCTCGGCCTGAGTTGCACCGGGGCGACCAAGCGCGATGTTCTCGCCGACCGTGCCCGAAAACAGGTATGCCTCTTGAGTCACCATGACCACCGCGTTGCGCAGGTCGGCGTTTGCCACCTGGCGCAGGTCGACACCATCTAGCTCGACCGAACCCGCGGTTGGGTCATAGAACCGCGACACCAACTTGGCGAGCGTCGACTTGCCGGCGCCGGTGGTGCCGACCAGCGCGATGGTTTGCCCACCCGGGATGTCGAGGTTGAACGGCGGCAGGATGGTCTTGCCGTTTGAGTAGTGGAACTCAACATCGCGAAACTCGATGTGCCCCGCTCGTTGCGCGAACGCAACCGGCTCGGCAGGTTCTGGCACCGAAGGCTCCTCTTCGAGCACGCCCGAGATCTTTTCGAGCGCCGAGGCCGACGACTGGAAGGCGTTATAGAACATCGCCATTCCCTCCATCGGGTCAAAGAATCGCTTGGCATAGAGGATTGCCGCGGTCAGCACACCAAAACCGAGGGTGCCGTCAATCACGCGCAGACCGTCGGCCAGCAGCACGCCGGCAACGGTCAGGTTGCCAATCAGAATCAACCCCGGGTCATAGATGCCAAACAGCTGAATCACCTTGGCGTTCACGGCACGGTAATCCTCGACCAGACCCGAATACTCGGTGTTGTTGCGGGCATCCTTTCGGAATGCCTTGACGGCGCGAATGCCGGTCATGGTCTCGACAAAGTGCACGATCAAGCGCGCCGATGCCACACGAGTCTTGCGATAGCTGATTCGCGTGTTCTTTTGAAACCAGCGGGTCAAGAAGAACAGCGGCACTAGCGAAACTAGGATTACGGCGAAGCTGCTCCAGTCGAGCAGCACGAGGGCCACGGCCGTGAAAATCATGTAGAGCAGGCCCGCGATCATCTCGTTGCCGCCGGTGTCGAGCAGTTCTTTGATCGAGTCGAGGTCGCTGGTTTGACGCGCAATCACACGACCCGAGGTGTATTTCTCGTGAAACTCGAGGCTGAGTTTTTGGGTGTGCACGAACATGCGCTGGCGCAGGTCGAGAATCACATCCTGATTGATTTTGGCGGCAAAAGAGATGAAGAAATAGGTGAGGCCGGCCGTGGCAGTCGCCGCCAAAAGGTATGCACCAACCGTGAACCAGAGTGTCACGTAGTCGCCCGCGACCGCCGCCGGAAGCGCCTTGTCGATGCCGTATGCGATCAGCGCCGGGCCGACCACACGGAACGCCTGGCTCAGGATCACGGTGCTGAAGCTCACCACGAGTCGGCCACGAACCGGGCGAATCAGGCTGCCGAGCAGGCGCATCGAGCGGGCACGCAGGCGCTTGGCCTCGGCCTTGGTGAGGTCGATCTTTTCTTCGTCTTGAACGCCCTGCATGCTCATTTTGCGGCCTCCTTTTCTTCGTCGAGGCTGGCAATTACGTGGCGATAGTGCGCGTTGTTGGCCAGCAGTTCGCTGTGTTTGCCAACCGCGGTGATGCGGCCGTCTTCGAGCAGCGCGACGCGGTCGGCCAGCTGCACCGTCGATGGTCGATGAGCCACGATAAGTGCCGTGGTAGAGGTCAAGACCGTGCGCAGGGCGTCTTCGACCATCGCCTCGGTGTCGACGTCGAGCGCGCTCAGCGGATCGTCAAGAATCAGCACGGCCGGCTTGGCCGCAACCGCGCGCGCCAACGCCAAACGCTGACGCTGGCCGCCGCTCAGGCTAAGGCCCTCCTCGCCGATCTTGGTGTCGAGGCCCTCGGGCAGGTCATAGACGAATTGCGCCTGCGCGATCTCGAGCGCCTGCTTTAGCTCGCCCTCGCCCGCACCAGGGTTGCCCAACAGCACGTTGTCGCGCACGCTAGCGCTAAACAGCGTGGCGTCTTCAAACGCCATGGCGATGTGCCGGCGCAGCTCTTCGCGCGTGAGGTCGCGAATGTCGACTCCGTCGAGCTCGATTGATCCCCCGCTGACCTCATAGAGGCGCGTGGTTAGCGCGGTCATGGTGGTCTTGCCCGAGCCGGTGACACCGATTAGGGCGACAGATTCGCCTGGCTCAAGCACGAGGTCGACCCCGCGCAAGAGTGGTTCGGCCGATGCCGGCGCATCGGCATATTTGAACCGAACGTCTTTGAATTCCAAACGCCCGTGCGGCTCGGCAATCGACTTTGGTGCCGCTGGGTCTTCGATCTCGACCGGCGCATCGAGCACCTCAAAGAAGCGTTCGATTGCGGTCTTGGCGTCGAGCGTCATCGAGAGCAAGAAGCCCACCGATTCGGTCGGCCAACGCAATACGGTCGTGGTGGCAAAGAAAGCAACCAGCGCACCCACCGACATTAGCCCCTGGGCAACCAGCCAGACGCCGACCAACAGCGACAGGCCAACAGCGAACTCGGGCACGAGAATCAGATAGATCCAGATGTCGGCGATCAGGCGCGCCTTTTTGACCTCGGTGCCGCGCAGTTGGCGGGCGTCGCGTGCAAACTTGTCGGCCGCAAATTCGCCGCGACCAAGCGCCTTCAACACGCGGATGCCATGCACGGCCTCTTCGACCGACGTAGCCAGGTCGCCCGACTGATCCTGGCTAACGCGCGCGATCGAGTGGTATTCCTTCTCGAACTTGAAGCCGCGCAGCCAGATCGGCACCGAGGTAACGAAGAAGATCAGACCCAGAATCCAGTTGTATGTGAACAGCACAACCAAGCCAACCGCGATCGTGATGGCGTTGGCCACGAACAGCACCAGGCCGAACGACAACCAGCGGCGAATCAGGCTGAGGTCGCCGGTTGCGCGACTGAGCAGCTGGCCACTCGGCCACTTGTCGTGAAAACTGACCGGCAGATCCTGCAGTTTTGCATAGAGGGTGCGGCGCAATCCGGCCTCGACGTGGGTGCCAGGGGTCAGCACCAGCCAGCGGCGCAGCAACACAAAACCGGCCTCGCAAACACCGAGTGCCAGCACCGCCAGCACCATCGGAATCAGCTTTTCGACCGTGCCGTGATCCTTTAGGCCGTTCACCAGCTCGCGCAAAAACTGCGGGATAGTCAGCGCAAACATGTGTGCCGCCAGCGCGGCAAGCGTGCCGAGAATCACTCGCGGCAGAGCCTTTTTGGCATACGGAAAAATGCGCAACAGAGTTGCGACTGTGCCTCTGGACTTCATTGATCAACCACCTGCTGCCGCGCGCTTGGGTCGCGCTAAATCATGGCAGCAGAGTAGGCTAACACGCCTTTCGCGTGGGTTATTCCAAGCGACTCAAGAACCGGCCCGCCGACTAAAGCGAGACCGTTTCTAGTGGAAGAAGTGGCGTTCGCCCGTGAAGTACATGGTCACACCGGCAGCGTTGGCAGCCGCAATGACCTCTTCGTCGCGCTTCGATCCACCAGGCTGCACGATTGCTCGAACGCCACCCTCGATCAAAATCTGCACGCCATCGGCAAACGGGAAGAACGCGTCAGACGCGGCAACCGAACCCTTGGCGCGGCTCTCGGCGCGGGCAACCGCCAGGCGGCACGAGTCGACACGGTTGACCTGACCCATGCCAACACCAACCGATGCGCCCTCGCGAGCCAACAGGATTCCGTTCGACTTGACCGCACGGCAGGCACGCCAAGCGAACTCGAGGTCGGTCATGGTTGCAGGGTCTGCAGGCTTGCCCGAAACGAGGGTCCAGTTGACACTCGAGAAGTTGCTGAACTCATCCATTTCTTGCAGCAAGAGGCCGCCCGAAATCTGGCGCACCTCGTGCGACTCGCGCTGATAGTCGGCAGGCAACTGCAGCACGCGCAGGTTCGACTTGGTCAACAGAATCTGAAGCGCCTCGGTCTCGTAACTCGGCGCGACGACGACCTCGGTGAACACCTGAGCGATCTGCTGGGCCATGGTCACGGTCACGGTGCGGTTCGATGCAATCACGCCACCGAACGCCGAAATCGTGTCGCAAACGTATGCCTTTGCGTGCGCGTCGGCAATCGGGTCAGCCGAGGTTGGGTCGCCAACGGCGATGCCACACGGGTTGGCGTGCTTGATGATTGCGACTGCCGGCTCGCTGAAGTCGTATGCGGCGCGCAGAGCGGCGTCGGCGTCGACGTAGTTGTTGTACGACATCTCTTTGCCGCCGAACTGGCGGGCCTGCGCGATGCCCGAGACGGCACCCTCGCCGGTGCGGCGATAGAGCGCCGCGGCCTGGTGCGAGTTTTCGCCATAGCGAAGCACCGCGGCCAGTTCGCCGTCGATGTTCAGCGACTGCTCGAAGCCTGGGTTCTTGCTAGCTGCGGTGGCCGAGGCACCAGCGGCCTTGCGCCACTCGTCGTCGAGCTCGGCGTCGAACCAGCCGGCAACCGCGGCGTCATACTTCGCGGTGTGCGAGAACGCATCGCGGGCAAGCTGGCGGCGCTGGCTGAGCGTGGTTCCGCCTTCGGCAACTGCGGCGATGATTTCGCCATACTTTGCCGGGTCAACGACAATCGCGACGTTTGCGTGATTCTTGGCGGCTGCGCGCACCATGGCAGGGCCACCGATGTCGATCTGCTCGACCACGGCATCGCCCTTGGCACCCGACTGCACGGTCTGCACGAACGGATACAGGTTGACGACCACGAGCTCGAACGGCAGGGTCTTGAGCGCATCGAGCTGACCCTCGTGCGCGATCAGGCGCATGTCGGCCAGAATGCCGGCGTGAATCTTTGGGTGCAGGGTCTTTACACGACCATCGAGGGTCTCAGGAAACCCGGTCACCTCGGCAACCTCGGTCACTGGCAAACCGGCGGCCTTGATGGCCGAGTATGTGCCACCCGTCGAGATGATTGCCACACCCGCATCGTTAAGCGCCTGCGCTAGCTCGAGCAGGCCCGTCTTGTCAGAAACCGAAAGCAGCGCGCGCTTGATCTGAACGCGGTCGCGGTGGCGGTAGTCGGCTGGCTGGTGGTCGTGGTGAGCGGCCAAAGCGGTCTCCTTGATTTAGAGGGCGATTTTTTGCTCTGCGATGTCGCGGACGGTCTGCACAATAAGTTCGCGCTCAATCTTCTTGATGCGCTCGTGCAGCTCGCCCTCGGTCTCGTCAGGCAGGATTTCAAGCTCGATTTGAGCAAGGTGTGGTCCGGTGTCGACGCCCTCGTCGACCACGTGAATGGTTGCTCCGGTCTTGGTCGCGCCGGCGGCCAGTGCATCGCGCACGGCGTGGGCACCCGGAAAGTTTGGCAACAGCGAAGGATGCATGTTGATAAGTCGTGGCGAAAGCGCCTGCACAAAGTTGGCAGGCAGGATTCGCATGAATCCCGCGAGCACGACCAGGTCTGGCTTGAAGTGATTGATGTTTGCCAGCAGCATGTCGGCCCAGGCCTCGCGCGACGCGAACGCCTTGGGGTTGACCACGAAGGTTGGCACGCCGAACTGGTCGGCGTGGGCCAGGCCATCGGCCGGCACATCTGAACCAACGGCAACGACTTTCGCCGGGTACAGCGGGTTGTCGGCCGCCTCAAGCAGGGCGCGAAGGTTCGAACCCGAACCAGAGATGAGCACGACGACCGAAAGCATTAGCCCAGTTTACCCGCGTAGCAACGGGTGGTCGGGGCGGTCAGGTCTGGCAACGCTGAACGCTGCGATGGTCGCCACGATACCGACCTCGAAAAACACCACGACGCCGAGCACGAACGGCGAAACGCCGACTACGCCGAGTCGCCCAGGACCAACCGATCCCGAGGCAAGGGTTGCGAGCAGCGCCATCTCGACGGCCGCGACCAGGCCGATCGACGAGCCGAGCGCTAGTGCCGCCCAGAGCGGGTTGGCGAATTCGAATCGCATCTCGGCTGCGTGACGCTTGACGCCAAAGGTTGCATACGCTGCGGCAAGCAACGGAACCAGCAAGAAGACGAGCCCGACCGAGATCGTGCCGGCCGGCAGCGCGGCCAGAATCGGCAGGTTAGGCAGCGGTCCGGCCGCCGAGCCGAGCGGCCCGAACTGCGAGCCCTCACCGATTGAAAAACCGACGCCGGTCAGCCAGCTCGCGCCATAAACCACGAGGTTCGGCAGCACCGCCACCTGCCCAAGAGTCACGGTGATTCCACCCAAGACGCTCACCTGCAGCGCCTCATAGAAGTTGATGATGTTGATCCAACTGAAGCCAACCAGCAGGGCCAACAGGGCTGCCGAAGCGCCAAGCAGGATCGCAACCACGGCCGTTCCGGCGCGCAGAGCGGGCGATGCCACCGCGCGAATGACCCAGCTGGCGTTGTGCCATTTGCCGGCTAGCCATTGGCGAAACCGCACGCGTTCTTCGGCAAACTCGAGACCCAAAATGTGTGCCTGCGCCGAGCGACCAAACAGCGAGCCAACGGCCATCCAGAAGGCAAAAAAGATGGTCGGCAAGAAGGTGCCCTGCCAGTTCACCGGATACGCCGACACCGCGTAAGCGCTCGTGCTCAAAAACAACGACGATGCGCCGTAGGCCAGGGTTGCGCCGGTCCAGGCCGGCCAAAGCTGAGGGGTCACGGCAAAGCGGCGACCAACTCGATAGGCCAACCAGGCGAGGTATGCGCTGAACGCCAACGGCAAAAAGTGAATCGTGAACTGGTCGACGGCCACGCCAAGAATCTTGGCGGGTGCGACCACAATGGTGGTGCCTTGCGCAGCCAACCAGATGTCGGCCGCGGTGCGATAGGCGACTGGCCAGGCGATGCTCGGATCGTTTTCGAACAGCCAGATAACAGTCATCGGGCCGAGCAGCACGCCGAGCCCAAGCACCACCGCAAATAAAGCATCGATGCCCGCGGTCAGGAATGTGAGTCTGCGTTTCATGCGTTGACTCTCCTAACCGCGGGCATCGACAAAGGCTTTAAACCGAGTATTCGGTTTAGAGGTTCTTGTAGACCTCGCGCATCAGAGCGGCGGTCTCGCTCGGGGTCTTGCCAACCTTCACGCCACACGCCTCGAAGGCTTCCTTCTTGGCCTGAGCGGTTCCGGCTGAACCCGAAACGATTGCACCGGCGTGACCCATGGTCTTGCCCTCTGGAGCGGTGAAGCCCGCAACATAGGCAACGACCGGCTTGGTCACGTGTGCCTTGATGTAGGCGGCGGCCTTCTCTTCTGAGTCGCCACCGATTTCACCAATGAGCACGATCGCCTTGGTCTCTGGGTCTGCCTCGAAGGCCGCCAGAGCGTCGATGTGGGTGGTGCCGATGACTGGGTCGCCACCGATGCCGATTGCGGTCGAGATGCCGATGTCGCGCAGCTCGTACATCATCTGGTAGGTCAGGGTGCCCGACTTCGAGACCAGGCCGATTGGGCCTGCACCCGAGATGTCGCTCGGGGTGATGCCGGCGTTCGACTTTTCTGGGCTGATGATGCCCGGGCAGTTTGGGCCGATCAGACGGGTCTTCTCGCCCTTTGCCAGGTTGTATGCCCATGCCTCTGCCGAGTCGTGCACCGGAATGCCCTCGGTGATTGCAACGGCGAGCTCGATCTCGGCGTCGATGGCCTCGATCATTGCGGCCTTTGCAAAGGCAGGTGGAACGAAGATCACGGTGACGTTAGCGCCGGTGGCCTCCATGGCCTCCTTGACGGTGCCAAAGACAGGCAGGTTCTTGCCCTCGACGTCGATAACCTCGCCGGCCTTGCGTGGGTTCACGCCGCCAACGATGTTCGAGCCGCCAAGCAGCATGCGGCGAGTGTGCTTCATGCCCTCGCTGCCGGTCATGCCCTGAACGATGATTCGCGAGTTTTCGTTTAGAAAAATAGCCATTTTGGATTCCTTCTTTGCTTCTCGCGCTTAGGCGTTGTGAGCCAGCTCGGCGGCCTTGTCGGCTGCGTCGTCCATGGTTTCAACGACGGTCACCAGCGGGTGACCGAAGTCGGCAAGGATCTGACGACCCTCGAGCACGTTGTTGCCGTCTAGACGAACAACCAGTGGCTTGGTGGCCTTGTCGCCAAGGGTGTTGAGCGCACCGACGATGCCGTTTGCAACGGCGTCGCAGGCGGTGATTCCACCGAAGACGTTAACGAAGACGCTCTTGACCTGTGGGTCGTTGAGGATCAGGTCGAGACCGTTGGCCATTACCTCGGCCGAGGCACCGCCGCCGATGTCAAGGAAGTTCGCTGGCTTGACGCCGCCGTGCTTTTCGCCTGCATAGGCAACCACATCGAGGGTCGACATGACTAGGCCTGCACCGTTACCGATGACGCCAACTTCGCCGTCGAGCTTTACGTAGTTGAGGTCGAGCGCCTTGGCCTTTGCCTCTAGCGGGTCGACCTTGGCGATGCTTACTTCTTCGCGGTCGGTGTGACGGAACTCGGCGTTGTCGTCGAGCGAGACCTTGCCGTCAAGGGCAACGATGTCGCCGTCCTTGGTTAGAACGAGTGGGTTGACCTCTACCAGGGTGGTGTCTTCGTTCTTGAAGACGTTCCAGAGCTTTACGAAGACCGGTGCGACCTTGGCAGCGGTGGCGTCATCGAAGCCACCCTGCTTTGCGATCGAGAGTGCGGTCTCGAGGTTGATGCCGTCGAGTGCGCTAACAGGGACCTTAGCGAGTGCCTCTGGGCGCTCGACTGCGAGCTGCTCGATCTCCATGCCGCCCTCGACGCTGCAGAGCGCAAGGAACGTGCGGTTCGATCGGTCGAGCAGAATCGAGAAGTAGAACTCCTTGTCGATTGCTGCGCCCTGAGCGATCATGACGCGCTTTACGACGTGACCCTTGATGTCAAGGCCAAGAATCTTGCTTGCGGCCTCTTTTGCCTCGGCTGGGCTGTGGACGACCTTGACGCCGCCGGCCTTGCCGCGGCCACCGACCTGAACCTGAGCCTTGACGACGACGGTGCCGCCAATCTTTGCGGCTGCGGCCTCGGCCTCTTCAGGAGTGTCTGCAATCAAACCCTGCAGCACTGGAACTTCGTAGGCCTCAAACAGATCGCGGGCCTGATATTCAAATAAATCCACTGTGATTCCGATCAAAAATAAGACGGTTAGGGCTTAAGTCTAGGGGCTTTTGACTAGAGCTTTTCGATAGGCGCGACCCGCACCAGTAGGCGCTTTGTGCCCACGCGATCGAAGTGAATTTCGGCGCTCTGACGCGGCCCTTCGCCGCTCACCGTGAGCACTCGGCCATCGCCAAAATCGGCGTGCTTGATGCGGTCGCCAACCTCGAGCTGCATGCCCTCGTTGTTGCGCACGGTAGTGATTGCCGACTTCCATTCGGTCTTTTCTTTTGGCGTGCCCCCGTAGCCCGAGCCGTTGCCGGCAGAGCTGGCTGAACCACCCGAACGGAAGCCCTGGCTTTCGGCGATCGATTCGCGATAACGGAAGTTGGCAACCTGGTTGCGAGCACCCGATTCGCGCCAGTCGATGAGGTGCTGCGGGATCTCTTGCAGGTATCGGCTAGGGGTCGACGAATCCGACTCGCCAAACGTGGTGCGAGTCAGGGCGAGGCTCAGGTAAAGACGCTTGCGTGCGCGGGTGATGCCCACATAGAACAGGCGGCGTTCTTCTGACATGCCTCCCGGTGTCACGAACGACATGCGGTGTGGCAGCAGGCCCTCTTCGATGCCGGTCAAGAAGACGGCATCGTATTCAAGACCCTTGGCCGTGTGCAGGGTCATGAGCGAAACGGTTCCCGACTCGTCGTCGATCTCGTCGGCCGCGGCCACCAGGGCCACCTCGTTCAAGAAGTCAGGCAGTCGACCCTCGGGATTATTGCGGCCGAATTCCTTGGCCACCGAGATGAGTTCCTCGAGGTTTTCGACGCGAGCTTCATCCTGTGGGTCGCGGCTATTGCGCAGCACCTCGAGGTATCCCGTTTTATCGAGCGCCTGACGCAGAATCGACTCGACCGTCTCGGTCGGCACCATGGCCTCGAGTTCGTTTAGCAGGTCGCCCAGCTGGGTCATGGCTCCGTTAATTTTTGGACCAAAACCGATGTGAGCTGCGTCGGCCAACGCCTGGCGAACCGATAGGCCGTTCTGGGCGGCATAGTGCGCCAGCTGAGCCTCAGACGCGTCGCCGATGCCGCGCTTAGGCACGTTGAGGATTCGTCGCGTGGCTAGGTCGTCGCGAATGTTAGAAATCGCGACCAGATAGGCCATGGCGTCTTTGATTTCTTGTCGCTCATAGAACTTGGTGCCGCCAACGACGCGATACGGCATCGCCGAACGAATGAAGATGTCTTCAAGCGCACGGGTCTGCGAGTTGGTGCGATACATGACTGCGATGTCGCGATAGTTCGTGCCATCGCGGTGCAGTTTGTTGATCTCGTCGGCGATGAACTGGGCCTCGTCGTGCGCCGAATAACCGGTGAAACCAACGATCTTTTCGCCATCGCCCGAGTCGGTCCAGAGGTTCTTGTTTGGGCGGTCAAAGTTGTTCGAAATCACGGCGTTGGCGGCGCTCAAAATGTTTTGACTCGAGCGATAGTTCTGCTCAAGAAGGATCGTGCGTGCGCCAGCGAAGTCTTTTTCGAACTCGCTGATGTTGCGAATGTCGGCACCGCGGAACGCATAAATCGACTGGTCCGAGTCGCCAACCACGGTCAGAGATGCCGGTTCTGGAAGTGCGCCGGTTCGCGGGTCGAGCAGGTCAGGATACTGCTGAGCCAGATCGGGCTGAATCGGCATGGTCAGCTCGCGAATTAGCGCGTATTGGGCGTGGTTAGTGTCTTGATATTCGTCGACAAGGATGTGCTTGAACTTGCGCTGGTACTGAGCAGCAACGTCGGGGTGATTGCGGAACAAGAACACGGTTTCGCTGATCAGGTCGTCGAAGTCGAAGGCGTTGTTGCGACGCAGCTCGCGCTGGTAGCGCTCGAAGATTTCGGCGAGCATGCGCTGCACTGGGTCGCTCTGGTCGCTGTTGCGTGCAAAGCCCTCGGCGTCGTTGAGTTCGTTCTTGGCGTTCGAAATAACCGAGGCCACGCCTGCCGGAGTGAGCTTGTGAATGTCGGCACCCATGTCGCGAATGAGCCGCTTCAAGATTGCTCGCGAATCGCCCGAGTCATAGATTGTGAAGTTGCCGTCGTGACCGAGGCGCTCGGCCTCTCGACGCAGGATCAGCACACAGGCCGAGTGGAAGGTCTTGATCCACATGCCGTCGGCGCTCGAGCCCAGCAGGTGCTTTACGCGCTCGCGCATCTCGGCCGCGGCCTTGTTGGTGAATGTAATCGCAAGAATCTGACTTGGCCACGCCTCACGCTTGGCCAACAGGTGTGCGATGCGGTGCGTCAGAACTCGGGTCTTGCCCGAGCCGGCGCCGGCAACGATCAGCAGGGCGGGGCCGCGGTGTTCGACGGCCGCGCGCTGCGGTGGATTCAGCCCCTCGACCAAGGCGTCTGGGTCGGCGGCCGAGGTGAAACCGGCGCCACCAAAGCTGCCGGCGTCGAAGATTCCCGAAGTGCTTGGCACCGAACCGCGCGAAACAATCACGGGTTCAACCGGAGCCGCCTGCGAGGGCGCAGATGCGGGTGTGGAAACGGCAGGCTCTGGCTTTTCTTGGCCAAAGTCTGCGGGAAAAAATTCAAGCTGGGTCATGACGCAGCAATCCTAAAACTCGGCACCGACACTGAAAAACTGAGCGGAGGCTACTCCCACTCGATGGTGCCTGGTGGCTTCGAGGTCACGTCGAGCACGACGCGGTTGACCCCGGCCACCTCGTTGGTGATGCGGTTCGATAGCTTGGCCAGCAGGTCGTAAGGCAGGCGCGTCCAGTCTGCGGTCATCGCATCCTCAGACGAAACCGGGCGCAGCACGATCGGGTGACCATAGGTGCGACCATCGCCCTGCACACCAACCGAGCGAACGTCGGCAAGCAACACCACAGGGCACTGCCAAATTTCGCCATCGAGACCGGCCGCGGTCAGCTCTTCGCGCACGATGGCGTCGGCCTTGCGCAGCAGGTCGAGGCGCTCCTTGTTGACCTCGCCAACGATTCGAATGCCCAAGCCCGGGCCTGGGAATGGCTGACGCTGAACGATCTCGTGCGGCAGGCCCAGCTCGGCACCGATGGCACGAACCTCATCCTTAAACAGAGTGCGCAGCGGCTCGACCAGCTCGAACTGCAGGTCTTCAGGCAGGCCACCGACGTTGTGGTGCGACTTGATGCCGGCGGTTGCGCCGCCACCAGATTCGACCACATCCGGATACAGGGTGCCCTGAACCAAGAACTTGATCGGACGGTTGTCGGCCTTGGCCTCGGCGATCAGGGCAGCCTGCGCCTCTTCGAAGGTGCGAATGAACTCGCGGCCGATGATCTTGCGCTTGGTCTCAGGGTCGCTGACTCCGGCGAGCGCATCCAGGAACTTCTTCTCGGCATCGACGGTGACAAGACGGATGCCGGTTGCGGCGACATAGTCGCGCTCAACCTGCTCGGCCTCGCCCTCGCGCAGCAGGCCGTGGTTCACGAACACGCAGACCAGCTGGTCGCCCACGGCCTTGTGCACGAGCGCCGCGGCAACAGCCGAGTCGACACCACCCGACAGGCCACAGATCACACGGTCGGTGCCGACCTGGGCACGAATCTTTTCGACCTGCTCGGCAATCACGTTGCCCGAGTTCCAGTCGGCTGGAATGCCTGCGGCATTGTGCAAGAAGTTGACCAGCACGTCCTGGCCAAACTGCGAGTGCTTGACCTCTGGGTGCCACTGCACGCCATAGATCTTCTTGTCGTGGTTGGCGAACGCGGCGACCGGGGTGGTCTCGGTCGATGCCAAGACCTCAAAACCTGCCGGCGCCTCCATAACCTGGTCGCCGTGGCTCATCCAGCAAATCTGGTCGGCAGGCTGACCCTCAAGAATCACGCCACCGGCGCTCACCTTGAGTTCGGTGGCGCCATATTCGCGCTTGCCGGTTGCGTCGACGCGACCGCCAAGGGCGTTGGCCAAAACTTGGAAGCCGTAGCAGATGCCAAAGATTGGCACGCCGAGTTCAAGAATCGCGCGGTCGAGCTGTGGCGAACCCGGCTCATAGACCGACGAAGGGCCACCCGATAGCACGATGGCCAACGGGTTCTTGGCGGCAACCTCGGCAGCGGTCACGTTGTGGTGGACGATCTCGCTATAGACGCCGGCCTCGCGCACGCGACGCGCAATGAGCTGCGCATACTGGGCACCAAAATCGACGACGAGAACTGGGCGGTTAGACATTGGCTGCCTTTTCGTTGTTGTTGGTTGCTGCGTCAGCCTTGGCCAACTGGGCCTCGGCAATCTTGTGGAAGTGACGCTCGGTAAAGAACGAGAGGAACGGCACGACGCCGCCGAGTGCGATAACTACAAAGCGGGTGAACGACCAGCGAAACAGGGTCCACATGCGGTAGTCGCCGAACAGATAGGCGACATAAAGCCAGCCGTGCACGATCAGAATCGCGGTCGAAACATTTAGCCCGGTGTTCGACAGACCCGAGCCCTCTTCGCCGTGGGTTTCAAAGGCCAGCAAGCCGTGCATGCCGCCCGCGATCAGGTCGTAGCCAATCACGTAGCGCACGATCATTTCGACGCACAGCAGCAACAAGAATGTGCCCGTGATGTATGACGTGACGCGGTAATACTTGAGGGCCGATTTCATTGGTCTAGTTTACCTTCGCCGTCGCGCAGCCCCAGGCGCTCGTCTTGCACCAGGCGCCACCACATGAACACCGCAAAGCCGGCAAAAACTGTCCATTCGATCGCATAAAAGATGTTCAAGAAGTTCAGTTCTACGCCGTGCGACTGCGTCGAAATTTCGATGCTCTGAGCGCCGCCCGTTGAATCATTGGGATTGAGCTCAAGCGCCAGGGCACCCGGATACACCTCGACCGGCCCGCTAGCGAATTGATTGACCAGCTGCGCGATTGACAGCGACTTGAAAACGTATGCACCAGCCGAGGTGGCAGGTTCTGGCGCCTCGGGGGCCAGCAGCCAACCGCGGTATTGGCGGTAATCCATGACCATCGGTGAAACCCGCGCGCTGATCGCATCGCGCGCCGCCTTCGCGACGTCGAGGTCGGCATACCAGGCGTCTGCGGTCACCAGCATGGTGCCGGCGCGAGTCGAGCACCAGTCGACCAGCCAATAGCCCGACTTGCCGCCCTGCAGGCGATTTGCGATCAGCACTGGTTGGGCATTGACTCGGGCACACTCGACCGTCACTAGTCGGGCATCGGCCTTGTCAGGAAAGCCCTTGCCTGGTGTAACCAGCGAATCGATAGACACCGGTGTGACCTGCTCGACCTTGGTCTGCCCCACGGTTCGAAACGAGCGTTCCAGCTGCCACTGGCCTAGCAGCGCAAAGCCGGCGGCCAGAGCTAGTGCGGCAAACAGCGCGCCGATCCATTTGAGGCGCAGTGCTACTCGCCAAAATGGTTCGACCTCGCGCTGCATGATTTACGACTGGTAAGGCGCGGCGACTACCTCGACGCGCTGGAATTCCTTGAGGTCGCTGTATCCGGTGGTGGCCATGGCACGACGCAGTGCGCCCATCAGGTTGCTGGTGCCGTCGGCACTCGACGATGGGCCGAGCAGAATCTGCTCGAGGCTGCCGCATGAACCAACCTCGACGCGGTGACCGCGGGGAAGTTCGGCGTGGAATGCCTCCTGACCCCAGTGCATTCCGCGACCCGGAGCCTCATCGGCACGAGCCAAGACCGAACCGAGCATGACCGCGTCGGCACCGCAGGCGATGGCCTTGACGATGTCGCCCGAGGTGCCCAGACCGCCATCGGCGATCACGTGAACGTAGCGGCCGCCCGACTCGTCCATGTAGTCACGGCGAGCGCCGGCCACATCGGCAACCGCGGTTGCCATCGGTGCGTGGATGCCGAGCACCTTGCGGGTGGTCGAAGCGGCTCCGCCACCGAAACCAACTAGCACGCCGGCAGCACCGGTGCGCATCAGGTGCAATGCGGCGGTGTAGGTGGCAGCGCCACCAACGATTACCGGCACGTCGAGTCGATAGATGAATTCTTTGAGGTTCAAAGGTTCGGCGTTGCGCGACACGTGCTCTGCCGACACGGTGGTGCCGCGAATCACGAACAGGTCGACACCAGCCTTGACCACGACGTCGCTGAACTCGGCGGCGCGCTGTGGCGAAAGAGCGCCGGCAACGGTCACGCCGGCGGCACGAATCTGCGCGATGCGGTCGCGAATCAGCTCTGGCTTGATTGGCTCGGCATAGATCTGCTTCATGCGGGCGGTCGCCTCGGCGGCACCCAGCTTTGCGATCTCGTCGAGCTGCTTAGTTGGGTCTTCGTAGCGAGTCCACAGACCCTCGAGGTCAAGCACGCCGAGGCCACCGAGCTTGCCGATTGCCACGGCTGTCTCAGGCGAAACCACCGAGTCCATTGGCGCACCGATTACCGGCAAACCGAACTCGTATGCGTCGATCTTCCAGGTGGTCGCGACGTCCTTTGGGTCACGCGTGCGGCGCGACGGCACGATAGCGATGTCGTCGAATGCCCAAGCGCGTGAGCCGCGCTTGCCGCGACCGATTTCGATTTCACTCATGGTGATTCCCCTCTAGCGAGAAAAGTATGTGTTTAGCGAGTGCCGTAGTTCGGCGCCTCGGCGACCATCTGGATGTCGTGCGGGTGCGACTCGCGCAGACCCGCTGCGGTGATTCGCACGAACTTGCCGCGCTCCTGAAGCTCAGGAATCGTCTCGCCGCCGACGTAGCCCATCGAGGCACGCAGGCCACCGATCAGCTGGTGGGTGACCGATGCGACCGAACCGCGGTAAGGCACGCGGCCTTCGATGCCCTCTGGCACCAGCTTGTCTTCGCGAAGAACGTCGTCCTGAAAATAGCGGTCCTTCGAGTATGACTGTGCCTGACCGCGCGACTGCATCGCACCTAGCGATCCCATGCCGCGGTAGGTCTTGAACTGCTTGCCGTTCACGAAGGTGACGTCGCCAGGTGCCTCGTCGGTGCCCGCGAGCAACGAACCGAGCATGACGGCGTTAGCGCCGGCAACGATGGCCTTTGGAATGTCGCCTGAATACTGCAGACCGCCGTCGGCGATCACTGGAACGCCGGCTGGCTTGCAGGCGAGCGATGCCTGATAGACGGCGGTGACCTGTGGCACACCGACGCCGGCAACCACGCGGGTGGTGCAGATCGAACCTGGGCCAACGCCAACCTTGACACCATCGGCGCCAGCGTCGACCAGGGCCTGAGCTCCCTCGCGAGTAGCGATGTTGCCGCCGATGACGTCGACGTGCTTGGCGAATGGCTCGGCCTTGAGCTTTGAAACCATCTCGAGCACCGCACGGTTGTGACCGTGAGCGGTGTCGACAATCAGCAGGTCAACGCCGGCATCGATGAGTGCCATCGAACGCTCCCAGGCGTCCTGGCCAACACCAACGGCCGCGGCAACCAACAGGCGACCGGCGGCATCCTTTGAGGCCATCGGATACTTCTCGCTCTTGTCGAAGTCCTTCACCGTGATTAGGCCGCGCAGCTTGCCGGCTGCATCAACCAGCGGCAGCTTCTCGATGCGGTGCTGAGCAAAGATTGCGATGGCCGCCTCTGGCTTGACGCCAACAGGAGCGGTGACCAGCGGCATCGGAGTCATGACGTCTTTGACCAGGGTGGTGGTGCGCTGAACGTGCTCAACAAATCGCATGTCGCGGTTGGTCACGATGCCAAGCAGCACGTCGTTTTCATCGACGACCGGCAGACCCGAGACGCGGTAGTGGGCGCAGAGTGCATCAACCTCGGCGATGGTGGCAAGCGGGTTGGTGGTCACCGGGTTGGTTATCATGCCGGCCTCGCTGCGCTTGACCATATCGACCTCGGCGGCCTGACGCTCTAGCGAAAGATTGCGGTGCAAGACACCGATTCCGCCCTGACGAGCCATGGCGATTGCCATGCGAGCCTCGGTAACCGTGTCCATCGCGCTCGATAGCAATGGGATGTTGATCTCAATGCGCTTCGAGAGGCGGGTCGCGGTGTTGACCGCGCTCGGCACCAGGTTTGATTCGCCCGGCAGCAGCAGGACGTCGTCGTAGGTCAGGCCGACAAAGCCAAATGGGTCGTTTTGCGTCATTGGGAATGTCCTAAATAAAAGGAGAAACGGTTGGACAAGTCTACCCGAGCGCGGGGCTGGGCTGCTCGCCAGAGCCGCGCATATAGCGATGTATGACCTCGAGCCCGGTCAGCCCCACAATTTCGGGATTTGGCCACCGCGCCTGGCCCGCTAAACAACAAACGTTTGTGACATTTCCGAAACATAAAGGCACTAAGGTTTTTCTTTGGCTAGCGACGTCGCTCATGGTTCGTCGCGCCTAGATTCCTCGGAGGTTGGCTTGAACCAGCTCACAGTGCGCAGAAGCGGCGTCTTTCTCGGCTTAATCGCTCTGCTATTCACTCTTTTTTCGTTTGCGGCACCGGCACAGGCTGCCGATGACCCTTCGACCTACCCGTATTCGATTGCCGGCACGCTGCTGAACAACGACGAGGGCGTCAAGGATGTCACCATCACCGCGACGCTCGACGCGTTCAAGGGCGAGACCAAGACTCTCGAAGACGGCTCATGGGAGATCAAGGTTCCGAACCCTGGCAAATACACCGTGACTCTCGACGAGAGCACACTGCCTGCCGGAGTCTCGATGACCACCAAGGGTGGCAACGTGCTTGAGGCCGACCTCACGCAGACCGACTTCGCGGCCGTGCTGTTCTCGCTCGGCGCCGAAAAGGTGGTCACGGTGAACTACGGCGACCAGTTCCTGATTCGCCTCTTTGCCGGTGTCAACCGCGGTCTACTGCTGGCTCTGGCCGCAATCGGCATCTCGCTTATCTTCGGCACCACGGGCCTCAGCAACTTCGCCCACGGCGAGATGGTCTCGCTCGGCGCACTGGTCATGTGGATCGCATACCCGATCATGCACCTCAACATCTTGGTCTCGGCTGGCCTCGCGGTCGCCGCAGCAACCGCCTTCGGCTTCGCACAGGATGCGTTCCTCTGGAAGCCACTGCGCAAGCGCCGCATGGGCCTCAACCAGATGATGATCGTTTCGATCGGTTTCTCGATCGTCGCTCGTTACGTGATGCTGCTCGTGTTCGGTGGCGACACCAAAGACATCGGCGGCGTTGGCAACTCGATTAACCTCGGCCCAATCATGACGAGCGACATCACCCTGATTTCGATGCTGCTCTGCGCCGTCACCCTCGCCGGTGTCGCGCTGTTCCTCACCAAGACCCGCGTAGGCAAGGCCACCCGTGCAGTTAGCGACAACGCCTCACTCGCGGCCTCGACCGGAATCGACGTCGAGCGCATCATCCGCATCGTTTGGTTGGTCGCCTCGGCGCTGACCGGTCTCGCCGGTGTGCTCTACGGTCTGCAGTTTCAGGCGAACTGGCTCACTGGTTTCGACATTCTGCTGCTCTTGTTCGCGGCCGTCACCCTCGGTGGCCTCGGCACCGCACTGGGTGCAACCGTTGGCGCGATGATCATCGGTCTCGTCGTCGAACTTTCGGTTCTCTTTATTCCGACCGAAATGATGTATGCCGCAGCGCTGGTGATCCTGATCGTGATCCTCATCGTTCGCCCTCAGGGTGTTCTCGGCAAGAAGCAGCGAATCGGTTAAGGAGCAACTGATGGATTGGCTAAACACTCTAAATCTCACCTTTGGTGAACTCATTGGTGTCTACACCGCAGCGTATGTGCTGGCCGCTCTCGGCCTTGCCGTGCACTTCGGTTTCACCGGCCTGCTGAACTTCGGTCAGGCGGCCTTCGCGGCCCTCGGCGCATACGGCTACTCGATTGCAACCCTCAGCTTTCACTGGCCTTGGTGGGCCGCAGTGCTCGCAGGTCTTGGCGCATCGGGCATCTTCGGCCTGCTGCTAGGCATTCCGACCCTGCGTCTTCGTGCCGACTACCTAGCGATCGTGACCATCGCGGCCGCTCAGGCGCTTCGCTACGCGTTCTCGGCATCGGCATACACCGATGTAACCGGTGGTTCGAACGGTCTAAGCGAGTTCGGCGACAGCTTCTACAAGCTCAACCCGATCCCTAAGGGTCGCTACGAGCTCGGCTTCACCTCGATGAGCGAGAACGAGATCTTCATCCGCCTGGTCGGTTGGGGCCTCGTCATCCTTGGCGCGTTCTTCCTGTTCTTCTTGACCCGCAGCCCATGGGGTCGCGTGCTCAAGGGCATCCGTGAAGACGAGGATGCGGTTCGCTCGCTCGGCAAGAACGTCTTTGCATACAAGATGCAGGCGCTCGTCATCGGTGGTGTCTTCGCAAGCTTCGGCGGCATGATCTTCGTGATGTCTTCACAGACCAACCAGCCTTCGACCTGGGGCACCAACTTCACCTTCATGATCTGGACGATCCTGTTGCTCGGTGGAGCGGCAACCATCCTTGGCCCAATCGTTGGCGGCATGACCTTCTTTGCACTGCTCATGTTCACCCAGAGCATCATGGAGGGCCTCGTCAACATGGGTTGGCTGCCATTCCTCGACATCGCTCAGGTTGGCCAGATTCGATTCTTGCTCGTCGGTCTCGTGCTGATGCTGCTCGTTATCTTCCGCCCTCAGGGCATGTTCGGCAACAAGAAGGAGCTGCAGTTCAATGGCTAATCAGATTGCTATCGGCGCAGTCGAACCAGGCTGCAAGAAGGTCGACCCGATTCTGGTCGCCTCGAACGTCACCCGCCAGTTCGGCGGTTTGACGGCGGTCAACGTCGAGCACCTCGAGATTCCTCGCGGTCAGATCACGGCTCTCATTGGCCCTAACGGCGCCGGCAAGACCACCCTGTTCAACCTGTTAACCGGCTTCGACAAGCCGAACACCGGCGAATGGACCTTCGAGGGCAAGAACCTCGCTGGTGTTTCGTCATACAAGGTTGCTCGCATGGGCATGATCCGCACCTTCCAGTTGACCAAGGCCCTAAGCCTGTTGACCGTCATCGACAACATGCGCCTCGGTTCTCAAGACCAGCCTGGCGAGGGCTTCCTTCGCTCGTGGCTGCGCCCGGCATGGCGTCACCGCGAGGCCGTCATCACCGAGAAGGCCGATGGCCTGCTCAAGCGCTTCAAGCTCGACGCCAAGCGCGAAGACTACGCGGCTGCCCTTTCGGGTGGTCAGCGCAAGCTTCTCGAGATGGCGCGCGCGCTCATGAGCGACCCAAAGCTTGTGATGCTGGATGAGCCAATGGCCGGTGTCAACCCTGCGTTGACCCAGAGCCTGCTCGAGCACATCAAAGACCTCAAGTCGAACGGCACGACAGTGTTGTTCGTCGAGCACGACATGCACATGGTCCGTCACATCAGTGACTGGGTAATCGTCATGGCCGAGGGCAAGGTTGTGGCCGAGGGTCCACCTGCCGAGGTTATGAAGAACCCGGCCGTGATCGACGCATACCTCGGAGCTCACGCCAACACCGACCTCGGTGAGGTCGAAATCGGCAGCGCAAAGGAAGGCAACTAATGTCGCAGCCAGTCGTATTCGCAGACAACCTCGTAGCTGGTTACCTGCCAGGCATCAACATTCTCAACGGCTGCTCGCTTGTGGCCAACGAGGGCGAGCTAATCGGCATCATCGGCCCTAACGGCGCCGGCAAGTCGACCCTGCTCAAGTCGATCTTTGGTCAGGTCAACATCCGCGAGGGCAAGATCATGCTCAACGGTGAAGACATCACCGGACTCAAGGCCAACAAGCTGGTTAGCAAGGGTGTGGCGTTCGTGCCACAGACCAACAATGTCTTTCCTAGCCTGTCGATCGAAGAGAACCTCGAGATGGGTGTCTTCCAGACTCCTAAGCGCTTTGACGAGCGTTTTGAGTTCGTCACCAGCATCTTCCCTGACCTCGGCAAGCGTCGCCACCAGAAGGCCGGCTCGTTGTCGGGCGGTGAGCGCCAGATGGTCGCCATGGGTCGCGCGCTCATGATCGACCCATCGGTGCTGCTGCTTGACGAGCCATCGGCTGGTCTGTCGCCTGTGCGTCAAGACGAGGCGTTCCTGCGCGTCAAAGAGGTCAACAAGGCTGGCGTAACCGTCATCATGGTCGAGCAGAACGCTCGTCGCTGCCTTCAGATCTGCGACCGCGCATACGTGCTCGATCAGGGCCGCGATGCGCACACCGGCACCGGCCGCGACCTGCTCAACGACCCAAAGATGGTTGAGCTCTACCTCGGCAACCTAGCCGACCTCTAAACAACGCATTGGGCGGCGGTGCCACACCGTCGCCCAATTTCACAAGCTGTCCGTGGTCCCTCTCTCTGATCACGGCAAAACAAAACCCCGGCCCTTGCGGACCGGGGTTTTGTTTTTAGTTGTTTTTAGGCGTCAGCCAGAGGCTTACTTGTTACCTGCAACGACCTTGACCAGCGAGTTCTTGCCGGTTGCGTCGTACTTGTAAACACCGATGTAAGCACCGGTTGGGTCGCCGTTAGCGTCGAACTCAACTGGACCCGAGAAGCCGTCGTAGTTGACCTTCTTGCCAGCCTTGATTGCCTTGAGGGCAGCTGCGAAGCCAGTAACGGTTACCTTGCCGGCGCCAGCCTTCGAAACGTTGGTCAGCTGGGTCTTGATCGAAGCACCAGTTGCTGCACCCGAAGCCTGAGCTGCGATTGCTGCGAGCATTACTGCGTCGTAGGTCTCAGCGCCGTAGACGAAGTCCTTGAGGGTCTTCTTCTCGTACTTCTTGTAAGCAGCGCTCAGCTTTGCCTTGAAGGCGTCTGGGGTTGCCTTACCTGGGTTGGTGCCCTTGGCGCCGTTCAGGTACGAAGCGAACGACTCAGCCGAGTAGTCGATGAGGTTACCGTCAACGAGGTAAACCGAGCTGCCCTTGATGCCCTTTGCCTGGAAGGCAGGAAGAGCCTTCTTGCACTCGTCGTACGAGATCAGGATGGTTGCGTCGGTGCCAGCAGCGGCGACCTTGTCTGCGTAGGTAGCGAAGTTGGTCTCGTTCTCAGGGAATGCGAAGGCCTGAACCTTTGCGCCACCCTTGGTCAGAACGCCCGAAGCGACGTCCTTGAGGCCAACACCGTATGAGGTGTCCTGGTAAACGATCGAAACCGACTTCTTGCCGTCCTGGAGGATCTGGTTAGCAAGGATGCGACCCTGCAGCAGGTCCGAAGGAGCGGTACGGAAGTAGTAGCCGCCGTCCTTCCAGGTCGAAAGGTCAGGTGCGGTGTTCGACATCGAGATCTGGACGATCTTTGCGCCGGTGATCTTGTTGATGATCGAGCGGGTAACGCCCGATGCTGCTGCACCGATGACTACGTCTGCACCCGAGGCGATTGCCTTGGTTGCCGACTGGTCAGCAATGCTGAGGGTGTCGCCGTCGCCCGAGTCGGTGATGGTCAGCGAGACCTTCTTGCCGAGAACGCCGCCAGCAGCGTTGATCTCGTCAACAGCAAGGTGCAGACCTGCGATCTCAGGTGGTGCAAGGAATGCCAGTGCACCGGTCAGTGGAATGATGGCCTGGACCTTCAGCTGGGTGTCAGCTGCCGATGCTGGAACTACGGTCGAACCAACCAGAGCGGTTGATGCGGCAGCAGCGAGAAGACCAGCAACGACGCGCTTGTTAACTGCGCTCATTAAATTCTCCTAGTGGGGATCTTCAGGGCGGTACTAATTTGTAACGCTTAGGCAAAAGTTTAGCCAGATTGAAGGTCATTCACCATGGCTGTTGCCCAACTGTGACGCCAAAAGACGGCTATTTAACGAAGGTGTTACACGGCTGTGATGTAGCGATGTATTTCGCGATTTTTCGCCTAAGAATTATTGCGAAAGTCGACCGACTCGAATCTGTTTGATGGCGTCGAAGATTAGCAAGGCAAGCCCCGACCAGACGATCGCGAACCCAATCCATCGCACGGCTGGCATCGGTTCGTGCAGCACCACCAGGGCCATCACGAATTGAATCGAAGGTGTCAAATACTGCATAAAGCCCACATAGCTGAGCGGCAGTCGTTGTGCCGCCGAACCGAACAAGATCAGCGGCACCGCCGTCATCACCCCAAAGAACGCCAGTGCGGCACTCGGCCAAAACTCTTGCCCAAAGGCCAAGGGCTTGCCGCCCGCGAAGACCGCGATTTGCAGGATCGCCACCGGTATGACCAGCAGCGACTCAAGCGCATACGAATTGAGTGCGCTGATCTGGCCAGACAATTTGCTTTTGACCAGGCCATAGAAGCCGAATGAGAGCGCGAGCGAGAGGGCGATCCAGGGCAGGCCGCCGTAATCGATCGTGAGCACGGTTACGGCCACGACGCCGAGCGCCACGGCAACCCACTGCGCCCTGCGCAGTCGTTCCCCCAGAAAGGCGACCGCGAGCAGGATCGTAACCAGTGGATTTATGAAGTACCCGAGCGAGGACTGCACCACCTGGTGTTGCAGCACGCCCAGAACATAGACCTCCCAGTTGACCAGAATCAGCACCGAGGCGAGCGCCAGCCAGAGCATGAGTCTGCGATTCCGCAGCGCCCGGCCGATCGAGGCCCACCCGCGATTCAGAGTGATTAGCGCGGCAGCCGTAGCGAAGCCAAAGACGATGCGCCAGCCCACCACCTCGCTGACCGGCGCAAAACCGAGCATTGTGATGAAAAGTGGAAACGAACCCCAGATTAGGTATGCGCTGAAGGCATACAGAAAGCCCTTACCGAGCTCGGGATACTGGCTTCGTTGGTTCGACTCGCTCTTGGTCACCCGTTGAGAATAACCGCTCAAACGAAAAGGCCCAGACCGATGGTCTGGGCCTAAACGTTGGTTCGCTTAGCGAACTACGACTGCAAGCACGTCGCGAGCCGACAGAATCAGGTACTCCTGGCCGCCGTACTTGAGCTCGGTGCCGCCATACTTCGAGAAGATGACCTTGTCGCCGACTGCTACGTCGACTGGAACGCGGTTGCCCTTGTCGTCGATGCGACCCGGACCGACGGCGATAACCTCGGCCTCTTGTGGCTTCTCTTTGGCGGTGTCTGGAATGACCAGACCCGAAGCAGTTACCTGCTCTGCCTCGACTGGGCGAACGACAATGCGATCTTCAAGCGGCTTAATCGAAACCGACATCATGACCTCTTCTTTATAAAACATTGGTTTGAGCAGGTGACTTTTGCCCCTGCTGCTATCGACTTTAGGGCATCGTTAGCAGTCGGTCAACTCGAGTGCTAACGCCGAATTGCTAGCCTAAACGGGTGAATCGCGATGAATTTGTGCGCCTGCTGACGCCTGAGGCAACCCGCCTGCTGGCCGAGGTAGGTCGACTCGAGGCCAAGGCCGACGTGGTTCGCCTCGTATCGCGCCTGCGCGCAGCCGGCCACGACGCGACTCTTGTTGCCGCGGTGCTCACGCAGGCCAAACTGCGCCGCCGCGCAGAGGCCAAGTTCGGCGAGTTTGCCCAGTCGATGCTGTTTACCGAGGCCGGGCTCGAACAGGCCTCGCGGCTATCGGTCGCGGCGCTGCACGCCGGCCGTTTTCGTTCGGCCGGGGTCGGTCGTGTTGCCGATCTGGGCTGCGGAATTGGAGCGGAATCGCTCGCCTTCGCTTCGCTCGACCTGCAGGTTGATGCCTTCGAAATCGACGAGGTCACGGCCGCCGCGGCAACCTACAATCTCGCTCCATTTACCAGCGCCCAGGTGCAACTGGCCGATGTCACCAAGCTGAACCTCGACGACTTCGAGGGTCTGTTCTTCGACCCAGCGCGGCGCGAACTAAATGGTCCCGCTCGCGCCAGGGCGGTGCGCAAGTTCGATCCGAGCGAATTCTCGCCAAACTTTGACTGGGTGGTCGAACAAGCGATGCGACACCCAACCGGCGTCAAACTCGGTCCGGGTCACCCCCACGAAGGAATCCCCTCGTCTCACGGCGTGCCCGTCGAGGCGCAGTGGGTTTCGGTCGGCGGCGACCTGGTCGAACTCGCCCTGTGGTTTGGCGATGTCGCTCGAGCCGATGTTCGCCGTTCCGCTCTGCTAATCGACCCATCCGGTCGGCACCATGAGTTCACCAGTTCGCTCGACGAACAACCGCTAGCCGAACTAGGCGAGCTAGGCCAGTACCTGCACGAACCTGACAACTCAATCGTGCGTTCGCACCTGATCGGCCCTCTTGCCGAGGCCTTGGGGCTGCAGGGTTTCGCGCCGGGTATCGCGTACCTGACCTCGGATGCGCCTGTCGAATCGCCATGGTTGCGCAGTTTTGCCGTGCTCGACTCGATGCCATTCGATCGCAAAAAACTCAAGGCCTACCTGCGCGAGCGCGGCATCGGCAAGCTTGAAATCAAGAAGCGCGGAGCCGACATCGTGCCAGAGCAGCTGCGCAAAGAACTGCAGCTTAAAGGCGAAGGCGCCGCCACACTCATAGTTACAAGAGTGGGCGATGCCCATCGCGCGATTATCGCCGGATCGACTCAGCAATAATCACCGGCTAAAAAGGGGGTTTAGCCGTTCTGTTGGTTAGGGGTGACAGTGACCTGGCCACCCTGGCCACCCATCATGCCGCCGCCGTTGTTCCAGCCCATGTTGCCCTGGCCACTCTGGCCGTTCTGGTCGAACTGACCGCCCATCATGCCGTGGTTGTCGCCATCAAATCCGCCACCGAAGTTGCCGAAGCCGCTCTGGCCGCCGAACTGCACGCCGTTGCGCACACCCCAGATGCCAAGGGCGATTTTGGCAACGCCGCCGATGACTGCGAACGCTATGCCCGCATAACCGATTGCCAGACCGGCAATCGCGAGACCGCGGCCCTGCTTGCCGTCGCGCTTCAACTGGGCGAGGGCCACGTGACCGGTGATCACACCGGCTACCGCGCCAAATCCGCTAAGCGCGGTGGCGATCGAGACCACCGCGAGGGTGTTCAGGTTATTGAAGTTGTAATTCTTTGCGGCTGGCGCGGCTGGCGCGGCCTCTGCCGGCGCGGTCTCGACTGGTTCGGTCTCGGCGGTTGCCTCAGCAGCCGCGTCGTTTTCGTGCTTCTTTGCCATTGGGTTCCTCCTGGTTGGGCAATTGGTTCTAGGAACAGTCGACCAACGTTGCCTGAGAAACGCCTGAATGGTGCCTGAGCGGCGGCTATGAGATTTGTTGCACCTAGCGCGACTGAATCGTGGTGACCGGCAGGGTCGATTCGGCCGAAAAACCAAGGCCCGATGGCTCGCGACCCGCAATTATCAACTGGGCACCAAGCGCCGCAATCATTGCGCCGTTATCGGTGCAGAGGCTGAAGGCTGGGATGCGCAGCTCGATGCCGTGCTTATCGCATTGCTCCTGTGCCAGCTCGCGCAGTCGGCGATTAGCCACCACGCCACCGCCAAGCAAAAGACGCGGCACGCCATGGTTGATGCACGCGTTGACGGCCTTGGTCACGAGCACGTCTGCCACCGCCTCGCGAAAACTCGCTGCCACGTCGGCCTTGTTATAGGCCTCGCCGCGCGATTCGGCCAGCTCGACGTGACGAGCCACGGCCGTCTTTAGGCCGCTGAAACTAAAGTCGTAGCGGTGTTTTTCCATGTCTTTCGGCAGGCTCAACCCACGAGGAAAACGGATGGCCTTGGGGTCGCCACCCTCGGCCGCCCGATCAATTTCGGGGCCACCCGGATACTTGAGACCAAGCACTCTCGCCACTTTGTCGAAAGCTTCGCCGGCGGCATCGTCGATGGTTTCGCCGAGAAGCTGCACATCGTCGAGCAAGTCGTTCACTAGCAACAGGCTGGTGTGCCCACCGCTAACAAGCAGCGCGATGGTCGGCGTTTCGAGCACTCCGCGTTCGAGAACATCTACGCCTACGTGCCCGACCAGGTGGTTCACGGCATAAAGCGGCTTGCCGGTTGCTACGGCAAGTGCCTTCGCAGCACCAACGCCAACCATCAGTGCACCACCGAGGCCAGGCCCGTTGGTCACGGCAATCGCGTCTATCTGATTCAGTTCGAGGTTCGCCTCGGCAAGGGCCTTGCGCAGCGTTGGCTGCAGCGCCTCAAGGTGAGCACGTGCGGCAATCTCGGGAACAACGCCGCCGAATCGCGCATGCTCATCCATTGATGATGAGATCACATTTGCGAGCAGTGTGTTGCCGCGAACAATGCCTATGCCGGTTTCGTCGCAGCTCGACTCTATGCCCAGCACGATTGGCTGCGGGCGCTGCTGAACCGAACGCTCGTCTGGCACCAGGCGCATCACGATCGCATCGACGCCATCGGGGCGGTAGTAGTTTTTGCGAACGCTTATCTGCTCGAAACCGAGTTTGCGATACAGCTTTTGGGCGATGGGGTTATCGGCGCGCACCTCAAGAAACACCTCGGTTGCACCGAGTTCGACGGCTCGTCGAATCAAGCGGTTCATCACCTCGTGACCGAGGCCAATGCCACGCGCCATCGGGGCAACCGCAATGGTTTGAATGTCGCTCTGGCTGTTTGCCGGCAATTTGCTTAGCCCCGCATAGCCAACCAACCGGCCGTCGATTTCGACCGCCAGATAGTAGGTGTGATGTTCGACAAGTTCAGAACGCAGGTTGTCTTCAGACCAGGAATCGCTGCCGAAACACTCGTGTTCCAATTTCAATAGCTCAGGCAGGTCGCTCTCGTGCGCCTCGCGAATGTTCCAGTTCGAGTGCAACGACATCAGCCACTCACCTTCTTGGCCGGCGTTGGCACCGCGTCTGGCTCGCGCAGATAGAGCGCCGAAATATCTAGGCTCGCGACACCTGCAAGATGCTGTTCAAAAAATAGGCGCCCAATGTTTTCGGCGTGAACGCCTTGAGTTGCCGCAACCAGAGGGCCAGCGGGTTCGAGTTCACCCAACAAGACCTCGAACTTCTGCACGCCCGGCCCCTCGCCGCGCTCGAGTCCGATGCCCGAATAGGTGGCCCAGTAAACCTCTTTGCGACGCGCATCGGTGGCCACCAAGAGGCGCGCGACCGGTTCGAGCGTTAGGCCTGCTTCGCGTTCGGCGAGCGCAATCGCGTCGAGGCTCACGACGCCGTACAGCGGCAGCCTGGCGCCTTCGGCAAACATCACCGCGGCCGCAATGCCCACTCGCAGGCCGGTGAACGGCCCTGGGCCTCGACCAACCACGACGGCGTCCAGCTTCGATGCGGTTAGACCAGCCTGTTGCAATGCGGCGGCGATTGCCACACCGATATTTTCGGCGTGCTTCATTGGGTTGTCGCTGTGCCACGAGCCAACGCATTGCGGCCTGGCGCCTATTGCTGCACCCAGCTCGACCACGGCAACCGAGGTGCCGGCCGATGTGTCGATGGCCAAAACGCGTCTCATGCAAAATCCTCGGCGGCAATGTGCAGGCGACTTCCGTCAAAGTCTGCCCAACGCTGGCCGTGACCGATTAGCGTCACGAGTCTCGACTCGCTCTCGCCGCTGTGGTCGCGTTCGATTTCGACATCCAGCCAGTCGTCGCTAATGCCTTCGGTATAGCCCCGGCCCCACTCGATGATCGTTATCGACCGCTCAAAGTCAATGTCAAGGTCGTCGAGTTCGTGCGCGCTACCCAAGCGGTATGCGTCGACATGTACCAACGGCACCTCGCTATCGACCCGTTTGTGGGTTCGTGCGATCACGAACGTCGGACTCGAAACCGTGCCAATGCAGTTCAGTGCCTCGCCTATTCCGCGAGTCATTGTGGTTTTTCCGGCGCCTAGCGGGCCGGTCAGCACCACGAGGTCACCGGCAACAAACACATGCCCGAGGCGCATGCCCAATTCGTGCATGGCTTCGGGGGTGTGTATGTGTTGCTGGCTCAGTAGTCGAGCCGAAGGTTGAGTCACTCGACCGCACCAAGGTATCGCCGCGCGAAACGACCGCCCATTCGGGTCACAATTTCGTAGTTGATGGTGTCGGCGGCTGCGGCCCAGTCGTCTGCCGAAGGCACGCCCGCAGCTGGGTCACCAAAGATAGTGACCAGGTCGCCAGCCTCTACGGCGGCGTCGCCGACATCGACCACGAACTGATCCATGGCAATGCGGCTCGAAACCTCGTAACGCTTGCCATCGATCGCTACCCAGGCTTTCCCGCTGGCCTCTCGCGGCAGACCCTCGGCGTAACCGACAGGAATCAGCGCCAGAGTCGAATCGCTCGTGGTTCGGTGCAGATAGCCATAGCTGACTCCCTGACCAGTCGCGACTCGCTTGGTTTGCACAACCAGTGCGGTGGCCGTCATGGCTGGCACCAGGTCAAAATCTGCAGAGCCGTGTTCTACAAACGGGCTGAGGCCATAAAGCGCAACACCGATTCGCACCATGTCATACAGGGCCTGCGGATAGTTCAGGCTGCCGTCACTCGCAGTCAGGTGACGAAGTTCAAAGGTCACGTCGGCCGCACGCGCCTGTTCGACAGCCGCATCGAATCTAGCAATCTGGCGCAGGTCGTCGGCCTCGCTGGTGCACGACAGGTGGCTGAAGATTCCTACCGTCTGAATCAGCCTCGAAGCGACTAGCTCCTTGGCTCGTTCGAGAAGGCCGAGCCAGTCGCCCTCGGTCGAGCCGTTGCGACCCAACCCGGTGTCGATTTTCAGGTGGATGCGTGCCACGCGTCCGGTTTGTTTTGCGGCTTCGGCCACTCGGTCGAGCTGCTCGCGGTTCGCAATGCCGAGCTCAATGCCCGCCGAAATCGCGGCCACAAAGGTCTCGCGGGGCGAGTGCAACCACGCCAAGATCGGCAGGTCGATTCCGGCATTGCGCAGGGTCAGCGCCTCGCCAATGTCGGCCACGCCCAGGTAGTCGGCGCCCTCGGCCTCGAGTTTGCGGGCCACCGGGATCATGCCGTGGCCGTAGGCGTCGGCCTTGACCACGCACATCACCAGCGGGCGCGACTCATCGTGCCTGGTGACCTTTGCGGTCATGGTGCGCAGATTTTTAGCGATTGCATCGAGATCGATGATTAGTTCACGCATGCGCACCTTCCTTTCGAATTCCGTGGCGGCCACTCTCGGCCACAACGTAGGCAATGGCCATGCCTCCATCATGCGCTATCGACAGGTGCAGGGCCTCGATGCCAGCCTCGGCAACGATTGCCGCGGTGTTGCCTTCAACCCGAAGGCTTGGCTTGCCGGCTGCATCTTTGACCACGAATACATCGTGCCAATTCATGCCCGTGGCGTCGCCTACTGCCTTGATAAATGCCTCTTTGGCGGCAAATTTGCCTGCCAGGGTCGCCGGCTTTAGGTCGGCCGCGGTGGCCAATTCGACTGGAGCAAACAGGCGCTCGGTCAGCCCTTCGGTCTCTGCAAGTTTGGCCTCAAACCGAGCGATGTCGACTAGGTCGACCCCGACTCCGCAAATTGCCATGCCTGCAGTCCTAGCGTCTTGATTATTCGACGGTTACCGACTTGGCCAGGTTGCGTGGCTGGTCAACGTCGAGGCCGAGTGCGGTCGAAAGTTCTAGCGCGAAGACCTGCAGCGGAATAACGGTCAAGATCGGGCTGAAGATGTTTTCGCTCTGCGGCACAAACACCACGTGCTCGGCATAGTCGCCAACCTCGGTGTCGCCCTCTTCGGCGATCGCGATCACACGGGCACCACGAGCCTTGATTTCCTGAATGTTCGAGATCACCTTTGGGTGCAGCGAGTCCTCGTCGTGGAGGCTCGGCACGATAACGATTACGGGCTGGCCCTCTTCGATTAGCGCGATCGGGCCGTGCTTGAGTTCGCCGGCGGCAAAACCCTCGGCATGGATGTAGGCAAGCTCCTTGAGCTTGAGCGCACCCTCCATGGCAATCGGGAATCCGACATTGCGACCAAGGAACAGAACCGACTTTGCTCCGGCCATGTCTTTGCCAAGTTGACGGGCAAGTTCGATGTCATCGAGCAGTTCGCTCACCTTGGCAGGCATCTTGAGGAGCTCGCGGCCCAAACGCTGGAGCTCGCCGGCGTCGAGGCTCTTGCGGCCAGCGGCTGCGCGGCCATCGGCCAGCCACAGGGCGAGCAGCATGCCCGCAGTGATCTGCGCGGTCAGCGCCTTGGTCGAGGCAACGGCAACCTCAGGGCCGGCGTGGGTATAGATGACCGCATCCGATTCGCGGGCCAGCGTTGCGCCCTGGGTGTTGCAGATTGCCAACACCTTTGCACCCTGTTCCTTGGCGTAACGAGTGGCCATCAGAGTGTCCATGGTTTCGCCCGACTGGCTCACGGCAACGATCAGCGTGTTTTCGGTCACGATTGGATCGCGGTAGCGGAATTCGTGCGAGAGCTCGACCTGCACCGGAATTCGGGCAAATTTCTCGATTGCATACTTGGCCACGTCGCACGCATAGGCGGCGGTGCCACAGGCGACCATAACGATGCGATCGATGGCGCCGATGTCGGCAATCGACAACCCGTCCATTTCGCTCAGCTTGACGGCACCGTCTGACTCGAGGCGGCCCATGAGGGTGTCGGCGACGGCCTGAGGCTGGTCGGCGATCTCCTTCGCCATAAACGAGCTCCAGCCACCCTTGCTGGCTGCCGAGGCGTCCCAGTCGACCGTGAATTCCTCGTGCTTTACGGGCTGGCCGTCAAAGCCGCGAACCTCGACCGAGTCGGCACGCAGGATTACGATCTCGTCTTGGCCCACGCTGATGGCGCGCTTGGTGTGTTCCACGAACGCGGCCACGTCCGAACCCAGGAAGTTCTCGCCGTCGCCAATGCCGATCACGAGCGGCGCGTTGCGACGAGCCGCCAGCACTACATCCGGCTGCTCCTCGTGAATCACAAGAATCGTGAACGCGCCGTGCAGGCGGTTGACCACTTTGGCAAATGCGGCCGGCAGGTCGCCCGATGCCGCGAATTCGCGCGCAATCAGGTGCGCGGCAACTTCAGAGTCGGTCTGGCTGGCAAATCGGGTTCCATCGGCCACCAACTCGGCCTTGAGCTCGGCAAAGTTTTCGATGATGCCGTTGTGGATCAGCGACAGCTTCAGCTCTGGTCCGCCTAGGTGGGGGTGAGCGTTGCCATCGGTTGGCGCGCCGTGAGTCGCCCAGCGGGTGTGGCCAATGCCAACGTGTGCCGTTGGCAGCGGGTTATCGCCAATCTCGGCGATTAGGTTGTCTAGCTTTCCAGCCTTCTTGCGGGTCTCTAGGTGCCCGTCAGGGGCGATCACCGAGACGCCCGCAGAGTCATAGCCGCGGTACTCCAAACGGCGCAATCCGCCTAGCAAAACGTCGAGGGTTGACTTCGGGCCGATGTAACCCACGATTCCACACATGGCTACTAATTTACCCGCGGATTAGGGCAGAATTGCTCTTTGTGACCGACCTAGTTAGCCCATTCGTCGAGATTTCTCGCGCCGATTGGGCCGCGCTCGCTAACCAGACCGCATTGCCGCTTACCGAGACCGAAATCTCGCAAATTCGCGGCCTCGGCGACTTCCTCGATCTGCGCGAGGTCAGCGAGGTTTACCTACCGCTAAGCCGCCTGCTCAACCTCCACGTGGCAGCCACGCAACGCCTACACGCGGTCACCAACGACTTCCTCGGCGAGCGCGCGACGGGCGTTCCGTTTGTGATCGGAATCGCTGGTTCGGTGGCAGTCGGCAAGTCGACGGTTGCCCGCCTGCTCAAAGAACTTTTGTCGCGCTGGGAGGGCACACCGCGGGTGGCCCTGGTTACCACCGACGGATTCCTGCACCCGAATGCCGAACTCCAACGCCGCGACATCATGCATCGCAAGGGTTTCCCCGAATCGTATGACCGCCTCGCACTCCTGAAGTTCGTTTCCGACATCAAGAGTGGCGTGCCGGTGGTTGAGGCCCCTGTCTATTCGCACCTCGTCTATGACATAGTCGATGGCGAGCGAATCGCAATCGAGAGCCCAGACGTTCTAATCGTCGAGGGCCTCAACGTTCTGCAGCCGCCTGCGGCAGGTCAAGAGGTCGCGCTCAGCGATTTCTTCGACTTCACGATTTATGTCGATGCCGACGTCGAAAATGTAGCCGACTGGTTCATCGGTCGATTCGAAAAACTTCGCGAATCTGCATTCACCGACCCGGCCAGCTATTTTCACCGCTACGCCGAAATGCCGCATGCGGATGCGCTTGCGCGCGCCAACGAGATCTGGCGCACGATCAACCTGCCGAACCTGACCGAGAACATCTTGCCGACCAAGTCGCGCGCGAGACTCGTGCTCAAAAAAGGCAAACAGCACGCCGTTGAGAGCGTGCTGTTGCGCAAGAGCTAGGGCTCGTTGCCTTCTCGTCGAGCGTTAACCTAATCGAATTAAGCCACGCAGCACTTTGAGATATCGAGTGGCTGAACGAATCCCCCAGCCGCCTGAGCCGGAACGGTTGAACCGACCAACAGCATTGCGGCCGCCACAATCGTGATAACTACTTTCATGATTTCCCCTTAATCCCGCGCTAATTGCGCGATGCTTTAACTGTTGTTAACAAAGTGGGGATTATCAATGAACGACACGGTCGCGCTCGGTACGAGCCTTCGTCGCCGACGCCAATCGCTTGGCATGACTCTCGAGAGCCTGTCAAACGGCATCTGCAGCACTGCATATCTTTCGCTAATCGAGCAGGGCCAGCGTTACCCAAGCGAGCGCATCCTTGATCTGCTCGAGACTCGACTGCACGCACTCGGCAGCGAGACCGGCCTCAGCGCACAACTCAATGCCCTCCGAGTGGCTGAATTCCAGATTCGTCACCACGGCATCGATTCAGTCGAAGAAAACGTTGCAACCAAACCACACCAGCTAATGCTCGATGCGCTCGAGCACGAGCGGCGCGGCGAATGGGCTACCGCGGTCGGCCAGGTGGCCGTCTGGCTCAAAGAGAACGAGAACAGCCGCGACCTTGTTCTTTTTGGTGCTCGAATCAAGTTGCGCCTTCTTCGAGAGCTCGGCTACGACGCCGAGGCACTTCGCTTCGCCTCGCAAATCCTGGCCGGCCCCAAGCCAACCATTCGCAATCGCCAGAGCGACCTGCTAGACATCGCATTTCAGACCGCATCGCTATACGCATCGGCCGGGGCATGGCGCGATGCACAGATGGTCATCGAGCAGCACCGCGAGCTCATAGCTGAACCGCGGGATTTGGTGAACTCACTCTGGGCGGCCTCGTCGGCCAGTTTCGCCAAGGGCGACCTAGGTGCGGCTCTCGCCGAAACCCAAGAGGCTCTGCGAGCCGCACTCGAACTAGACACCCCCGTTTTGCACGCAAAGCTGGCCGGCAACAGCGTTTGGTTTGAGCTAATGGCCAACGAGGGCGATGCGGTCGAGCAGGTCAAGGTCCTCGACGAGGCCATCGAGACGCTGCGCAAGGCAAACTCGGCACCAAATCTGTCGAACACCTACAGCGTCTATGCCTTGCTGCACGCGCGTCAGGGCAGCGTGCCGGGTTTCCTTGAGGCCGCCAATCAAGCGTTGACCATGAGCCTCGATCGCAACACCCGCAACCACGACCAGCTGCTAGTCACGCTGGCCGAGGTCGCGCTTTCATGTGGGCAAGACGAGTATGCGCTTGACTGCCTGAACCAGCTCGATGCCCGCACGCGCAAGATTAGCGCTGGGCGCGCCGAGGCGATCATCGTTCAGCGTGCAAGCCAGATTGCGCAGCGACTAGGTCATACCGAACGCGCTTTGAAATATTTGGAAGAAAGCCAGCGGCTGCTCGGCTTTGTGAATCTGGCGCCGTAATCCAGTCGAGGTCTAGAGCGCTAGGCGCTTCTCGACCACTCGCGCGATGCGGTCGGCCCAAGACTGGGCGCTGCCCTCATCGGCGGCCTCGACCATAACGCGCACTAGTGGCTCGGTTCCAGAGGCACGCAACAGAACACGACCCGAGCCGTGCAAGTCAGCCTCGGCCTCTCGCACGATCGACTGCACCTCGACATCGCTATCGACTCGCGACTTGTCGACACCCTTAACGTTTACCAAAACCTGCGGAAGAATCTGCATTACCGAGGCCAGTTCGGCCAGCGACTTGCCCGATCGAGCCACCTCGGCGGCAATCTTCATGCCGGTCAGGATGCCATCGCCCGTGGTCGCGTACTGCGAAAAGATCACGTGACCCGACTGCTCGCCACCGAGCGTGTAACCGCCGTCGCGAATCGCCTCGAGCACATAGCGGTCGCCGACCTTGGTTTCGATCATGTCGATGCCAGCCTCGGCCATGGCGAGCTTGAGCCCGAGGTTGCTCATCACCGTGGCAACCAGAGTGTTTCTAGCCAATTGCCCGCGGGCCTTTAGCGAGATGGCCAGGATTGCCATGATCTCGTCGCCATCGACAATCTTGCCGTTGTGGTCGACCGCAAGGCAGCGGTCGGCATCGCCGTCGTGCGCGATGCCCAGATCGGCTCGATGCTCGATGACGGCACTCTGCAGCGCGCTCAGGTGGGTCGAGCCGTAGCCCAGGTTGATGTTCAGGCCGTCCGGTTCGGCACCGATCACAATTACCTTCGCGCCGGCATCGCGAAACGCCTCTGGCGAAACGCCCGAGGCCGCTCCGTGCGCGCAGTCGAGCACCACGGTAAGGCCATCCAGGCGGTTCGGGATCGAGCGAAGCAGGTGCACCAAATAGCGGTCTTCCGCATCGGCAAATCTGTGGATGTGCCCCACGCCCCCACCGACTGGAGCCAATGGAGGCTGCTCCATAGCCGCTTGGATGGCGTCCTCGATGGCGTCAGGCAGTTTGTGGCCGCCGGCTGCAAAGAACTTGATGCCGTTGTCGGCGGCGGGGTTGTGCGACGCCGAGATCATGACACCAAAGTCGGCATCCAAATCGGCCGTCAAGAATGCAGTTGCCGGAGTCGGCAGAACACCCGCATCAAAAACGTCAACCCCCGAACTCGAGAGACCCGCTGCAACTACTGCAGCTAGGAACTCTCCCGAGATACGGGGGTCGCGGCCGATTACGGCTTTTGGCTTTAGACCTTGGCTTCGAGCGGCATCGCCCAGCACAATCGCGGCAGCTTGTGCCAGCGAAAGCGCCATCTCTGCGGTGATGTCTCGGTTTGCGAGACCCCGAACACCGTCGGTACCGAAGAGGCGAGCCATGCTCTTGCGTTTAGCGAAATCCGAGGATTAACGCTTCGAGAACTGCGAAGCCTTGCGTGCCTTCTTGAGACCGGCCTTCTTGCGCTCGATGACGCGTGCGTCGCGCTTGAGGAAGCCAGCCTTCTTGAGAGCTGGGCGGTTGTTGTCGCGGTCGATCTCGTTCAATGCACGAGCGATTCCGAGACGAAGTGCGCCAGCCTGACCAGCCGAACCGCCACCGTTGATGCGAGCGATGACGTCGTATGCGCCCTTGAGCTCGGTAACGGTGAATGGGTCGTTGATCAGCTGCTGGTGCAGCTTGTTAGGGAAGTAGTCAGCGAGTTCGCGACCGTTTACCTTGATGGCACCGGTGCCTGGAACCAGGCGAACGCGAGCAACTGCCTCCTTGCGGCGGCCGAGGCCAGCGCCACCCTGAGTCAGAGGACCACGCGACTTGGCAGCAGGTGCCTTAGCAGCAGGGGTCTCGGTGGTGTAGCTCTCTGGAGCTACTACGTCTTCTGCGATTTCGTTCTTAGCCACGATTTTCCTTACTGGGCTACCTGGTCAATGATGAATGGCTTTGGCTGCTGTGCAGCGTGTGGGTGCTCGGCACCCGCGTAAACCTTGAGCTTCGAGATCTGGCTACGGCCGAGGCTGGTCTTTGGCAGCATGCCGCGGATTGCCTTCTCGACAGCCTTCTCTGGGCTCTTCTCGAGGAGCTCCGAGTAAGTGGTTGCAGTCAGACCACCTGGGTAACCCGAGTGGCGGTATGCCTTCTTCTGAACCAGCTTCGAGCCAGTCAGAGCAACCTTGTCTGCGTTGATGATGATGACAAAGTCACCGTTGTCCATGTGTGGAGCAAAGGTTGCCTTGTGCTTGCCGCGCAGCAGTGCTGCTGCGTGGGTTGCCAGACGGCCGAGAACCACGTCGGTGGCGTCGATGACGAGCCACTGGTTGCTGAGCTCGTGGGCCTTTGGTGAATAAGTACGCACGCTAAATTGCCTTCTACTTCTGTTCCGGATTGAAATGAATCCTCATCAGAAGTCTTGCTTCTAGGGATCCAAGCTTTCACATTGGCTCTAACTGCCAATACCAAAGGTCAAGTCTAGCCCGATAGTGCCACGCTGGTCAAACCCTAATTCCGAGAATCTGGTTGCTCAGGCGTCGAGTTCGTCGTGGGTTCGCAGATTCTTGGTCTTTTCGGCCTGCTCGGCGAGCAATTCATCGGCGGGATAGCCAATCTCAATAAGCGTCAATCCCTGCGCGGCGACGACACGGTATGACTCCGTGCGGTCTGCGCGGTCGAGCGCAGCACGAACGTCTGCTCGCGTCGCCTGCCCCCGCCCTACGGCAATCAGCGCGCCAACCAGCGAGCGAACCATGTTGTGGCAAAAGGCGTCGGCCAACAGCTCTATCTCGATTACATTCCCGGCGTTTGAGTTGCGGCGCACGGTTATGTCGCGCAGCTCACGGATTGTGGTCGAGCCGGGTCGAGGGCGGCAAAACGATGCAAAGTCGTGCAGCCCAAGCACCTCGAGTGCCGCCGACTGCATGTCTAATACGTTGAGTTCGCGAAAAATCGGCAGCGTGTATCGCGATTCGAGCGGGTTCTGAGTCGAGGCACCATCGGCGATTCGATAGCGGTAGCGCCGGTAAGTCGCCGAGAAGCGAGCATCGAACCCATCGGCGGCCAGAGCAAAACTGTGCAGCCGCACGTCTTGCTTCAGGATTCGATTTAGGCGATCTGCCATGAAGGCTGGGTTCGCAATTGCTGCTCGATCGCGCCCTAGTCGATCCAGCTGACGTTCACTCAACTCGATGTGCACCTGTTGGTTTAGCGCGTGCACGCCGGCGTCTGTTCGCCCTGCCACGCGCATCGCAAAGTCGTCTTCGGATGGGCCGAAAACTACCTCGAGCGCCTCCAGCAAGTCGCCCTGAACCGTTCGCAGCGCCGGCTGCTTGGCCCAGCCATGAAAGTCGGTGCCGTCGTATGACAGCGACAGTCGCCATCGCGTCGTACTTAAAGAAACGAGTCCGTCAACCATAGGGTCGACGGACTCGTTCATCAGAATCTTTCGATTCACCAGGAACTAAGCGCTTGGCTTAGGCCTCGGTGGTCTCGGCTGGTGCCTCGACTGCTGCGTCTTCTGCAACAACCTCAACGACCTCAGCCGGTGCCTCAACTGCGGTTGCCTTGATGGCGTTCTGCAGCTTTGGCTTCTTGGTTGCGTTCTTGGCCACTACAGGCTCGAGAACGAGCTCGAGTCGAGCCAAAGGTGCGTTGTCGCCCTTACGGAAGCCCAGCTTGGTGATGCGGGTGTAGCCGCCCTGGCGGTCGGCAACCTGAGGTGCGATGTTGGTGAACAGCTCGTGCACAACCGACTTGTCGGTGATCTGAGCAAGAACGCGACGACGTGCGTGCAGGTCGCCACGCTTTGCGAAGCTGACCAGACGCTCAGCCACTGGACGCAGGCGCTTGGCCTTGGTCTCGGTGGTGGTGATGGCACCGTGCTTGAACAGCGAGGTAGCCATGTTGCGAAGCATGAGGCGCTCGTGTGCTGGGCCGCCGCCGAGACGTGGACCCTTAGTTGGGGTAGGCATTCGTTTCTCCTCTTAGTTTTCTGACGGCAGGCTCTTAGGCCTGGTCCTCGTCGAAGTTTGCGCTGAAGTATGCGGCGTCAAAGCCTGGAACCGAGTCCTTGAACTTGAGTCCCATTGAGTGCAGCTTGTCGCGCACCTCGTCGACCGACTTGCTGCCGAAGTTGCGGATGTTCATCAACTGGTCTTCCGACAGAGCGATTAGCTCGCTGACGGTGTTGATGCCCTCGCGCTTGAGGCAGTTGTATGAACGTACGGTTAGGTCGAGCTCCTCGATTGGCATTGCCAGCTCAGGGGCCAGGCCGGCCTCAACCGGTGCTGGGCCAAGCTCGAGGCCTTCGGCCTCAACGTTGAGGTTCTTGAACTCGCCGAACAGCTCGACAAGGGTCGATCCAGCCGATGCAATGGCATCCTTTGGAGTCATCGAAGGCTTGGTCTCGACCTCGATGATGAGCTTGTCGAAGTTGGTGAACTGGTCTGCACGAGTTGCCTCAACGCGGTACGACACGCGGCGAACAGGTGAGTAGATCGAGTCGACGGCGATGACGTCAACATCTAGACCCGATGCCTTGTTCAGGTCGACAGCCACGTAGCCAACACCGCGCTCGATGGTGAGCTCGACGTCGAGCTTGCCCTTCGAGTTCATGGTTGCGAGCTTGAGCTCAGGGTTGTGAACCTGAACGCCAGCTGGAACGGTGATGTCTGCTGCGGTTACGTCGCCAGCGGTGGTCTTAGTCAAACGAGCAACAACTGGCTCGAAGATTTCCGACGAGACGACGAGGTCCTTGAGGTTCAGGATGAACTCTGTTACGTCTTCGGTTACACCAGGAATGGTGCCGAACTCGTGACGAACGCCATCGATCTTGATCTTGGTAACCGAAGCACCAGGAATGCGCGAAAGAAGGGTGCGACGGAGCGAGTTGCCGAGGGTGTAGCCGAGGCCTGGCTCGAGCGGCTCAAAAGTGAAGGTAGCCTCGGTGGCCGACTTCTCTTTCACGGTGAGGTTTGGGCGCTGTGCAATCTGCACGTTTGTTCCTTTCAGCTGGACATCCGCTATTTGATATCCAATTTGGGGTCTGCGCAGTGGCCACTACGCAGATTGTTGCTGTTGAAGCTGTGGGTGACTGTGGCCTCGCCGAAGCGAGGCGCACAATCAACGAATCACGAAATTAGACGCGACGACGCTTTGGTGGGCGGCAACCGTTGTGAGCCTGTGGGGTTACGTCCGAAATCGAACCAACCTCGAGGCCTGCTGCCTGAAGCGAACGGATAGCGGTCTCGCGGCCTGAGCCTGGACCCTTCACGAAGACGTCAACCTTCTTGAGGCCGTGCTCCTGAGCCTTGCGAGCTGCCGACTCGGCTGCAAGCTGAGCTGCGAATGGGGTCGACTTGCGCGAACCCTTGAAGCCGACGTCACCCGACGACGACCATGAGATTACTGCGCCAGTGGCGTCGGTGATCGAAACGATGGTGTTGTTGAAGGTGCTCTTGATGTGCGCCTGTCCAACGGTTACGTTCTTCTTTTCCTTGCGACGTGGCTTGCGGCTCGATGCTGCGCCGGCCTTTGCCTTAGGTGCTGCCATTAGATTCTCCTAATACTTTCTCGGAAGTGCTCGCGAGCCAGAGGCTACTTGCGAGCCGCCTTCTTCTTGCCGGCTACGGTGCGCTTTGGACCCTTGCGAGTGCGAGCGTTGGTCTTGGTACGCTGACCGCGCACTGGGAGGCCCTTGCGGTGGCGCAGACCCTCGTATGAGCCGATCTCAACCTTGCGGCGAATGTCAGCAGCGACGTCGCGACGGAGGTCACCCTCGACCTTGTAGTTGCCTTCGATGTAGTCACGAATTGCAACGAGCTGGTCGTCAGTGAGGTCCTTTACGCGGATGCTCTGGTCGATCTTGGTGTCTTCCAGGATCTGAACCGAGCGAGTACGGCCAATGCCGTAGACGTAGGTGAGTGCGATTACGACGCGCTTGGCGTCTGGGATATCGGTACCGGCAACACGTGCCATTGGATTTCTCCTTGTATTTCGAAGGTCTGCAGCAGCGCTACCCCAGTCGTACGACCAGGCTCCGGCCTTCTCCGGAGGTGCCACCACGAGCTGCGAACCGCAAGGGTTCGGGTTTCGTGGCTGAGCGTTGCCTTGTAGTTATTCAGTTGTATTGCGAAGCGAAGTTCGGACTAGCCCTGGCGCTGCTTGTGACGTGGGTTCTCGCAGATGACCATGACGCGACCGTGGCGACGAATGACCTTGCACTTGTCGCAAATCTTCTTGACGCTTGGGTTTACCTTCATGTCTCTTACTTCTGTTTGGGGTTATTGCTAACCGGTTTCAAGACGCTGGTTCGATTGAGCCAGTCGCCAAGTCTTTACTTGTAGCGGTAAATGATTCGACCACGAGTCAGGTCGTATGTGCTCAGCTCTACGATCACGCGGTCCTCTGGGAGGATTCGGATGTAGTGCTGGCGCATCTTGCCTGAGATGTGGGCCAAGACCTTGTGGCCGTTGGTCAACTCGACACGGAACATTGCGTTCGGAAGAGCTTCAACTACTGAGCCTTCGATCTCGATGACACCGTCTTTGTTGGCCATGTACTCACTTATCTGCTAGCAGGTTCGACGTTTCGAGAGCACGCAAAAGCACCAACCTTGTGAATTGGGATTACGTGCAGAAACACCGAGTTTCAATCCTAGGGGAATTCACTCGATATTGGTAATTAATACTTTTAGCCGAGGGCCACGGGAGTGACACCATATTTGGCCAGGCGGGCTGCGCCGCCGTCTTCGGCGGTGAGAACCCAAATGCCCTTATCGTGCACTGCCACGGTGTGTTCCCAGTGCGAAGCGTCTGACCCGTCCTTAGCTGACACGGTCCAGCCGTCCTTCAAAATCTTGGTCTTGTTGCTGCCAGCCGTAATCATCGGTTCGATGGCAACACACAGGCCTGGAACTACCTTCGGCCCCTTGTCGCGCACAGCAAAGTTGTAGACAGGTGGATCTTCGTGCATCGAGCGACCAATTCCGTGACCGACATACTGATCAAGAATGCCAAAGCGCTGCTTGTGCGCCTCGCTCTGTTCGACGACGTAATCCTCGATGGCTGCACCAACTTCGTGCAGGTGCTCGGCCTTTGCCAAGGCTGCAATGCCAACCCAGAGCGACTCTTCGGTTACATCCGACAAGAGACGACGGGTGGCCAGCGTGGCCGGGGCAACCTCGGCAGCAGTAGGTTCGCCGTCATCCGCACCTGGCACTATGACCGAGATCGCAGAGTCGCCGTTCCATTCGCCCTTTTCAGCGCCGCAATCGATGCTGACCAAATCGCCGGCCTTCAAGACGCGGCCGCCGGGGATGCCGTGCACGATCTCGTCGTTTACCGAGGTGCAAATGGTGTGAAAATAACCGTCAACCAGCTGAAAGTTTGAGTGCGCTCCGCGCTTGATAATCGCGGCCTCGGCAATTGCATCAAGTTCGAGCGTGGTCACACCCGGGCGAATTGCCTTACGCACTTCGCGAAGCGCCGCGGCCGTAATTAGACCAGCCTCGCGCATGAGGATGATTTGCTCGTTGGTCTTTAGTTCGAAGCCGTGACGACTCATGGGAATCTGCCTAAGCGGGTGCTTAGAGGTTTTCGATACCGCGGGCGGCAAGGCCCTCGAGGATGCGCTCGGTCACTTCGTTGACTTCGCCGAGACCGTCAATCATGATTACGAGTCCGCGTTCCGCATAGACGCTGATGAGCGGAGCGGTCTGTTCCTCATAAACTTCGAGACGACGGCGAATGACGTCCTCGGTGTCGTCTGCGCGACCCTGCTCGAGCGCACGGTTCAGCAGGCGTCGAACAACCTCGTCGGTGTCGGCGGTGAGCAGAACTACCGCTTCAAGCTCGGTTTCATTCGACGCAAGAATGTCGTCGAGTTCAACGACCTGGTCGGCAGTACGTGGGTAGCCATCGAGCAAGAACCCTGCTGCGGCGTCGCTCTGCGAGAGGCGGTCGCGCACAAGAGCGTTGGTGAGGCTGTCTGGAACATACTCGCCACGGTCCATGAACGCCTTGGCCTGCTTGCCTAGTTCGGTCTCATTCTTGACATTGTGGCGAAAGATGTCGCCGGTCGAGATGGCCGGAATAGAAAAAGCTGCTGACAGGCGTTCCGCCTGGGTTCCCTTGCCGGCGCCTGGGGCACCGATCAAAAGAAGGCGGGTCACTTCAAGAGTCCTTCGTAGTTGCGCTGCTGCATCTGCGCGTTGATCTGCTTGACGGTGTCAAGACCAACACCAACGATGATCAGAATCGTGGTTCCACCGAATGGGAAGTTCTGGCTCACTCCAAGGAGCGAGAAGGCAAGCAGAGGAACAAGCGCAATCAAACCTAGGTAGAACGAACCCGGGAACGTGATTCGGCTCAGCACGTACTCGAGGTACTCGGTGGTTGGACGACCGGCGCGGATACCAGGGATGAAGCCGCCGTACTGCTTCATGTTGTCGCTGACCTCTTCAGGGTCGAAGGTGATGGCGACGTAGAAGTAGGTAAAGCCCACGATAAGCAGGAAGTACAGGATCATGTAGAGCGGGTGGTCGCCCTTGGTCAGGTAGTTCGAAATCCAGGTAACCCAACCGGCTACCTTGCCGCTGGCATCTGGCTTGTAGAACTGGGCGATAAGCGCAGGCAAGAAGAGCAGCGACGAGGCAAAGATGACTGGAACGACGCCGGCCATGTTGACCTTGATCGGAATGTAGGTGTTCTGACCGCCATAGGTGCGGCGACCAACCATGCGCTTGGCGTATTGCACTGGAATGCGACGCTGCGACTGCTCGACAAGAATGACGAGGGCCACGATAGCGACGCCCACAGCCAATACAGGCAAGAGGCCGAAGACGATTCCGACGAACTCGTCGAAGCTTCCTGGCTTGGCGCTTGCCGACTTGGCGGTGCCAATGGCAATCAGCGAAGCTGGGAACTTTGCCGCGATCGAGGTAAAGATGAGGAGCGACATGCCGTTGCCGATGCCGCGCTCGGTGATGAGCTCGCCGAGCCACATGATTAGACCTGTGCCTGCGGTCATGGTCAGAACCATGAGGGCAATCGCCCAAGGGTCGCTTGAGGTCAGAACGCTCTGGTCCTGGCACTGTTCACCAAACAGCGCACGCGAGCGGGCCACCGAGATAAGAGTGGTCGACTGCAAGATGCCCAGCGCGATGGTGAGGTAGCGGGTGTACTGCGTCAGAATTGCCTGGCCCGACTGGCCCTCTTTGTGAAGGGTTTCGAAGCGCGGAATTACTACTCGCAGCAACTGGATGATGATCGACGCCGTGATGTACGGCATGATGCCGAGCGCGAAGATCGAAAGCTGCAGTAAAGCGCCGCCGCTAAACAAGTTCACCAGCTGATACAGACCACTAGTGGACTGAGTCTGGGTCAAACACGCCTGCACCTTGCCGTAATCGACAAACGGTGCCGGAATCGTTGAGCCGAGTCGGAACAGGGCTACGATCGCGAGCGTGAAGAGCAACTTGTTGCGCAGATCCGGGGTGCGGAATGCGCGTGCGACGGCGCTAAACATTAGGCCTCCTGGCTTATAAAGCTAGACGTTGATTATTCGGTGACTGAGCCACCAGCAGCGACAATCTTCTCAGCGGCTGAGCGCGAGACCTTGTCGACACTGACGTTCAGTTTAACCGCGATGTCGCCGTCGCCGAGAACCTTGACGAGCTCGTTCTTGCGAACTGCACCCTTTGCTACAAGATCGGCCACGGTCACGTTGCCGCCCGCTGGGTAAAGCTCAGCAAGCTTCTCAACGTTAACGACCTGGTACTCAACGCGGAATGGGTTCTTGAAGCCACGCAGCTTAGGGGTGCGCATTACGAGACGAACGCCACCACCCTCGAAGCCTGGACGAACCTGGTAACGAGCCTTAGTACCCTTGGTACCGCGACCCGCGGTCTTACCCTTCGAACCTTCACCACGACCAACGCGAGTGCGCTCCTTCTTCGAGCCCTCTGCTGGACGCAGGTGGTGAAGCTTTAGAACGGTGACCTTCTCGGCAGCAGCCGACTCGGTCTTCTTCGCGGCTGGCTTAGTGGCAGCCTTCTCGGTGGTTGCCTTAGCGGCAGCTGGCTTCTTTTCGGCGGCTGGCTTAGCAGCAGCCTTTGCAGCTGGCTTGGCAGCCGGAGTCTTCTTCTCTTCGGCCATTAGTTGATCTCCTCAACCTTTACGAGGTGGGCTACCGTGCGTACGAGGCCGCGTACCGATGGGCTGTCGTCCTTGACGATGATGTCGCCAATTCGCTTCAGTCCGAGGGTGCGCAGAGTCTCACGCTGGTTCGGCTTGCCACCGATTTCACTCTTGATCTGGGTTACCTTGAGGCGCGCAGCCATTAGGCACCTGCCTTCTGCTGGCGAAGCATGCCCGCAGGGGCAACTTCGTCGATGCTGAGGCCACGACGAGCTGCAACTGCGGCTGGCTCTTCGAGTCGCTTCAGTGCATCGATGGTGGCGTGGACGATGTTGATGGTGTTCGACGAACCGAGCGACTTGCTGAGTACGTCGTGGATGCCTGCACACTCGAGTACGGCGCGAACCGGACCACCAGCGATAACACCGGTTCCCTGAGCTGCTGGGCGAAGCAGAACTACGCCGGCTGCAGCCTCACCCTGAACTGGGTGTGGGATGGTGCTTGCGATGCGTGGGACGCGGAAGAAGTTCTTCTTTGCCTCCTCGACACCCTTGGCGATAGCCGAAGGAACTTCCTTCGACTTGCCGTAGCCGACGCCTACCAGGCCGTTGCCGTCGCCGACGATTACGAGAGCGGTGAAGCTAAAGCGACGACCACCCTTCACAACCTTCGAAACGCGGTTGATGGTTACAACGCGCTCCAGGAATGGGCTCTTGGTTTCTTCGCGGTCGCGACGCTCGCCACGAGGTGCACGGTCGCGGCTGCCACGGCGGGCCTCACGCTCGGTGTTCTCGGTGGTCTCGGTGGCAACTGCGGTTGCGTTTGCGGTTGACTCGGTCAACTCTTGCTCCTTGATCTCAGCCATTAGAGGACCAGCCCGCCTTCACGAGCGCCGTCAGCAACTGCTGCAACGCGTCCGGCGTACTTGTTACCGCCGCGGTCGAAGACGACCTCGTCGATGCCAGCCTTCTTGGCGCGCTCTGCAACAAGCTGACCGACCTTGGTGGCCTTAGCAGTCTTGTCGCCGTCGAACTTGCGCATGTCGGCTTCCATGGTCGAAGCCGAAGCCAGGGTGATGCCCTTGCTGTCGTCTACAACCTGAACGAATACGTGGCGAGCCGAGCGGGTTACCACGAGGCGTGGACGCGATGGGCTTCCGACAACCTTCTTGCGAAGACGGAAGTGACGACGCGCACGTGCGGCTGACTTGCTCTTGCCGCGAGTCTTTGAAGTGAGACCCATGATTACTTACCTGACTTTCCGGCCTTGCGACGGACAACCTCGCCAGCGTAACGAACACCCTTGCCCTTGTATGGCTCTGGCTTGCGTAGCTTGCGAATGTTTGCGGCAACCTCACCGACGGCCTGCTTGTCGATACCCGACACAGTGACCTTGGTGTTGCCTTCTACGGTGAAAGTGATGCCCTGAGGAGGCTGCACGAGGATTGGGTGCGAGTAACCAAGCGCGAACTCGATGTCCGAGCCCTTTGCGGTCACACGGTAACCAGTACCAACGATTTCAAGGCCCTTTGAGAAGCCCTGGGTAACGCCAGTGATCTGGTTTGCAATCAGGGTGCGGGTCAGACCGTGGAGCGAACGCGAGTTGCGCTCGTCGTCTGGACGAGTAACGACAACATTGCCGTCCTCGACTGCAACAGTGATAGGTGCAGCTACGTTCAGGTTCAGGGTGCCCTTAGGACCCTTAACCTCGACAGCGCTGCCGTCAATCTTTACTTCGACACCGGCTGGAACCGGGATCGGCAACTTACCAATACGCGACATCTGTGATTACCAAACGTAGGCGATGACTTCTCCGCCTACTCCCTTCTTGGCAGCCTGACGGTCAGTGAGCAGACCGCTTGAGGTGGACAGGATGGCGATGCCGAGGCCGCCGAGAACGCGAGGGAGCTCGGTCGACTTTGCGTAAACGCGAAGGCCTGGCTTCGAAACGCGCTTGATGCCAGCGATTGAACGCTCGCGGCTAGGACCGTACTTGAGGTCGATGGTAAGAGTCTTACCAACCTCTGCGGCCTCAACCTTTACAGCGGCAATGTAACCCTCTGACTTGAGGATCTCAGCGATACCGGCCTTCAGCTTGCTGTAAGGCAGGCTGACGGTCTCGTGGTAAGCGCTGTTGGCATTGCGCAGCCGGGTCAGGAAATCTGCTACCGGGTCTGTCATTGTCATTTGTGTTGCACCTTTTTCTTCGGGTGGTTTCCAGGCGCTTTACAAGGCGCCTGGACCCTTCCGATTAGTTGTTGGTCTTGAATGGGAAGCCAAGGGCCAAAAGCAGGGCCTTGCCTTCCGCGTTGTTCGCTGCGGTGGTTACGACGGTGATGTCCATACCACGTGGGCGGTCAATCTTGTCCTGGTCGATCTCGTGGAAAACAGTCTGCTCGGTTAGACCGAAGGTGTAGTTTCCGCGACCATCGAACTGCTCGCCGTTGAGACCGCGGAAGTCGCGGATACGTGGCAGGGCAAGGTTCAGCAGGCGGTCAAGGAATTCCCACATGCGGTCGCCGCGCAGGGTGACGTGGGCACCAATAGGCTGACCTTCACGAAGCTTGAACTGTGCGATTGACTTGCGAGCGAGGTTTACCTGAGGCTTCTGACCGGTGATTGCGGTGAGGTCCTTGATGGCACCTTCGATGAGCTTGCCATCCTTGGCGGCGTCGCCGACACCCATGTTGACAACAATCTTGGTCAGGTTAGGAACCTGGTGAGGGTTGCCGAAGCCGAACTCCTTGGTGAGGGCTTCAACGATCTCGTTCTTGTACTGAGCCTTCAGACGTGGCAGTGCACGGCCGGCTGCGTTGGTGGTTACGTTAGCCATTAGATGTCCTTACCCGACTTCTTCGCAATGCGAACGCGGACGGTCTTCTTGACGCCGTTCTTGACGACGGTCTCGACACGAGCACCGATACGGGTCGGCTTCTTGGTCGATGGGTCAACGAGCATGACGTTCGAGATGTGAATTGGAGCCTCGACGGTCTCGATGCCGCCGGTGACGGCACCCTTCGCGTCCTGGCCAGCCTTGACGTGACGCTTGACGAGGTTTACGCCTTCAACGAGGACACGGTTGGTCTCCTTGTTTACTGCGAGGACCTTGCCCTGCTTGCCACGGTCGCCGCCGCGCTCCGGCTTGCCGCCGGTGATGACCTGTACGAGGTCGCCCTTCTTGATGCTTGCCATGATTAGATAACCTCCGGTGCCAGCGAGATGATCTTCATGAACTTCTTGTCGCGAAGCTCACGGCCTACTGGGCCGAAAATACGGGTGCCCTGAGGCTCGCCGTCTTTCTTGATGATCACTGCTGCGTTCTCGTCGAACTTGATGTACGAACCGTCTACGCGACGGGTCTCCTTCTTGGTGCGGACTACAACCGCCTTGACGACATCACCCTTCTTGACGTTGCCGCCAGGGATGGCGTCCTTGACGGTAGCGACGATTACGTCGCCCAGACCCGCGTAACGACGACGCGAACCGCCCAGGTTACGGATGACCAAGAGCTCCTTGGCGCCGGTGTTATCGGCAACCTTGAGTCGTGACTCCTGCTGAAGCATTGCTTACTCCTTGTTGTGTGGCTATCCATTCCGACGGATAGCCTCGGGGTTTTACTTGGCCTTTTCGACGATCTCGACTAGGCGCCAGTTCTTAGTGGCCGAAAGTGGACGGGTCTCGCTGATGACAACGAGGTCGCCAATGCCGGCGGTGTTCAGCTCGTCGTGAGCCTTCACCTTGCTGTTACGGCGGATAACCTTGCCGTACAGCGGGTGCTTTACGAAGTCTTCGAGCAGCACAACGATGGTCTTGTCCATCTTGTCGCTCACTACGTAACCACGACGGGTCTTGCGGTCGCCGCGTTCAACTGCTGGTGCAGCTGCCTCGGCCTTTGCCTTCTTCTCAGCCATGGTTATGCCTCCTCGGTGGCAGCTGCGTCAGCCGACGCAGCCTTCTTGGCCTTGGTAGCTGGCTTGGCAGCTGCAGTTGCTACTGCACGAATGCCGAGCTCACGCTCACGGATGATGGTGTAGATACGGGCGATGTCGCGCTTGACTGCACGCAGACGTCCGTGGCTTTCAAGCTGGCCGGTGGCCGACTGGAAGCGCAGGTTGAAGAGCTCCTCGCGAGCCTTCTTGAGCTCCTCGATCAGGACTGAGTCCTCGATCTTGTCGAGCTCTGCTGGGGTTAGGTTCTTCGAACCGATCGACATTATGCGTCACCTTCTTCACGCTTGATGATGCGTGCCTTAAGAGGCAGCTTGTGGATTGCACGAGTCATTGCCTCGCGAGCGAGCTGCTCGCTAACACCGGCTACCTCGAAGAGGACGCGGCCTGGCTTGACGTTTGCTACCCACCACTCAACGTGGCCCTTACCCGAACCCATGCGGGTTTCGGCAGGCTTCTTGGTGAGAGGACGGTCTGGGTAGATGTTGATCCAAACCTTGCCACCACGCTTGATGTGACGGGTCATGGCGATACGAGCGGACTCGATCTGACGGTTGGTGACGTAGGCAGGGGTCAGAGCCTGGATGCCAAATTCACCGAACGCTACCTTGGTGCCACCACTTGCTGCGCCTGAACGCGATGGGTGGTGCTGCTTGCGGTGCTTTACGCGACGTGGAATCAACATGAGTTATGCCTCAACGCTTTCTGCTGGTGCAGCTGCTGGAGCGGCTTCAGTAGCTGCCGGAGCTGCTGCTGGTGCGGCGTTGCGACGTGGGCGCTCTGGGCGCTTCGGTGCGTTTGCCTGCTGAGCTGCGAGCTCCTTGTTGGTGATGTCACCCTTGTAGATCCAGACCTTTACACCGATGCGACCGAAAACGGTCTTGGCCTCGTAGAAGCCGTAGTCGATGTTGGCGCGGAGGGTGTGCAGTGGAACACGGCCTTCACGGTAGAACTCGGTGCGGCTCATTTCTGCGCCACCGAGACGACCTGAGGTCTGAACACGGATGCCCTTAGCACCGCTGCGGAGAGCGCCCTGCATGCCCTTACGCATTGCGCGGCGGAATGCCACACGTGCGTTGAGCTGCTCGGCGATACCCTGAGCGACGAGCTGTGCATCCATGTCTGGGTTCTTAACCTCAAGGATGTTCAGCTGGATCTGCTTGCCGGTGAGCTTCTCGAGGTCGGCGCGGATTGCCTCGGCCTCGGCGCCACGGCGACCGATAACCAGACCCGGACGAGCGGTGTGGATGTCGACACGCACGCGGTCACGGGTGCGCTCGATCTCGACACGCGAAACACCGGCACGGTCAAGGCGCTCGGTGAGGAGCTTGCGAACCTTGATGTCCTCGGTTACGTAGTCCTGGTAGCGCTGACCCTTCTTGGTCGAGTCTGCGAACCAACGCGAAACGTGGTCGGTGGTAACACCGAGTCGGAAACCGTATGGGTTTACTTTCTGACCCATTAGTTCTTACCCGCCTTCTGAGCAACGAGCTCGTCTGGAGTTGCAACCACAACGGTGATGTGGCTGGTGCGCTTCAGAATCTGGAACGCGCGGCCCTGTGCACGTGGCATGAAACGCTTGAGGGTGGTGCCCTCGTCGACGAATGCCTTCGAGACGAACAGGTCGTCTTCGTTGAACAGGGTGTTGCTTGCGTCGGCCTTAACCTTGGCGTTTGCCATGGCAGCCTGAACCAACTTGTAGACCGGCTCCGAAGCTGCCTGTGGGGCGAACTTCAGGATTGCCAGGGCCTCAACGGCCTGCTTTCCGCGGATCAGGTTGACGACGCGGCGAGCCTTCATTGGGGTGACGCGGATGTGACGCACGCGTGCGACTGCTTCCATTGTCTTTCCTCTCGTCTTTCTAGGCGCCGCTTACTTGCGGCGACCCTTCTTGTCGTCCTTCACGTGACCACGGAAGGTGCGGGTAGGTGCGAATTCGCCGAGCTTGTGACCAACCATGGTCTCGGTGACGAATACAGGGACGTGCTTGCGACCGTCGTGCACTGCGATGGTGTGGCCCAGCATTGCTGGAACAATCATCGAGCGGCGCGACCAGGTCTTGATAACGTTCTGGGTCTTGGCCTCGTTCTGAGCTACTACCTTCTTGTAAAGGTGCTCGTCAACGAATGGACCCTTCTTCAAACTACGTGGCATTCTTCAGACTCCTATTAGCGCTGCTTGCCCGATGGACGACGGCGGACGATCATCTTGTCGCTTGGCAGGTTTGGCTTGCGGGTACGACCCTCTGCCTGGCCCCAAGGCGATACTGGGTGACGACCACCCGAGGTGCGGCCTTCACCACCACCGTGTGGGTGGTCGACTGGGTTCATGGCTACACCACGAACGGTTGGGCGGACGCCCTTCCAGCGCATACGGCCGGCCTTACCCCAGTTGATGTTCGACTGCTCGGCGTTGCCGACCTCGCCGATGCTTGCGCGGCAGCGTGCGTCAACGTTGCGGATTTCGCCTGATGGCAAACGGAGCTGCGCGTAGGCGCCGTCCTTTGCGACGAGGCGGATGCTCGAACCGGCCGAACGAGCGAGCTTTGCGCCGCCGCCTGGCTTGAGTTCGATGGCGTGGACCACGGTACCCACTGGGATGTTCTTCAGAGGCAGGTTGTTACCTGGCTTGATGTCTGCACCCGGACCCTGCTCGATGCGGTCGCCCTGCTTCAGCTTTGCTGGAGCAATGATGTAGCGCTTCTCGCCGTCTGCGTAGTGCAGAAGAGCGATGCGAGCGGTACGGTTCGGGTCGTACTCGATGTGAGCAACGGTCGCTGGGATGCCGTCCTTGTCGTGACGACGGAAGTCGATCACGCGGTACTGGCGCTTGTGGCCACCACCGATGTGGCGGGTGGTGATGCGACCCGAGCTGTTGCGGCCACCGGTCTTGGTCAGCGGACGAAGCAGCGACTTCTCAGGAGTCGAGCGGGTGATCTCAGCAAAGTCTGAGACCGACGCGCCACGACGACCTGGGGTCGTTGGCTTGTACTTGCGAATAGCCATTTTCTAAATTCCTCTACTTCCGCTTAACCGACGTTGGTGAAGATGTCGATGCTGCCGGACTTTAGGGTGACGATGGCGCGCTTGGTGTCCTTGCGCTTGCCAATGCCGAACTTGGTGCGACGAGTCTTGCCCGCGCGGTTCAGAGTGTTAACCGAAGCAACCTGCACCTTGAAGATGTGCTCAATTGCCTGCTTGATCTCGGTCTTGTTCGAGTCAGGAGCAACCTCAAAGGTGTACTTGCCGTTGTCGATGAGGTTGTAGCTCTTCTCCGAGACGATTGGCTTGATGATGACCTGGCGTGGGTCCTTGTTGATCGCAGCCATGGTTATGCCTCCTTCGCTGCCTCTGCCGAGGTAGCAACGGCCTTAGCCGAAGCGCCCTGTGCAGGACCAGCAATGTATGCGTCAAGCGCGGCCTTGGTGAAAACCAGGTCGTCGCTGAGCAGAACGTCGTATGCGTTGAGCTGGTCAACTGGCAGAACGTGAACGTTCTGCAGGTTGCGCAGGCTCTTGTAGCTCAGGTCATCGGTGCGGTCAAGAACAACGAGAACGTTGCGACGCTTGGTGAGCTGTGCCAGAACAGCGGCAGCTGCCTTGGTCGATGGAACCGAACCAATTGCGAACTCCGAGATGATGTGCAGGCGGCCGTTACGTGCGCGGTCTGAGATCGCGCCCTTCACTGCTGCAGCAATCATCTTCTTTGGGGTGCGCTGTTCGTAGGTGCGTGGCTTTGGACCGTGTGAGACCCAACCGCCGCGCATCTGTGGAGCACGGAGCGAACCCTGACGGGCACGACCGGTTCCCTTCTGCTTGAACGGCTTCTTACCGGTACCCGATACTTCGCCGTGACGCTTGGTCGACTGGGTGCCCTGACGAGCGGCTGCCAGCTGAGCGACGACTACCTGGTGGATAAGTGGAACGTTTGCCTGGACATCGAACAGGTCAGCAGGAAGCTCAACCGAGCCAGCCTTCTTGCCTGCGACGTCGAGAACGTCAACCTTGGTGTTTTCAGCCATTTGGTTACGCTCCCTTCACTGCGTTGCGGACGAATACGAGCTGGCCCTTAGGACCAGGTACAGCACCCTTGACCAACAGCAGACCGCGCTCGGCGTCAACTGCGTGGAGGGTGAGGTTGAGAGTGGTAACGCGAGCGCCGCCCATGCGGCCTGCCATGCGCATACCCTTGAAGACGCGTCCTGGGGTCGACGACATACCGATCGAACCTGGCTTGCGGTGGTTGCGGTGTGCACCGTGCGATGCACCAACACCCGAGAAGCCGTGGCGTTTCATGTGACCAGCGAAGCCCTTGCCCTTTGAGGTGCCAACGACGTCGAGCTTTGCGCCGACCTCGAATACCTCAACACCGAGCTCCTGGCCAACTGCGTATGCGTCGGCGTCGGCGGTGCGGATCTCTGCGATGTGGCGACGTGGGTTCACGCCAGCCTTCTCGAAGTGACCAGCCTCTGGCTTGTTGACCTTGCGTGGGTCGATCGCGCCGTATGCGACCTGGACGGCTGCGTAGCCATCTGCGTCGACGGTCTTGATCTGAGTTACAACGTTCGAGCCGGCCTCGATCACGGTGACAGGAACAAGCTTGTTGTTCGCGTCCCAGACCTGAGTCATGCCGAGCTTCTTGCCCAGCAGGCCCTTTACAGTCTTGTTAGTTGACATCTTTAATCCTTTAGAGCTTGATCTCGATGTTGACGTCTGCAGGAAGGTCGAGACGCATCAGCGAGTCAACAGCCTTAGGCGTTGGGTCGATGATGTCGATAACACGCTTGTGGGTGCGCATCTCGAAGTGCTCGCGGCTGTCCTTGTACTTGTGTGGGGAACGGATCACACAGACCACGTTCTTTTCGGTTGGCAGAGGCACTGGGCCTACAACGGTCGCACCGGCACGGGTAACCGTGTCGACGATCTTGCGCGCCGAAGTGTCGATGACCTCGTGGTCATACGACTTAAGTCGAATGCGGATTTTCTGGGCCGCCATGTTGACTCGCTCTCGTTCACACCGCGTTGTTTAGACGCGGACGCTTAGTAGCACTACTGATGTTGCACCACTGTTCTTCTATCAAAACCCGCCGTTTGCCTTTGGGGCTGCCCGGTGGGGTACTGCTCCTCCGACCCACGCTGTCGGGCGTGTCGCGCTTTTTACACGCAAACCGCTCGAGGCGAGCTCGGATACATTTTGTTGTTGCTGCGACCGGACCAGGAGGAGCGGGATTCCGCTCGCCTGTTCACACTGACTGCAGTGAGGTGCGCCAGAAAGCGCGCCATATGAACAACTGGACTAGTCTGCCACATACTGGCGTGTCAATGCAAGTGCAGATTTATCGATGGGGCTATGTTGTGCCTCTCGATCGAACGACCGAGTTGTGCCTGGCTTGAATTACTCGATGGCGCCTCTGTTCGGGGTTGTTATAGATATGTAGCCGCGTAGAGTTGAAACGTTTCAGAATGTGTTTTAGTCTGAAACCACTGCCCCAGCAACCGAAAGAGCGCATCATGAGCCTGACCCCTACTCCTGAAGACAGATTTACCTTTGGCCTGTGGACCATCGGCTGGACCGCCCAGGACCAGTTTGGTTCGGCAACTCGTGCCGACCTCGACTATGTCGAGGGAGTCGAGAAGCTTGCCGCGCTTGGCGCATACGGCATGACGCTGCACGACAATGACCTCTTTGCGTTTGACGCCAGCGAAACTGAGCGACGCAGCCACATCGATCGCCTCAAGGGCGCACTCGAGCGCACAGGGCTCAAGATGCCGATGATTACCACCAATCTCTTCAGCCACCCGGTCTTCAAGGATGGCGGCTTCACCAGCAACGACCGCGCCGTGCGTCGCTTTGCATTGCGCAAGGTGCTCAAGAACATCGACCTTGCGGCCGAACTTGGCGCAGAAACCTTCGTGATGTGGGGCGGACGCGAGGGTGCCGAGTACGACGCAGCCAAGGATGTGATTAGCGCAGTGCAGCGTTATCGCGAGGCCGTGAACACGCTCACCACATACGTCAAAGACAAGGGCTACAACATTCGATTCGCGATCGAACCGAAGCCAAACGAGCCACGCGGTGACATTCTGTTGCCAACGGTTGGTCACGCCCTCGCATTCATTGAGACCCTCGAGCACCCAGAGCTGGTCGGCCTAAACCCAGAGACCGGGCACGAGCAGATGGCCGGCCTGAACTTCACGGCAGGCATCGCACAGGCGATGGAGGCGGGCAAGCTATTCCACATCGACCTCAACGGTCAGCGCGGCATCAAGTTCGACCAAGACCTGGTGTTTGGTCACGGCGACCT
>Ga0228700_1000179_pt1 | contig 63003 bp, 68 predicted proteins | sample McNCre317_Aug_MG_FD_178019 | JGI IMG/M metagenome (GOLD analysis project Ga0228700, IMG submission 178019) | Freshwater microbial communities from McNutts Creek, Athens, Georgia, United States - 3-17_Aug_MG | ecosystem: Environmental > Aquatic > Freshwater > Creek | place: USA: Georgia...
TCACGCGGTCGCCGCGCTTGGTGTTTTGAGCGAAGTCTTGCCATGGGTTGGCTTTGCATTGCTTCATGCCCAAGCTGATGCGGCGCTTGTCTTCGTCGATCTCGAGGACCATGACTTCGACTTCGTCGCCCAATGACACGATCTTGGAAGGAGCCACGTTTTTGTTGGTCCAGTCCATTTCAGACACGTGCACCAAGCCTTCGATGCCTGGCTCGAGTTCCACAAACGCGCCGTAGTCGGCGATGTTGGTGATCTTGCCGAACAAGCGAGTGCTTTGTGGGTAGCGGCGGTTGACGCCCATCCAAGGATCGTCGCCCATTTGCTTGAGGCCCAAGGACACGCGGTTTTTCTCGGTGTCGAACTTGAGGATCTTGGCGGTGATCTCTTGGCCTGCTGTGACCACTTCAGAGGGGTGACGCACACGACGCCATGCCATGTCAGTGATGTGCAACAGGCCGTCGATGCCGCCCAAGTCCACGAATGCACCGTATTCGGTGATGTTCTTGACCACGCCGTTGACGATAGAGCCTTCTTTCAAAGTCTCCATCAACTTGGCGCGCTCTTCGCCCATCGAAGCTTCCACCACAGCGCGGCGTGACAACACGACGTTGTTGCGCTTGCGATCGAGCTTGATGACTTTGAATTCCATGGTCTTGTTCTCGTAGGGAGACAAGTCTTTGATCGGACGTGTGTCGATCAATGAACCAGGCAAGAAGGCGCGGATGCCGTTGACCAACACGGTCAAGCCACCCTTGACTTTGCCGCTGGTCGTGCCAGTGACAAACTCGCCAGATTCCAGAGCTTTTTCCAAGCTCATCCACGATGCCAAACGCTTGGCCGTGTCGCGGCTCAAAATGGTGTCGCCGTAGCCGTTTTCAACGCTACCGATCGCAACTGACACGAAGTCACCAGCTTGGACTTCGAGCTCGCCCTTGTCGTTTTTGAATTCTTCGATTGGCACATAAGCTTCGGACTTGAGGCCAGCGTTCACGACGACGTGGTTGTGTTCGATACGAACCACTTCAGCGGTGATCACTTCACCTGTGCGCATTTCTGAGCGCTTCAGGGATTCTTCAAACAGGGCGGCAAAAGATTCAGACATGTATTTCCTTTGTCTCATCACGGGAAAGAGGGCAGCACAATTACTGCACCACATGGGCCTGCGATAAGCGGTGGTTTTTGTGGCGTGAGCCACGGGTTAAGTTTTAGATCCGTTTGGCCAGTGCGCCAATGCAGCGCGAGAGGAGCCAAACGGGCCAGGTTGTGCAGTCTTAAAAAGGCTGCTTTGCTTGCCACCACGTCAACACTTGGTCTACCGAAGCTTCGATAGACAGCGAAGAGTTGTCGAGTTGGAAAGCATCTTGTGCCGCTTTCAAGGGCGCCACGCTGCGCGATGAATCGCGTGCGTCGCGGGCCTCTAAATCGGCGCGAAGACTGTCAAGTGTAGTCGAAATCCCCTTTGAAATCAATTGCTTATGACGACGCTCGGCGCGTTGTGCGGCGCTCGCGGTCAAAAACACCTTCAAAGGCGCATCAGGGAAAATGACGGTGCCCATATCGCGACCATCGGCCAAGAGGCCGGGCAAGCGCTGGAAGCTGTGCTGCAAAGCCACCAAAGCAGTACGCACAGCAGGTAAAACAGATACTTTAGAAGCATTCATGCCGGCTTGTTCAGTACGGATGGCGTCGCTCACGTCTTCGCTACCGAGCCACACGGTCTCGCCTTCAAAGCGGACAGGCAGGGTGCGGGCGAGATCGGCAATGCGGGCTTCGTCGTTGGCTTCTAGCGACAGGCCAGCTTTCAGCGCGGCATAGGCCGTCACGCGGTAAAGCGCACCTGAGTCGAGGTAGTGGTAGCCCAAGGCCTGCGCCACACGGCTGGCCAAGGTGCCCTTGCCAGACGCCGTGGGGCCGTCGATGCAAATGACGGGGATGTCGGCTTGGCGTGCGTGCGCCACCGAGAACAAAGCCTCGAAGTAATCGGGGAAAGTTTTGGCCACGCACTTGGGGTCTTCGATGCGTACAGGCAGGTGGTCGGCATTGAAAGCGGCCAGCGAAAAACACATGGCCACACGGTGGTCGTCGTAGGTGTGGATGCTGGCAGCTTGCCATTGACCTTGCGCTGCTGTGGTGTGCGTGCCATTGGGCAATGGGTACACCTTGATCCAGTCTGGGCCTTCCTCAACGGTTGCGCCCAACTTGCGGCATTCCGTGGCCATGGCCACGATGCGGTCGGTTTCTTTCACACGCCAGCTGGCGATGTTGCGCAGCGTGGTCGGGCCGTCGGCATACAGCGCCATCACCGCCAAGGTCATGGCGGCATCGGGGATGTGGTTGCAGTCGAGCGTGATGCCTTTGAGTGGCCAAGCGCCACGGTTGATTTCGAGCCAGTTGGGGCCGCTGGTGATCTTGGCACCCATTTGGGTGGCTGCCTCCATGAAGCGGATGTCGCCTTGGATGGAGTCTGCACCCACGCCTTGAATGCGGATGCCATCCCCTTTTGCAATGGCCCCCAGTGCAATGAAGTAGCTGGCCGAAGACGCATCAGCTTCGACATGGATGCTGCCGGGGGACTGGTAGCGGCTGCCTGCGGGAATGACAAAGCGTTCCCAGCCGTGACGCTCCACCGCAATACCGTAACGGGCCAAGAGGTTGAGTGTGATTTCGATGTAGGGCTTGCTGATGAGTTCACCCACCACCTCGATGGTGATGGCACGGTCAATCGCCGCCAAAGGCAAGGCCATCAACAACGCCGTGAGGAACTGGCTGGACACATCGCCACGCACTTGAATGGGCGCATCCAGTTTGAGGGCGGGTTTGCCAATGTGCAGCGGTGGGAAACCATCGTTCCCCAAGTAGTCAATCGAACAGCCAAGCAAACGCAAGGCATCGACCAAGTCGCCAATTGGGCGCTCGTGCATGCGTGGCACGCCTTTGAGCGTGAAGTCGCCGCCCAAGACCGCGAGTGCCGCCGTGAGTGGGCGCATGGCCGTGCCCGCGTTACCCATGAAGAACTCAATCGCATCGTGGTGTTTGAGCTGACCGCCTAAGCCCGTGATAGTGACGGTGGCCCCTTGCACGTCCACGCCGCAGCCGAGTTGGCGCAGTGCAGCCAACATCACGCGGGTGTCGTCGGAGTCGAGCAGGTCATGCACCGCGGTCGTGCCTTCGCACAGGGCGGAGAGCAGCAACACGCGGTTGGAAATGCTTTTCGAGCCGGGCAGGGTGACGGTGCCAGAAGCGCCTTGCAGCGCAGGGAGGTCTAAGAATGCGGTGGAGAACATCTATTTATCTTCAGAAGCTTTGTTGCAGGCGTTACCCGCTTGCAATGTCCAAGCCGAGCGCACATCGCTGGCTTGTTGAATCAGGTGCTGCAAGGAGGCGGCATCGCCTTGCTTCAAAGCGTTTTCAAACTGGTCAAGTGCCCCGCGAAAGTGCGCGACTTGCTTGAGCACTTCTGCATGGTTGGCGCTCAAGATGTCGCGCCACACCGAGGCATCGCTGGCGGCGATGCGTGAGAAATCACGAAACCCAGGCCCTGCCATGTCCATAAAAACTGCGCCTTGCGGCTGCGCCATGAGTGCATTGACGGCAGCAAATGCCAGCATGTGCGGCAAGTGGCTGACGGCTGCAAATGTGGCGTCATGTGCTTCGGGCGTCATGGTGCTCACGTGGCTGCCGATTGCCGTCCACACATCGTGGGCCGCTTGCAGGCGATGGATACCGGTTTTGGGGAGAGGTGTGAGGATGGTGCGGCGTTCTTGGTAGAGCGTGCTTTCGGCGTGCTCAATGCCGGCCACTTCTTTGCCCGCGATGGGATGGGCGGGCACAAAGCAACTTAGACGGTCACCCAAGGTAGTAACTGCAGCAGCAATCACATCGCACTTGGTAGAGCCTACGTCCATCAGCAAAGTGCTGGGCTGCAGCACATTGCGCATGGCGGCAAAGCTGCTGTGCATGGCGCCCACGGGCACGGCGAGCAAGACCAAGTCTGCGCCTTGTACGGCTTCGGCCACGCTGGTACAAGCTTGGTCAATGACTTGGAGTTCAACTGCGCGTTGGCGTGTTTTCTCTGAAGCGCTGAAGCCGACGATGGTTTGCACCAAACCAGCCTCGCGCAAGGCGAGCGCGAACGAGCCGCCCATCAGGCCACAGCCGATGAGGGCAAGCCGCTGGAATGTCATTCAGAAACTGGGTAAGAACCCAAGACTTTGTAAAACGCGCACAAGCCTTGCAGCTCTTGCAGCGCGGCCGCCACATGGGGCTGGCTCACGTGGCCTGCGATGTCGATGTAGAAGTAGTACTCCCACTGACCCGATTTGGCAGGGCGCGACTCAAAGCGGGTCATGGACACGCCGTTGTTTTTGAGCGGGACCAACAAGTCATGCACTGCACCCGGACGGTTGGGCACCGACACCACCAAGCTGGTGCAGTCGTTGCCCGATGCGGGTGGCGTGGCCAAAGTTTGGGGCAGCGCGATGACGGCAAAGCGCGTGCGGTTGTAAGCCTCGTCTTGGATGGCGTGGTGCACGATGTGCAAGCCAAATTGGCTGGCCGCACGCTCGCTGGCCAGCGCGGCCCAAGCGGGGTTGCTGGCGGCTAAGCGCGCGCCTTCGGCGTTGCTGGCGACAGCGCGGCGTTCGACGTGTGGCAAGTGTTGCGACAACCAGCCTTGGCACTGAGCCAAAGCTTGAGGGTGAGCCATGACCACTTCGATGCCTGCATCTGAATTGCTTTGGCGCATCAGGTTGTGGCGCACGAGCAAGCTGACTTCGCCCACCACATGCACAGGTGAGCGCAAGAATAAATCGAGTGATCGGGCCACCACGCCTTCGGTGGAGTTTTCCATGCCGACCACGCCGTATTGGGCCGTGCCTGCGGCGGTGGCGTGGAAGACTTCGTCGAAGTTAGCGCAGTAAATCAGGTTGGCCGCGCTGCCAAAAAACTCAATCGCAGCTTGCTCGCAGAATGTGCCTTGGGGTCCGAGCACCGCCACGCGTTGTGGCGCTTCGAGTGCCAAGCAGGCGGACATGATTTCGCGCCAGATGGAGGCGATGTGTTCGTTCTTCAGCGGCCCTGGATTAGCTTGGGTGATTTTGTCGATCACTTGTGCCACGCGGTCGGGGCGGAAGAAGGGCGAGCCTTCGGCGCGTTTGATTTCACCGACTTGTTCGGCGACTTTGGCGCGGTCATTGACCAACTGCAGCAACTGCTTGTCGAGTGCATCGATTTGCACGCGCAAAGCGGCGAGGGCGTCAGACTGAATGGGTTGTTGGCTCATGGTGTTGTTGCTCGATCAGATGCTCAATCAAGCCTGTGTTTTTTCAAACGCCTGCATGTAGCTCACCAGCGCTTGCACACCCTCGATGGGCATGGCGTTGTAGATGCTGGCGCGCATGCCGCCGACCGACTTGTGCCCTTTGAGTTGCAACAGGCCTGCTGCTTTGGCGCCGGTCAAAAAAGCGTCGTTGCGTGATTCATCGGCCAAGAAGAAAGGCACGTTCATGCGTGAGCGACAGTCGTGCGCGACCTTGTTGCTGTAGAAGCTGGAGTTGTCCAAGAAGTCATACAACAGCTTGGCTTTGGCGATGTTTTGTTGCTCCATCGCTGCCACGCCACCTTGGCGCTTGAGCCACTGGAAGGTCAAGCCTGCCATGTAGATGCTGTACGTGGGCGGCGTGTTGTACATCGAGCCGTTGTCTGCCACGGTTTTGTAGTTGAACGCGCTGGGGCAAGCCTTGAGCGCATGGCCTAACAAGTCTTCGCGCACGATGACAAGTGTGACGCCAGCGGGGCCAATGTTCTTTTGCGCACCACCAAAAGCCACACCCACCTTGGACCAGTCGACACTGCGCGAGAGCACGTGTGAGGAGAAGTCAATCACCAACGGTGCATCAGAGCCTAAGGCTTTGAGATCGGGCAGGGTGTGGAACTCCACGCCGTGAATGGTTTCGTTGGTGCAGATGTGCACGTATTGCGCGTTGCTGCTCAGTTGCCATTGCGTAGCCGCAGGGATAGCGGTGAAGTTGCTGTCAGCGCCAGAGGCCGCCAATTGCGAGGTGCAGTATTTGCTAGCTTCTTTGTACGACTTCTCGCTCCAGCTGCCAGTGACCACCACATCGATGGTTTCGCCGCGTGAGAGGTTCAAAGGCACGATGGCGTTTTCTGCCAAGCCCCCACCTTGCATGAACAAGATTTTGAAGTTGGCAGGCACAGCCAGCAGCTCGCGCACGTCAGCTTCGGCTTGTTCGTAGATGCTGATGAACTCTTTACCGCGATGGCTCATTTCCATCACGCCCATGCCGCTGCCATGCCAATCGGTCATCTCAGCAGCGGCTTGCTGCAACACCTCCAGCGGCATGGCCGAAGGACCTGCAGAAAAGTTAAACGGACGCGTCATCGGTGAATCAAGCCTCGTCGCCTGTGGTGCCTGCTTCGCCGTTTTCCGCACCTTCGTTGTCGTTCGCATTGGCATCGTTTTCGACAATGCGTTGCAAGCCGGACAACTTAGCGCCTTCGTCCAAACCAATGAGCGTCACGCCTTGTGTGGCTCGGCCCATTTCGCGGATTTCAGCCACACGTGTGCGCACCAGCACGCCGGTGTCAGTAATGAGCATGATTTCGTCTTCGGCTTGCACCAAGGTGGCGGCCACCACTTTGCCGTTGCGCTCGGATTGCTGGATGGCAATCATGCCTTTGGTGCCACGGCCGTGGCGGGTGTATTCGCTGATGTTGGTGCGTTTGCCGTAGCCGTTTTCGGTGGCGGTCAACACGCTGGCGCGGGCTGCAGTTTCGTCGGCCACTGCGCTTGGGTCTTCTTGTTCAGACACCAGCATGGCGATGACGCTTTGGCCTTCTTCGATCATCATGCCGCGCACACCGCGGGCACTGCGGCCCAATGGGCGCACGTCGTTTTCGTCAAAACGCACGGCTTTGCCGCCATCGCTGAACAGCATCACATCGTGCTTACCATCGGTCAGGGCTGCGCCAATCAAAAAGTCACCTTCGTCCAAGTTGACGGCAATGATGCCGCCTTTGCGTGGGTTGCTGAATTCGTCGAGCGAAGTCTTCTTAACCGTGCCCATGGACGTGGCCATGAACACAAATTGGTCGTCAGGGAAGGTGCGTGCTTCGCCGGTGAGGGCCAAAACCACGTTGATCTTTTCGCCTTCTTGCAGCGGGAACATGTTGACGATAGGGCGACCGCGTGAACCGCGTGAGCCCGCAGGCACTTCCCAGACCTTGAGCCAGTACAAGCGGCCACGGTTGGAGAAACACAGCAAATAGTCGTGTGTGTTGGCGATGAAGAGTTGGTCCACCCAATCGTCTTCTTTGGTTGCTGTGGCTTGTTTGCCTCGACCGCCGCGTTTTTGCGCGCGGTATTCAGACAGGGGTTGGCTCTTGATGTAGCCGCTGTGGCTGAGTGTGACCACCATGTCGGTAGGCGTGATCAGGTCTTCGGTGCCCAAGTCTTGGGCGTTGTGCTCAATCACGCTGCGGCGTGCACCGAGCTTGCTTTGACCGAATTCGTTTTTCACCAAGGTCAACTCGTCACCAATGATGGTGGACACGCGCTCGGGCTTGGCCAAGATGTCGAGCAAGTCGTCGATTTCGGCCATGACGTCTTTGTATTCGTTGACGATCTTGTCTTGTTCCAAGCCGGTCAAACGTTGCAAACGCATTTGCAAAATTTCTTGGGCTTGGGTGTCGCTCAAACGGTACAGACCGTTGTCGCCCATGCCGAATTCTTTTTCCAAACCGTCGGGGCGGTAGTCGTCGGCGTTGATCACACCGCCGTCAGCTCGGCTACGGGTGAGCATTTCTCGCACCAGTTGGCTGTCCCACGACTTGGTCATCAACTCGGCCTTGGCCACGGGGGGCGTGGGCGCGTTGCGGATGATGCGGATGAACTCGTCGATGTTGGCCAAAGCCACAGCCAAACCTTCCAATACATGGCCGCGCTCGCGGGCTTTGCGCAAGGTGAAGATGGTGCGACGTGTCACGACTTCGCGGCGGTGGCCTAAGAAGACTTCAATCAAGTCTTTCAAATTGCACAGCTTGGGTTGACCGTCAATCAAAGCCACCATGTTGACGCCAAAGGTGTCTTGCAGCTGGGTTTGTTTGTAGAGGTTGTTGAGCACCACCTCAGGCACGGCGCCGCGCTTGAGTTCAATCACCAAACGCATGCCCGACTTGTCGGATTCGTCTTGGATGTGGCTGATGTCTTCAATTTTTTTCTCGTGAACCAATTCGGCCATGCGCTCTTGCAAGGTCTTTTTGTTCACTTGGTAGGGCAACTCGTCCACGATGATGGACTGGCGTTGACCTTTGTCGATGTCTTCAAAGTGGCACTTGGCGCGCATGACCACACGGCCACGGCCCGTGCGGTAGCCGTCTTTGACGCCGCTGATGCCATAAATAATGCCGGCGGTTGGGAAGTCAGGCGCGGGGATGATTTCCATCAACTCGTCGATGGTCGCCTCGGGGTGGCGCAACATGTGCAAACACGCATCCACCACTTCGTTCAAGTTGTGGGGCGGGATGTTGGTGGCCATACCCACGGCAATGCCCGAGGAGCCGTTGACCAGCAAATTAGGAATACGGCTGGGCAGCACCAACGGCTCTTTTTCAGAGCCGTCATAGTTAGGGCCGAAATCGACGGTTTCTTTGTCGATGTCGCTCAACATTTCATGAGCGATTTTGGACAAACGGATTTCCGTGTATCGCATGGCCGCCGCGTTGTCGCCGTCGACCGAGCCGAAGTTACCTTGGCCGTCCACCAGCATGTGACGTAATGAAAAGTCTTGCGCCATACGCACGATGGTGTCGTACACCGCGCTGTCGCCGTGTGGGTGGTATTTACCAATCACGTCACCCACGATACGGGCTGACTTCTTATAAGGGCGGTTCCAGTCGTTGTTGAGCTCGTGCATCGCGTACAACACGCGGCGGTGCACTGGCTTTAAGCCGTCACGCGCATCGGGGAGGGCGCGGCCCACAATCACGCTCATGGCGTAATCTAGGTAACTGCGGCGCATCTCCTCTTCTAGGCTGATGGGCAAGGTTTCTTTGGCGAACTGGGTCATGAAAGAGGCCGTAAAGCAGGAAACCGAACATTTTAGGCTGATAACTAGGGCTACCACTTGTGGCAGCTATGCAACAACTTTTGGCTTACTCAGTTACAAGTAGAAGTCGCTTGTTTTGGTTATGGCACAATCTTTCGAAGCGTCGTAGGTCAATGCGCCTATGGCTGCCTGAATTCGCAGAGTGGTCTGCGGCTTATAAATCCCTCAGAGGTGAATCATGAAAAACTTGAAGAACTTGGCAGCATTTGTTGCTACCGCTGCTTTGGCAACTGCTGCTATGGCTCAAAACGTTGACAACTGGCGCAATGCTTCTGGCGACGTGTGGAAAAACTCCACAGGTTTGTGCTGGCGCGATGCCAACTGGACGCCTGCCACTGCTGCTCCAGGCTGTGACGGCGCTGTTGCTGCTGCTCCAAAAGCTGCTGCTCCTGTGGCTGCTGCTTCTAAAGTGACTTACGCTGCTGACGCATTCTTCGACTTCGACAAGTCTGTGTTGAAGCCAGCTGGTAAGGCTAAGTTGGACGACTTGGTGTCTAAAGTTAAAGGCATCAACTTGGAAGTCATCATCGCTGTGGGTCACACTGACTCTATCGGTACTGACGCTTACAACCAAAAATTGTCAGTGCGTCGCGCTGAGTCTGTGAAGGCTTACTTGATCTCTAAAGGTATCGAGAAGAACCGCATCTACACAGAAGGTAAAGGCGAGAAGCAACCTGTTGCAGACAACAAGACCAAAGAAGGTCGCGCTAAAAACCGTCGCGTTGAGATCGAAGTTGTGGGCACCCGCAAGAACTGATCTGACCAGATCTAAAAAAGAAACCCCGCCTTGGCGGGGTTTCTTTTTGCTTGAACGACAATACTTCTTATGCAATCTCAAGCCACACATACCAACGTTGATCAGGCCGAATTGGCCAAGTTTTCAGACCTCGCTCACCGCTGGTGGGACCCAGAGAGCGAGTTTCGTCCGTTGCACCAAATCAATCCACTGCGCTTGGAGTGGATCAACAGCATCGCCCCGTTACAAGGCAAAAAAGTGCTGGATGTGGGTTGCGGCGGCGGCATCTTGACTGATGCCATGGCTCGTTCCGGTGCTCACGCTTTAGGCATTGACTTGGCGACCAAGTCGCTCAAGGTGGCGCAATTGCATGCTTTGGAAGCGCAAACGCCCAATGTGCAATACCGCGAAGTGGCCGTAGAAGCCTTGGCGGCTGAGCAGCCTGCCAGTTTTGATGTGGTGACCTGCATGGAAATGCTGGAACACGTACCAGACCCTTCATCCATCGTGCGTGCGTGCGCCCAATTGGTTAAACCCGGTGGTCATGTGTTCTTTTCCACGCTCAACCGCAATGCCAAATCGTTTTTGTTTGCCATCGTGGGGGCGGAGTATGTGTTGAACATGTTGCCTCGCGGCACGCACGAGTACGCCAAGTTCATCCGCCCCAGCGAGCTGGCGCGAGATTGCCGCGAAGCTGGTCTTGAGTGGCAACACACTCGTGGCATGGAATACAACCCACTTACTCACCGCTATTGGTTGAGCGCTGACACCAGCGTCAACTACATGGTGGCCGCACAAAGGCCGCTGTGATGCTGAAAAATATCCGTGCTGTGTTGTTCGATTTGGATGGCACCTTGATTGACAGTGCGCCCGACCTAGGCGCTGCTGCCGACAAAATGCGTACTGATCGCGGTATGCCTTCACTCCCATACGAGTTGTACCGTCCTTTGGCGGGCGCTGGCGCGCGCGGCATGCTGCGCGTGGCATTTGACATGACGCCTGAGCATCAAGACTTCATGGTCATGCGCGAAGAATTCTTTGCCAACTACGAAGCTGCCATGACCGTGCGCACCTATGTGTTTGACGGCGTGGACGATTTGATTGAGCACATCCAATTGCGCCAAATGCCTTGGGGCGTGGTGACCAACAAAATGGCGCGCTTCACCGACCCGCTCACGCAAGCCATGCCTTTGTTTGCGAGTGCGCAAGTCATTGTGAGTGGCGACACCACACCGCATCCCAAACCGCACCCAGAGCCTTTGTTTGAAGCGGCGCGTCGCCTCGAGCTGCCGCCAGAGGTGTGCCTTTATGTGGGTGATGATGAGCGAGACATCGCCGCAGGCCGTGCTGCTGGCATGCCTACCGTGGCTGCCACCTACGGCTATTTGGGTGAAAAGACGGATGTGAGCAGCTGGGGTGCAGATTTACACATAGATTCTCCAAATAAGCTCTTGCAATTGCTGGCAGAGGCCTAAAATAGAAAGCTTGGGGCTGCACTGGTTTCGACATGGGTTCGGACGCGTGGCAGGGCATGTCGAGGTTCTGATCCTCGTAAAACAGCAGAAAAAAAACTAACTGCAAACGACGAACGTTTCGCACTCGCCGCTTAATCCGGTGAGCCTTGCAACAGTTGGCCGATAGGCTGGGTTAGGGTGCCGCAAGGTGTCCTAACTGCAAGGGAACTCATATTGGCTGGCACCACATCGGGCACCTTGATGTGGCGTGAGATCTAAGGATGCTGGTTTGGTACATAGCGTGTCGCTGCGCGATGTATCGAGCGAGACTCAAACCAGACGACTACACATGTAGAACTGTACGAAAAAGGCTTGTGGACGCGGGTTCAAATCCCGCCAGCTCCACCATACACAAGGGCTCGGAAAATCTCCGAGCCCTTTTTCTTTGCTCCAAAGCCCTATATTTGCGGGCTTCCGACGGGTGACCTTAAGGACGCGGCAATTTCACTTCTTCAACAAGTGGAGTTTTTTTGCCGTTTTCTCTCTCTTTTCTCTGTTTTCTTAAGGACGCGTCCACAAGGGGAACCTAGGTTTCATGCGGGTTTGCGGGAAGTCGTTCAACCTTAACTGTGCATGTGGCAAATTTCCAACTTGCAGAACTTCGGATGCTGCTCCGTAGCAGTTCTACTACGCGGTCTTCACGATTTATCTCCGCTGGTGCATGCAGTCTCCTCAGGCGTGCAGATGTGTCAGTTGCATCATGGCGTAGAACAATACGGCTAAGAATAAGGTCTCGAGGACCATTAAAACCACTGGTTTCCAACCCACACTCAGAATGTCCTTCAGATGAGTTTTCATGCCAATCGCGGCCATAGCACCGATCAAAAACGCACGTGACAAATCGTTACCATCATTTACCAACCAATGAGGCAAAACGCCTAAGCTGTTGATCACGACCAACAGCACAAACACAACAGCAAATCCTGGCAGCAGAGGGGGGCGCTGTGGTTTTGCTGTGCCGGTATCTATAGAGGCTTGGGATGATTGTGTGTATTGGCTGTGAGTCATCCAAGCGGCAAATGCAATCACTGGTACCAGCATGGCCACGCGCATAAGCTTCACCAAGGTAGCTGCATCGCCTGTTTGCTGTCCCATGCTGTAACCAGCGCCAACCACTTGAGCCACATCGTGAATAGTGCCCCCTAGAAAAAAGCCTGCATTCATTGGGTCTAAATCTAGCCAGTGCACCACCATGGGATACGCCACCATGGCAACGGTTGAAAGTGTGCTGACGCTGATCACGACAAACAGCGTGGCGCGTTCTTTTTGTGGATGATTTGGGAATGCTGCTGAAATCGCCAGAGCTGCTGAAGCTCCGCAAATGCCAACCGCACCTCCAGAGAGCAAACCAAAGAATTTTTGAAAACCCATGGCTTGCGCCACCACAATGCCAAAGATGATTGTCAACACCACGGCTAACACCACCATCAGAACAGGCTGCCAGCCCATGGCTTGCACTTGTGAAGCTGTGATTTTTAAGCCCAATAGCGCAACACCCCAGCGCAACACTTGTTTGGATGCGAATTCGATTCCCGGTTTGCAACGCCCGTCTTCTGACAAAAAATTCACAGCCATGCCCAACAGCAAGGCAAATAGCATCACTGGTGCCCCATAATGTTCAGACAAGAACAAGGCAGCTACGGCGACCAAGGCCGACATCACCAAGCCAGGCCAAAGCAGAGCGAGTCGGGGTTGCCAAGCTCTCATCATCAGACCATTGTCAACAGGTGGTCTTGGTACTGATGGCGCAACTGGTGTTTGAGAACTTTCCCAGTGGCACCTAGTGGAATGGTGTCGACAAAAACCACGTCATCGGGTGTCCACCATTTGGCGATCTTGCCTTCGTAGAAAGCTAGCAATGCTTCACGGTTCAAAGTCGCGTTGGGCTTGCGCATGACAATCAGCAGCGGACGCTCGTCCCATTTGAGGTGTCGTGCGGCAATGCATGCAGCCAAGGCCACGTCGGGGTGAGCCATTGCGATGTTTTCAAGATCTATAGAACCAATCCATTCGCCGCCAGATTTGATGACGTCTTTGCTTCGGTCCGTGATGTTCATGAAACCCTGCGCATCAATGGTGGCTACATCACCGGTGGGAAACCAGTCTCGTCCTGAAACATCCTGCACCAACGGGCTTTCTTGTTCTGCATTCAAATAAGTTGATACAACCCATGACCCTCTAACCAAAAGATCGCCGGAGGTTTTACCGTCCCAAGGCAATTCATTACCTCTGATGTCGACAATCTTCATGTCAATGCCAAACAACGATCGTCCTTGTTTTGATTGAACTGCGCGTTGTGCATCTTTGGGCCACTTCAGTTGCTCACCTTTGAGAACGCTGACGGTACCCACGGGGCTGAGTTCTGTCATGCCCCAAGCGTGAATCACTTGAACGCCATATTCATCTTGGAATGTGTCCATCATGGTTGGAGGACAGGTTGAGCCACCAATGATGGTTCGATTCATGGTCGAGAAACGCAAGTCTTGACTTTGTACGTGGGTGAGCAATCCCTGCCACACCGTAGGTACACCTGCTGACAAAGTCACGCTCTCTGATTCGAATAGCTCGTAAAGTGATTTGCCATCTAGCCCTGGTCCAGGCAGAACCAGTTTTGCGCCAACCATAAAAGCTGAGTAAGGCAACCCCCATGCATTCACATGGAACATCGGCACAACAGGCAAGATGGTGTCACGTGCCGAAAGATTCAGTGCATCTGGCAATGATGATGCGTAGGTGTGCAAGAGAGTAGAACGGTGGCTGTACAAAACACCTTTGGGATTGCCAGTGGTGCCACTGGTGTAGCACAAACTGGATGCTGCGCGTTCATCAAACTCTGGCCAAAGAAAATCAGAGCTTTGTTCAGCCAACAATTCTTCATAGCACAACAAGTTTGGGATGCTTGTCTTTTCAGGCATATGAGCCCGATCAGTCATCAACACAAAATGTTTTACTGTGTTCAATCGAGATGCCACAGCCTCCACCAACGGTAAAAAGGTGAGGTCAAAGCACAATACCTCGTCTTGTGCGTTGTCGACAATCCAGACCAATTGATCCGGGTGTAGTCGTGGATTAAGCGTATGCAACACAGCACCAGAACCCGAGACACCGTAGTACAGCTCCAGATGACGATAACCATTCCAAGCGATTGTCCCCACCCTGCTGCCTGATTTGACTTCTAAAGCAGCCATGGCATTGGCCACTTGGCGTGCTCTGGCTGCCATCTCACGGTAGGTGTAACGATGAATATCGCCCTCTACGCGACGAGATACAACTAGCTGCTGACTATGGTGGCGTTCAGCGTGGCGCAACAAAGAAGAAATTAGCAGCGATTGCTGCATCATCAGACCGTTCATAAGATTCACACCCAAAGCAAAAATTACTGATTCAATTGGATATTGAATTGCTTAACGATCGCCGCGTTACGTTCGTACTCAGCCTTGATTGATTGTGAAAATTTATCAATCGTCACTGTCTCTGCTGCATCAAAACCTGCTGAAAAAATGCGCCCGCGGAATTTAGGATTGGTTGCCACTTTATTCACAGCGAGGTGAATTTTTTCTACCATTTCGGGCGCCATGTTCGAACTCACCACGATTCCGAGCCAGTTTGTAAAGTTCAGGTCGGTGTAGCCTAGTTCAGCAAAAGTAGGCACATTGGGTAACTGGCTAAGACGGGATTTGGATGCAACACCCAATACCTGTACTTTTCCAGAGTTGATCATGGCACGTGATGTGACGTAGCCATCAAACATCACAGGAATCTGCCCACTGATGACCTGAGTCAATGCAGGTGGTGCTCCGGCAAATGGCACATGCTGCAGATCGAGGCCAGCTTTTTGATTCAGGATCATGCCCGCATAGTGAGATGCAGTGCCAGCGCTGTATGAGGCGAAACTTAACTTGCCGGGTTGACTGCGTGCGAACGTCAAAAAGCTTTTAAAGTCGCTCACGGGTAAATTGGGCGATGCGACCAATACCAAGGTGCCTTGAGCGATGGCACCCACAGGTTTCACATCTTTCAACGGATCAAAATTAGCTTTTAAGACGTGTGGAATTTCGGTTAACACATTGCTTGCTGTGACCATGATGGTTTGACCATCCGCAGGTGCTGAACGTAGCGCTTGCACTGCAATGCCACCGCCAGCTCCCGGACGGTTATCTACGATGATGGGTTGTCCAATGTCAGCACTCAGTTGATCGCCGAACATGCGCGCGATCACATCGATGGTTCCTCCGGCGGGAGCAGGGACCATCATCTTGACGGGTTTATCTGTCCAAGCATGAGCATTTATTCCTATCAATCCAAATAAAGTGGCGCCAATCAAGCAGCGAAAGGCATGCGCCTTGGTTGTCATCGTCATATGTGTCTCCGTAAATTGAAATGAACTCACCTATCAAATGAATTGCCAATTTGTTTCTTTGGTGTCCATTTGAAAGTCACGATTGTTCTCAGAAACTGGAAACAGTATTTATCTTTATGCGTCAAGCATTTAACTTTTTATGACAACACGGGTAAACACGGGCATCACTCAAAAACTGAATTAATGCCTCATCTGTGATGGTGCGCACTGAAATTGCGAAGTGAACCATCTTGTGAAAGAACTCAAATTCGAATAGCCCAACAACTCGGCGACTCGTCCCAGAGAATAGGTGGTGTTGGCGATGTAACGCTGAGCCAATTCGCATCGAACATCGTTCAATATGTTTGAAAAACTGACGCCACTTTCGTCCAATCGTCGTTGCAAGAAGCGAACATTCATGCCCATACCGGAGGCCACTTGGCTCACGTTGGCACGCCCCATAGGTAACAACAGATACACCGCCCGGCGCACATCTAACTCGATTGAGCTTTGCCCCGTCTTTGGTATTGCATCCAAAAATGATTGGGCGTAGCTAGCCATGGCCGCATCAGCTTGGGTGTTTACTTGATCCATGTCGGTTGTCAGGCATATCAGACCGTTGAAATCGCTGTTGAAATGCACTGGGCATTTAAATATGCGTTTATGGATCTGTGTGTTTTGGGACTCGGTATGCGTGAAATGGGCCGACTGTGGACGCCAGTGGGAGCCCAAAATGGCACGAAAAATCAAGGTCAACACTCCCGTCGCCATGTCGGTGGATTGCGCAATACCACTTGGGTGGTCGATCACTATTTCTTCACGAATCAACGTTAGCTTGCCTGCATTTTCAATGTACATGGCCAATGCTTCGTTCAATACATGTCTGTACTGTGCGATGGTGTTTAGTGCGCTGCGGACATTGGGCTGTTGCATCAACAAGAGACTGATGGGACCGAAGTCCGACAAAACGCGGGCCTCGGCCATCATCAAACCGACTGTGTCGCATTCGCTGGCCTGCGCAGTCAACTCCAGCAAGGCTACTGCGCTATGGGTAGGAATCAACTGTGTCGGCACCGAGAGCATGCGACGCGTTAGCCCTACTTTGTTAAGCAATTGCACTGGATTTACACCTAGTTTGCGCGCCACTTCCTCGTAGTGCGACAAGACGGCTGCTCGCACTTGCATAGTCTTGTGAGTTTTCACTGTTTTACGCATTCTGATGTCCTTTGAAACAAGCCGCAGTAATTCATCACTAATAAGCATGCATTTCAATGCATGGCATCAAATGATAACTAAAAGTCGTGAAATGGAAAGGGTATTTTTGTGCTCCACCTCTAAATTAGCGCCATACACATTTGTTGTCTTACAACTATTCAAGGAGGCGATATGGCACAAGCCATCAAGTTTGATCACATCGGAGGACCCGAGGTACTGAGGTGTGAGACCGTTGAAGTCGGACATCCCGGCCCAGATCAGGTCCGCCTGCGTCATGTCGCTGTCGGACTGAACTACGCTGACACATACTTTCGCAACGGCACTTACCCCATTCCACTGCCGAATGGCATGGGCGTCGAAGCTGCTGGTGTTGTTGAAGAGGTTGGTTCTGGCGTAACCCATGTGAAGGTAGGTGACCGTGTCACCTATACAGGCTTCATCAATACCTTGGGGGCTTACAGCACGGAGCGTTTGATTCCTGCAGCGCCCCTTATTAAATTACCGGACGCCATTTCATTTGAAACTGCAGCAGGCATGACTATGCGTGGCTTGACTTCGGCGTATTTGATGCGACGCGTTTATGACTTCAAACCAGGTCACACCATTTTGCTGCACGCTGCTGCGGGTGGTGTGGGATTGATCGTTTCGCAATGGGCCAAGTTGCTGGGGTTGACGGTGATTGGGACTGTTTCGACAGAGGAAAAAGCTGCTGTCGCGCGCGCACACGGTTGCGACCACACGATCAACTACAGCCACGAAGACATTGCCAAACGGGTGCGTGATATCACGAATGGCGTAGGTGTTGATGTAGTAATCGACAGCGTGGGGAAAAACACTTTCATTGCCTCGCTCGATTCGTTGCGTCGTCGCGGTTTGATGGTTTGCGTGGGTACCGCCAGCGGCACGATCGATGGTTTCAACCCCAACCTGCTGGCCCAGAAAGGTTCGCTCTACCTCACGCGTCCAGCGCTGGCTGACTACATCTCAGATCCATTGGAAAAGGCCGAGTTGGCTGATGAAATTTTTGGTCACATTGCAGCAGGTCGAATACTGATCGAAATTAACCAACGCTATGCCTTGCAAGATGCTGTGCAAGCACATCGTGATCTCGAAGCCCGCAAGACCATTGGTTCATCCATTTTTGTTATTTAAGGAAATCACTATGCGCATTGAACCTTTGACCTGCGCCATCGGCGCTGAACTGGTGAATCTCAACCTCGCCGATGCCGTACATGATGACGGATTATTTCAAGAAATTTATGCTGCGCTGCTCAAACACAAAGTGCTGTTTGTGCGTGACCAGACGCTGGATAAATTTTCACGCATAGAGCACATGGCATTCGCACAAAAACTTGGTCAGCTGGAAGATCACCCGATGGTCCCCAGTCACCCAGAGGCACCTGGGTTGGTCCAAATCTACAAGAACCCCGATAGCCCCATTGACCGCTACGAAAACGCTTGGCATACCGATGGCACCTTCCGTGAAAAACCTGCGTTGGGATGTGTGTTGCGCTGCATCGAATGCCCTCCGGTAGGTGGCGACACGATGTGGGCCAATATGGTTCTGGCTTACGAGAAGTTGCCCAGTCGCATCAAAGATGAGATCGAAGGTTTGATTGCCAATCACAGCTTCAATTCATCTTTTGCTGCAGCGATGCCTATTGAGAAACGCTTGGCAATGAAGGCGCAATATCCTGACGCTGAGCACCCAGTCGTACGTACACATCCCGATACTGGAGAGAAGACACTGTTTGTCAATGGATTCACCACTCACTTTGTGAATTACCACAACAAAGACAGGGTGCGCCAAGGTCAAGACTTCAACCAAGGTGCCGGTGACCTGCTTCAGTACTTGATCAGTCAAGCCTATATCCCGGAATACCAGGTGCGCTGGCGTTGGAAACCCTACAGCGTCGCGATCTGGGACAACCGCAGCACTCAACACTACGCCGTGATGGACTACCCGCCCTGCCACCGAAAGATGGAACGTGCAGGCATCGTTGGTACCAAGCCTTTTTAATTTTTTTGGAGACTACCCCATGTATTTTGTTGACGGACACCTCTTTCCTGAGAATCAAGAAAAACTCATCATCACTGCAGCACCCTACGGTCCTGAGTGGATTCCTTCGGACTATCCCGAAGATATTCCAGTGACGATGGAGGAACAGATTCAAAAAGCTGTGGATTGCTACAACGCTGGCGCCACCGTGTTGCATTTGCATGTGCGCGAACTCGATGGCAAAGGCAGCAAGCGCCTGTCTAAATTCAATGAACTGATCGCCGGGGTGCGCAAGGCTGTACCCGACATGATCATTCAAGTTGGTGGATCGATCTCATTCGCCCCTGAGTCCGATGGCGCGGTAGCCAAGTGGCTCTCGGATGACACGCGCCATATGTTGGCAGAACTTGACCCTAAGCCCGATCAAGTTACGGTGACCATCAACACGACACAAATGAACGTCACCGAACACATGGAAGAAGCAGATATCGCTGGCACTTCCATGGCCACCCCGGAAGGTCGACGCGCCTACAGCGAGATGGTGGTTCCGTCCAATCCTGCTTGGTATGAAGAGCACATTCGTCGCTTGAGTGCAGCAGGTATCCAGAGTGCTTTCCAGTTTTACAACCTCAACAGCTTCGAAACCGTTGAGCGCCTGATGCGCCGCGGTGTCTACAAGGGGCCTCTGGTGTGTAACTGGGTAGCGATTAGCGGTGGCATGGATGCCCCCAATATTTACAACTTAGCCAACTTCTTGCGTGCGATTCCTGACGGTGCCAAGCTCACAGTGGAGAGCAGCATGCGCAACGTTTTGCCCATCAATTTAATGGGCATGTCCATTGGTTTGCATGTGCGTTGTGGCATTGAAGACAATCTGTGGAATCAGTCGCGTACTGCCAAGATGAGCACTGTGGAACAGATCGAACAACTCGTCCGCATCTCACGCGAATTCGGTCGCGAGATTGCCACAGGTAAGGAAGCTCGCGAGATTTTGCAAATTGGTGTCTTTTATGACACTGTGGAAGAGTCTCTCGCAGCCAACGGCTTCTCGCCCAACCGCAAGGGGGGCAACCAAGGTTTTTTACGCAAAGCGGCTTGAGGAAAATCACCATGGGTCAGATTGTGAAAGTCGACGCTTATTTCGATCTGATCTGTCCTTGGTGTTGGATAGGCAAGCGCCATTTCGACACGGCTTGCGCTAGGTTGACCAAGTTGGTGCCTGACTTGTGCTTCGACGTACATTGGCATTCGATTCAGCTGATCCCGCATGTACCGCCGCAAGGGTTGCCTTATCTGGAGTTTTACGAGCAACGACTGGGCAGTCCAGAGGCTGTGTGTGCACGACAAGCACAGGTGCAAGCAGCGGCCGCAAATGCGGGTCTCACGATTGAGTTTGCTCGAATAAAGATTTTTCCCAACACTTGGCTTGCTCATCGATTGCTGGCGCTGGCTGCGCAGCAGTTGGGGCTTGAGGCGTGGCAAGCTTTACAAGAGGCGCTGTTTGAAGCTTACTTTGTGCATGGCTGTGATTTGGGTGACACCCCCACGTTGGTCAAGTTGGCCAAGATCCACGACGTGGATCTATCGACTGCTGAAAAGTTCGATGCTCCGAGCGTGTGGGGTGAACACCTTGGCGTCTCAGGTGTGCCGTATTTTGTGTTCAACCAGCAGTGGGCCTTGTCGGGTGCGCAGCCACCGGAAGTCTTTGTGTCTGCCATGTTGCGCAGCTCAAGTCTGAGCTTGCCGCCCACGGCATGAGACCACATTTCTAAGCATGTCTATGAATTTTTCTGAATCTCCCACGGTCTTGATCATTCCTGGGCTGCGTGATCACGTGGCCACGCACTGGCAAACAGGGCTGGCAGACAAACTTCCCAAAGTCTGTACAGTGCCCCCGATGGGGCGCGAAGACCTTTACTGTCACAAGCGTGTGCAAGCAATTGAAGCTGCCATATCGGCCATTGATGGACCTGTTGTGCTGGTGGCACATAGTGGCGGATGCGTGATGGTGGCGCATTGGGCGCACGTCAGCCAATATGCGCATCGCGTGGTGGGGGCATTGCTTGCCACTCCTCCCGACTTCGAGCAACCCATGCCCGAAGGCTATCCAACGCTTACCGCGCTTGCGGCGGGCGGTTGGTTGCCTGTGCCGCGTCAACTGTTGCCCTTTCGCAGCTTGGTGGCCACTAGCACCAACGATCCGCTGGGCGCACAAGACCGTGTCGGGGCATTGGCGCAAGACTGGGGTAGCGAAACCATCGACCTTGGCGAGGTGGGGCATCTGAATCCTGCTTCTGGCTATGGCGAATGGCCGATGGCACAAACGTTGATTGCACGGCTGTCGCAGTAGCCAGTTTGTTGTGCAAACAGTTCAGTCGACCCATTCCACATCAGCACTTTCTTAAATCATTCACAAGATACTTTCATGAGTTACATCGCTCCCATCAAAGATTTGATGTTCAACATCCAGCACTTGGTCGATCTTGATCAGTTAGCAACGTGCACACCTGAATTCGCCGATGCAGGCGCTGACACGGCACAGGCCATCCTCGAAGAATGCGCAAAACTCAGTCAAGATGTGTTGGCACCACTCAACACGGTGGGTGACAAACACCCCGCGCAATACCACGCAGGTCAAGTTACTCCTCCGCCAGGATTCAAAGAGGCGTTCGTACAGTTTGTGGCTGGTGGTTGGCAAGGCTTGGAGCATCCAACTGCCTTTGGAGGTCAAGGTTTGCCAAAAACCATTGGCGGTGCTTGCTTAGAAATGCTTTGCAGTGCCAATTTGAGCTTCGCCCAATGCCCGTCGCTCACCGATGGTGCGATTGACGCCTTATTGGTAGCGGGTTCGCCTGAGCTGAAAAACATCTATCTGACTCGCATGATTCAAGGCGAGTGGACCGGCACCATGAATTTGACGGAGCCACAAGCGGGTTCGGACTTGTCGTTGATTCGCACACGTGCAGAGTCGCAAGTTGACGGTACCTATAAGATTTTCGGCACCAAAATTTTCATCACATACGGTGAGCACGACATGGCCGAAAACATCGTTCACCTTGTGCTGGCCCGTGTGAAGGGCGCACCCGAAGGCGTGAAGGGCATCAGCTTGTTTGTGGCGCCCAAATTTATGGTCCATGCAGACGGCACGTTAGGTGCACGCAATGATGTGCATTGCGTCAGCATTGAACACAAGATGGGCACCCATGCCAGCCCGACCACGGTGTTGCAATACGGTGACCATGGTGGCGCAATTGGCTATTTGGTGGGCGAAGAAAACCGTGGTTTGGAATACATGTTTGTCATGATGAACGCAGCCAGATACCAAGTGGGCATGCAAGGCATCGGGCTGGCTGAAAGGGCTTATCAAAAAGCCGTTCAATACGCCCACGATCGTGTGCAAAGTCGTCCGGTTGATGGCTCACTCAGCACCGCCGTGCCCATTATTCATCACCCCGATGTCAAACGCATGCTCATGACCATGCGTACTTTGACCGAAGGATGTCGTGCACTTGCCTGCGTGGCTGCAGCCGCATATGACACCGCGCATCACCATTTGGACGCAGAAACACGCAAAGAGAATCAAGCGCTTTACGAATTCATGGTGCCGTTGGTCAAAGGTTACAGCACGGAAATGAGTTTGGAGGTGACTAGTCTGGCGGTGCAAGTGCATGGGGGCATGGGCTTCATCGAAGAAACAGGTGTCGCTCAGTTCTACCGTGATGCGCGCATTCTTCCGATCTATGAAGGCACCACTGCGATTCAAGCCAATGACCTAGTCGGTCGCAAGACCGCGCGGGATGCGGGGCAGTTCGCCATGTCGATGGCGGAGCAAATCGAGCAAACGGAACAGGCATTGATGCGTTGTGGAAATCACCATGCGCAAACCATGGCCAAGCAATTGGCGAGGGCGCGTCATGATTTTCTTGAGGCTGTGAATTACATCGTGATGCATCACAAAACAGACATCAATGCAGTCTACGCCGGCAGTGTGCCGTATTTGATGTTGACTGGAAACTTGATGGTGGGATGGCAGCTTGCGCGTTCTTTGTTGCTGGCCGACAAGTTGCAAAATGATGGCACTGACCCTCAGTTCATGAAAGCCAAAATTTTGACGGCCAGAGTCTATGCAGACCACATCTTGCCTCGCACTCATGGGCAACTGCATGCCTTGATCAACGGCAACGATGCCGTGAACAGCATGCCGCTGGATGCCTATTGATGAGCGCTTAGCGCAACACAAGCTAGATCGTCTTATTTTATTTTTTATCAGGAGTCATGGATATGTCTAAAGAAGTTGTTGTCGTCAGCGCAGTGCGCACGGCTATTGGTACCTTTGGTGGAAGTCTCAAAGACATCCCGCCTACCGAGCTTGGGGCCATTGTGGTGCGCGAATCGCTGGCCCGTGCCCACGTAGAAGGCAAAGATGTGGGCCATGTGGTGTTTGGCCATGTGGTGAACACCGAGCCCAAAGACATGTACTTGTCACGCGTGGCTGCCATCAACGGCGGTTGCGCCGAAGGCACACCTGCTTTTAACGTGAACCGTTTGTGCGGTTCGGGCCTGCAAGCCATCGTGTCTGCCAGCCAAGCTATTTTGTTGGGCGATGCAGATGTCGCCATTGGCGCCGGTGCCGAGTGCATGAGCCGTGCACCCTACGCGAGCCTCACCAGCCGTTGGGGCGCACGCATGGGTGACACCAAGATGGTGGACATGATGATTGGCGCCTTGCACGATCCTTTTCACAACATCCACATGGGTGTGACCGCTGAAAACGTGGCGGCCAAATTTGGCATCACCCGCGACATGCAAGATGCAGCAGCGGTTGAAAGCCACAACCGTGCCCAACGCGCCACTGAGGCTGGCTACTTCAAAGACCAAATCGTGCCTGTGATGCTCAAGAGCAAAAAAGGCGACGTGGCCTACGCCACCGACGAGCACTTCCGCCCCAACTGCAAGATGGAAGACATGGCCAAGTTGAAGCCTGTGTTCGTCAAAGAAAACGGCACGGTCACTGCGGGTAACGCATCGGGCATCAACGATGCGGCTGCCGCTGTGGTGTTGATGGAAGCCAAAACAGCACAAGCACGTGGCGCCAAACCACTGGCACGTTTGGTGTCGTATGCCCACACCGGCCTCGATCCAAAAATCATGGGCATGGGCCCTGTGTCGGCCTCTCGCCTCGCTTTGCAAAAGGCAGGTCTGACCACCAACGACATGGACGTGATTGAAGCCAACGAAGCCTTTGCTGCACAAGCCTGTGCGGTGAGCAAAGAGCTGGGCCTGGACCCTGCCAAAGTCAACCCCAACGGTTCTGGTATTTCGTTGGGTCATCCTGTCGGCGCAACGGGGGCCTTGATTACCGTCAAGGCTTTGCATGAACTACAACGCATCAACGGCAAGTACGCTTTGGTCACCATGTGTATTGGTGGTGGTCAGGGCATCGCTGCTATTTTTGAACGCTGTTAAGTTCCTCCAAATAGAAAGCCCATGTGACATGGAAACATCAAGCTATCCATCTAACGCCGCAGGACTACGTGGCAAAACCGCGGTCATCACTGGTGCAGGTTCTGGCATAGGGCTGGAATTTGCACGTATCGCTGCTAGGCACGGCATGCAACTGGTACTGGTGGATGTTCATCAAGCATCGTTGGACGCGTGTGCTGCAGAAGTACAGACCCTAGGTTGCACTGTCATGGCACGCAAAGTCAACGTTGCCAGCGCCACAGAGATGGATGCACTTGCTGCCGCTGTATTTGAGCGTTTTGGTGCACCGCATGTGGTTTTCAATAACGCGGGTGTGGCAACGCAGGGGCTGGTGTGGGAGTGCAGCTCAGCCGATTGGGAATGGGTGTTGGGTGTGAACTTATGGGGTGTTATTCATGGCATCCGTGCTTTCACGCCATTGATGTTGCGTGCGGCGGAGAACGACGCTTCGTGGCACGGTCACATCATCAACACGGCCAGCATGGCAGGCTTGGTTGCCCCGGCTAATTTGAGTGCGTACTGTGTCAGCAAACACGCGGTGGTGGCGTTGAGCGAAACTTTATTCAACGATTTACGCCTTGTGACCGATCAGGTCACTGCCAGCGTGGTGTGCCCATTCTTTGTGCCGACAGGTATTCATCAAAGTGCACGCACTGACGATGGACCTGTGCAAAGTTTGACCAAGAGTCAGCTGATAGGTCGCGTCATGATGGAAAAGGCAGTCACCAACGGTACCTTGTCTGCGGCCGAAGTCGCGAGTCAAGTGTTTGATGCGCTGAGCAGTAAGAAGTTTTATGTGTTCACGCATCCTGACAAATTGCAGCATGTGGCCGACCGCATGGAGGCCATTCTTAGCCAAAACAACCCACCTGATCCATTTGTAGCGCAACCTGACATGGGGGTACTGTTACGCGCTGCGTTACGTGCGCCTGATGCGTTCCATTCTTAAAAGGTAGTTTTATGAACTTCGAGCTTTCTTCTGAATTGTTGGAGCTGCAAGCGCGCACCCGCCATTTCATTGCAAAAAAAATTATTCCGCTTGAACGCGATGCAAGACAGTCTGGACACGGACCGGATGAGGCCTTGCGCCAAGAGCTGATTGGTTTGGCTCGTGATGAAGGTTTGTTAACGCCTCATGCGTCCAAAGAGATGGGTGGCATGGGCTTGAGCCACACTGCTAAGGCTGTTGTCTTCGAGGAGGCGGGGTACTCTTGGCTTGGCCCCACAGCGTTAAATATCCACGCACCCGATGAAGGCAATATCCATCTGATGGAAGAAGTGGCCACGCCAGCACAAAAAGAACGCTGGTTGCGCCCACAGATTCAAGGGCATACGCGATCTTGTTTTGCTATGACCGAGCCGAGCCCAGGTGCAGGGGCTGATCCCTCCATGTTGCAGACAACGGCTGTGCGCGACGGTGATGATTACGTGATCAATGGTCACAAATGGTTTATCACGGGCGCCGAGGGCGCAACGTACGCCATCATCATGGCGCGTATGGAAGATGGTTCAGCCACCATGTTTCTGAGCGACATGGCACGCGACGGCATTGTGTTGGAGCGCAATATGGACGCGATGGATCGTTGTTTTACCGGTGGACATGGCGTGCTGCATTTTGACCATCTGCGCGTACCTGCAAGTGATGTACTTGGCGAAGTCGGGAAGGGCTTTCGTTACGCGCAGGTGCGTCTGGCTCCGGCACGCCTGACGCACTGCATGCGCTGGTTGGGGCAGGCCAGGCGGGCGCACGACATTGCTGTGACGTATGCCAGCCAGCGCAAGGCGTTTGGTCAATCGCTGGTCACGCATGAAGGGATTGGCTACATGCTGGCTGACAACGACATGGATCTGCACACCGCGCGTTTGCACATTTGGCACACCGCTTGGTTGCTAGATCAAGGGCACAAGTGCAACTTTGAGAGCAGCCGTGCCAAAGTGGTTTGTTCGGAAGCTGAATGGCGCGTGGTCGATCGCTGTGTCCAAATTTTGGGTGGGCAAGGTGTCACCGATGAACAAGATGTGATGCGCATTTTCATGGACATGCGTGCTTTCCGTATTTATGACGGCCCCAGTGAAGTGCACCGCTGGAGCATGGCACGCAAGCTTGTGCAAATGCACGAGGAAGCCGCAGCATGATGGGTGCAGATTTTTTATCTTCTCTGTTTAGCCTACAAGGCAAACGGGTTCTGGTGACTGGTGCATCCAGTGGTTTGGGGCACCACTTCGCATGGCTACTTGCCAGAGCAGGCGCCGATTTGGTTGTGGCAGCACGCCGTGTCGACAAGTTGCAAACGCTTGTGGACAAACTACATGCAGAAGGTGCTCAGGCCCAAGCCTTTGCCATGGATGTGAGTGATCCTGTCAGTGTGCGCCAAGCTTTTTTAGACCTCGCGAATCATGGGGGCGTACCCGATGTGGTGATCAACAATGCGGGTGTGACGGTGGGTAAGGCCGCGTTAGATCAAACGCCCGACGATTACAACACGGTGATCGATACAAATCTCAAAGGCTGCTGGCTGGTTGCCACCGAGGCGGCGCGCCACATGGTGGCGTGCAAGAAAAGCGGCAACATCGTCAACGTTGCATCTATTTTGGGCGAGCGTGTGGCGGGTGGCGTTGCGCCTTATGCCATCTCAAAGGCCGGCGTGATTCAAACGACCAAAGCACTCGCACTTGAGTTAGCGCGCCACCAAATTCGAGTCAATGCTTTGTTGCCAGGTTATGTGATCACGGACTTGAACCGTGATTTTTTGACAAGCACCCAGGGTGAAAAATTGCGTTCACGCATCCCCAGCAAACGTTTCAATGCGTTGAGTGATCTCGATGGACCGTTGTTGTTATTGGCCTCACAAGCAAGCGCTGCGATGTCTGGGGCAACTGTGGCGGTCGATGGTGGACATTTGGTGAGCACGTTATGACGCAGGTTTTAGATCACAACGCTTTGCATGCTTATCTGCAAGAAAAGGGCTTATGCGGCACGCAACCTTTGACCATGTCGACCCTTTCAGGAGGACAGTCGAACCCCACTTACTGCATTCAATCTGGCACGACACAGTTTGTGTTGCGCAAACAACCCCCCGGGCAATTGTTAGTGGGGGCACATGCGGTAGACCGTGAATACCGCGTGATGAAAGCCTTGCAAGATTCAGATGTGCCCGTGCCACGCATGTTGGATTACTGTGACGACAGCAGTTTGCTGGGGACACCGTTTTACGTCATGGAGTTCTTGCAAGGTCGTGTGATCATGGATCAATCACTGCCAGGAATGAGCACTTCTGAACGTGGCGAAATTTATGCAGAAATGTGTCGCGTACTCGCCGCTCTGCACCGTGTGGATTACACACGCGTGGGCTTAGAAACTTTTGGTAAGCCAAACAATTATTTTCAGCGGCAAATAGACCGTTGGTCTAAGCAATGCCGTGCGTCTACTTTGCCCTTGGGCGAGTCGTTGGTGCGATTGATGGAATGGTTACCACAGCACATACCCGCAGCCGAAGAAACATCGATTGTTCATGGTGACTACCGTTTGGACAATTTGGTCTTTCATCCCACACAGCCACGCGTGATCGGTGTGTTGGATTGGGAGTTGTCGACCTTGGGTCACCCATTGGCCGATTTGTCTTATCAGTGCATGAGTTGGCATGTGCAACCTACCTTGTGGCGAGGCATTGCAGGACTAGATTTGGTCAATCTCGGTTTACCCACCGAGCAAGCATATGTGCGCCAGTATGTGCAATTGACGGGACGCGACCACATCGCGCACTGGGACTTTTACATGGCCTACAACCTGTTTCGCATGGCAGCCATTCTTCATGGCATCGCACAGCGTGCGCACGATGGCAATGCCAACTCGCCTGATGCGGTCGAAACAGGCCGTAAAGCACAACCGCTAGCTGACATTGGTTGGCAGTGTGCAATGCGCTACAAGTCGTCGTTTTGACACGACAACGAGCGGCCACAGGGTTATCCCGTGAATCAATATGCATTGTCGTTACTTGGTAAATGCATGTCGTTAATTGATAAATTAAGTTGGAGCAATTCAAGAAGAATCGCGTTTGAAATTCCATGCATATCCATCTTTTGAATGTGCACTTGGCTTTCATCCACTTCATTTAACGAGGAGACTTCATGAACAAACAACTGACCCTTTTGGCTGCGGCCGTAATGTGCTGCACTGGTGCTGCACAAGCGCAAACAACAACCCCAACAGAATCACAAAACAACATCACGATTTATGGTGCACTTGACGGAGGCGTCCTAAGTTCGTCCACCAGCGCCACCATCTACGCGCCTGCGCTCATCGCAGGAACAGCCGACAAAGGTAAGTTCACGGGGTTTAAGGATGGTGGTATCGGCGGCAGCAATGTCGGCATCAAAGGTGAGCGCAACATGGGTAACGGCAACAAGGCCTACTTTCAGTTGCAAGGTAACCTCAAGCTCAACGACGGTGCCACCGGCGGGGCTAATTCGGCGGGTACTACGACCAACTTTAACCAGATGGCATTCGTAGGTTTGTCCGGCAAAGCGGGTGATTTGAAGCTTGGTCGCCAAGTCGCGCCAATGTACTTCGCGATGGCCAGTACCGATGCCCGTGGTGCGCGTTATTTCGGCTCCACCCTGACTACACTGGTAGGCATGAACAGCGCCACTAACGCTTGGAACGGTGCAGGTGGTGCGATGTTCGGTAACGTCTACAACGACAACTCCATCACTTACACCGCCCCAAAACTGGGTGACACCACAATCACCTTGCAGCACGTTTTTGGTAGTACCAATGGTGATATCGGTGCTAATTCGCAGGACTCTGTTACTGCGATGTACAGCAATGGGGGGTTGCGTTTATCGGGGGTGTACTACAGCGGCAAAGGTAACGGCTACAGCTTCGCGACGACGGCTGCAGCTTCAGGTGGTTTGGGTTATACCGCAGCAAACGCTGGCTCAAATGGTTTCACAAACAACGCTAACACCAACCGCTTGACTTCGTTGGGCGCGCTCTACACGACTGGTCCTTGGACGATGAGTGCGGCTGTTTTTGACGGTAAGAATCCGGATGGCACCAATACGGTCTCGGGTGGTAGCACCCACATGACTGCCAATGCTTTGGGGGTGACTTACAAGCTGAATCCAGAGATTTCCCTGTCAGGCGGTTACTACAGTCTCAAGGACAAAACCAACGATGGCAACAAAGCTAACCAAACGGCTGTCAGCGTGGACTACACCTTGTTCAAAGACACCATTGTTTATGTGCAAGCGGCAAGCACCAGTAACACCGGCAGCAACATGAACTTGAGCCCGATCTTTGGCACGCCTGTTGCGGCTGGCAAAGGCAACCATGCCACCATGTTTGGCATGCGTTACACCTTCTAAGCATTCAAGCTTCGCATGGGCTGTTCTCAGCCCATCGTTTTCTCCAAGGTATTGGGGGTCCATCAGGTCCCCCTTTTTTTTGGGTGAACGTGTAATCAACGACTCGTGAGATATGAAATGAACAAAGATGCTGTGAGTGCCAAAGTCAGATATGAAAAAGTGAATGAAATAGGTGTAATCGTGATCGACTCGCCACCTGTGAACGCCATCTCTGATGATGTGGTGGTTGGTTTGTCTCGCGCATTGTTAGCGTTTGAGGCTGACACTTCATCTAAAGCTTTGGTTATTTGCTGTCACGGAAAAACATTTGTCGCAGGTGCCGATATCAAGGACTTTGAACGTGATGATTTCAGTGCCACACCGTTTAATCAAATGCTCTTGCGTTTAGAAAATCAAAAACGTCCTGTTGTGGCGGCATTGCACGGCCATGTGTTGGGGGGAGGGTTGGAGTTGGCCATGGCGTGTCATGCGCGCGTCGCATTGCCGAACACCCGGTTGGGTTTGCCAGAGATCAAGCTGGGTTTGTTACCCGGCTCGTTGGGTAGGTTTCATGCGGGTTTACGGAAAGTCGTTTAACCTTAACTGTGCATGAGCGTAGGGGATTTGAATGTGTTTTTTTACTTCATTTTTTTCAAAACAGTAGATCCAGAATTTCGATTTTGAATATCAAAGTCCGTTGTGCAGCGTTTGCGACCGTTGGTACTCTGGGGCCTAACTTACGCTGTATAGCGTGAAGCAGTCGTAGCAGCCGGCGAACGTGTATGCCGGGGCAAGATCGGCGGTCCGGGCCACAGACGCGCCGGGCTGAGTGCCAAGTCGGTCTTGAAGCGCCATATCCAACATGACAGGACCAAGCTCTCCGAGGATCGCCCTCAGCCGCATAGAACAGGCATAGCGGAAGCCGCATCTTCTGCCAGTTCGTCGAGCACGGCAAACACGCCAATAAGATCGTCGCGATAGAAAGCCGTGTAGCCAGGCATAAACACGCATCGCCCGCTGTCTTGGAGTCCCAGCCCGCGGATGTGATCACGATGCTGCAGCCAGTACATGCCCATCGATTTCGGATCGAGCCCGCCAGGTAGACCGGCCTTAGTCGCAACGTAGCCGTCCTCATCTCGCCCCGTATGGAATGAGCTACTCAAATGAGATAGGCAATGATCGAGGAATCTGAACACATTGTCGTCATCGACCTTCGGATTGAAGCAGAAGCCGAAGATGTACTCGTTCATAAGCTTAGATATCCCACCGCGGTCCTCAGTCCCGGCTTGATCGTAGTAACCGCAACCGACACCCGCGCCATTCGGGGTGAGCGCATTACTGAGCTGATAGATTACGAACGAAGCGGAGAGGGAGCGTGCAGCGGCGACTCGACGGGCAATCGTTGTATCTCCGTGTTCGGATCCGGGGTCCCGCGAAGCCTGTTCATGAAGATGCACAAAGGCCTGGCCCAGGAGCGCATCTACGGGCACTTCATATGCTTCTGCGATGAAATTCCGTCCAGCGTCAATATAGGCACGCTGGAAAAGTGCAAAGACGCGCTGAGAGAGCTTCCTCATCCCCAGTAACGCTAGCTGAGTGATCAACCCGGAAGTCGGAGCTGACATGTCCTGGTCGACGATGAGTGCTGTGTGCAGGTTGTACAACTGACCACCGCGATCCGCCGAGCACTGCAACCGGAACAACATGAGATCGTTCCAACCCAGCACGCCGCGGTCTGGGCTGGCAAGCCTCTCCAGAAGGCCTTTACCAACGAAAGCTTGATCTCCAAAGATGCGCCACGCGATCTCTATGACGTTTTCAGGACTGTTTGTCCGTCGCCGGCCAGCCGTACGGCCCCAGCCAGCGCGATCTAACAGTCGTACCAGCGAATAGACTGACCTCGGCCGCAGGCCTCGATCATCGTCGTCGAACGACGAATAACGTGGCAGGTCATTGACTAGCGTTTCTAGGGCGTCCTCGGCGGTCGCGCTGGTGAAATCGTGCGCCTGATTGACCAGAACCCTCCAGAACTGGTCGTGCGCGGTCTCTTGTCGCTTCAACACAAACTCCGCTTCCGCAAGGACCGAGGCGATGGATCGACCCTTTCGAACTCGATCGACAGCTGATTGGTAGAGAACAAAGGTCTCCTGCGGTTCTGGTTTCGCGAAGCGCACTATGAGCTTCAGGTAGCTCTCTAGGTTTCTGGTCTCACCTGTGTTGAAGCACGCGCGAGACCGGAGTACAGCCTCATCAACGTTACTCAGATCGCCCAGTTCTAAGACCTCTATGTCAAACAACTGCTCCAACAAGAACCGGGCTGCCTCTTGTTGTTCCTCTTTGACTTGGGAGAAGTCATCAGCGTTCTTGAACCCTGGCTCGTTGTACTGCCGCTGCACTGAAAATGTGCCGCTTCGCCCTTCTGTCTCCTCGGCGTAGATACGCCGGAACAATCCAGGATAGTTCAAATGCAGCAGTATCAGATTAATGAGATCACGTCTATTGAAGTCTGTTCGTCCCAGATTTGTCTTCTCAATCTGCATGAGAAGCATGGTATTGATGAAGCGCTTGATCTTGCGTAGATCGCCGATCAAAGGCAGGTACTTGGCAGCTGATTCACTACCCAAGACATCTGCAAGCTCATTAAGAACTGCACCTAGCTTCAACATCGTGTCCGATGGTACCGATCCGAGTTGACTTTCGGCGCGTTCCCAATCACGCCGCAGGAAGTTGCGAAGGCTGGAGCTGTCCACAAACAAGCTCAATTTGACCGTCACAAACTTCTCAAGGAACTCACGCGCCCTAGCACCTTCCTCTTTTCCACCTGCCAAGACCTCGGTGTCATAACAGAGGACATAGGTCGCCTGTGACAGTTTGAATGTGCGCCGCGTTGCGAACAGGACATTGTTGACCGTCTTCGGGTCCAAGCGGTCCAAGTCGTCAATGACGACGATGACTCGTCGACCAATGCGACGAAGAACCTCGTCAATGTCATCAAGCAACTCATCGACAGTTTCCTGAGACGGTTCCAATGAAAGCTTGAATCCAAGGAAAGAAACGTCCGCCTTTCCCTTTATGAGGCGAGAATACCTAGAGGCAGCAGAGCGAAACTCCGGTGCAAATACCTTGCTCTGAATGGCTGCGGACAGGTCGCGAATCAAGCGGTCGACTAGATCCGGTTCCGCCGCATATCTAAGAGGCTCAAACCGACAAACAATCACCCTATTCGCAGCTCGCTCCCAGTAGCGCTCGGCAAGATTGACGAAGCTGGTCTTTCCTACACCCCACGGGCCATCGACACCGAACACCAATCCCGAATGCGCATCGCTTGCGAGGACGGTCTCTGCGAACGACTTCGCTTGGGTCTCATTCGCGAGCAGGTCGTCGCTCTCGCATCCAATCTCATCGTCCGCAAGAAAACGGAGCTGCGAAACGACCTGCCGCCTTCTGGGCCAATGCCGTTGGAAGAGCGGGGACAGCAGCACAGTGCAGAGCAGCAGAAGAACAACTGGCGCCCAATACGGGTTCGACGCTTTCAATGCTGCGTGAAAATTGGAAAGCCAAGGCATGGCCAACTCGTTTGACCATGCCCCCAAGCACATTGCGATTAGCAGGTCGAGACGAAGGCTTCGACCCATTTGTAAGGTAGAAGTATGCGCGCCACGATTGATGGCGTAGACCACACAGACCGCCAGTCCCAAGATAACCGCAGTGACCCTTGCCCAAAGGGCAAAGTCGGCAATCGCGGGGGCAAACGCAGTTCCTAGGTAATAGGTTGCTCTGCAGACTTCTGCGGCAACCAAGCCAACAACGAACATCTTGGCAAAGACCAGGAGTTCGGGCATCTTCATCGTGGGTTTGGTAGCCGCCATTTACTATTTCTCCCTGTGAAGCGTGAGCGCCGTGTACGTTTTGCGACTTGCGGAGCGTGCTGACGCGCCTCGGCATCCCACGCCGCCCGGAAGATTATCTGCGAGCTGACGCTAGCACGGATCTGCTCGGTGACGTGATCCTGCAGCGCGAAGACGCCCGTCAGGGTGCCTTCGAACGTTTTGCTCCAAAGCCCGGCGTTCTCGTTGGCAATGGCGAGTTGCGCGCGAACGCGGACATGCTAGCCGCGGGTTCGGATACCACGATGAGTTGGCATGCTACGACCCCGAATTCACTGACCGCTAGTACCGATAGCGGTGTTACCTGGCCTAACCGTAAATGTCCGCAACCAGCCTTTATCGGACTCAGCGACTGATAGTAGACCCCCAAAGTCAACCTCTCACTCTAAGTTTGACTCCTTTGTTTCGGAGTCAAAAAAGAGTGCAGCATAAAAAGAATTCAATAGACAAATCACCGTTTCGTCCAGTTTGAGCGAATTTTCGGCTTCAGTGATTTCCATCGCCCACAAGGGAAACATGGAAATACGGTGTCAGCCATATTGCGGCCATCCGAGTAAACCACAAGCAACTTAAACTAATGACCGATGCAGGGAGTTTGGCATCCCAAGGGAGGCTGCCTCCTGTCATTTTATCTAGTAGATTTTTTATGACCTGGATGCCTTTGCGGATCACCAGAACCAAAACGAAGGGATTCAACAAGAATGAAAATCAGTCTAGATGATGACAAATTCAAGCAGGTTTACCTCGAAGGAAAATTAGCCATCGACTGTGTTGAGATTACGTTAATTCAAAACGGTGATGACAACCCAAGGGTCTATAAGCTCGTCGGTTCGCTATTTGTAAATCCTGAAAATGGTGTCGAAGCTCGATTGGTGTGGGAGCGTGACACCGATCATCCATACGATCAGTTCGCTTCGCTCAAAGCACTGAGCCTGATTAAGCCCGGAGTCATCTTTCCCGAAGATCACTATTTCAGTCTTCGAGCGCTGGACACAGCAGGCCGCACATGGACACACCCAGCAGTCTCCTTAAAACGTGACGAACTGCAGCAGGCAGAGATTTTGAAGATCTCGTGCGACTTCATACAAACAGAGTTGGACGTTCCCGACCAACGGACATTGGTTCACTTTGTCTTTCATGAAGAGCTCGGCATCCGAATGAACACGGCTCATTCCTCGACTGAGCCGCTACGAAATGGACAGCGTCACACGATAAAGAGCACAGCGGCTAAAGGAGTTGTCAGTGAATTCGAGATCGACTACTACCCGGTCATTTCTGTTAAGGCTGGAAGCGCACACGAACTCTCGGCAGTCGCAAAACCGGGGACATATCCTCTCAGCCATTTTGATGACCGTCTGCTGGAGGCTATTCAGTTTTCCGTAGCCAAATTGGCCTGGCCCGTTATGCGAGAAGTGATTCAAGGAGGTAAGCAGACGATCACGCTTTCAAAATTCAAGCCAATTAACAACGGTCTTGTTCAGTCGGCTGTGCCTAGTCACGCGCATGCCGATTTCTACCGCCTGATCGAGCGCTATTACCAATATGCTTGTTCGGAGGCAAAAGGTGACGAGTGGCCACCTATTTCAAAAAAAATAAGCGGCATCTTTACGTTAAAGGGAGTCTGGCTCGATACGATCGCTTTGCTGCTTGGCGTCACTATCGAAAGTCTTCTAAATGAATCTGACTACAAAAAGCTGGGGGCTCCCGACGACGAAGGTCGTGGAAAGATCAACGAACTCATCGAGTATTTGAAGATGAGCGAATTGTTGGACTCGACCTTGAGGACGCGAGCTGAGAACATCCTAGGCGGAATGAAATCAAGCAGTGCGAGCGACAGACTTCATGTCCTGGCTAAGGCCAGCGTGGTCGACGAAAAAGATATCAAGGCTTGGAAGTCAATCAGGAACGCCGCCGCGCATGGAGGACTTAATGTTGATCCGTCTGAATTGCAACACTTGCTTGAACGGGTCAATAGTTTGGTGGTCATGACTTACAAGCTTGTGTTTTTCAGGATCGGTTATCAAGGCATGTATACGGACTATGCAGCGCTGGGATGGCCCTTGGCTCATTTCGATGCCGACGCATGCAAGGTGAAGCTGGAGGCATTAATCAAGGCCCCGAACAAGCCTTAGTTGCCGATATCCGAGCCTAGCCCAAGTTTCTTTTCATTTAGTTGCGCATCACGGTTTCGAATTGAGCCTGCACTGCAGTGCCATCTCGTAGGCTTTCTCAAAATGCGGAGTGAGCGGGCGCTCCATCGACTGGTGCTGCGTAATGACGGTCGCCTTGTCTGAATCGCCAAGTCGACCTTTGAATATCAACCAAGAAAACAAATGCGAAGTAGTTTGCGCGAGGGCATGGCCTGAATTTTCAGCTAGCTTGCGCGCCTTCATGTCGTCGGTGATGATGGCTTGACCGATTTTCATAGCGAAGGCGATGGAGGATAGCTCACCTTTGCCTAGCTTTTTCCTGCTTTCAAGAAGCTTGATAGCCTGCAGGTCGCCGATATCGCAGGAGTGGGCGGCGAAGCCACCTCGGGTCTGCTCTTGGGTGAGCCGACGCATCAGCTCGGTCTCTGCTGGAGACGAGGTCCTTCTCGGCTTGGTCAGACATTCGTAGCGTACGAAGCTGGTGATGCAGAACTCGCAATGCGCCTCTTTAGCGGCGGCGTGCAGCCGAGCTGACGACAGCACGTTCCATACCGAACAGGTGTCGGCCACATTGATCAGATGGAATTTCGACGGGTCAATGGCCATGGAGTGTCTGAGCATATAGGTCCGCAAGTTCGGCGAGCTCGCCGTGGCTGCACAGCAAGGCTTCGGCCAAACGACCAATGCTAATCACCCCAGAGCTGAAACCCTCGAAGCACAGGCCGACGTAGAAGTCCGAGAGGCCAAGCTCCAAGAGGTGAGCTTTGCGTTGGCGCTGCGTGGTGTTGAGACTGTCGGGCAGTTCGGGGTCGATCTTGGCTTCCCGCGGCACGCGCAATCGGCGGATGCGGTCGTAGTTGGGTTGATCGATGAGTTTGGCCTCTTTGAGGGCGATGGCGAGCGCGACGCAGCTCACTCGCAAATCGTTGGCCCATCGCTGGGCATCCGCGTCGCTCCACTGGTTTGGCGGCGGCAGCTTTTTTAAGAAGACTGGCGGCATCAGAAAACACGAGGCGAAGCGATTGGCACGAAGCTCCAAATAGTCCGACCCACTGGGGCCATCGAAACTGACGCTGGCGCCTTGCGCAGAGTCGAAGATGGCATGAGCCATTTCGTGAGCAGCGCTGAATCGTTGGCGGTAGATGTCTTCGCTGTGGTTGACCAGGGCACACTTTCCAGCAATCGGATGCATGATGAAGAGGCCGGAGATGTTCGAGTTGCCTAGCTTGCGACGGAACACATGGACGCCAACGCTACGAAATTCTGCGTAGACATCGCGTGGGACCGCGCGATCATCATGTCCCAGAGCGGCGCGCAGTCCCGCGGCGGCGGCCTCACCGTGACCTTTAAAGAAGTCGCCGCTTGGCGAAAAGTAAAAGTCCTTGGGTGGACGCCCCAGTTCCCTCATCAAGAAGTCTTCGGTCTCACACAGGTAGAGAAAGTCTTGGACGGCCCGTCGATCTTCTTTCGTGAAGTCATTACCATGAGCGCGGTAAAGCGTCTCTGTTTGCTCGAACGGCGCCACCTGTTCGTTTGAAATGAAGAACTTGAAGTCGCAGCGATAGTGGTCGGCCAGGATCAGCACGTCGTCGCCTGTCGGTTCGACCTGGCCCGCTTCGATGGCCGTTAGACGCGTGGCGTCAATGCCGGTCGCGGACGCGACCTCACTGATGGACTCTTTGAGCTGTTCTCGGTATTTGGCGAGTTTGGAGCCTAGGGTTTTCAGATCGACGGCCATAGTTCTACATCATATGCGGACTTGCAACGGTGTCGATGTCAACGGTTACTTGCTCACCAAAGTTGACCGACAGCTACCAGCCTGAAGCAGACATTTTCCTTAGTCTTAGTGAACAACCGGAGTACAGTGGAAGTAGCGATTCAACTAAGCTGTGCAAGCGTTTCTCTCTCTACCGACTCTGATCTCATCAGAAGAAAATAAGCGAAGTTGTGAAACGTTCAGAGGTGCCTTGTTTAAGTCGTGTAGTCCAAAATCATCTGTTTGGTACGACTGGTTTGGCTCCAACTTGATTGGGCTTGTTCAGTTGATAGAAAAATATCACTGAGTATCTTGGCTAAAGCATCTGAAGATGTATTCTTTATCGAGGCTACGCCATTAGCCATTGCTTTTTTGAGTGCTAGTGCTGGTATCTTGGACTGAATATCAGGAGCTAGATCGGCAAGCAATCCATGCGGATTGTTGGTGCCGCCAACTAATGCTTCAAGGGTGAGTGGTCCTTGAAGTTGCCCAGATTTTCTTGCCGCTTCAACAGCAAATGCAACACTATTACGTATTAAATTGTACGGAGCATCACTTGGAAATGCGTCAATAACCTTTTTGTCTCCTTCTGTTAATTGTTGAGGATAGTCGCTTTCTGTGTATGCCCCCACAATTTTTGAATTATTCGCAACGTCAGACAAGGCTTGGCCAGCGGTTGAGATAGTCACTGCATCTCTTGCAGCGGTTGTGCTGGATGATTTATTGGATGTAGCCTCTGTAACTGCGGTCTTGTTTGTTGCTTGTACGATGATTTGCGGGTGCTGATTTTGTACAGAGCTGTTGATGTTGTTGACTGACATGCGACTTCTCCAGTTAAGCGCCGTAGTCGCGCATCATTGCTTTTGCTTTGATGCTGTTTGTACTTAGTGCATCACGTCCTAGATTTAACAAAAACTTGTCATTTGCAAGTTTCGTAACCTCATCTGCCGTACCGTTTTTATACTCTGCAAACTTTGCCATCATGCGATTTTTTAGTGGCGCCATATCAACCTGTGACTGTGCATCTTGGGGCATGACATCAAAAATACTTGTTTGCGTTCCATCATCAAGTTTGTAGTACTCGCTCGTCAACTTGCCTTGTATTGCACCTTTCTCACGCAACTCGCTAATCGTTGCAGCCATGCTGGTTACGTAAGGATTACTGGGGTTGGGGTAGCCAATCAACGCCTTGTCATCTGCCGTTAAAGCTCTACCAGCATCAAAGGGTTGCAGCATGGTTGTAAAACCTGTTGCTGTACTAGCCATTGCTTGAGCTGACGCCGAGATAGTCACCGTGTCGTTTGCAGTAGTTGTGCTGGATGACTTTGTAGATGCACTAGCCGCCTCCGTATTTGCATTTTTGTTTGCAGATGACGTACTGATTTGCGGGTACTGGTTTTGAACTGAACTGTTAATGCTGCTAATAGACACTGCGGCAACTCCACTTGTACTGAGATGCTCATTACTCAGCAAGATAAATGCCAGTGCCAATTTTGTAATTTATTAATACTTGTCCCCTACCCAAGGGGCATGATGTTGCCACTTGATGTAGCTACGTCTTACAACTGTTGCCGAAGTGTTTGCCAGCTCACTAATCTTAGCTATCCGCTAGCACCACAAGATTAGCTATTTGGCAGCTTGATATCGGCCACGGTAGTTGTGATTAAGTGCGTAAGCTCTGCACGCCCAGCAACTTTCAATTTCTCAAAAATACTCTTGGTATGCGCTCGTACTGTCCATACGCTACGGAATGAATGTTCAGCCATCGATTGGTCAGTCATGCCTCGCAACATCAGCAAGCACATCCTTGCTTCAGTTGGCGTTAAGTTAAACCGGCGCAGTATCCATTCTTGGTCTATCACTGCTTTTGATTGTGGGTTCAGCTGAATCATTAATAAATCACGGCGGTCTTCCAAGACTAGTTCACTTTGGGATAGCGAAAATCTGTAGCCTTGCCAATGTTCATTTGCATTGTGTGATTTAGCGTATTGAAAAGCTGCCTCAAGCAAAAGCAACTGTTCGTTTAGCGTAATCGTTTTCATTAGCGCCAAAGCGGCTTGATTGCGGTGAATGTTCTTTAGCTCACTATTAAACACAAAGCATGGATTTGGATGATGCTCCCAGAGGTCATGCCAACCTGATACCTTCTCACGTATCGTTCGCATCGCCTTTGCATTAATCATTGCATTTGTGAAATGGGGTTTGAGCATGTCGAGTAGCACAACTTCACGCGAGCTAAATGGAGAGCGGTCGTCACTCCTCCATATACGTAAGTCACCTACATTCAAATCTCCATCGTATGCATACAGGTTGATTCCCCACTTCAAACCATCTGTTTGCAGAAAATCATTAAAAAATTCAGTGCGCTCTAATGCGTCCTGCGCCATGACATCGTTAACTAGAGTGGCTTCTTTGCGAAGCTGAAGGTGTGGCGTAATTGGGTCACGGTACTGGTAGTACTCAGCATATCTATCCAAATTGGCCTCAGACATGTTCAAGTAAACCAAATCGTCAAATTGCTGCAAATGGTCATTCCACACGAATGATGCAAACATGTCCGCATCTGTCAACGCCAGCAAGTCATCGGCAATGGATTGCCTTATTTGCTTGGAGTTAGTACTCCTGTTGAGCTTGTCAATAATGCCAAGCATCAATTGCATCTCTTGTTCGCTAAGGCGATATGCAGGAGCCATCATGCGCTATTATTTTTTGTAGCTGTAGTTCCAAAATTTTATGCTGCCAGTGCTATCAGCTCCCTCGCTAATGTTAGCTATTGCGAGTTGATAACTGCCTCGCTCCGTGTCCTATAGTAATAATTGGCACATCACAAAACACGCACGGACAACGCACATGCTCTTCAATCTTGATAAAAAAATTGCCTTGGTGACTGGAGCGGGTCGTGGCAATGGTGCATCGATTGCAAAAGGTTTGGCAAGCGCAGGAGCTCAAGTCATTGTTGTTGACGTTGATGGCGAAAATGCCAAACAAACAGCTGAACTTATACGTGCGACAGATGGTACAGCTTGGTCTTACAGGCTTGACATTACAGATGCACAGGCTTGCAACGAGCTATCCAGTCAAATTGCTAATGAGGTTGGATTGGTTGATGTACTTGTTAACAACGCAGGTGTTTTATTACGCAGCCCAATTGATGGGCATGATGCAGCACAGCAGTGGCACACAACAATGAATGTGAATGTCAACGGCCCATTCAACATGACACAGGCTTTTTTACCCGCACTCAAATCGAGACGTGGAACGATAGTGAATGTTGCATCTATTCAGTCTTTTGTCGCGGCTCCTACGTCTGCTTCATATGCAACATCAAAGGGGGCAGTTGTTCAGTTCACTCGCACTCTTGCGGCGGAACTAGGTCCTTTCGGCATTCGCGTCAACGCAATTGCTCCAGGAATTATTGAAACAGCGATGTCCGCTGACTTACGTGCTGATGCTGGCAAGCTAGCTACATTCTTGCGACATGTACCACTAGGTCGAGCAGCAAATCCCGATGAGTTAATTGGCCCAGTTGTTTTTCTGGCTTCGGATGCTGCAAGTTATGTCACAGGAGCCATCCTGACTGTCGATGGTGGATATCTTGTTGTGTAACAAAGACCATCACCATCATTAACTTATGACCAATTCCTCAACGTATATACGCTTCATCAATCTAACCCACGCTGTTACCATTGAGTTTGAAGGTGCTAGCATTGACTTGTTGAGTTTACGGTTGTTAGAGGCCATTGCAATAGCTCACAGTGAAGGCACCGCACTAACTGTTACTGATGCCATGGCATTAAATACATTAGCTTCACCCGCCACCATGCATCGCAAGTTAACAAACCTGCTGGATGCTAGATTGATTGAGCAAGTGTTTGAAGGCAAAAATCGCCGCACCAAATATCTTGTACCCACTGCACAAGCAAGCAAATACTTTGAACAGCTGGGCAAGGCTTTAATACTTGCAAGCACGCCATGCTCACTAGTTAAAGGTAAAAAGTGATGTCCATATCAATCGAGCTTTGGTCGTCTATGGCGTTGTTTGCATTTGTTAAGCATAGATGTCATCGATTCGCTCAAGAAAATTTCTCAACAACGCAATTGCACTAAGTCCCATCACACGCAATATTTCCATACAAACTCGCCGGAAAAGTCCATGAATGACGTAAAAATATTGTGAACAAAGTCTGCAACCTTATCGGATTCTTCCTGCAAATTCTTTCCTGAATCTACTCCCCAAATTTGCCTGGTAACAATGCTGTCGACGAGATCATCTGCCAATTTGAAATGCCACAAATAACCATGGCTACCTCTTGTCATGCTTGTATTTCTTGTACTTGGTTCGCTTGCTCGTTCGCCAATCGCTCGTTCTATACATTTCCCACTCTCGTCATAGTGAAAGGTGAGATTGTGTCTTAGTCGGCCAACTAATTGCTCAAACTCGTCTCGCCTTTCACCTTTTTGAGCGAATTTCAATAGGTGATTGAAAGATGTTTTTGTTTGCTCATCACACCCATCAAGAACATTCATTAGGTTTTGATTCTGTGAAATGTCATGAATTACTTTCAGTCCTTCGTGAAGGTGTGCGAGTTGAATTCGAACGAAATACATTCCCGCACCAGTACGCCTGTCAGATAGTTCCTTGTAAGAGCCAGACTTCCATTGCGTTAATGAGTGATTAGCGAGTGACATGTCGTTGCAGGCCATCATGAGCTTGACAACAGTATGAGCGTCTTCTCCTTTCAATCTAATGCGATCAAAGTCTAAAAAACGTGTTTTAGTACTGCACATTGACTGATCCTCACGAATTCTTAAGCCAAATACTCTTGCCAAAAATCAAGACACGCTCGAATCTTGGGCAGTCGATGTCTTTCTTGGAGCATGACCCCATAAATAGGAATTGCTTCTTGTGCAAAGTGATTTTGCAAAAGAGGCACTAGCTGACCGCTCTGAACAAATGACTTGGCGACAACATCCATGATTCGAGTGACGCCAACGCCATGAACTGCCATGCTGAGTAAGACCGCAGAATTGTCTGTTCGAGTTTGTCCTTTGACTTGATACATCGTTTTTTCATCTGAGCGCTGCCAGTTGTTCATGATCGGTGCGCGACTGTTCGCTATCAGCCTGTGTTTGTTCAAGTCTTCAGGTGTCCTTGGCGTTCCATGCTTAGAGAGATAACTCGGCGAGGCGTACAAAGAGCGACTTGCGATTCCTATTTGCCGTGCGACCAGTATGTCGCTTTGAATGCTTCCCGTGCGAATAGCGATGTCAATACCATCCCGGGCCATGTCTGCCATCCGATCATCCGCCGCGATATCCACGTGAATGTCTGGGTGCTTTTCCTGTAATCCGACAAGGCTTGGCGCAATCAGCGTTTGCGCAACGGATGGACTGACCCCCACACGCACCCACCCGCTGGGTCCTTTGATTTTCCCTGTCAATTCGCTGCTTAACTCATCTGTGGTTTCGAGAAGTCGTTTGCCATAGGACAGAAATGTGTCGCCTTCGTCAGTCAGGCTCAATCCGTGGGTGGTTCGGTGCACCAATCGGACTCCGCAAGCGGCTTCCAGCCTTGCAAGCGATCGTGTGACGTGACTCACAGGCACGTCCTTTTCCCGTGCCGCAGCAGACAAGGTGCCGAGCTCTGCCACTCGGGCGAAAAGTGCGAGATCTTCTAAATGAAACTTCATTCCCGGATGTTACTTGTTTTGCAATAAATGACAAACCAATTTGCATTTATGGCTATTTCCGACATTTGCTTTGTTCAATAAAGTTCAATCCAAGACTTAAAGAAGGAGCGAATCATGCGAATTTCAAATAAGGGCGAAACAGAGTTCTTCGGCCGTGTGCTAGATAAGCCTATGGATCCAGAAATTGCTAATCCGGCAGATGAAGGCTGGCTAGCCGATGTCTATCGTTACTCCTCAACAGTACACCAGGCCCAAAGAGCATCTCAACGCATGCTTGATCGGCTCAAGCGCTACCACGCCGCCAAAGAAAAGTCGTCATCTTGATCTATTAACTAATGGAGATTCCTATGCCAATACTCAACGTCAAAGTCAGCGGGGTTGCATCTGCTGAACGCAGTCAAAAAATTGCGCAAATGCTCTCACGGCACACGCAAGAAATTTTGAATAAAAAACCGGCGTTGATTTCAATTTCTATCAGCTACATTGATCCAGTGCATTGGATCGTTGGCGGTGAATCGCTTGCCGTGCAGAAAAAATCTAGTGTTTATTTAGATATAAAAATTACCGATGAAACAAATACCAAGTCTGAAAAGGCTGAGTACATAAAGGCGGTCTTCAATAGCTTCGAGGACTTGCTCGGGGACTTACACCACGAAAGTTATATCTACGTGGAAGACGTGCGAGCCTCAGCTTACGGGTATGGCGGACTTACGCAGGAGTATCGCTATCACCGTTCGTGATCGATAAAGCGGAAAAGATTTCCAGGGTACTCGCCGTCTAATTTTTCAATATCCGCAGCGTCATCAAGTAGCCAAAGCACTTTGAATGCATTGAAACAATTTCTCTTGTTTGTTCCAGTCAGCAGGAAAAGTATTTCGTGTCAACCATTGCATGGTCAAACCTTCTGGTTGAACTCCGTTGAGGATACTTTCAACAATTTTTGGTGACAACAGAGAAAGCCTAAGTCTCTCATTCACTGTGCTCGGTTCTAGCCCCTCTCTCTGAGCGATCTCTGACCCGCTGGCGGTAACGCCCATATCAATTATTTTTGCCCAGTAAAAAGCTTGGGCAACAGCATTGATGAGGGGGGAATTAATCGTTGTTTTCTTTGTCTGTTCTTCAAGTGAAGAATCAGCGGCAGGAATGACCACTTTTCTGCCCCCGCGTTGCCTAAATTTAAGCTGTGAATGTTTGGCGATACCAAACTCATCGACTGTAGCTTCGGTGTGTTCCATCGATGAATCTTCCTTAGGCGAGCTCTAGCTTAGGGGCCTGTGATTGCATAGCTTTCACAACCGCTCCTAGTCCCTCGAACCGCATCTGAACCTCAACCCCGTTTGGCTTGATCACCACCCGCTTAATCAGCGCATGGATGATCTCCGTCTTCATCTTCGTAAAAAACTGATCCCAGATACTTGCCGTGTGTCGCAGGATTAAGACCACTGCCTGTGGCTCATCAATGCTCGGGTTGATCTTCTGAATTTCAGACCAGTACTTATCAACCATGCGTTCGCTACGCAGGTATTCCAGAAGTTTGTCAGTCACGGCACCTTCTAGCATGGCCGCTTGGTAGTTCCAAGACTGAGCAGCCTCTGCACCCTTGTGTATTTTCTTGTTGATGACGTAGTAGCGATAAACCTTGCCGTTGGGTTTCTTGGTTGCCATCGGTATCAGCAAGTCACCATCTTGCGTGTACGCAATGCCTCTAAGCAGGAAGTCATTGCGATTTTTCGTCTCCCATGTATTCCTGCAACGTTGGCGGTTATCTTGCGACAAGATGGCATGGGTTTGCTCCCATGTGGTGGAGTCAATTAAGCCTTCGTGCTGCGCGGGGAAGCTTTCTCCCTTGTGGGAGATCTCTCCAATGTAGGTGCGGTTGTGCAGGATTTTGTAAATGCTCTGCTTACAAAAAGCCTTTTTTCGCTTTGTCTGAATACCCTGTTCATTGAGCTCTTTGACGATCTTGGTCGTTGATTTTTCAGCAATGAATTGCTCAAAGATGTGCTGAACCAGTTCAGCCTCTTGGGGTTCAATTTGGAGCGCTCGGTTTTCAACACGGTAGCCAAGGGGGACCGAACCACCCATCCACATGCCTTTGCGCTTGGACGCGGCAATCTTGTCTCTAATGCGCTCTCCCGTGACTTCACGTTCAAACTGCGCAAATGACAACAGTACGTTGAGCATCAAGCGTCCCATGGATGTTGCCGAATTGATCTGTTGGGTCACCGAGCTAAAACTCACCATGTGGTTGTCAAACACCTCCACCATCTTGGCAAAGTCAGCCAATGAGCGCGAGAGTCGATCAATCTTGTAGACCACCACGATGTCAATCTTTCCGGCTTGAATGTCTTTGAGCAGGCGCTTCAAACCGGGGCGCTCCATGTTGCCGCCAGAAAACCCCGGGTCTTCATAAAAATCTGGCACTAGCTCCCAGCCCTCGGCTTTCTGGCTGGCCACATAGGCAATGCCAGCTTCGCGCTGGGCATCGATGGAGTTGAAGGACTGATCGAGACGTTCGTCTGAAGAGACGCGGCAATAAACCGCACAGCGTTTATGTTTGATGTCCATCATTTTTGAACTCCTTGATTCAAGCCGAAGAAAGCGGGACCCGACCATTGAGTCCCTGTAATTTGTTTTGCGATAGCAGATAGCGACTTGTATTTGTGGCCCTCGAATTCAAAACGACCATCCATTGCGACGGTGACGAGGTAATCGATTCCGTCAAACTCTCGGATCAGAACTGTCCCTGGTAGTAGCGTGGTACTGAGGCGCTTGCTGGTTTTGATCTTGGAGAGTCGCTCTCCGATATCCGCGAGCAGGTTGCGTGTCTCTGGGCTAATACCGCCATAGGCGATTTCTTGAAGTCGATACGCAAGGCGCGATTCCAGTTGTTTTCGATGGGGGTGTTTGGGGCGCTCTTTAAAGTGCTTGTCCCAAAGCTTCCAAAACTCTGGCATAGGCAGACTTGAGAGCGAATGCAATTGATTACCAACAATGTTGGTCAAAGGCAAAGCATCTTCTCTTGCGATGTCGTCAGTCACGAGCGAACTCCTGTATTTGTTGAGGGGTTCGTATTGACGCTCTGCTGGGCAGACAAGTCCAGAAACTCGTCTCTGTCAGTGGCATAAATCTGACTCTTCGAGGCTTGCTCCAGATCGTTTTTGGTCATTACCGCAGCGTGCGCAATGAGCTCCGTGACCTTGTCCAAGGTGAGGTGTTTGCTCTTTTCCGGCTGACCGTTTGAACGGGGGCGATAAACGATGACTGGGGCGGGAAGTTGTGGTGATTTCATGGCTAGGTTGGTTCTTGTCAAAACTGGCCTGGAATCGTAGGTCTGACCCCCTTAACGCGTAACTCTATGTAACGGGGATAGTAGGGACAATGGGCTCGAAAGCACCGTAAACAGGGCCTATGAGCTCGATCCGGTCGTAATTTTGGGGCTTGTCGAGGTGGCTTTGACAGATTTTTCAAATACTGTATATTTATCCAGCAAAACCGTAATTAAGACCAAAATTGGCACCACTAAAAAGGTGGCCGATTGGGTCGATTTTCCTAATAAAAAGAAGAAGGAGACAACGTGAGTAAGCCCCAAACTTATGCAGACATCTTGCTCTGTCTGCCCGTCGATGAGACGCTCAAATCATTCATGGTTCGTCATGAACTTCCGCTGCCAGAGAGGTGGGCGTGGCAAGACAACACCTACACATCTCGTTCACTGATTAAGTTCATTCAGAACTACCAAAACACGATCAAGCGCGACCGCATCATTGCAGGCTTGCATGCAAGTTCAACACTTGCGCATCCATTGGGCAAGCAAGCGATGTTTCAAGCAACGCACGACAAACCTAACGAGTTGGTTGGACTCATTGCATGCAAGAACGATTTGCATCGCTCCTTCTGGCTTTACGTCAACCATCCAGCCTTGTTCGAAGCCGCTGCTGAGATTGAATATTTGGATCAGCACAGCCAGCAGGCACAACAGCACGACCTAGGACTGCGTCGTGAGGTGAATCGTGACGAAGGGTCCATCACTAACTTTTGCGATGCCATCAAAGTTTTCTACCAACGTGAATTGGGTTGTGGCGAGGTGTGCGTGGTCAATGTGCTGGACCGTTCGCAGGGGACGCAGTTGATCACGATTCACGCCAAAGACCTTGCGACTGCGCGTTTGGAATTTGAGGGCACACAGTTGCAACGTCGTGTTGGCAGTCCGAACATTCACATGGTGCTGGAGTATTCGCAGATTACTGGTGTTGCGCGAACCATCATCAGAGGTGGAGCGAAATATCACGCCATGCTGTGTGAGGCATTTGCGACGCATATGTTGGGCGTCAGTGCAGAGGCGCAGCGAATTCAACGTCCGGTTCTCGATTTATCAAAGCTGCGCCTAGGGATGCAAATTCCACAGGCATTTGAGGATGGTTTTGTTGGGCTGCAAGTCAAAAGCCTGCATTTACTCAGCCCCTGCGAGCGTCTGAAAATTGAATGCTCGGCCAGTGGCTCGACAGACCGTCAATGTGTGACGGATTTGATTGGGACCTACTTCCAGAATGAAAACCCACTTAGCCGTGGCTGGGAGATCCACGCTGCGACGCTGAACTTGTTCATGGCCCCTGCGCAGGGAAAGTCACGCTGCCCACTCGTGAGCGTAGAGGTGACGAGCAAGGGACGGTTGAACTTGCACAAGTTCGATGAGAAGTTGCGTACCCAGCTCGAGGGCTACCTTGTTCACCTTGAAATTCTGGAGCCTAAGCAGGCGCTGAACTTCTATGAAGCGGGAACAATGGGGAGCAGTCAGCCAATGAGCTTGTTCGAGTGAGGGGGCTCAAATGCCTGCGAATAAAAAGGCGATGGCTTTGGCTTCGTTGCTCCTGACCCGTGGTGGGTATTCCTATGAGCGCTCGATCCCCAAAGCACAGATAACGGGGCTCAAGATTCTGAGTGAGCTCAAGGCGGTGGTGCCTGGGCCATTTGACTCACGTTTTGCGAGTTGCTCGTTTTGTGGCTTGCACCGGGGCCCTGTGTTTCGGTGCCATGGCGAGATGCATGTGCAGTGTCCAGACTGCGGTCCTTACAAGGTGGACCTGTCCGAGCAGCGTAACTGGGCAATTGACACCGAGTGGGTGATTAGAAAACTCAGAGCTGCATTGAGCATTCCAGCACATATCGCTGTCGAAAAACTGCACGATGGGGTCTGGCAGATCGGGGTCTACAAGAAACGAGCCGTTTTATTGGCTCAACGCATTGAGCTCGTTGTGGCCAATGCGTTGCATCTGTTTCATGGAAAGACGCCTCGCCCTGACAGTTGGGTGATCACGCCACGACCATTAGGTCGAACCTCATCAGATCCACTCACTGGCACCGCGACCTGGTGGCACCTTGAAGAGCGCTTTGCGATTCATGGCAATGGACTGCGGCTCTTGGGTGAGGTGGGAGGTGAACTCGATCTTGCGGTTGAGACCAAATCGGCGGCGGTGCATGGGCCGTTCTCAGAGACCTTTGAATGGGTTCATATGCCGGAGTGGTCACGTGACCCTGTTCGCTTGACTGCGTCACAGGCGGCAATCTTTGCTGTGCTCTGGCGGTACCAAGGGCAGCCTCAGTCAGCCGAGACGATCATGAGCAAGGCGCATTTGTCGAGTGACAAGCTGATTGATGTGTTCAAGGTCAAGGCTGCGAACAAAGGGGATCCGTTGTACGAAGGGCCTATGCATGCTTATGAAATTCTTGTCGTTCGCAATAAGCGGATGGGCTTGTATTCGTTAGTATCTCAAATGGGCCTGAAAGTCAGTTAGCTAATTAATTAGCCGCCATTTTTTTGAGCTTGCTATTAATCAAATGATTCGAATGTTTCAGTTGTACTAATTGTTATTTGTATAAGTGTGAAGCCACTAAACGGTTTATCTTGTGAGTTGATTATTCCGCTCGGCGGATGTTTTCCCCCGTTTTCGTTGAGCACTGTTTGCATCAGTAATTGTTGATATGCGGATCCATTCCGGAAGTACGAATTGGTGAACCCTTGTGATTTATAAAACTTCTTAGAGGACCAAGAGCATGATATTTTTCTAGAAGTCAGTCGACCCGTTTTTGATTTGAATCGATTTAATTTCGGTTGTCGATTGCAGTAGTCGATCAGGTCATCTACCAAATGCCCCCAATCTGTTGATCTGTCAACAATTGCTCCTTTGAAGCTGCTCTTTGTTCCTATTTCGGCCATCCCCAGCACTACATCAGACAAATGATTCGGTGAGCCAGTTAGGGTGCATAGTGCTGATGGCCACACTGTCATATATGGAAGGCACTTTCGCATCTCACTTTTGGGTACGAGGAGATATCGGGCGTAACGATTTAGACCAAGTTGAGTTGGTGAGGCTCCTAAGTCATAGGTCGCATGATTTTTATTTATTGGGGGAGAGTTTTTCTTCGATCCTGAGACCACTCGAAGAGGCTCGCAACAAGCTTCTAAAAGATGTCGCTCATTTTGGGTTGAGGTGTTAGGACTCGATCGGTCTAAGGAGTCTGGATTTGTGACGCATTTTGCTTGCAGTAAGGTCGCACGTTCACTGTGGGTGGTATTTCCTAGGTCTTGGACTTTTACTACAAGAAGAAGATCCGCTAATTCCACGTTAACAGGAAGTGGATTTTGACTTGCGGAGAGTTGATAGCGCGTTCGTGCTTGCGGATATTGATCAATCCAATTGGAGCTGACTGTGACGTGTGCATCATTGCTTATCGATGCGATATGCCGTGCCAGCCAGCGAGTCAAATATTTAACCTCGTGTTCTCTGTGCAGATGGATCAGATGCCATCTTTCCATTTGATTGGTATTTTTAGATTTCCGTTGATTTTCAACGTATCTCCAGAATCTCCAGCCGTATACAGTTCGCTTTGTCATATGGTTGTGGAATTTTCTGCATTAATTTCTGTTTCAAGATTTTTAATCGAATTCAGCACAGTTGCAAACTCTGGTACGTCCCCAAAAATCATGCCTGTCATAGCTTGATAGTCTCGTTTGAGTTCGTCAACCATTCCAGCCGTTGGCATGATTGCAAATGAGCCTTCTAACGCACTCTGTAAATCGTAGTCTGGACGATTGAAAAACATCAAAGCATGACGAAAACAGTCAGCACCCAAGCTTGGATTCTTTATGGCGCTTACGCCTGTGTCTGAGTTGAATAGTCTGTAGAGATCGTAGTAATGTCGTGAGACACGGTTCCCCTGTTGCCTAACTTCACCTCGGTTGTCATGCCATTTGCGAAGGCCATGAAGGATGACGACTTTGTCCCAAAAAGTTCGTTCAGCATCGATCGTCACAACGTTGGAGACAATCAAATCAGTATCCGGCAAATCATCAGACAGGTAAGGTTTGACGGTTACCTCTCTGTGAGGATCTAGGGCCGACTTTGCGCCTGCCTCAATCTTGACGGTTGGCTTGATGTAGCTGTTGGGCTCTGCGTTAACAGTCGGATAGCGAACAAGCAACGTCTGCTGGTCTGGATCATCTGGATCGTTGATGACAACAGGTTCTGTTATCGAAATTCCTGCTTTGTCAAAAACTTCCTGAATCTGTGCGTTTAGGCGGCTGAGAAGTGCCCCTTGGATATAGCTTTGGCAAGCCTCTTTGATTTCGTCAAGAAGTTGGCGTTGCCTTTTTCCAGACAAACCTTGCAAATTCTCGACTTCGATATGCTGGCCAATGTCTTCCCTGAACACCGTGATGTCAATGTCCTCAGAAAATCTGGAAATCAATCCATAGGCTTTTGACAGCGAAGTGCCGCCCTTGAACAAAAGCCGAGGTTCAGCGGCTTGGCGACCGTTGAATAGAAGATCTAGCGTCCATGTGACCCAGAAGTCTTTTTCAACGTTTTGTATTGGCGTACCAAGTCGAGTGGCAGTGGCCAGAAAAAGACCTTGTCGATCTTGTTCGGATGCACTGATGACTTTCAGGAAATCGGGATTCATGCGACCACTCCTGTGGAGTCATGTTGAGACTGAGTTAGCAAATTTTTAAGCCACTTTTGCATCCAAACAGGCACGGTGTACATACCCGTTGCCAAATCATCTTTGATCGCTTTGGACTGTGGGTCTTGAAGCACACGGGATAGTTTGATTTGAATGATGTCTTGATCTACTGGAGAGCTTGTTCTTATTGCATCTTTGAGCCAGTAAAGAGATTGAACGATCTTCATGGCTGGTCGACCTGCCCAATAAAGCTTACTTGGCGCAGTTACTTTGAATTGAACTGTGAGGTTGTCTAGTTTGATTGATCGCAAGCGACCGTCGGTGTGCACGATTACCTGTCCGGGCACAGCATTAGTCAGCCCGAGATCATTGGCTGCAGTCATCCCATCAATCAATAAGCGCACTTGATCACGCCTGCCGACCGCATCAATAACACTTCGATAGTCTGGTGGAGTGGGGCGACGCGTCAGAGAGTTGATTCTTGGTTTGTCATAGAGACCGCGATCAACCCTGCGAAGAGCATCGCTTCCTACGAGTCTTTGCAGAGCTTTGTCCACTGCATCCCGTTTTCCTAGGTCGAGGAAATCTCCCGGAGTCCACACTTTTGTGTCCGGTGCTTGTGTGATTCGATCCATCACCTGCGAGTTAAGGGCGTGCGTTGAGACGAACATAGTCATTCCTTGTCCGAAAAGTATATACACATTTCGGACAAGGTGCAACAAACTGAAGAGGCTCAATCCTCTAACGGAGCAAGATTTTTAGAGTTTTCGCAACCTAAAGTGGCTTTTAATTCCATTTATTTGATCTAAATACTCATTTATATGTATTTTTATACAGATTAGGGAGTGATTGGCGAACTGGAGATTTCGAGCAAGTTCACCAATCAGTTCCTTATCAGTTCTCCATTTATTTCCTGAAATAGAGCCGTTGTCCCTCTACTAAATCAAAGGAGTAAATATGCGGTCTGCAACACCTGCCCGAACCGGGCGTACTTCCCCTCTCGGCATACCTGGTCAAGAAGCTCTGCCTGCCGAGCGAATGGTATTCACCGAAGCTGATCTGGCTTCTCGTTGGGGTATGAGTCCCAAAACCCTGCAACGCTGGCGAACCGAAGGTCGTGGTCCTCATTACCTGAAGCTCGGCAAGCGCGTGACCTACACCGTTAACGCGATTGAGGCGTACGAGAACTTTGTGCAACACATCTCGACTTCACAACGTGTCGCAAGCTGAGGAGCCAAACATGAACCACCTCCAACTCCACCAGGCGGCTTTGCCTGACCTCTCGGCCAACCAAATCAGCCGACTCCCCAAAGATCAACTGGCTCAGTTCAGCCATGCGGTGCAAGAACTCCGTGACTGGACTATCCAGATGCGTGGGCGTATTAACCGTGGTCTTGAACAACGCTACGACGAACAAATCCGACAAGCCAATAGCTTTGGTGAGGAGGAGTCAGCATGTTTTCGGATTGACGACGGGGACTTGCAGATTGATGTCTCGCAAGCAAAAGAGATCGTCTGGGATCAGGAACACCTCACTCAAATCGCCGACCGCATGGTCGCAGCCGGGGACCGCGTGCAGGACTTCATGGAAGTTCACTTGTCAGTGTCCGAGGAGGACTATGCCAAGTGGCACCCATTACTTCGAGCAGCTTTCCAGCCCGCGCGCCAAGAGCTTGTCACTGAACCTCAATTCAAGATTCGTTGGGTCGGCGAAGTCCAGCTCTGAATCTACCCCTCATTCACACATTCATTGGATTTACACATGTACCCAGAACAACACGCCCACAACGCTCCCAGCAGCTGGAGCGATTTCAACGACGCCGACGCCCAGCAAAGTGGCTTTGACCTGATTCCCAAAGGCACCCAAGCCGTGGTGCGCATGACCATCAAACCTGGTGGCTACGACGAACCCGAGCGCGGATGGACGGGAGGCTACGCAACTGCTTCACATGAAACAGGAGCGGTCTTCCTATCATGCGAGTTTGTTGTGTTGCACGGCCAGTTTGTCAAACGCAAGATCTGGAGCAATGTGGGCTTGCACTCCAATAAGGGACCTACATGGGGGCAAATGGGGCGCAGCTTTATCAAAGCGGTGCTCAACAGCTCACGCAACATCCACCCGGATGACAACTCACCCGAGGCGGCGCATGCGCGACAAATCCGAGGCTTTGCAGATCTCGATGGCGTGGAGTTCCCCGCACGCATCGGTGTTGAAAAAGACGGCAAGGGTGAATTACGCAACATCATCCGCATGGTGATTGAGCCTGACCACGAAGACTATGCCGATCTGATTTTGGCCAAGGCGCAAGCAGCAGGGCATGGTGGATCAAATGGTGGTGCACCCGCTGCAGCTGTCCCCGTGTCACACGTGCCGCCTGCTAACTTGCCGCCTTCGAACTACCCGCCCACTGGGTACTCCACCCAAACACGCGTGCCCAGCACGCAGGGACGTCCTTCATGGGCTCAGTGAGTGAAGTCGTGACACATGTTGAGCAAACGCGCAGTCATGAAGTGTTGGGTTTGTACCAGACAGGCCAGAGGCTTCGGCCATGCGGATATCCGCTTTTCTGTGGGACGTGCAGCACGCTATCCCGTCGATTGGGTGTTTTGTTCGCAGCGTTGCCAGCGGTGTTTTCACAAACTCTACGAAGCTGGTGTGCGTTTGCTCAACCGTGGCGATGCGCGCACCTCAGTGAAGGAGGGCAATGTGATTGATCCTTCCGAAGCTGAGATGGCCGCCATGCATCGTTGCCTAAAACCCTTGGGCGAGGCAGCGAACGAAGTGGGCATGGACCGCGCGCTGAGTACTTACTCACAGGAGGAGGCCTTGCTTCTGATCAACGCGGTTGTCACCACCTATGTCGAAGCGATGGTGCAAGCGCATGAGGCAAGCAAGTACCCGCCTTTGCGAATGCTTGGCCAAGAGTCCTACGGTTAGACACGCAACCCAAACGCAGCACTAGCTGCTGCGCTTTATCCAATTTTAAAAACCTGATGCTGACAGTGCCAACGGTCAGCAGGGAGAGCTTTTGCCATGACAAATCAAATACCCCGAAACACAAACGCCAGTCCGAACTTTGAAACCATGCTCTCGTCTGAGCAAGCGGCAGTCGCATTCAATCTGCCGTTTTACTTTTTCCGCAATCCCTATAAGCGCAAGAAGCTTCAGATCCCGCATTACTACATCAACAAGCTGGTGCGCTATCGCCTCAACGAGTTGCGGGTGTGGCATGCACAACTAGGTGAGCTACTCGCGGCGCAAGCAAAGGAGGCACAGGACCAACTGGTGTCTGAGCGATCTCGCCACTCTCAAGGAGGCGAGGCTGCACATGCTTGATTTCAATGACCCTGCCCAAGAGGCGTTTCGCAAAACGATTCCGTCTAAAACGGATAGCTCGCGCGAAAAAGACGATATCCGACAAGCTTTGCTTGAGCGCTTGAGCACACTCATTGCTGAGATTTGGCCAGCAGGCAAACGCCGTAACACCAAGTACTTGGTGGGCGATGTGATGGGCGGCCCAGGTGACAGTTTGGAGTTGCTGCTCTCAGGCCCCAAAGCAGGACTGTGGACTGACCGCGCAACAGGTGAGGGTGGTGACATCTTCGATCTGATTGCACGTCACTACCAGCTCAACACACAGACCCATTTCCCGGATGTGCTCAAACGTGCCAAGGATTTACTGGGTCGAGTGGACTCACTGCCGCAACGCCCCCCAAGTAAAGACAAGGCCAAAACGCCTGCAGTCGATGACCTTGGGCCCGCTACTGCCAAGTGGGACTACCAAGATGCATCAGGCAAGCTGATTGCGGTGGTCTACCGCTATGACCCTGAACCCGGCAAGAAAGAGTTTCGTCCATGGGATGTGAAACGTCGCAAGATGGCACCCCCTGACCCGCGCCCCTTGTTCAACCAACCCGGCATCTCGTACGCCGAGAGAATCGTTCTGGTCGAGGGTGAGAAGTGCGCTCAAGCGCTCATTGAGTTGGGCGTGTGCGCCACGACTGCCATGCACGGTGCTAATGCGCCCGTGGATAAAACCGACTGGACACCACTTGCTGGCAAGCATGTGCTTATCTGGCCTGACCGCGATAAGCCTGGCTGGGACTATGCGGACCGTGCGTCACAAGCCATCCTGCTCGCGGGGGCACTCAGCTGCGCAATCCTCCAGCCCCCAGAGGAAAAACCTGAAGGCTGGGATGTGGCCGATGCGCGCGTCGAAGGATTTGATGTCGCTGGTTTTATCGCGGCAGGTGACCGCATGCCTGTTGTGCGTCAAGCCGACGAGAACATGGCAACAGACATCGTGGATGGACTGGACTACACCACTGAAGATGGCTTGGCCATGGCGTTTACGCGTCAGTTTGGTGAGGACTGGCGGTTTTGTTCACCATGGGGCAAATGGTTGGTGTGGAATGGCGTGCGCTGGAACATCGACAAGTCGCTCTACGTGCATCACCTGAGTCGAACGGTTTGTCGTGCCGCGTCCTACAAAGCAGACACGCCAAGACTCAAGTCCCGCTTGGCTGGCTCGAGCACCATGTCTGCGATTGAACGCATCGTTCGCACCGACCCACGTCACAGTGCGACCGTTGAGGAGTGGGATGCCGATCCTTGGTTGCTCAACACGCCTGGTGGAATCATTGACCTCAGGCGTGGCGGAATGGGGCCGCACAGGCGCGATCGACGCATGACCAAGGTCACCACAGCCACACCCAAAGGCGAAAGCCCCGTGTGGGCTAATTTCCTTGAGAACGTGACTGGAGGCGACAAAGAGTTGCAGCTGTACTTGCAACGCGTGGTGGGCTACTGCCTTACGGGCGATATCAGCACGCACGCCTTGTTCTTCCTGTACGGCACAGGGGCTAACGGCAAGTCCGTGTTCGTCAACGTCATCTCAACCATCTTGGGTGACTACGCGGCCAACGCTCCCATGGACACGTTCATGGAAACACGCTCAGACCGTCACCCAACAGACCTCGCGGGCTTGCGTGGCGCACGTTTCGTCTCGGCCACAGAAACCGAGCAGGGCAGGCGTTGGAACGAATCCAAGATCAAAGCCATCACAGGTGGTGACTTGGTGACGGCTCGACTGATGCACCAAGACTTCTTCACCTACCCGCCTCAGTTCAAGCTCTTGATTGCGGGCAACCACAAGCCCGCCATTCGAAACATCGATGAGGCGATGCGTCGTCGCATGCACTTGATCCCTTTCACGATCACGGTGCCGCCTGAGAAACGTGACCCCTTGCTCACGGAGAAGTTGCTCTCTGAGCGAGATGGCATCTTGGCTTGGGCGCTACAGGGTTGTTTGCTCTGGCAGCAGATCGGGCTCAAGCAACCTCTCTCGGTGACCAGTGCCACGGATGAGTATTTCGAGGGCGAAGACGCCATGGGGCGTTGGATGGATGAGCGCTGCAAGCTTGGAGCCAATGACAAAGCGCTGACGGTGACTCTCTTCAACGATTGGAAGCAATGGGCCGAGATGAGCGGTGAGTTCGTGGGCACACAACGCCGATTTTCTGATGCCCTCATCACGCGACGTTTCGACAAGTGGCGCAACTCCATGGGCGTTCGGGGCTTTGCGGGTATCGACATCAAACAGCCCACCAATTTCCCTAATCGCAGCTACCCCTACAACGATAACTAGGAGATAAAAATGAAACTTAGGAATTCAAAAACAGGTACTTTGACACTTACGACACTACTTAACAGTAGTTCTCTACGCGTACGTACATACGCGCATAAAGAGAAGGAATGTTTTAAAACGTCAAATGCGTCATTCGACGCATTTGCCCTTCCATCGGCACATGGATATTTGACGATTGGAGGTGTTCAATGAACATTCCCCAACCGCACTATCCATCGCCCCTTGGGCGCATGCAAGCCAACCCCATGGATGTTGAAGCCACCAAGCGCCAGGGATGGCGTGAGCAACACATCTTGGTCATCTCAGAGCAAGACACACGTCTGAACTTTTTGGAGCGTCAACTCATTCGCAGCATTGGTGAGCGGCTCTACGGCCAATCACACCATGCCTCACCAAACTCACCCAAGAGAGGCCAGCATGGATGAGATGTGGACGATTGATGTTGTGGCCGAGCGTTTCACGGAAGCGGCACGCACTGCGAGGCGACTGCCTCGAGTGACTGTGCAAGGCTACGTGAGCACTTGGCCTGTGGTCGCGCAAAGTGAACTCGAGGCATATCCCGATCGCGACAAGTTGTATCGATTGCCGCCACCTAGTCCCAAGGACGTGGACCTGATGCTTGAGGTCATGCAGTGGGTGCAAGTGTTGGAGTTGGATGAGCGCCACTTGGTGTGGATGCGCGCCAAGCGATACGACTGGCGAGAGATAGGTAAGCGCTTCGCCTGCGACCGCACCACAGCGTGGAGACGTTGGAAGCGGGACATGCAAGTCGTGACCGACAAGCTCAACGCCAAAGCAAAACCGATCTCAATTCGATCGTGAGTGTTCTAGCGTGATTTGAAGTGAGTGAGCGGCGCAGTTAAATGGGGAGAGGAAATGCGCGGCTTTTGAGCCCAAATCACGCTGCAACATTTCAGCGTTTTGAAGCTACATTTCTGTCTATGGTCGCGGCAGTTGTGAGTCAAGTGAACCCACACAGTGACCGTAAGTGGCTAAGTGCGAAAGAGTAAGTGACTCGTAGCGCGTGACCTTACGAATCCATGTGCCATCACAGGCACAAAACGCTCAACCACTGGCGTCAATCAAGCCAAGTTACCCCCAACTTCCTGAATTCACGGGTCCTTCCGGGCCAAAACTCTATGCGGGGGGCAAAGGTGCGAGATTTCGATACCGATAGCCCCGAAATCCGGGTACGCAGTACGCACCGGGTACGCACCCGGCCAAATTCTCACGACAGCAGAACGTCTCCGCGTTTGACGTAGGTGTCGAGTTTGTCGATTGGCAAAAACAAACTGTTGCCGTCTTCTTTACGAACTTCCAGACATCCGTTTTGCTCTGGACCCACGACCTCATAGGTCCCTACGCTTAGCGGTGCAAAGCCTGCATCGCTACCGTCTTTGTGATGTTGACGGGCTAAGACCCCGTTAATGACTGTTATCCGCACTTCAGCTTTTCGTTGTTGTTTGCGCAATTTTAACTAAGGCCCCTCATGACACCCGAGATCCGAATGGTCGCGGTCGATACGCTCATCCCGTACGCCCGCAATGCCCGCACGCACAACGATTCTCAAGTTGCTCAGATTGCAGCTTCCATTGCCGAATACGGCTGGACCAATCCCATCCTCACAGACGGTGAGCGAGGCGTCATTGCAGGCCATGGCCGCTTGATGGCAGCCAGAAAACTCGACCTCAAAGAGGTGCCTGTTATCGAGTTGGCGCACCTGACCCCAGAGCAAAAGAAGGCCTACATCTTGGCCGACAACCGAATTGCGGAAAACGCTGGCTGGGACCAAGAGCTTTTGAAGCTTGAGTTGGCTGAGCTCCAAGCTGCTGACTACGACCTCTCGCTCATGGGGTTCACGGATGAAGAGATTGATGACTTGCTCAGTCCAGAAGATGAAGGCGGTGGTTTAACCGAGGATGATGCAATCCCAGAACCACCAATAGATCCTGTTTCCAGACCTGGGGACTTGTGGATTCTCGGCAACCACCGCCTCCTTTGTGGTGATTCCACGGTGCTCTCGGATGTAGAGCGTCTCATGGATGGACAACTGGCCGACATGGCTTTCACAGACCCGCCCTACAACGTGGACTACGGCAACAGTGCCAAAGACAAGATGCGCGGCAAAGACCGCCGCATCCTTAACGATGCGCTGGGTGACGGGTTCTACAAATTTTTGTACGACGCCTGTCTGAATTTGCTCATCATGACCAAGGGTGCTTGCTACGTTTGCATGAGCTCTTCTGAGTTGCACACTCTGCAAAAAGCGTGGCTCGATGCTGGCGGCAAATGGTCGACTTTCGTGATTTGGGCCAAGAACTCATTCACGTTAGGACGTGCTGACTATCAGCGTCAGTATGAGCCCATCCTCTACGGCTGGAAGCAGGGCTCGGACCACTTCTGGTGTGGAGATCGTGACCAAGCGGATGTCTGGTTCTACAACAAGCCCCGTGTTAACGACTTGCACCCTACGATGAAGCCGGTCGAGCTAGTTGAGCGCGCTGTGAAGAATTCATCCAAGAGCCGAGACATCGTGCTGGACTTGTTTGGCGGTTCAGGCACCACGGCGATTGCTTGCGAAAAAACCAACCGACACGCTCGACTCATGGAGTTGGATCCCAAGTTTGTCGATGTGATCGTCAAACGCTGGGAGGATTTCACGGGCAAGAAGGCGGTGCTTCATCGCGCTGAAGCGCTAGAGCTTGATGCACCTCAAGCACTAGACGAAAACCCTTTAGCGAATTGACATCTAACCGTGCCAGAATCACGCCCGTTCGTTAAAAGGAGATTACGTTGAACAAAACTGAATTGATTGAGGCCTTGGCCCACGAAACCGAAATGTCCAAGGCTGCATCTGGCCGTGCGATTGAAGCATTGCTTGCAATCATCACCAAGACAGTTGCAAAGAAAGAAGATGTCCAGTTGATTGGCTTCGGCACCTTCAAAGCAAACAAGCGTGCAGCTCGTACGGGCAAAAACCCACGCACTGGTGAAGCACTCAAAATCGCAGCAGCGACAGTGCCAAGCTTCAAAGCTGGCGCTGCGTTCAAAGCAGCTGTGAACAAGAAGAAGTAATCACTTCGCTTGTGCATCGCACAAGGCGGCAAAGGTTTAGGCCTTGCCGCCTTTTCTTTTTACAGCGCCAAGGGCTGCTGCTCCCAGAGAGCTGTGCCATCTGTTTTGAGCCAGAGTCGCTCAATAAAGTAATCACGAGCGCTCATCTCAATGACTGGTTCACCAGTTGGGCGAAGGTTTGTTCTGCCTGTGGGGAGATAGAGTCTCTCCATGTGCGTGATGGCCACGATGGCATTTCGTTGCCACTCCAATGTGATCACGCATTGTCCACGCGGCCTGCCGTTGGCATCGATGCGATTGCTTCGAGTGACTTCCATGTTCAAGCCACTTGCTCTGCAATCAACTCACCGAATTGGCTTCTGATGATGTCGTAGATCATCCAAGACTTACGCATTTCGTGAACCTTGGCGTTGTGGATTTTTCCCAAGCATTGAGTTGTCCATGCGGTGAATACATCCTGTTTTGTTTTCTTGCGAAGGCTCACTAAAACTTGGGTGGCTTTGTCGAGTTGGCTCATGCTGACTCTCCTTGGTGGAAGCTCTCTGTTCGTGCCATTTCGGCTTGGGCGTTGGCGATTAGGTCAAGACGCAAGTTTGGGGAGATGTTGCAAACCAAGTGGTTCAAGCTCCAATTCAAAACTGCCGCTTTGTCCTTTGGGGTTGAGGCCTCTTTGAATCTTTCGATATATCGATCTAACTCATGCATGCTGGCTTCGAGCGTTGCGCGTGCATACATCAGGGCTTCCAGTGCAGTTCTTTCGGCGTATTGGGTTTTGATTTCGTGTTCGGTTTTCATGTTGGTTCTCCGTTTGCGTTGCGATGACTCTATGAACGCTCTACTTCACGAAGAAGTAAAGCTATTCAACAAATTAATCGCTTGTGTTGCTTATTACTGACTGCATTGGCAGCAAATCAGCCAAGTCTTGCCACATAACGGGCGTAGTCGCCGCCTTCAGAGTTGACGTAGAGGTAGGGGCGACCTGGTGCTTTGATCTCAACGCAGAAGAATCCATCGCCTGTACCGCCGCCTTTACCCGCAAGCCACTCGCGTGATTTGAGTAATGTGCGACCAAAGGTGTCGAACTCTTCGGGGCTCATCTCGCGGGTTTCTGTGACGAGCACTTTGTAGTTGCCGTAGCCACCTACCTCATCGAGGCTGCAGGGTTTGCGTGCAAAGGGGAGCTCAACGCTGAGCTCTTCAACTTCGATTGGTTTTCCATCGAAGGTCAAGGTGCGGGGTGTGCGCTCGATCGTGATGGTCATGGTGCTCATGCTGCAACTCCTTCGCTGCAAATGCGGTATGTGCGTTCTTGGCCTGTGATCTTTTCTGAGGTGATGGTGAGTCCCAGTTTCTTCTTAAGGGATCCAGCCATCGCACCCCGCACCGTGTGTGATTGCCAGCCAGTGGCTTCAACCAGTTGATTCAAGGTTGCACCGTCGGGGCGCTTGAGCAACTCAATCATTTGCGCTTGCTTGCTTTTTTCTCGTACACGCGGTGTTTTGGTGATGGATGACGCATCAGTCAAATCTGGCGCTAATGCTTTTTCAGCGCCTTTGCGTGGGACACCAAGCGCGTCGTAGCCCTCTGCTGCAATGAGCCAGTTGCTGGCGCTCTTGGTGATCAGTGCGCGGTTAAACAAACCGTCGAGCACCTTTTGTCGTGCGCCGCCTTTGATGTTCTCGGGGAACCATTCAATCTTTCCGTCGGTGTGTTGATGGGCGTGGGCAAGGATGGCTTGTTGGGTGGCTGTGAGTGTGGTGGTCATGTGTTTCTCCGATTGAGGTGGTTGGGTTTACTTCTTGATGTTGTGAATCTGGCTGGCGCGATCAAAGCCAACCCAGTGGCCTTCTTTGTCCAAACCGCGTGAGGCCAGCTCTTCCCGAGCTAAGCGGTTTAAGTCCAGCTCACCCTTGGCTGCCGCCGATAAGGCTTTGATGCCAGCGATCTGGATAAAGCCCACCTCATCGAGGGTGAGGCCGTTTGTTGTGTAAGTCATCGTTTCAAGCTCCTTAGGGTTGTTGATGGTTTGCATGTTTTTTCCAAATATTTCTTTGTGAGGTGCGTGATGAACGCTTCTATTTCCGATCGAGTCAAGCGAGTGGTGAATCTCTTGCTGCAACTCCTTGTTGTCCTTAAGCCTTCTTTGTTTTCTTCTTCAAAGCCACCTCAACCTCAGCCTGAGATCCAGCCTGAACCCCTGCCTCAAATGCAGCCTTCAGAGCCGACTCAATCGCCCAAACCGAAACGTCGTGGAAGTCCAAGCGGTCAGAGTTCTGGGTCTTCAAGGTCTGCACAAAAAAGTGCTTCAAAGCGATCTCCTCCAAAAGCGAAGAGGGCGCGGTGATCGCGTTGGCTGTGGTGTGGTGGTTCATCAATCGCTCCAAAAAAATTAATCAAATGCGTTAGCGCATGTACGTATGAACGCTCCATTCGTGAACAAGATCAAGTTGTTCTTTGATTCAGACTGAATCACTTGGACATGAGTGCGCTTTAGTACGCTTATTCGCGCGCACGCACTCACAGGACCTCATTCATGAGCCAAAACATGTCCATGCGCGCTTATGCGCGCTATCGTGGAATTTCTGATGGCGCTGTGCGCAAAGCCATCCATACCGGGCGCATCACTGCTAATCCCGATGGATCCATTGATGTAGACAAGGCCAACGAGCAGTGGCGTCTGAACACCGATGCCTCGCAGCAACGTGGTGAACACCGTCCCGTGCCCAATGAGGCGATTGCCAGCGTTCGAGAAACGCTAGGTGACTCGTCAGGGGCACAGGCCCCCTCAGTGGGTGGTACCACCTTGCTGCAAGCGAGAACAGCCAATGAGGTGCTTAAAGCGCAAACCAACAAGGTGCGCTTAGCGCGCCTTAAAGGCGACTTGGTGGACCGAGCGCAGGCGGTGGCCCATGTCTACAAATTAGCGCGCACACAGCGCGATGCGTGGCTTAACTGGCCCGCTCGTGTCTCTGCACAGCTAGCGTCTGACTTGAACGTCGATGCTCACCAAATGCACCAGATCTTGGAAAAGGCGGTGCGTGAGCATTTGCAGGATCTGGGAGAGATGGCGGTGCGAA
>Ga0228700_1000180_pt1 | contig 62901 bp, 60 predicted proteins | sample McNCre317_Aug_MG_FD_178019 | JGI IMG/M metagenome (GOLD analysis project Ga0228700, IMG submission 178019) | Freshwater microbial communities from McNutts Creek, Athens, Georgia, United States - 3-17_Aug_MG | ecosystem: Environmental > Aquatic > Freshwater > Creek | place: USA: Georgia...
TAAGATCGAAGAGAACGATGTTTTAACCCAAGATTATCAATACTTTAGACAAAATTTAAACACAAAAACAACCAATTATTACACAACTGTTTCTACAAATGTGTCCAAGTAATTAGGGGTTGGTACATCCAACCCCATTTTAAAAACTGTAATTTATTAGGTGCCTTGTAAAATCTGTAAAAGAATTCGATTAAAAAGACAATACAAATAAAGTTATCTATTTGTGATAAAATCTTTTGAATTTCAGAAGTGACACTAAAAAAGGTTGTTATAACAAGGGAGATAAGGACATAAAATGACAAAATCAATATTACTAAACTAAGTCCACCAAAGACTACTTCGTCTTTATTTGATTCTTTATTTACCATCGTAATTTCCTTAAATATTTGCCTTTTGTATGATAATAGATTCGACTGCGCATCCGGCTTTTATATGCATTTGGTTTTAAATTGTATGACCGCCTAAAATGTCCACTTACAAATTTACCTCTCCTCGTTATATATGGCTTCACATAGCTAGACTTCCTTTGAGCCATTAAATCGTTACTTAGGAGAATTAATACCAGAAATATTCCTAACGACAAACTACTAAGTCTTGATTTCATAAATGTATTATTTCAAAAGATAAGCCTTTACATCACGCTACAATTTATCAACTAAATAAAGTTAAATAAAATCGTACTAAATTATGAAAATATTTCTTTGATTAAAGTGCAATAAAATCAATCTCTAGGACCTAAAAGACCACCTCAAATGAGGTGGTTTTTTTATTTAAAGAAGTTTATCCTCTCTCGGATACAACCAAATCAACTCCTCCGTTTTATACCCTATCCCCTTCGCTATCTCGAGATATTCCTTTCGAACCGCATCAGGGATCGATTTTTGCCTCGATAAAATCCACAAGTACGATAAATTCTCACCCGCGACTAAAGCATATTGGTAATTCGAGTCCAAGGCTATCACATTATATCCTCCATAAAAAGGGCCGAAAAACGATACCTTCAACATTCCGACGTCCTCAGGTCCCACAAATTTAGCTTTGCCTGTAGACTCCTTCCACACCTTTTTAAAGGGTTCATATCCCCGATTGACAACCTTGATACTCCCGTCTTCATTCAACGAATAATTGGCCGTAGTATTGACCAAATTCCTTTCAAAATAAAAATCCAAACGAGCAACTTCATACCAAGTCCCCAAATAGTTAGATTTGTCAAAATGCGTGACAGCCTTCGCTCCCGCTGGAATCGTATTGCTCGAACAAGCCCAAAACAGCGCAACTGTCGAAAGCAAAATCGAAATAGGCAGATATTTTTTCATCGTAACTAGTATTTAAATTCCTTAACGAAACGCCTCCGGATGCACCTCCTCATGCCCCGTGTGATCTTGGTAAAATTTGGCAATGCGCAACAAAGTTCCTTCATCATATAATTTCCCCACAAACGAAATTCCCGTAGGCAAGTGGCTCTTCGCATCAAAACCCGTGGGCACACAAACCACCGGATGGCCGGTGAGGTTGGTGATGGCCGACTGATTTCCTCCGCCTCGAGATGGGCAAATAATGGCATCGAATTGAGAAACAACCGCATTCACTTTTTGCATCAACAAATAACGGTGCCGCTGCGCATTGATGTATTCAACCGCAGGAACAAAGCGAGCCGTGCGGAATTGATTCGGCCAGTCATTTTTAGTTTGGCGGGTCAGTAGTTCGTCGATGTTGTTCCGCGTCAACTCATCAAATTGCGCAGCACATTCCGCACCGATCACCACATCCATGATATTAAACGGATAGGCTTTCTCATCGGGAAAATCCACCGGAATCAATTGAACCCCTTGTTTCTTCAAATCCGCCAAGACCTTCCATTCATTCCGCGTGGTATCTGTAATTTTGTCAAAATAGTTTTTGGCATATCCGATTTTCATTCCTTTCACCGAACGATTTGCCTGGTAATTAAAGGGCATATTGACTGCCGCCAAATCCTTCCCATCACTTCCATGTAAATAATGAAAAACAATCGCGGCATCATTTGCCGACCGACAAATAGGACCTACCTTATCCAAGCTATAACTTAATGCCATGGCGCCGGACCGACTAATACTCCCAAAGGTTGGTCGGAGCCCCGTTGCGCCACAGGTAGTCGCAGGAGAGACAATACTGCCCCAAGTTTCCGTCCCAATCGCGAAAGGCACTAATCCTGCTACCGTCGCTGATGCAGAACCCGCGGATGAACCTGAGGACCCAACATTCAAATTCCAAGGGTTTTTCGTTCGGCCACCGTACCAGTAATCCCCCATGGCTAAAGCTCCTAATGTAAATTTGGCCACAAATACCGCGCCTGCCTCTTTCAATTTGGTATATACGTAAGCATCCTCGTCAATCACCTGATCTTTGTATGGAGCAGCTCCCCAAGTTGTTTTCGTACCTTTGACTGCAAATAAATCCTTCAAACCGTACGGAATCCCATGCAACAAACCACGGTATTTCCCCGCCGAAATTTCTTTGTCGGCCTGTCTAGCTTGTGCCAGCGCGATCTCTTCCTGCACACTAATCACACATTGCAAACTAGGTCCATGCTCTTTGATCCGAGCGATAAAAAACTCCGTCAGCGCGACCGACGAAATTTGCTTCGTTTTGATTAAATAGGCTAATTGATCGATGGAATAAAAAGCTAAATCGTTTTTATTTTTGGGTAAGGTCGCACAAACGCTTGGCCAAACAACGGGGCGTTGCGTTTGATCGAATTTCATGCCGGGAAGTTTTGGACTTTGCCAAAGACTCAAAGGAACATTGTTATTCAGTGAAAGACCGTGCATGGATTTGTAATTGGCCAAATTATCCATTACATCCGAGTAAAGTGTATCCAATTCCTGGGAAGTAAAGCTTAAATCAAAGAGATTAGCAGCTCCATTCAAATCCGATTTCGTCTGAGCAAAAGCGGGCGAAGTAAACAAAAGAAAGAAGAGTATTTTTTTCATATGCATAACAACATGTTTAGCGCATGGATTGTTTTTTCTCAAGCGGCAAGCGCAAGTTAAAAATGGATATCGAAATTCCCGAAATCCCACAGGAAACAAAAAAAACAAGCAAATCCTCTTGAACAATAGTTTAATCTAGCTTTTGGCATTTTATCACTAAATTTGACCCATCAATTATTACTATTTAGTAAAAATCATGCCCAAAAAGATAAAAATATCGGTCCTCATGGCGGTATTTAATACGGAATTTCATTTGACTAAAAGAGCTATTGATTCTGTTTTAGGGCAAGATTTTCAGGATTTCGAACTGATTATTATCGACGACGGTAGTACCAAAAACGATCGCAAATCGCTGTTGGAATACATTGAGCTACATGAAGATAAAATCGCCTACATTCGTCACCGTAATCGGGGACAAGCGGCATCCATCAATCGAGGAGTCATTAATAGCATCGGGGAATACATCACCATTTTAGATAGTGACGATGAATACAAACCCTTTCATTTAAGCGCGTGTCTGCAAGAAATGGAAAATGCGGATTTGATATGTTCCACCACAGAGACTGTCGTCGATTCCATCGAGGATTATTATGTTCCGGATAAGAATGACTTAAGCAAACCCATTCATTTGGACGATGCGATTCTTTTTGGGACTTTATTTGGCCATCAGAAAGTATTTAAAACGATCGATTTCGAGGGTGGATTTGCTGCGGATTCCGCATTTTATGAAAAAGCAAAAGTCCTGTTCAACGTGAAGAAGGTGAACCAAAAGTCCTATATCTACTATCGGAATAATCCGAATAGCTCTTGTGCAGTTTTGAAAAGGGAATTAGCTTCAAATACGAATTGATGCCGACCCGTACTCACCTCATCATGGCCTGTCATTTAACGGGCATTTATGATGTTAATCGTAACACCACGCTAGCGGACGATTCCTATGAATTAGTTCAGGCATGGGCTGAATCCGTCGCGCAGGCTGATCTCCGCGGGATTATCTTTCACAATAATTTTTCCGAGGAGACATGCAAACGCTACAGCAATGCACATATCTCATTCAAAAAAGTAGACTACAATCCGGAATTTAATCCCAATGTATTTCGCTATTTCGTATACCGCGATTATCTAGCACAATGTCCAGAACCCATTCAGGGTGTTTTTGTGACGGATGTTTCCGATGTCACCTTAGCCCAAAATCCATTTGAAGACACCTTTTTTAAGGAAAATCAAAGCGCACTTTTTTGTGGCGATGAACCTAAAACGCTGCAAAACGAATGGATGATTGCCCATGCTGAACACCTACGCGGACAAATTCAAGATTACCAGGACTACGAAGAACGTTTTGCCAAAGAACCGCTCTTAAACTGTGGAATCTTTGGCGGAGCCTTTCCTGTTTTTTTCGACTTCCTCCAACAGCTTTGTGAGATTCATCAACATTATAATCGGACAAACAAAACAGCCTATACGGGAGACATGGGGGCATTCAATTACCTAGCCAGAACTTGCTTTAATGAAAATTTACGCCATGGATTTCCAATAAATACCGTATTCAAGGCCTACGAAAACGACCGCATGGATTGTTGGTTCCGGCACAAGTAACATTCGAACTGATTAACGATAATTCGCAATTGATTTGATTAGAATTCGGCGTGCAGCGTCTTTTCAAAAAAAACGCCCATGAAAAAAGGATTCTTGCTCATTTTGATTTTATGGGTCTACCCCAATTTCGCACAAGAAAATCTTTTAAAAAAGGCTGATGCAGTCCTCGCCAAGGCGAAACTTTATTCCGTCATGGATAAGGCCCAAATCCCTCCTAGTGGTAATAAACATGATTACATGAGCCAGGGGCCTTACTGGTGGCCAGATAGCACAAAAAAAGATGGGAAACCGTACATTCGAAGAGATGGAGTCCGCAACCCTGAAATCGATTTGATTTCAGATTCCGAAGAAATGGACTTGATGACGGACGATGTTGTATTACTCACCAAGGCCTACGAAAAAAGCAAGCAAGAGAAATACGCGGCTTTTGCCGCGCGCTTAATCGAAACCTGGTTTATTTCCCCTGAAACCAAACAAACGCCCCATCTGAATTTTGGCCAAGGCATTCCAGGAATCAATACCGGTCGGGGAATCGGAATTATCGAAACCCGACTCCTTTACAAAATTACGGATGCGTCTATACGACTGAAGGCTTCCAAGGCCTGGACGAAAACGAATGATTTGGCGCTTAGGGCATGGTTTGGTGAATATTTAACATGGCTCCTGGAAAGTCCGATTGGGCAAGATGAGGCCGACGAGCATAATAATCACGGCACCTATTACGACGTGCAAGTTGTGAATTATGCCATCTATTTAGGTCAAACGGAACTCGCAAAAAAACAATTGGAAATCACAAAAAAGCGCATTGAATCCCAAATTAAACCGGACGGTTCCCAACCCTTTGAAATCGCACGGACTAAATCCTTGGGCTATTGCGTCATGAACCTCGAAGGCTTTTTCTTGTTGGCCAATTTCGCCGAACAAATCCACGAGGACCTTTGGCATTATCAAAGCCCTTCCGGAGCAAGTCTAGCCAAGGCCTACGCCTACCTCAAGCCCTATCTAAACCATGAAAAACCATGGCTCTTTCCACAAATTGTGCCCTTTCATGACCAAGTAGCTGAATTCATAAAGCAATTGAGTAATAAATTATAATTAGGTGCTTAAGCACGGCTCATTGGCATGTGATAAAATCGATCCCAGAGAAGTGGTCGTACATGAAATACTAAAATTAAAAGCTTAAATTCGAAAAAAAGGTTGGCTCATGAACAATGAAATTATTCTTCGCTTTGCCTTGTCCATAATCTTAGGAGGGATTATTGGCCTAGAAAGGCAATACCGCAGTAAATCTGCAGGATTCAGAACCATGATTATGATTTCATTAGGAGCTTGTTTCTTTACGGTGTTATCCAAACTCATAGGTGGTGAAACCAACGGTGATCGAATTGCTTCAAACATCGTTTCTGGAATTGGCTTTTTAGGTGCTGGCGTCATTTTCAAAGGAGACAATCGGGTAAATGGAATCACAACCGCTGCTACGATTTGGGTGGTGGCCGCATTAGGGATGGGAATCGGGGCGGGTTATTATCTCGTAGCGGTTGCTTGTACCCTTTTAATCCTGCTCATTTTAGCCATTTTACCCTATTTGGAAAGATACATAGATGAATTTAATCAGTCCAAAGTTTATGTCGTCAAAATTACCTATCAGGAAAAGAGCTTGGATGAAATCGAATATCTGATGAAACAATTAGGCATTCGCTATCGTTTAGTCGGTATCGTAAAATCTGGGCAATTCGTTGAATTCGAGTGGGAAATTCAGGCACACAAAAAGCGACATGACCAACTGGCTTTGCAATTGATGACAAATCAGGAAATAATCGAATTTAAAAATTAACGTATGGAAACCATCTGGTTGACTGACCCTGAAGCCCACGACTACCCAGCTGCATTGGATTATTTGGAATTAATTTATCCACTGGACAAAGCAACCAACCTTGTTGAACAACTCAAGATATCAGAAACTATACGCAAAAAAGCCAAAGATATTTTACGTGCGAGTGGATTAGAACTGCTAAGTAAGGAAAATAAGCATGTGAAAGAAAATATCAAAAAATCGAAAAAAGGCCACCGCTTATCCCCTATTTTATTGATTAGAGGGGAACAAAATTTAATTATAGCAGATGGGTATCATCGCTTATGTGCTATTTATTACTTATCAGAAGATTTAGAGGTCCCTTGCCGACTGGTCTAAAATCATTCAAAACCTAATTTAACGAAACGAATACATGCAATTATCTGGGAACAAAATACTCATTACGGGAGGTGCTAGCGGGATTGGCCTCGGACTTACGGAACGTTTTTTACAGGAAAATAATACCGTTATCATTTGCGGGAGAAGAGCGCCTTTATTGGAAGAAATCAAGCAAAAACATCCCTCTATAATCACCCGAGTTTGCGATTTATCTAATGAATCTGAACGGGTGGCACTCTACGAATGGGTAGCATTGAACCATCCGGACACGAACGTGTTGGTTAACAATGCGGGCATTCAGCATTGGATGAATATCTCAGAAAATGATTTTTATTCGAAAGCCTGTGAAGAAATTGCCACTAATGTAGTAGCTCCTATCCATTTGTCACAACTCTTCATCCAATTACCTAGGCTATCCACCATTTTAAATGTCACATCAGGCCTTTCTTTTGTGCCCCTAAGCAAGGTACCAGTGTATTCTGCCACCAAGGCATTTTTTCATTCCTTCACCTTATCATTAAGACATTTACTTAAATCAAAAAACATTGAGGTCATTGAAATTATTCCTCCGGCCTTGAATACAGATTTAGGGGGTATTGGTTTGCATGATGGCCAACCTGCTGTTTCAGACTTTGTCGAAGCAATTTTTGAACAATTAAAAGCCGGAAAACCTGAACTTACCTTTGGATTTAGTGAACAGATGGCCCGAGCTAATCCGGAAGCACTCGAACAAGCATTTCAACGAATGAACCCCTGATAAGTATGATTGGATTAGCGAGATAAACTAGGGCTTTTTATTCGGCAAAGAGGCTAATAAGCGTTTGATAAACCCATCCATGGATTTATCCTCAATCCAACGAACAACTGCTACAAGATCGTTTTCCGAATCCACATAAATGGCATTTGTTCCATTTCCAATGTGCGCATAAGCAGTCGCTGGCGCCGAAGGATATAATTTACGATCCGTGTTCAAGAAATAATTCATAAACCCATAGCCACTGTTGACCGCACCTGGAGTCGTCGCTTTACGAATCCATTTTTCCGATAAAATTTGCTTGCCATTCCAGTTTCCTTTTCGCAAAGTTAGCTGACCAAGGCGCGCCATGTCAAAGGCATTGATAAACATCCCGCCTCCAAAATGGCCACCTCCACTCACGGATTGAATCAATTTTCCATCCACAACAATCCAAGCATTTTTATAGCCCGTCCACGCCCAAGTATTGGACGCCCCGATCGGGCTCATGATGTGGTCGCGCAGCACCTCAGGTAATGGTTTTCGCCAAACCAAGGTAGCTGCCAAAGCCAGCGCATTTACGCGTGTATCATTGTATTTGTAAACGCTTCCTGGCTCAAAACGTTTACGAGTCAACCATTCCGCAGGCTTATCCGAAGGACGATCCGCCCAATCCGGCTTTCCCCATAAAACACCTTCCCAATCGCTAGTTTGACGTAATAAATGATCCCAAGTAATTTTCCGATTATGTTCTGTTTCAAACGGATAAAGGAAGGATGTTTTCGCAATCGGATTTTGATTTGCCTGAATGCCTTCAGCATTCAGTACCTCCACAGGCGGTAGATACGCATGGACCTTATCATCCAAGGAAGCAATGATGCCCTTGTCATAAGCCAAACCTACAACTGACGAAACCATGCTTTTGGTGACGCTATGAGTCATTTCCACCGAAGAAGGATTCCCCCATTCCGCGACGATATAACCTTTATAGACGACAATTCCAGCCGCAGGACCTCGGTCGGCCATGGGCCCAATTGGATCCGAAAAAGGTTCCTTTCCATACTGCATCGCCTGTGAAAGCCAAAGATTTTTCGGCAAGCTACTCTCATTGCTTTGGGCAAATCGAATCGCTTCATTTAATTTCGTCGAATCAATATTGAAAAATTGTGGAGACTTGCGCTCCCAGTTTTGGGAGCTTGGATAATACGTTGTTTTTTGAGCATGAGCCGCACAAGAGCATAACAAAAAAAATACTACTGAATAAATTTTCATATGTATTAAAACAAAAGATTCATTAGTCATTCACAAACTTATTCCTGCTAGAAATACTTTGACTTTCTAATTTTTTTGACATGCCTGAAAGGACGCAAGATGGGTCTTTTTACAAGAAATCCATCTTCATTTCGCATCAAGCCAATTCGTAAAAATAATCCGTAAAATTGTTTACTGATGTCCATCGTTTCACCCGTAAAATCATAGTTACCTACAATCACCCCCAAACCAATCTGTTTACTAACTTGAGCCAATATCGTGGTACTATATTCAAACAACATCGGTGTATTTGAATTAAATATTTTCCCAACACCCACAGATACTTCATTACTAAAAATACCATACTGACATGCATCCATCGTAATTCTAGCTTGCAAATAAGACGTTGTGTCAGACCTCAAACTATTTCTACCGTATGCTAATCCCAAGTCTAACACCTCAAATGATTTTCCAAATTCAATGTTTTGACTAACCCGATCGGGATATTTCCCAGCATTTGTGTACATAGAAATGGGCATCGACCGAAAGTACCACGAAGATTTGGTTAAGGTGCTATCTTGTGCTAAAGCATTGCTAAAATGAAAGCATGTAAAACTGATCAGCAGAAAAAGTAATCGCATAGCTTTGAATATCTTTCCTAAAGATAATTCTTTTTGATAAAAAGAAAGCCACCCGAAACTCGAGTGGCCTTCTGATCTTCAATTCATTTTATAATTCCAAACTAATTGTAACAATATTACATCTTTCCTAAGCAAGCTAAGCCTAAAATATATCAATCCAACAAAGATGTCGACAAGCAGTTTGTGAGGATTACTTATTTACAATCTCAACGTAAATTCATCAAGAGCGATGCCTATATTTCTTAAAAAAATTAACGAAGACTGGAAGATTCAAGTGAATATGCCCATTCAATCGTATCTTGCAGCCCAATAGCCAATCGCAGTTTGAAAATCACCATCATCGGCGGAGGAGCCGCCGGTTTCTTTGCCGCAATTGCAGCCAAATCCCATTTCCCTGATGCCCATGTGTGCATCCTGGAAAAGACGAGCAAGTTCCTCGGCAAAGTAAAAATATCCGGTGGTGGGCGATGCAATGTAACCAACGCGACTTTTAACAGCCGACTGCTTTCCGAGAAATACCCGCGCGGCGAGAAATTTCTCCGCAAAGCCTTCGAGCAATTCAATGCCCAAGACACGGTCAACTGGTTCGAATCGCGTGGGGTGGCGCTAAAAACATACCCCGACAACTGTATCTTTCCCCTGTCAAACGAATCCCAAAGCATCATCGATTGCTTCCTGAACGAAGCACGAAAATTGGGTATCGAATTACTGACCATTCAATCCGTTGAGCATATTAAGAAAACGGATAATGGGTTTGAAATTGAGAGCAATCAGGGGATTCATCTTGCGGACCGGGTCATAATTACGGTGGGGGGCCAACCGAAAAGTACCTGGTTTTCAGCCATTGAATCCTTTGGTCATAACATTATTTCACCCGTTCCCTCTTTGTTCACCTTCAACATGCCACAAGAGCCTATCAAGGCACTCATGGGCGTGGTAGTCGAAAAAGCCCGCGTACGCATCGAAGGACAAAAGCTCTTGGGTATAGGCCCCCTGCTCGTTACCCATTGGGGGATGAGTGGCCCAGCCATCTTGCAACTATCGGCCTGGGGAGCTCGAATTTTGGCAGAAAAAGATTATTGCTGTTCCATTCTAGTTAATTGGCTCGATGAAATGAAGGAAGAGGCCCTCCGACAAGAATTCCAATCGATTCAAAAAAACCATGGAGCCAAAATGCTTCAAAACCATAACCCCTTCCCTATTCCCAATAGGCTTTGGATATATTTGTTGGAAAAAAACGAAATCAAGCCCGAATCACGCTGGTTGGATTTGGCAGGAAAAAATACGAATAAACTCATCAATACGCTGATCAATGACCGATACGAAGTCAAAGGAAAGACAACTTTCAAAGAAGAATTTGTCACAGCAGGTGGAATCGATCTCGCAGAAATCGAAGTAAAAACCATGCAAAGCAAATTAGTTCCAGGCCTCTTTTTTGCCGGTGAAGTTTGTGACATCGATGGCATCACAGGCGGATTCAATTTTCAAGGCGCATGGACGACGGGCTTTATTGCAGGGAAATCATGTGGAATGATTGTTAATTAACTATCTTCGTAAAACGTTATCATACATTCATGCGCATCCTAATTCTATTGTTTGCTTGCCTCTTACTCAATGAAGCAAACGCACAAGAATTGGTTTTCGAAGTAGGAGGAAACTCTACCGAATACCAATACCAGAACCTCAACGGCACGGTAGTCGACTACCTTAAACCTGCCACGGGCCTACACGTTCAACTCAAAAGAGAGAATGTCCTTTGGAAAATTTCCAAGCACTTAGGAGCGACGGAAAAAGACGACAATCCGCTGTATGTTCCCATGATCAAATACGCGTTTGGCTTCACATATAATCAATACAATAGTGTGGGCAACACCCAAGGTATTGCCTTAAGTTATCAAGCTGATCACCTGGGTATTACGGGGGAAGTTGGCCCTGAAATCCCGATCAATCAAGCAATCTCCTTGGACTTAAAAGGCATAGTGTCCGTAGCCAAAATGTGGAACGGGAATCAGTATATCGCGAATCAATACTTGCCATTGGATGAGCAACAACAATTTTCAAAGATTCGAATCTATGGCGGATATTCGATTGCCTTGGTTCACCACCTCAGCAAATTCGTCAGTGGATTTGTCAAATACCAATATTTGAGTTCCGTGAAAGAACCTGATTATCCGGTAAACCACTTACGCATTATCCCAACAACCATTTCATTGGGAATTAAAATCAATCCATAAGATCTCCTATGTTGACCTATATACGCATTTTCTGTTTGTTCCTTTTGGCATTTTCCAGTTTGGCACAAAGCAAAAGCTTGAATTACCAAGCCGTTATTCTCAATCCGAATCCAATCGACGTACCTGGGAATACGATTTCCAACCTCCCTTATGGGTCTAGTGATGTTTGTATCAAATTCAGTTTACAAGACAAGAATGATCAATTAGAATATCAAGAAGTGCATTGCACAAAAACCGATTCCTACGGCTTAGTCAACCTGAATATCGGCACAGGCAATCCAACGGCGACGCAGTCAATGAGCACTGCGAGCAAATTCAGTAAATTCGATACGATTATTTGGGATGCGAACCCGAAAAAACTGAAAGTTGACGTTAGCTTTGACCAAGGGAAATCGTTTACACAAGTCAGCTCCCAGACACTGAATTATGCTGCCTATGCCTTATATGCGGAGAGTGTCGACTACCAAAATGTCCGTTCAGCACCTACGAAATTATCGCAGTTTACGGATGACATACAAATTGTTTCAAAGAGAGAACTAGATCCGATTAAAACAGATATTTTAAAAAATACACAGGGTATTCAAAGTATTCTTTCGTCAAATTCACAGACATCTACCCAAGTTGCTGTCATTAATCAGTCCATCGTTGCAATCAATAAGGTTAATGAGACACAGACGAGTCGGCTTGATTATTTAAATGCGCAAGTGGGAGAAACGAACATGTCCATTCAAAGTTTGGGATTAACCTATGAACGTCTCCAAAACCGTTCTCTTGATACGGAACTAGGTGGAAGAAATCCACAAGACGGATTTTATCCGAGTCAACGCGCTGTTAAAACGTACATAGATGCCCAAACTACGGTACCGGCAACCAATTCCATTGCAGGTAAAATTACCTTGGCTGGAGATTTAGCTGGCCCATATTATGCACCCACTGTGCCAGCTTTGACATTAAAAGAAAATCTGGCGAATAAAGCGGTGGCGGCCAACTTGGGTGCCTCCGCTCCTAGCGATGTGCTTTACCCATCCCAAAAAGCCGTTAAAACCTATATTGATGCCCAAACAACCCCTGAAGCGACAACTTTAATTCAAGGTAAATTGCAGCTTGCGGGTGATTTGGCAGGTAGCGCCTCCGCTCCTACTGTACCTGCTTTAGCATTAAAAGAAAATCTTTCGAATAAAGCGGTAGCAGCCAACTTAGGTGCCTCCGCTCCTAGCGATGAACTTTACCCATCCCAAAAGGCTGTCAAAACCTACGTGGATGCACAAACTACGCCGAACGCTACAGCTAGTCAATTAGGTAAAGTCCAATTGGCAGGGGATTTGACTGGAACGGCAACGCTTCCTCGATTAGCTGCGAATTCCGTAAAATATTCAAATCTGGCAGATAGCACCGTAACAACCAGCAAGATTGTTGACGCCAACGTGACCGATGCTAAAATCGTTTCTTTGCAAGCGTCTAAGTTGACAGGCAACATTTCCGTGGCAAATGGCGGAACAGGTGTAAGTACACTCACCGGATTGGTTCGAGGCAACGGCACGGGGGCATTTAGCGCTGCAAGTTATGGTAGCTTTTATGATCTAACGAATCAAACGGCTGCTCTGGCAGATTCAGCAGTGGCCATGAAGCTAAGCAATACGGATTTTGCTGCCGGAGTAACCGTTCAGAATAATACGCAGCTGCGATTTACCAATGCTGGAGTTTACAACATACAATTCTCTGCGCAAGTTGACCGTAGCGCAGGAACTACCGTCCAAGCCATCAAAATATGGTTACGGAAAAACGGGGTGGATATTCCTGCAACGTCTACCGAAATGATTATTTCCGGAGGAGTTAGTACAGCAGCGCAAGTAGCATCTTGGAATTTCTTCCAAAATCTAGCTGCCGCTGACCAAGTAGAACTTATGTGGAGCGTTTCAAGTCCGCAGATTTACATCGCCTATACACCTGCAACGAGCACTCCTAGAAGACCAGCGATACCTTCGCTGATCGTCACAGTGAATCAAGTATATTAAAGAGAAGCCCGCAGGAAGCGGGCTTTTTTATGCCAAAGCTTTCAATGCCTGAACCAATTGATCAAGTTCCGCGGTACTTGTGAATTACATACAATCCGAATGATTGCTTAATTCCAAATTTGTAAATCAGATGTACTTGAATCATGTATGAGAATAAAAGAATACTCAACCTTTCAAACTAATAAGTCAACAGAATCAAACATCACCTTCCACTTTTACTTAATTTCAAAACCTGCGACTGCCCCGTAGTCAACGACAACACTTTCATGAAATAATTGCCTGCCGACAAGAATGACAAATCAAATGGCTCATCATTCGTCACCTGATTTTTTCTCCAAACCAAAGCCCCTTTGATATCCGTCAATTCAGCTGAAACAAAAGGACCAAAACTAGTAGGGAACGTAATTTTTACAACCTCATAGAATGGATTTGGAGAGACGAAAAGCTCTACGTCCTCCTTCGATGTGGCAAGCACAATCTCACATCCACTTGCATCAATCTTAGCACCTGCGACTGTATTAGGACATTTATCCACAACATTTTTAACCCCATCGCCATCATCATCCGGTCGCTTATCTAAGCTTTTATCCTTAATGATCAACAGATAATTTTCATTGCCTTTTACATTTGGATCTAAATCCATTCTTACCGAAGGCTGAATAATCTCCAAAGCCCCATCCCCATCCAAATCTGCATAATCATAGGCATATCGACCTAAATTTTTAGCCAAATAACCATAATTTTTATCGGACGTTGGGAATAATGAAATGTAATTGGGTTTGCTTTTAAGCTCAAACTTCTTGGTCGATGGGTTAAAGCTGAAATATTGAAAATCCGACGAGCCATTCCACAAATAACTAGGTTCCAACGTATTCACAAACGGAACCAAATCCAAATTCCCATCTAAATCCATATCCATGAAATACATGCCACTTTCGTTACTAAACCATTTACCCAAATTCTTTTGATCGGGAATGAATTTGGCCGTCGTATTGCTCAAAACCCCTTTAGTATTCGTATAAATTAGCACCTGATTGTGCGGCTCAATGAGGGCCAATTTCGAAGGCTGTAAATCTAAACTTCCCAATCCCGAATATTGATTCGTCAAATAACAAATGAATTCCGGGTTTCCATCGCTATCCAAATCCTGCTTTTTAAAGGAACGCATACTTTGATTCCCCGGATTGATGGGATCCGTTGCATTGTACACCAAATCAAGCTGTTTGGGATTCTGGAAATCAAAACTCGTACCTCCCAAATTATCGTATTGGTATAAATACAATTGTTTCGAATTCCACTTCTTTCCGACGCCCAACAATTCCATCTTCCCATCCTGATTCAGATCGTCTAAGATCAGTCGGCCTTCCGAAAAAGTAATATCGGTCTTCGTTTTCGTCAACGTAAAATTGCCCTTGCCATCATTCACCATCACCGAAAAGTAACGTCCGCTCGTGCTTTGTGCCATTTGGACGAAATCCACATCGCCGTCATTGTCAATATCTCCAGTTCCGATCGACTGAATCGAGTCAAAAATATTGCTCGGGTCTTTCGCTTTTTCAGCTGAAATATCAATTTTAGCGACTTCATCAACAATGTAATTTTGGTCTTTAAATGAATAATAGCGGTTCAATTTAAATTCCGACTTACTATAATCTATTTCCACTTGGTGGTTATTGTTTTTGGCTAACCACAATTGCAGATTTTTGTAATTATCTACCCCTGTTTGCTCTGAATGATAATGCTCTCCACCCGGGAAAATTTCCAATTTTCCGTCCTTATTCACATCTACGAGTTCATAATTTTGGATGGCATGGAAAATAGAATAGTCAAGGTAATTCGGATTGCGATACACCTCAAAACTAAAATTACCTTTGTTTTTAAAATACAACGGTACGGATAGATGACCCATAGCTATGGGAGAACTTATCCCATCAATGTAAGTACTCGAATGGATGATGTCCATTTTGCCATCTTGATTATAATCCATTGGAATACTTCCCCGGTCAAATGGGGGATGAAACTCCTCCAAGCCATTCACCAATCTACCATTTTCATTTTCATAAGCAAACGGATTTTTAATCGCATAGATATCTACCGTTTCAGTACTTTTCAATTTGATGGGATTGACCAAATAAGAATTCATTACATCACAAACATCACCAATACCATCCTTATCCGTATCCACTTGATCCGGATTATAGGATTTAGGGCAATTATCCAAGTCATCGATGATACCATCCTTATCTACATCCGTTAAATTTAATTCAACAATATCGATGTTATAATCCATGCGAATTTGCATGATTTCGTAGATTCCATCGCCATTGAAATCAATGGGAATCTTGAAGCCTTTCCAATTACCCCCCTGATCAAAAAAATCACTCGAATGATCGTTGGTTGGGAAAATCACCGATCGTTTCACCATTTTCTTTCCATTATTGATAAAAATAAAATAGCCCCATTGATCATTTTTCTTCTCATACCAACCGTTCTGAGGGACAATATCGACCAAGCCATCATTGTTCACATCGACCAAGTGAATCCCGTTCGCATGGGATGATGTATTGTCGTAATTCAAGCGATTATCAAACCATTGGGAAGAAATCTCCTCCCCTTTCAGGTTATAAATTCCAATTTTATTCGGCCGACTATCTGTTCCTTTATTATTTCCCCATTCTTCTGTGATTAATTCCAACGTTCCATCCATATCCAAATCAATGAAATAAGTACTCCAATCATTGACAATGGAATATGGATATTCGCGCTGCAATGTCCCAAAATCTTGCGCTCCGCTCGGATCAAATGGACGAGTTAAATCATTTTTACGAATTTGATATTGCTGAACGACATATTGATTCTCTGGTAAACTCCAGGATGAAAAAGGGACAATTGTATTGGTCGCTTTATCCCACGTTTGGTCATATTGCAATAGAAAATAAAAATCTTTGTCGTTGACAACTTTACCATGAAAAGGATATGCTTGCAGGCTATTGCAACAAAAATTAATTGGATTCGCATTGGGGTATAAAAATTCACGCTTCCATTTGTTTTGCGTATCTAATTCATAGGAATAAAATAGGTCGAAAAGGTCAGGCTTTCGTGGATAAACTTCATTTCCGAATTGACCCACATGACCAAAAATCACATTGGGTATTCCATCTCGATCGATGTCATAAACAATCGGTTCTTTTTGATTCAAATAATCTCCATTCGTAGGATCACCATTAAAATAATCATCTGCCATCACATAATTAAACCCTGTGCCTGTGTTGATTAAATAGTTGTCTGGGTAATTATTTTTCCCACCAATAAAATTGGGTGGTTGATTCCCCGGCTTCCCATGGTAGTTTTGGGTAAACTGGTAAATATCCCGTTTGCCATCGCTGTTGAAATCCGCCGACAAGCCTGTCACAAATCCAAAATCTGAATTTTGCTTAACTCGATAGTTGACATCTTCAACCCATTGCAGTTTACCATTCACGTTTTTCTGAACAAACAAGGCACTCATGTAGGCCTTTTCCGGGTTACCCGCATAATTGATAAAAAAGTCTTTTTTCCCATCGCCGGTGAAGTCGGCATATTCATGATAACGCGAAACGTGAAACCGATCAGCAATTCCTAAATCCGTTAATAATTTAGGGGTACTGGAATCAAAAACGAGTACATTTTTGTTTACGGATTTAACACGTATATCTTGTGAAAATGCTCTAAAACTGAAGGCTGAAATAGAAAGCAATAAATAAGCAACAGGTAATTTCATTTTTATCTAGCAGAATGTTTCAAAATCAAAATAGCTTTGATAAGATGACAAATCCGTTAAAAAATCCGTTATTCACGTTATTGTAACAAATTCATCAGGTAGAAATCCATGATAATTTGGTTGATTTAGCTAATTTGCATCAAAATTCTTTGGCGTGTTTAAACTAGTTCGAAACTTAATTTTATTCGCATTATTAGGTGTTTCATGTCATAGCATGGCGCTTGATCATTATATAAATTGGCTTCCGAACAAGCAAAATTTAAGACAACGCATCAATCTAGATACGCGAATTTGGGAAAGCGAAATAAGTATTGACCAATGGGCGATTATCCGACCCATTTCCATCTCAGATCAGGATCAAGCAACGATCATTAGTAAGTTTAACAGAGCCGACTACTTTTACTTACCCAACCAATCCATCCGATTTGTCATACAAGGAACAGGAATCGTATTCGATTTTGATTTAAAATCGGCAAACCTTTCGCGCTTGGACCGTACAGTACATAGCGGTTACAATTTTAGTGCTGTTCGCTTTTATCGAAATAATTTGTTGTATTCTGTGGGTGGAGAAGGCTTTTGGTCTTATAACAGACACATTACGTATTTTGATGAAAAATCATCAAAAGAATGGGAAATTTTAAGGCCGAAAAACAAGGGACCTGAAATGATTTCCGATGGCTTTCAAGGCTACTCGAGTAAAGACGACGCCTTTTATTCCGGGGGATCCAATAACAAAAATTACCTTGAGGATGAAAAAATCGAATATACAAAAGAATTCCAACGCTTCAATTTCAAAAATAAAACCTGGGAAGTTTTAGGCAACATAACGGATATTATCCCTTTGAAAGAACATCGTACGATCTATTGGAACGGAACACATTTTATTCAAATGGCACGCGACCGGATTTACATTATCGATCCCGTGCAAAATGAAGTCTACCTTTATAAAGACAATGCCACCTATTTTGAGGCAGGAGGAGGCGAATACTACCTCAGCGGCGACACAATCAAGTATTATCACTTCATGAACCGCGGACCACTTTCTGTGATAGCCGTGAATGCTTTACTGAAGAAGGCGGAGTTAGTGGGCAAATTTTATGAAGCCGACTACACCAACTACTATTTAGGTGCCTCGATATTGCTTATTCTAGCTGCGGGAGCGTATTGGATTTACCAAAGAAAGCGTAAACTACAACCTACCTTTGATTCGCTTGAACGAAAACTATTGAAAGCCTTGATGGACTCGGGGGATAATTTTATCCCAACGAATGAGCTGAATGAAATCTTGGAATGTGACACAAAATCACAGGAAAACCAGCGAAGAATTCGATTCATGACCATTAAGCAGGTAAATGAAAAACTGGCCTTCTATTACAATATCAAAAACGCCATTGAGCGAACTGCTTCCACAGAAGACAAGCGATTAATCACGTATCGCTTGAAAAAAGGCGTCAAGGAAAAGATTAAGGCCATCTTATAGGAGCATGACTTTCGTCACGCCCCTTATCATTTGTCAAAGGTATCTTTGGGTACATCAAACAAAGATCTTATGGAATTTTTTGTTGAAAACATCAAATGCGGCGGTTGTATAAACGGCATTAAAAACGCGCTATTAGCATTTCCCGGAGTAAAATCGGTTGAAATTATCCTCGACGAGGAAAAAATCATCATGCAAGGTGAAAATTTAGTCCGCGAAATCTATATCAAAAAATTAGACAGCATGGGTTATCCCGAAAAAGGGAATAATACATTCGTGAAAGAGGCCAAATCCTATGTAAGTTGTGCGATAGGAAAGGTGACGGCTTAAACAATAATGGTGGCCAAATGGGCGGTAAATTCCTCCCAGCTTTTGCCTGTTAAAACAAAGGCATGATCTGTGTCTAAAGGAATTAGTTGAACACATCCCGACATCGGAATATTGGCAACCTTCGCAGTATTACCATATTCATCACGGAAACCTTGGAATATATACAAGGGCTTGTTCACATGTGCCAAATGCTTCACTCGATACTTTTGCATCCCATATTCCGGATGAACGAATGGATAACCTAAAGCAATAACAGCTTTAATTGGAAATTCTAACGCTAATTCCGAGGCAACAATTGCCCCAGCGGACCGACCTACAATAAATAAGTCTACGGATTTCCAATCAATTTTTGATAATGATTCTTTTAAGTGTTGAACTCGCATTATTACAAATGCCTTGCTGTAATATCGATCAAACTGCGTGCGAAAACCGTGAAGAATAGCCCTTAGAAAGTCGTATACATACAAGCGTTTGAGCAGCAACACGATAGCCGACTTATTTGATTGTTCGAAATAGAATGCTGTTTCATGTATAATTTCCACATCTAACGAATATAAATAGGCAACAAGTCGATCGTTAAACATCTTATCTTCAGAAAGATGCTCCCGACCACAAATAAGTACTATTTTTCGCTTTTTCATAAGATAAAAAAAGCCTCTCTGAATCTCAGGGAGGCTTTAAACAATCCTAGTTCTAATTTTTTCTATGTTGCAAAGGTACAAATTCAAAAATTTGCTTCCTTGCTCACACCGAAATATTATGTCGCAATTTACAAAAAACTTCAACTTTTCTAACTGACATATATCAGGACAGCCTCCAAATTATCAATTTAAATCCCTAATATTACCGCAATTTATCCTTGACCCAGGGCGTTAACGATTGCATGCATAAACTTAGTTCTAATTACTTTTTTTGTTGGCTCGCCTTACTTTGCCTTTTTGTCGCTTGCAAAAAAGAGCAATTACCTATTGCCCCGAATATCGAAACCAAAGAGGCAATTAACCCACGCGCCACGTCTGTCACGCTGCAAGGGTATAACGCTACCGAAGACCTTCTTGGTCTAACAGAACGTGGGTTTTATTATGCCGACCACAATAAACCCGAGGATCTTCTCAAACATAAAGTGAATGCTAGTGCGGGCATAGGTGATTTCGCGGTCCTCTTAACGGGATTAACAGCAGAAACATTGTATTCCTTCGTTGCTTTCGCTAAAAATTCAGAAACCACGAGCCTCGGCACGATCAAAACATTCTCTACCCGCGAATATACCCTGGCTGAAGTCAGCACAGATAAAATCAAAAATGTCTATATCAACTCCTGTCAAGTAGCCGGAATCGTAGGTTATGATGGAGGGAAAGTCGTTTTTGATCGGGGATTCTGTTTCAGCACCCATCCCAATCCCACCATACAAGACAACCGAGTTTTCAGTGGTAAGGGCGAAGGTCCCTTTGACAATTTTCTCAATGGCCTGAACGAAAACACAACCTATTATGTCAAATCCTATGCCATCAACGAACTCGGGATTTCCTACGGTGATGAGCTCAGCTTTACGACGTTTAATTTTAGTCCACCCATCGTTTCGAGCATACACGTAAACGAAATCACCAATACAACCGCGAATTTTCAAGGCGAGGTCATGGACACAGGAGGTTCCGACATCACCGAACGTGGATTTTTATTATGTCCCGATATCGAAGACTTAAACGCTTGCCAAAAATTCCTCATTCCAGGGGGTATTGGCGCTTACCGACTCGTCATCACGAATCTCAAGACAAATGTAAAATATTACATGCGTGCCTTCGCCACGAATAAAAAAGGCACTGCCTACGGAGCACCCATCCCATTCACGACGGGTGAATACACTTATCCGAGTGTCAAAACGGTATCGGTAACCGACATCACAGCACATGGAGCAGTACTCACTGGCACGGTGACTGCGGAAGGAAATACCACCGTCACAGAAAAAGGATTTTGTGTTAGCATTGTACCTAATCCAACAATCAATAACCTGAAATTCCCGGTGGCTATTGGATTAGGCCCATTCAGTTACTATTTGGCGAATCTATCTGAAAACAAAACCTACTACATCGTCGCTTATGCCATCAATGCCAAAGGCGTTGTTTACGGATCACCCATGACCTTCAAAACGCTGTCAAGTGTACCTGTGGTGATTGTTGACCCCACAAAACCGGTGACCCCAACAAACCCAACGGAAGGTTCTTTAAAAATAGGCGATTTACATCAAGGAGGGGTTATCAGTTATTTCTTCAAGGAAACGGATCCTGGTTATGTTCGGGGTGAGCAACATGGATTTGTTGTCAGTCCGGAGGATATATCCAAATCAACGTATTGGGGATGTCCCGGATTATCCATCATCAAAGCACGCGCTGAAAACATCGGTGCAGGAAAATCGAATTCCGCTGAAATTATTCGGATGTGCGGCACCTTAAATTCCGCGGCAAGATTATGTGCGAATTATACCTATGGAGGTTATAGTGATTGGTTCTTGCCTAGCAAAGATGAATTGAATCAAATTTATTTGCACGCGGACGCCATCGGTGGCATCGATAAAACGGACTTATATTGGTCTTCCACGGAATACATGGGTTCAACAATCACTGACCAAAACATTGCCTGGCTGCAATTATTCATCGACGGCTCCTACCGCGAGGCCCGTAAAAATGAAGTTTATCGGGTAAGGGCGATCCATTATTTCTAGCCATATTTCTTTTCGTAGAGACCGATACCTCGCGTCTAATATCAAAATGTAGGGACGCAATATCTCGCATCTAAAATCATAAAAAAAAGGAGACACGATTCTATCGTGCCTCCTTTCCTAAAAACTAGACGCGAGGTATCGCGTCACTACACTATTAATTCGCTGTTAATTCAAACAACTCCTTGTCCATTTGAGGCTTCACTTCACATGTATTATCCAAATGCATCGTTGGAGTTGCAGCTGCATTATATGCAGGCCAATTTGGCAAACCTTTGTGATTCGGATTTCCTACACGCGCAAAATTAATCCAGGCTTGGCTCACTTTATCCGCTAAGGCATATGCCTCTTTACCTCCACCCGTCATGTTTTCACAACGCGCAATGTTATTGAAACAGAAAGGCAATTCGAAGCAGTGCATCGATTTATATTTGCCATCCATCACGGGCGACTGCCATGTAAACAAATACATAAACACCGGCGCTGCATTGAGCGCAGATTTCAAATTCGCTTGAACCACTGCTCCTGGACGGAAACGCGTATCCACATCCATCAAATCCGATGGCTTTGTATCCGCAGGATATGCTTTCTTTACCGCTGCTTTATACGCATCTGCTTTTACACCAAAAGTCTTTTTGATATATGCATCAACTTCCTCCGCTGTCGCATTCGACATATTCGTCATTAACGAAGGCATAAATTCATTCTTCACGGTTCCAATCATCAAAGGGACATCCTTCGATAATTTCATTGCCTCATCCGAAAATAATTGATAAGGAAGTAAATCGCCGTCGACGCTTGGGCCCCAACTTAATCCAAAACCAACCACAGGTTTTCCAGCTGCTTTCATTTGAGCGGCTACTACCTGAAGCGCTTTATTTCCAGCATTTGCCAAAGTCGCGAATGGCACTTTTTGAAGAGAATCAACACTGATATTCAAGGATTTTAACACCTCAGCCGTGATCGCTTGTGTTGTAGCCTTGTCAAGCATTGAACCACGGAAAGCCCCACTTTGATTAATCGCTTTGTGAAACAAACCTTTGGCAGATGGCATTGCCATCAAGGTATTCACCTTCGCGCCACCTCCAGATTGACCGAAAATCGTCACATTATTGGGATCGCCACCAAACTGGCTTATGTTGGCCTTTACCCATTCCAATGCCGCCTTCATGTCCATCACCGAGTTATTCGCTGAATATTTGTACTTATCGCCATACGCTGATAAATCTAAATAACCCAAAATGTTCAAACGGTGATTAATCGATACAACGACAACATCCCCTTTTTTAGCTAAATTCTCTCCATCATAAGACTTTAATTCCTCTGCAGAACCTGCAGTAAATCCACCTCCGTGAATCCAAAACATCACAGGACGTTTTTTCCCATCCTTGATTCCAGGAGTCCAAACATTCACACGCATGCAATCCTCATTCGTATATCCCCATGAGTGATCGAATACAAATTCGGATTCATCTTGCACTTGTGTGGTAGGTGATAACAAAGGTGCTACAGGTCCATAAGTCAATGAACTACGAACATTTGTCCACGCTTTGGGTTTATGAGGTGCTTCAAAACGATTTGCCTCCGCATAAGGAATGCCCTTATAGGTGTATACACCCCCATGTACATATCCACGAACTTGACCAGATTCAGTTGGCACGACAGCCACATCTTTACTTAATGTAATCTGTGCCTGAGCAGCCCATGCGCCTATAAGGCAAAGGCCTAAGGCTAGGAATAATTTTTTCATGATTGATAGGTTTAGCTATTGTAATAATTTGATACAATAATAAGCTTTTTTTTTGAAATCTTTCTCCTTCGACAATACCTGTAGAGACGCAACACCTCACGTCTAAACCCAATCCTGTAGAGACGCGATACCTCGCGTCTAGTTTTTCCTCCGTTTCAGACGCGAAGTATCGCGTCTCTACATTTTATCCAAAATTTTATACCTTTACGCACCATTAACTCCACCCCTATGAAAAAAAGAATATTCCTATTCGCGGCCCTATCCATCAGTGCCATTTCCATCATGTCGCTGCGTAAAAGCCCAGCCAAACAAGTTGCCATCGACGGACCCGCAGAGAAAACATATACCCAATATTGCGCCTCTTGCCATGGCGAAAAAGTAGAAGCTTTCGTGGATCGCCAATGGAAACACGGCAATAAAAAAGAACAAATCATCGCAAGCATCACCGGAGGATATCCCGAATTAGGCATGCCTACCTGGAAAGAAGTTTTGTCGGCACAGGAAATCGAGAAATTGGCCGACTTGATCGTCGAGAATTTAGCGGGTGTGGAGCAATATAAATTTGCCAACAAGCCTACGAGCAATATCTTTAAATCTGATGGAATGTCAATTCAGTTGGATACCATCGCCACAGGTTTAGACAGCCCTTGGGGTTTTGCACAATTACCAAACCACGATTATTTAATCACTGACCGCGCTGGAAAATTATATTTGGTCGACCAAAAACAAAATAAAACAGTCATTTCAGGCACTCCTGCCGTGATGGCCAAAGGTCAAGGTGGATTATTAGACATCACCCTTCATCCTGCGTATGCGCAAAACGGTTGGGTTTACATGTCTTATTCGAAATTCAGAACAGAAGCGGGTCAAACAGAAACGACTACAGCGATCGTACGAGGTAAAATCAAAAACAATCAATGGGTTGAGTCACAAGAAATTTTTGAAGCGAAACCATACACCAAAACGTTCCACCACTTCGGATCTCGTTTGGCATTCGATAAAAAAGGTTACCTTTTCTTCAGTGTAGGCGAACGAGGTATGGAAAAAGTATTCCCACAAGCTTTGGATAATGACAATGGTAAAATTCATCGCATCAAAGATGACGGTAGCATTCCAGCGGATAATCCATTTGCCAAAAGCGCACACCCTACGGTTTATTCATATGGCCAAAGAAACCCACAAGGTTTGACCTTGAACCCTAGTACCGGCGCAATCTGGGAAACAGAACATGGTCCACGCGGTGGCGATGAAATCAACATCATCCAAGCAGGCAAAAACTACGGTTGGCCTGTCATCTCCTACGGCATCAACTACGACGGAAAACCCATCACAGCCATCTCGAAAAAAGAAGGCATGGAACAACCGATCACCTATTGGATTCCATCCATCGCTCCGTCGGGATTGACCTTTGTCGTAGGCGACAAATACCCCGCTTGGAAAGGTAATTTGATGGTGGGATCATTACGTTTCAACTACTTGAATCGCTGTGTCATCAAAGACAATAAGGTCATCAAACAAGAAAAAGTCCTCGTCAACCTCGGCCGCATGCGGAATGTGGAACAAGGAGTAGACGGATACTTGTATGTGGGAACTGAAAACCCAGGCATGGTCTTCCGACTAAAACCTTTATAATTCTTTCAAAAAGCCTGATTCGTTCAGGCTTTTTTTTTGGCCACTCATCCCAATCTGCTTGGCCATGCAACGCATTCGTAGGAAATTGCATCTAGCTTTTTTCATTAACAGCCTTATTCAATCCGCCTACATGCGTTTACTACTTTTACTTTTATTGATTTCCTCAGCGGCTTTTGCTCAAAATTCCTTGCAGTTCCAATTGCAAGATTCAAACAAGCAAGCTCTCCCCTTTTCAAATGCAATCCTAAAAAAATTACCTGATTCAAGCGTCTACAAAGGCTTTTTGACCGACGAAAATGGAATAGGGAAGCTGACAAAAATCCCGGCAGGCAATTATGTTTTACAAGTCCAATCGACGGGATTTGTTAGCCAAAAATTAAGTCTACCTAGTATCACAGAGACATCTCAAATAGACCTAGGTGTGATAAGTCTATTGGCCTTAACCAAAGAATTAGCGGAGGTTGAAGTGCGTGCCACAAAACCGCTCATCGAAAAAAAACTGGATAAAACCATCGTCAATGTAGAGAATTCGGCCATGGCTGCAGGAAATACAACCATGGAGGTTTTGGAGCGATCACCGGGTGTGATTGTAGACAAGGATGGAAACATTTCCCTTCGTGGTAAATCCGGTGCCAAAGTCATGATCGATGGAAAAATCTCCTATTTGACAGGAACCGATTTGGCAAATTACCTGCGCAACCTTCCTGCGGATCAGATTTCAACCCTGGAAATCATGACCAACCCATCTTCGCGCTATGATGCCGCGGGAACGGGTGGAATTATTAATATCAAACTCAAGAAAAATGCCAATATCGGCATGAACGGCTCGATGAATGCCACCCTGGCTCAAGGCTATTTCAGTCGGCAAGGCTTAGGCGGCAACCTAAACTACCGCAATAATGGCTGGAACTGGTTTGGGAATGCATCCGTTGGCCGCAGACCGAACATGGAACGGAATTATTTGTTGAGAAAATTCACAGCCCAACAAGAAAATTGGGAGCAAAACTTTCAATATGCGAATCAAAATGAAAATGCGCAATTGAAAGCAGGAGTCGATTGGTATTTTTCACCAAAAACGACCTATGGAATTCTAATTTCTGGTGGCTATAATCACAATAGCCTGAATGACGGACTAAATAGAACGGTTCAAATGAACAACCAAAATGAAGTATTGTCGCGTTTGGATACGTATAATTCCATGAACAATCCCTTCTTTAATTATGCTGCAAATTTCAATTTCAAACATACCTACGATTCCACAGGCCGTGAACTAACGCTTGACATTGACCATGCACGTTTTAATGATCAAAACCAAAATGACTACCGATCTCGTTATTCGAATTCCTTATTTTTACCTGTTCGCCCAGATTCATTACTTCGAACAGGATCACAATCCTACATCGATCAATATTCCTTGAAATCTGATTATGTCATTCCGTCCTTTTTAAAAGCCAAATGGGGTCTTGGCATGAAATCTTCTTGGGTAAAAACGGATAATGATTTACAATTCCGAGCAAAAGCATTTCAAGGAGAACAATATCAATTCTTAACCGGACAAAGCAATCGCTTCGTCTACACCGAACAAATCCATGCCTTTTACCTGAATACCGAGCGGGCCATAGGTAAATGGAGTTACCAAATTGGCTTAAGAGGCGAATGGACCTTTGCCGATGGAACATCTTCTGCCTATACTCAAGAACCCGATATTAGTTTCCACCGCGATTACTTGCAATTTTTCCCAAGTGCCTTTTTGCAATACGAAGCTTCCAAGAAACATACCTTGGGCATGACTTATAGTCGGCGCATCGACCGACCGGGTTATTCTGATTTAAATCCATTCGTCTTCTACTTGGATAATTACACTTACAATGTGGGGAATCCGATGTTGATGCCCCAACTAACCAATTCCTTCGAATTGAGCCACACCTACATGGGAGGCATTTCGACAACTTTGGGATATAGTCACACAGACCAGGTTATTACACAACTATTAAAACAGGATGTGGCGACACGTAAAACCTACCAAACGACCGCAAATATGGCACAGCGTGTGACCTATAGCTTGGGAATTTCATTGCCTATTCCAGTAAATAAATGGTGGACAAGCAACTCCGACATCTTTTTTAATCGGGCGGAATTAACCGGAAATATCGCTACGTCGACAATTACACCAGCAGGGAATATGTTCTACATTTCCTCAAACCATACGTTTACCCTCCCGAAAGACATTAAAATTGAATTCGGCGGAAATTACTTCACGGGAGGATTGGAAGGAGCCTTCTTGTTTGGAGCAGGAGGATCGCTGAACATGGGAATTCAAAAAACCATCATGAAGAAGCGCGCAACCATTCGTTTAAACACGCAAGATATGTTGTACACGTCTAATCCGCCGGTGACGATCAAATATGCGGATTTGGATGTATTTGTTCAACCAAAGGGTGATTCGCGCGTAGTTCGTTTAAACTTCACGTATCGTTTTGGAAATGCTTCCATCAAAGGAGCACGACAACGTGCCACAGGTTTAGATGCTGAAAAAGGACGCGTCAAAGGAGCGAATTAATCCTCCTCACCTGCCTCGTCCTCATTGACCGATTTCCGATTTTTAAGACCCGAATTTTTCTTCGTGCTAAGCTTAAATGCAAGGCCCAAATAGAAAATTCGGGTTTCTTTTTTCTTCGTCAAATCACTCACAAAACCAAAAGGTCTTGAATCATAAACGGTTTGCTGGGTATTAAACACATCATTAATTCGTGCATTCACCACCCAAGCTTTCAGCTCTTTTTTGAAACCTAAATCCACCGTATAAAAACCTTGAATAATTCCCAAGGGATGAATTTGAGCCGATTGATAAATCCCACTGATTTGAAAAGATGCGGTGGATGATAAGTTCCAAATTTGGCTTAAACGGCCATTCCAACTCCAACGATTTATATTCAAGGATTGTTCCTGTACTTGGCCTTGCAAATCGGTTTGATACAAGGAACTCGTCACATTGACTTTCCAATTTTTCTTTGGGTTAAAGGTCGTAATATTTTCAAAGCCCCAGGTTTCCGACCGGGCAATATTCTCAAAACGGGTTAAGGTCGTGTCTCCTTCAAGCAAGGTACGTACCCTACCGACCAATAGATTGACCCGACGGTAAAATAGTTGATTGCTCGTATGCAAAGTTCCCACATCCATGGAATGTTCTAATTCCGCTAAATAGGTTCGCTCGGGTTGAAGCATCGGATTTCCCGACTGCAAATTCAATGGATCCGCAAAGGATATGAAAGGATTCAAAGCCTTGTAGGACGGTCGGTTCACCCGTGAAGAAAAGCGAAAGCCAACTTGTTGTTTTTTTGTCAATTGCCTTTCCGCTGAAAACGAAGGAAAGAGCTGAATATAATTCAAATTTGCTTGCGTAGCCTCCACGCGCAATCCCCCTTGAACATCCCATTTTTTCCCGCTGAAATGCGTTGCCCCATATACGGCCTGGATACGTTCTAAATATTGAAAGGCATTACTACGTTTGGGGTCTATATTCCAAATAGTCTGAAATTTTTCGTACCGAAAATCGGTATCAAAAAGTCGTTCTGTCAACTTAAACCCATAATCTACACGGAGTTTTTTGGACAACTGCGTTTCCCAATCCCCCTGAAAGAGCAGTGTATAATTGCCGCTTCTCGAGGAGGATTGCTCGATTCGATTCGGAAAATTCGTATTGGGAATTTCAAAGCCGCCATAGAAATAACGTTGCAAAAAATCATTTTGATCCGAACCCATATTTCGAATCCATAGAAAATCTAAATGGGCTCCTGTCCGCTGTTTGCCCACGGTTCCTAAAGAAATCAAGACATCCATGCCACGATCATCTCCTTGCTTGTTGGCATCTCGTATGTAATAGCGATCCGGCGCGCGCACAAATTGCGAGAAATTCAATCGGGCTTCATTGTTATGATCCATAGAATATCGACCAATTCCCTGCAATCCCACGGTCCAGCGCGGATTTAAGCTGTATTCCAAACGTGCTTGTAATGCGTGATTATAATCCCGATTTACCTCTTGGGTGTTTTGTTCGATTTGAGACAAACCATATTGACTAGCATTTTCGCGATACAAATGCTGAAAATTATCACGAATGGATTGTTTGAAATTATAATCGAACGAATAAGAAAGTCTTTTAAAGCCGTTTCCATAGCGCGTAGAAAGAGCTACCTGATTGTGCGTTCCCCATTGCAAATTTACCTGTGCTAGTTTGAATCCACTGCCTTTTTTCAGGACAATATTTAAGATTCCAGAACTCCCTTCCGCAGAATATTTTGCACCCGGTGCTGAAATAATTTCGATGTAATCGATGCGATCTGCAGGAAAAAGGCTGAGTGCATTGGCCCTTGAAGAAGAAAGAATTCCAGAGGGTTTTCCATCAAAATAAATCGTAAGGCTTTGACTCCCGCGGTATTGAATCGAACCATCGCCGGCCACATAGATAGAAGGAATATTCGCTAATACATCTTGTAGATTACCCCCTAAATTGGTCAAATTTGCTGATGGGTAAAAAACCTGTTTCCCAAATTCGGGTCTACTAGTTTTCACCTCGACATTGCGCAAGGTATCCACTTGTGCCACAAGATTGAATGAAACTAGGCAAAAAATGAGTAGCCTAAGCTTCCGCATCGACAGTAAAAGTTTCGTTGTCTTTGGAATAGTAATAGGCCTTCAATTGCGCGACACCTCTTTGGTAATCCACCTTTACCACTTGAACTCTGTGAATCGGTTGGCCTGTTTTATCAATTAAATCTTGAATCAATAATGCCTTTTGGTCCGGTTTAACCAAAGCCAAATTCTCATAGGTTAAGACCTGAAAATTTTCATGCGTTAGGGTCAGAAAACGCCCTAGTAAAAAGGTTACCCCAACGAGCAATGAATTCGCAAGAATGAGCATGGGATAATTTTCCAATGATGCGATTGAATTGATTATCCCCAACGTCACAACCAAGAAAAAATAGCCCATTTCGCCGATGGGAACAGTAACCGTTCGGTAGCGAAACATGGAGAACATGGCAAAAAGTCCAAAAGCAAAACCAAACTTTAAGTCGGCCTCGGCCAACAAAAAACACAGCACAAACAAGATAGAATTGAACAAAAAGAAGGTAAAGACAAAATCCTTGTTCTTGTATTGCGGATAATAGATAAATCGAATGACCAAGAAGGTAAAAAACAAATTGATCAGAAATCGCAGGGTAAAAAGTTCAATCATGGTTGGTGTAAATTTTTCAAATGTACAATTTTTATCGACCAAAAATGGTGAATGCTATGCGAGATTCGTGCAATTATCAATTCTTTGATATAGTTCCAATCTTATCCGTAAATTAGGGTTCTTAAACCGATTAAAATGGAAGAGCGAATTAAACGCAATGAATTTTTAAAGTCCTTGGGACTTAAGGGTGCCGCACTTTTAGCTGTTTATTGCGGTGCAAGTGCCTGCCAGGCAGATGCAGGCGTAACGCCCGCAAGTAATGTAGATTTTTCTTTAGATGTTTCAAGTCTTGCCGTAGGAAAATATGTCGTTAACAGCCAAGTGGTTGTTGCTCGAGTTTCATCCACTAGTTATGTGGCCGTCAGCCAAGTTTGTCCGCACGAAAATTTATTGGCCTTAACTTACAATGGAACAAATTTCTATTGTGGCCAACATGGCGCTTCATTTACAACCTCAGGAAGTGCTTTATCGGTAACCAACCGTTCATTGACAGTTTACAAAACGGCGCTTACCGGAACTAGCTTACGTGTTTATTCGTAATATGACAAAGACATTAATTGCAGACCAAACAATCGAATGGACGGATTTAGGTGCGGGCATTCGTCGTAAAGTGATGGCATTTGATGATCAAATGATGATCGTCAAAGTGGACTTTGAAGTAGGGTCTGTAGGAAGCTTACACCACCACCCACATACACAGGCGTCTTATGTTTCCAAAGGAGTATTCGATATAACGATAGATGGGAAAACCCAGCGATTGTGTGCAGGTGACGTTTATTTTGTACCTAGCGGAGAAGTACATGGCGCATTATGTATCGAAACAGGTGAATTAATCGATGTTTTTACGCCCATGCGAGAAGATTTCGTGTAATTATCAAGAAATCGCTATACGATTTCATATAGTTGACTAACGCCGCCAGGGTCTGAAGACCCCGGAAGCGTTTACCCAGCTATACGTCAATCGAATCGTAAACAACCACTTTCTTCCATAAATGGGAATTATTTTTCACAAATTCCAGATGGATTGGATGATCTTGATACACTTTTTGGCCGGCTTCGTCATCGAAAAACATCAACTCAGAAACGTCCCAAGACGTGTCTACGACATCTCGTTTTTCGGTAGAAGCAAGCGTACCAATGTGAATTTGCTTAATGGTCGGAATCCCTTTCAAGGTTTTCAAACCTGCGATTAATTGTTTTTTATCCGCTTCGGAATTCGGGTTGTTTAACCAGAAAAATACGTGGTGCAATAATGGTTTATTTGTATTAGCATTTCCTGCGGTGGCAGCTATCAAAGGAGTCGCTGCTAAGAATTTTCTTCTGTTCATGTGGAATAGGTTTGAATGTAAATATCAAGATTTTTAAATGGACTTAAAACAGAAAATCAAGATTTTGCTAAAGAATTCAGGGCAATACCGATTTAACTTGCACCGTTTTAATCCATATTTGTAACATGAAAATGAAGCAGCTTTGGCTTTTTCGGATTTGTCTAAGCTTGGCGCTCTTTGTAGCGGCCAATCGGATATTCGCATTTTCGGATATAAATACCAAAGCAAAATATACCCTTCAAGCTCAAACATCAGAAGATCAGGAAGAGGATGATGTGCTTCTGCCCGCTATGGTGACTAGCTGGAATTTTTCAACTGTTGAATTTCCGGTTTTTGTTGACCATGCAATCCACGCCCAGCATAATACCTGTGTACTACTACCTCTTTTCATTCGATTCCGAAATCTACGCCTGTAGAATCACTTGCATTTGTTTCCCATTATTTATTCATCAGGCTCCCTTATGAGCCCATTTTCCTAATCACCTATATGAAAAATTTATGTTTAATGCTTGTAGGCTTATTATGCGTACAGCAATCTTTTGCGCAAGATAATGAAGCGCTAAAATTTAAATTAAACGAGTCAGGAAGTCACTATTTCCAAGCCACCTTATTGAACCAAGTTTGGGTTCGGGCGAATGAAAGCAATCCCGGCACAACCGTAGAAGGCGATCCCGCATCAAGCACCTTCGATATCGGTTTACGCAGAACGCGTATGCAATTATTCGGTCAAATAACGGATCGTACCTTCGTGTATTTTCAGTTTGGCCAAAACAATTTCAATGCCCAATACAATAGCACGGGGAATCGCAAAATTGCCCCATTCTTTCATGATGCCTTGGGTGAATATCGCATTTCAAGCAAAAACCAATTAAAAGTGGGTGGTGGTTTGAGCATCATTTCGGGTTTATCGCGCTTTTCCCAACCGAGCATTGGAACTATTACGAGTATGGACGTTCCTGTTTTTGCCCAAACAACCGTGGATCAGATTGATCAATTTTCACGTAAACTGAGCATCTATGCCCGTGGCCAAATAGGCAAATGGGATTACCGTTACATTTTGAGTGATCCATTCCCGATTAGTTCAAACGGTCAAACGCCACCAGCCTTGAGTTCTGTGGCGAATTTTAGTACGAAGGGGCATGCTGTCCAACAGCAAGCCTACTTAATTTATCAGTTTTTTGATCATGAAAACCACACGACACCGTATATGACGGGATCGTATTTGGGGACTAAAAAAATTGCAAATATTGCTGCGGGAGCTATTTACCAGGCTAATGCGCTTTGGAACAAATCAGCTACTGGCGATACGACTTACCATGCAATGATGCACTGGGCTGTGGAAAGTTTTGTAGATATGCCTTTAGCGAATAAAGGAGCCATCAATGCGTATGTAGGTTATTTCAATACGAATTACGGTACAAATTATTTGCGTTATAATGGGGTTATGAACCCAGCGAATGGAAGTACATTGAATTCTGCAAATTCGATAACAGGTCAAGGACCTACCTACGGAAATTCGTATCCGATGTTTGGAACGGGTCATGTCATTTACAGTCAAGTGGGCTACCTTTTGCCGTCCAAGCGTTGGATGCCTTATGCCACGGCGACATTGGCTCAATATGACCGCATGCAAGGTTTGTCTACGAATACGTATAACCTAGGATTGAATTATTACATGCAAGGAAATAAATCGAAATTGAGTTTGGACTTCCAAAACAGACCTAGTTATCAGGTCCAAGGTGATGTGATAAAAGCCGGTGATCGATTGAATACATTAACCTTGCAATTTCAATTATTCATCTAAAAATTGATAGCTTTGGGCATGCAAGCCTTTTCGACATCTACCCTGCTGGCCTTATTCTTACTTTCAACTACTATAATTTGGTGGATGGGAATTCGAATTACCAAAGTGGTAGATTATGTCACATTCCGATTTGATCTCGGGGAGGCTTTTGGCGGCATGGTTTTTTTGTCGATTATCACCAACCTGCCTGAAATTGCGATTACGTTGATGGCTGCGGCCCACCGTAATTACGATATCGCAGTCAGTAATATTTTAGGCGGAATAGCCATCCAAACGGTTGTTCTTGTCTTAATCGATGTTTTTGGGGTGGGTCATACCGCCCCATTAACATGGAAAGGGCATGCTCGGGTACTGATTCTGGAAGGACTTGCGTTAATTTTCATTTTGACATTTGTCTTGATGGGGAAGCAATTCCCGGAAAGCTTTATGTTTTTCCGTTCCAGCCCAATTGAATGGATTATATTTGGGATTTGGCTTGGTTCCATTTATTTCATTTCACGCATAGGGAAGGCTGATGCCGCAAGGGAGAAAGCTCAGGAAGAAATTCACCATGCACGCCATCCGAGTAAGCGTTTTCAGGGTGGGACGACAAAGGCGATTCTTGAACTTTTAATAGGAGCCGTCATTATCCTATTTGCAGGCTGGTTATTAGAGGCATCTGGCGAAATTGTGGCGAATCGATTCAACATCAATGGCGTCATTTTCGGAGGAACCATTCTTGCTTTATGTACCGCATTACCTGAAATTTCCACGGGAATTGCTTCTGCCCAAATCCGCGACTACAACATGGCTGTGAGTGATATTTTTGGCGGAAATGCTTTTTTGCCGACCTTATTTTTATTTGCTTCGTTGATTGGTGGGGATGCCATATTACCCACACTTAAACCTAGCGATCTCTACTTAACTACTTTGGGAATCATCCTAACCAGTATTTACATGGTCGGGATGCTAATTCCCACACACAAACAAATTTTCCGAATGGGCATTGACTCATTTGTCGTTTTATGGATTTACCTCCTCGGGATTGTGGGATTACTTTTTATTATATAGCATGCAATACAAAGAAGTACAAGACTCTGAAACAACCTACACGGAATTAATGATACCGTCTTATGCGAATTTCGGCGGGAAGGTGCATGGAGGAATTATCTTGTCATTATTGGACAAAGTGGCCTACATTTGCGCCTCCAAACATAGCCATCAGTATTGTGTGACGGTTTCTGTGGAAGGCGTTGAATTCAAAAGTCCGGTGGAAGTAGGTGATTTGGTTGAAATCAAAGCATCCGTGAATTACGTCGGTCGGACAACCATGATCGTCGGTATGCGCGTGGAATCCTTTAATCCACGAGATGGCATCGTGCGCCACACGAATTCCTGCTATTTTACAATGGCTGCCAAAGATGAGCATGGAAATTTAACTGAGGTCCCAGGACTTCGTCTGCGGACAGAAACGCAGGTTCGACGCTTTTGCGAGGGGAAAATTATTCGAAAATTATCCCAAGAAAAACGCGAGATTTTGAAGTCGGATTTGGGATTAGCCGACATGAAAATCCAATGTGCGGAGGAGCGCTGCTCCATCGATTTATAGTTTTCAGTAAATTTCAAGGTTCATCGTCTTTCCTAGGTACAAACCTATAAAAAGCTATGAATCAAGCACATGAATCCTCCCGCAGAACCTTTCTAAAGAATGCGGCATTATTAACTTCCGCGGCGGCATTTCCCGCGTTTATCTCAAAAAATTCGGGTGATAAAGTCAATTTAGCCTGTATCGGAATTGGAAACCAAGGGGGATTGGATGTCATGTCTTTGTATAGCACAGGACTTTGTAACATCGTCGCACTATGCGACGTGGACATGGGCGCTCCACAGACCTTGAAGGTTTTGGAAAAATTCCCAGATGTTCCTCGTTTTCAGGATTTCCGACAAATGTTCGACAAAATGGGCAATCAATTTGAGGCTGTCTCGATTGGCGTTCCCGATCATTCGCACTTTCCTATCACGATGATGGCTTTGGGAATGGGCAAACACGTATTTGTGGAGAAACCGATGGCGCGTACGTTCCAGGAAGTTGAATTGATGATGGCTGCGGCTCGTAAGCATCCGAATTTGGTTACGCAAATGGGAAATCAAGGTCACTCGGAGGCAAATTATTTCCAATTCAAAGCTTGGAAAGAAGCCGGTATCATTAAGGATGTGACAGCGATGACGGCTCACATGAACTCACCTCGCAGATGGCATGGGTGGGACCCTAAAATAAAAAGCTTCCCACCTGCAGAAGCTGTTCCAAGTACCTTGGATTGGGATATTTGGCAAGGCGTCGTTTCGCCAAATCATGATTATCAAAAAGACTTTGTCAATGGACAATGGCGTTGCTGGTTTGACTATGGCTTAGGGGCTTTGGGTGACTGGGGTGCACATATTATGGATACGGCACATGAGTTTTTGGAATTAGGATTACCGACGGAGATTAACATGTTGCGTGCGGATGGGCACAATGATTTCTTTTATCCGATGTCATCCACAATTCAATTTAAATTTCCTTCGAGAAAAGATATGCCTGCGATGGATATTACCTGGTATGACGGGGTTAATAATATTCCTCCGGTGCCGGCCAACTATGGGACAACGGAATTAGATCCAAACATTCCAGCAGCGAGCAATGGCAAAATTCAACCGGCGAAATTGAATCCAGGAAAAATCATTTACAGCAAAGATTTGACCTTCAAAGGCGGATCGCATGGCTCAACTTTATCGATTTTAGGAGATGCTGGAAAAGACCTAAAATTGCCGGATGTATCTAAGAGTCCATCGAATCACTATGCGAATTTCTTGAAGGCATGTATGGGTCAGGAGAAAACGCGCTCACCATTTGCGATTGCGGGACCTTTGAGTCAAGTATTCTCTTTGGGTGTATTAGCTCAAAAATTAAATACGCGCCTGGTATTTGATCGTGACACGAAAATGATCACGAATAACAAATTAGCAAACCAATTATTGGTAGGACCAGCACCACGTAAAGGTTGGGAGCAATACTATAAGATTTAACGCTTGTAGATATTCGGGTAAAACGTCAAATGACCGTTTTCGTCAAAATCCACTTGGCTGTACCAAATAACCAAAGGGACATTGCGCTTAATCGTTAGGTATTTAGGCGTTTTATCGGAATAGGCTGCTTGGGCATCGAGCGTATCAATGGCAGTTGAATTTGGTTTCAATAACCAAGAACCGAAGGTTAATGGCTTTTCTAGTCGGATGCAGCTATGGCTGTAAAATCGTTTTTCCTTACTAAATAATTTCTTTTCAGATGTATCATGGAGGTACATCTTAAAAGGATTATCAAATTGAATTTTCAAAATCCCGAGTGTATTCCATTTGCCAGTACGCTGGCGCATTGAGTATGGGAAATAGTTAGCACTCAAACGCCCCCAAGGCACCTTTTCAGGTTCTACTTTTCGATTTTGTTGGTCAAAAATCTCCAAATGACTTGCATAGAAATAGCGGATATTCTTCTTAATTTCTGGCACAAGTTCTTCGATGCAAATGCTACGCGGTACGCTCCAATAGGGCGTAATAATCATGTTTTTCAATTTACTCGAAAGCGTTTTGCTGGGCCTTGCCGGTTTACCGAGGACAACACGCATTTGCATAACCTGTTTATGAGATTCGAAGGCTTTGAGTTGGGTCGAGGGTATATTGACCAAAACCAAAGAACGATTGGCTCTCGCCGCGATGAGCCAACGGTATTCATTGGCAGCTTTAACTAATAATTGTTTTTTCTCGGGGCTGTATTGTATAGAATCTCTTAATACTTGAAGGATTTGACTGACTTCATTTTCTTCATTAATTAGACGATTCGCTAACTCTTTAATTTTAGGTGTATTCCAAAGTTCGCCATAGCGGTTCCCAAAGGCTTCGAGCGGCAGGTTAAAATCATAGCCTTGAAAGCGGAGGTATGGTGCTTGATTCCCAAACTTGAGATCGAGCATGAACTGTTGGACTGCCTTTTTCGCCGAACTGGTATCTTGAGATGTGTATTGATAATCTTTAGAACGGAGACCGAGCGATTCGGCTTGTTGCATCAAGGAATCGAGGGGGCTTTGCGCATGCAGGGAAGCGCTTACTAGTAAAAATAAAAAGACGATGTATTTCAATGTGTTCGAGCTCCTTTACCTTGGGTTGTTTGCTTTACCTTGGCTAGCCCATCCTTACCTTTGGCAAACCTTAGAGGATTGCCAAAGGTAGTAGTTTTGAATGAAAATTTTCTGGGCTAAACAAATATTATCAACGAGTAGATTTTAATTATCAGTTGGGCACCTCTCCATCTCTACCCAAACCCGTAGCTTTGGCAAAGCTGAGCTAGGAAGCTAAGCGCGCGCTAGTTGCGTTTTAGCTTTATCTCGCGTAACCGAGAGAATATAACCGATACTGATCATCGTAAAAATCAAAGAGGTGCCTCCTGCTGAGACCAAGGGAATCGGCTGACCTGTCACCGGAATCGCCCCTACTGCCACGAACATATTTAAGAATGCCTGGCTAACGATCGAGAAAGTTAAGCCGGCCGACATCAGTCCGCCGAGCGGTTTGGCGCTATACGAAATTGCCAGAGCGCCACGCCAAAACAACCACATAAACATTACAGGCAATAAAAATCCAGCAACAATCCCCCATTCTTCCACGATGATGGCATATACAAAATCAGATTCCGCCTGCGATAAATGAAAGCGAAATTGGCTATTTCCCGGACCTTTGGGCTGCAAACCACCTGTAGCAATGGCATAAAGGCTTTGTTTCAATTGATAATTCGTCCCTTGATCATCCAGCTCGATCTCCTCTTTGGAAGGATGACCAAACATCCGTTTCACATACACTTCGATTCGATGTTTAATCGTTTCAGCCCTTTGGCCTACACCACCCACAATCAACCCTATACCCGTGGATATGAAAATTCCTAGTACAATGGCAATGGCCTTGTAGGGCACCCGACCGAAAATCATTAAGACAATCGAGGTCACGAAGACAATCACACTCGTGGAAAAATTGGATAAGAAAATCAGAAAACAGGTCACCCCTAGTTTAAAACATATAACAAATAATACGGCAGGGTCATAAGCATCGGGATCGGCTTGTCGGGCAGCAAACATCTTCGACAAAGAAATCGTCAAACACAATTTGGCCATATCAGAAGGCATAAAACTCAGGGGGCCTAATTGCAACCACCTGCTAGCTCCCCCCGCTTCCTTCCCGTATAGATACGCAAGTCCGATGAGGAACCACGATCCGTAGAGGGCTAAATCCACATATTTCGTTGATTTCAAATAATCCTTTCGCGAAAAGACCCCCATGGCATAAAATCCGCCAACCAAGATAACGAGTGACTTAACAAGATGTTGGAGCGGGACAAAAGGACCGCCCATCGTTAATCGCCCTTTGGCAGAGAATTGAATAATGACGCCGACGATACTGAGAAGAATAACAATTAAAAGGATGTGAATATCCCCTTCAAAATGTTTTTTGATGCGTTCCAAAATAGTGTTCATGGATTCTTTTTTGCGAGATGCAAAGCTGCAAATTCATTTTACGAATACGAATTTTCCCAAAAAATACTGTGACAATTTTTACGCACATTACGAAATAAAATGATTGCCAACGTGCTGAAAATAAACGAATTAGACGCATTCAAAATTGACAATTTGAAAAATCCCAAACCTCTACTTCCTATGCAAAACCTACGTAGTTTTGCGGCATGGCAATAGAACTAGAATTTATCAATTTAGTAGTACGTAAAAGTACCTTGAAGGAAAAATACCAGGGCGGTATTGAACAATTTCGCAAGGACCTACCGAATCGGTCATTACGTGAAGATGAGGACTTAGTCCGATTCGGCTGTATGAACTGGAATGACCTTGGGCATTTCGAAGGCCTAATCAATTCAAAAGGATTAGAATTTAAGGAACAAGAAACGACCGATTATGTGGTCATTAGCTCACTACAGGGGGCCTTGTGGGAAGTGGATTGGATTGGATTCGAGAATAGTGCATGTTATGCAATAATACCTTAAGACGACACGATGTAACATTTCACTTCGAAAACAAATCGTTATTGTAAAAATTCATCTGTTGGTATTGAAACTATTTGATCACATTTGGATTTTGCTGATTAAGCGGTTTTGATCTATCTTTGAGCATATCGATTTTCCCATGCAACATCCGTTTCAAAGTCCATGGTTTAGCACCCTTTTGGGTTACCACAAACACAAAATATATGTAGGGGCAAACCAAATTGAAATCGACACATTATCGATCTTTCAATTTAGCCAATGTACACACCGAATTCTATTCAAGGAGATAGATTCCGTCCATACGGTTAAGAAAAACATTTTTACGGAGATACATATCCAATTGAAAACAGGGGGACATTTCATGATTACCAGCATAAGTCACCGAACAGCATTCAAATTAAAATGCTGCCTGAGCGCGAAGTTATAATCAAGCGTAATATCAGTTTTGACACTTAAAAATAAGTCTATTTCCACTACCTTTGGCAATCCTCCCAGGTTTGCCAAAGCTAAAGGGGGTGGAAAATTTAATTCGTTTTGCTTATCTTGCGGCAATTAACTAGTTCATTTGGAAATACTTGCGCCCGTTTTCGGCATCTTTACCTCGTTCATTCTGTTGTATTACCTGAGTTCATTAAACAGGTCAAACATCTTTTTGGCACTCTTTTTCTTGTGTTGTAACCTCGTGGTGATGGTCTATTTCGGTTTGCATTACAGTAAGATGGAGTTTTGGGAAGGAATTTGTTTCGTGCATTTCCTACCGCTTTCTTTCTTATTAGGCCCTACCCTATTTTATTACGTCAAGCACACCGTTTCCGAAAACAAAGCCTTTACCTGGCAGGACGCATTACACCTGATCCCGGCTATATTTGTTGGCATCGCCACCCTCCCCTTCACCATGCAGCCTTTGGCAATCAAGACCCAAATGGCGCATCAAATTGTAAATTTCACGGAGGATTACCGACTCAATTTCAACTGGGTCACTTTTGAGCAATTGCTCTATGGCCGATCCATTCATGTAATTATTTATGCTTGCTTGTCGATCGGCTATTTCTTTTGGAACAAACAGATATTGCTAAAAAAATATGGCCTAATCCCGTCTAACCATCCCATCATCCAACGTTGGTTTTTCACCTTAATCATTTTACAAGTCATCATCGCTTCCACAAGTTTAGGCCACATGGTTACCTTGTATTTCAAACCTGTATATTTTCTAGGAATCTCTTCTTTGCAAATTTTTAGCGAAGAACACTTCTTCCGCATTTGTGGGGGTGGATTTTTTGTCCAAAATTTCTTCTTATTTCTCTTTCCCAATATCCTTTACGGGAACATTTCCTATTCTTTGGATTTAGATGGGGCTTCCACTTTCCAGAAAATCAAATCCAGTTTTGCCAAACAAGTTAAACCCCTTGAAAACATCCCAGAATTCGAACTGCAATTGGTCGATTATTTAAAATCTGCACCCTTCATCAAGAAGGATTTCACCTTATCGCAAATGTCTTTTGATCTGAAGATACCTGAGCGAAACCTTTCTGCCTATTTCAACAATGATCTGCAGAAAACTTTTGGCGAATGGAAAAATGACCAACGAATCGAATATGTGGTGAAATTGATTGAAGATGGTCACGCAGAAGTCTATACGATCGAGGCGCTATCCGCGGAAGCGGGTTTCCAGTCGAGATCTAAATTCATTGATGCATTCAAAAGCCGACAAGGCGTTACCCCTTCTGCTTTCATCAAATCAAAAAAGCCCGCTGCTAACTAGCAAGGGGCTTTTTGTACTACCTACTTCATCTAAAATTACGGAGCTTTCAACCCTAACTGTTTGAAAAACTCAAGGTTATCAAAAAAGTCTTGTTCCTCCGTAATTTTACCTTCAATAATCGTTGCAATCGTACATCCGATTACATCCACCGATTTACCTGTAGCAGGAATCCCAAAGAAATTACCTGTGTGCTTTCCTTTGAACTGCCAATATTTAACTAATTTATTTCCTGCTGCGAAAGATTCTTTCACGATAAATTCACGATCAGAAAATCCCGTGATATAGTTTTCGTAATAGGCTTTAGCAGCCGCCTTACCTTTGGTTTCCGGAACCGTGTGCAATACCACATTCTCCGCATAGGCCGTATCCAAAATGTTACTACGTCCTTCATTGATGACAACGTCCCATACGTGACCATAATTGGCAACATTCTCTGCAGCTACTTTTTCATTTTTTTCACTTTGTGTCGAGCAAGAAAATAAGGTTCCTGCCGCAAACACGAGCATAATAAATTTTTTCATATTTGATTTGTTTGGTTTGTACCCAAAAGTATAAAACGCACATCCGAAACGCCTGAATTGGCATAATTAATCTGTTCCCAAAAATGCAAAAGGGTACAAATTGCCCATTGAAATTATTCGATAAGGGAATCAAACTTTCGTACTTGCTTTCATCAATTAATAATCAAAAAACACATGAAAAAACTAGTTCTATTAGGGGCATTAGTAGCCTCTGCATTCTTCGTAAAAGCGCAAACAGCTGGCAAAATATTTGTTGGCGACAGTCAAGGTAAATCATTCAAATTTGGTTCAGAAAAAAGTAGCAATGTTGTTTTGGAAGCTGTCAAAGCTTACAATGCAAACAACTCTGCTGCTGAGACTGCCTTGTGGTCTGATGAAATGATCAAGAAATACGCAGAAGCGAATCAAAAAGGACATGCGGAATATCAATCCGTCGTAAACAAGCCTATGGCAATTCTTCCCTTATATGCTGAGGGTCAAAAAACAGAAGTTGTCCTATTGCAATCTACCGAGGAGCGCATATTCAAAAATGGCTCAAAGCAAAATTTGAATTTATTCGAATTGTTCCAAGTAGATAAATCAGGGAAAATCGCCGGATTTACCCAATACTATTCGATTCCAAAAACTAATGAATATGGCAAGACCTATGGTGGAAAATTTATCGCTGAAAAAGCCGGATCGGAAGTAGACGGCAGACCTTTTGAATTCTCAAATCGTGGCGAAGTAGAAGCCATCGAAAATTTCGCAAAAGCTTATAACGCGATGGACGTCAAAGGGGTAGAAGCCATCTTGGCAGATGTGTTAACTATTGAAGATTTTGAAGGCAATAAATCAAAATTTACAAAAGATATGATTCCTGCTTTATTTGCCGAGTTCAAATCCTTGGAATGGAAACCTACTTTCATCCTTCCATTTAAGTTGAAAGATACCGATCCCGTTTCGGGAATTATGGTCTATTCAACTGAAAAACGGGTATTAAAAGATGGGAAAGTTTGGGAGAAAGATATAGTAGAACTTTTCCGTTTCAACTTAGCAGGTAAAATTGATGGGCTTACTCAATTCTCAAGAGAAAAAACAAAAAAATAACCAATTAAGTCCGTGAGCATATCGCTCACGGACAATATTTTTAAACCCAAAAAACCATGAAAAAACTTACCTTATTATTCCTTGCAATTTTTGCAATCACAGCAAGCACATTCGCACAAAACAAACCGATTTACATCAATATCGCTTTCCACAAATTAAAGCCGGGCCACACGATTGAAGAAGCGATGGCGCTCGAAAAGAAATGGAAAGTTATTCATTTGAAACGTAAGGCAGCAGGCCTAATTGGCGCCTGGGCTGTTTATCCAATTATGAATGAATACAAATCTGAATCTGTGGATTATGATTATGTATCCTTAAATGCATCGGAGGATCTAAACAAACTTACGCAATACCCAGAAGCTATGGGAACAGCCTTAATGAAAGAAGATCCAAGTTTTTATTCGTTAATGGATGAAACATTAAAGGTTCAATCGATTGTTCGAAACAAATTAACAAAGGTATTAGAAGCTACAGGTCCTTCGAATGATTTGAACTCGATTATCTTGATGGAAACGATGCAAGTAACGCAGCAAAACTATTTTGCTTATTTGGATTTCGAAAAACAAGTAAAGGCTATCCAATTAGACCGCATCAAGGCTGGTAATATCCAAGAATGGTCGTTTTGGCAACATTTGGCACCTATCTCTTATGAAGGTTCTGGCCAATTCACAACCGTTACATTCTTCAAGGATCTTTCTAAACTGGATTTCGATTCAAGCAGCATCTACATCAATGGAGCAAAGAAATACATGAACTTAAGTCCCGAGCAATTCACTAAAAAAGTAGGGGATTTACGTAGCATCAACCAATCCGTATTATTGCAATACGCAGTGGGCACATTTAACTAGTTCTATATTTTCCAGGCCGGCACGAGTCGGCCTTTTTTAACCTTACTATCATGAAAAAAATATTAGCCATTGCTTGCGTCATCGCAGGCGGAATGATGTCTTGTTCGAAACAAGAAAACAAATTACCCGAAGGTGCTATCGGTTATGTCGTTGATAAGTCGGAGAACATCGACCTAAGCAAGAAATCGATGCAAGCCTTGAGCGACGGCGATTCTGCAACCTATCGTGCTACCTATTCGGAAGATGCGGTCTTTTATGACAACGCAGATACAGTTACGTTGGACCAAAATGTCTCCCTATTCACCACTTTCAAAGCGAAAGGAATTACGATGAAATTGGATTCCATCCCGAATATCACGGAAACGATTTATAACGAACCAGGATATTTCGGCGCGAATCATTTTGTTTACGCCTATGCTTGGTTCACATTAACACGTGGAGACAAATCTGTCCGAGTAATTATTCACTCGGTAGATGGCATCAAAGATGGCAAACAAGTAGTTGAATGGTTACGTTATGACACCAAGAAGATTAACGAAATCATGCAATAATCATATTTTATCAAACTCCTTTACCTTTGGCAATCCTCCAAGGTTTGCCAAAGGTACGGAGGAAGAGATAAAATAAATCGTTGAAAAATACAAAATCCAATAAACTGGATTAGATTATCAGTTCCAATTTTAAATACGCTTACTAAAACCACTACCTTTGGCAATCCTCCAAGGTTTGCCAAAGGTAAGGTTATGAAAAACAAACAGCTTGTCTCAGTCATCTTATTGACTTTCTTCGTCATTTCATTCATTTCGAACATCATCGGGCCCATCATCCCAGATCTCATACGGACCTTTCACCTGAGCCTTACCTTAGTTTCACTACTGCCCTTTGCATTTTTTATTGCCTATGGCTTCACGTCCATTCCGGCTGGGATTTTATTAGAAACTTTCCATGAAAAAAAAGTGATGTTGGCGGCCTTTGGACTAGCAACTTTAGGATCTTTATTGATTGTGTTATCGCCACATTACTTAACTGCCCTCCTTTCCTTGTTCATGATTGGTTCCGGCATGGCGATGTTACAAGTGGTCATCAATCCATTACTTAGAACCGCAGGCGGAGAGGAAAACTATGCGAATTACTCGGTTTGGGCCCAATTGATTTTTGGTTTTGCGTCTTTTCTCAGCCCAATGGTCTATCAATATTTCATCGGCATGGAATTGCCTTGGCTAAGTTTATACATCCTATTTATCGGAATTTCCATAATCATGATGCTCATAACCCTGAGCACCCATTTTCCCCAAGTGAAATTATCAGATGATGAAAAGCCTGGCGCTCTCGCGATCCACTTAGAACTATTTAAAAACAAACAAGTCATCTTGTATTTTATCGCCATGCTCTGTTATGTAGGCACCGAACAAGGAATCGCGACATGGATATCGCAATTTTTGCAAACCTACCACGGCCTCAATCCGCAAACGGATGGCGCAAACACCATCGCCTATTATTGGGGTCTGATGACGGCGGGAGGAATCTTAGGAATTGTCTTATTGAAATTATTGGATAGCCGAATTATCCTAGTAGCCTTTACTTTTTTAGCGATGATTGCCTTGGCTTTTGGCTTATACGGGAACGCTGCAATGGCATTGATTGCCTTTCCTCTCGTTGGCTTTTTCGCATCCGTCATGTACCCAATCATCTTTTCGCTGGCCTTAAACTCGGTCACCGAACACCACGGTTCTTTCGCGGGAATCATCGTTACGGGCATCGTTGGCGGCGCCATTTTCCCTTTCATCGTGGGTGGAATTGGGGATATTTTTGGCCTAAAAACAGGCATGAGTATCCTGTTTCTCAGCATGAGCTATATTTTTAGCATTGGTTTTTGGGCCAAACCTTTGGTTTCAAACAAGCGTATCTTCGATTAAAGCACCAAATCGCCCCAGCCTTTTCGGTAAGTTCTTCGTAAAAACTGATTCGCTGGTTCGTAATTGGTCACGCGCATGTTGGCCCCGTCCCATTTCAGCGCCTTGTACCTTCCGCTATACGCATAGCCTTCCATGGCTCCATACACGGGGTCCATCTTTTTGACCTTCTCCCGGATATTAAAACTCCTCAACAATAAATTACCCAATAACACGGTTTCGGTCAAAGGCCCACCATAGCCTTCAAAAGGTGAACTCACCTCCATGTTTCCGTAGCCCGCAATACTTGCATCAATCCACTGCCACCAATGGCCATCCATACCACCTTTCACGCGGGCATATTTTTGTGGGATATGTTTAGCTGCCTCTTGCAATTCCTTCGAAAACAAGCGCGGATGCGAACCACCCCAACCACAGGCAATCACACCTTTGGTCCCCACAAATAAAGTAGAGCCCTCAAAATCATTTTCCCCAGGATAATCCCCCAAGGCATCATTCATATTTACATCGGGTGCCAAAGCCTGCAATCGCTCTGGCGTGATACCCCCATCCATCCAATACAAATCCAAATCCTTGCCATTGTTCATTGTAAACCGATATTTCAAGGAACTCGAAATGGGTCCACTTTCCGGATAGGCTGATTCCTTAAATACGCCGCTGTAGGTTGTTGAAGCACTTCCCGACACCTCATGCGGATAGCCCAAATTCAATAATTTAAACGGCGGCCCCATGATGTGGCAACCCATGTCTCCAAGTGCTCCCGTACCAAATTCCCACCAACCGCGCCAATTGAAGGGCACGAGGTTCTCGATGTAATTGGTTTGTGGAGCGGTCCCCAACCATAAATCCCAGTTTAATTCTTTTGGGATTCGGCTCGGGGTTTTCGGCCAGGCAATGCCTTGTGGCCAAACGGGACGATCTGTCCAGCAATAGACTTTGGATATCTCACCAATCAAATCCGCCTCGATCCATTCGCGCATTGTTTGCATGCCCTCACAAGAGGCGCCCTGATCACCCATTTGGGTAACGACTTTGTATTTCGATGCAGCTTGTGTAATAATTCGAGCTTCATGAATGTCATGGGTCAAAGGCTTCTGCAAATACAAATGCTTTTTCATTTGCATCGCGCGAAGACCCACTAAAGCATGATTATGATCCGGTATGGCAACGGTCACCGCATCAAAATGCTGACCTTCCTTATCGAACAATTCCCGCCAATCTTCGTAAAATTTGGCCTTCGGAAATTGCTTGCGTTTCGGAGCGGCTTGTCGCTGATCCACGTCACATAAAAATCCGATGGTCGAATTATTATTGGGTGTTTTAGCCAAATGTTGGATATCATTATCCCCCTCGCCTCCGCAACCAATCGCCGCGATGACCAATTTATCGCTGGGAGCCACAAAACCTTTACCCCCTAAGACATGTCGGGGCACAATAAAAAATCCCGCCGAAGCTAAGGTACTTTTCTTGATAAATTCGGAACGCTTCATTTTTTGAGGGGTCTAACGGAAACTTCTTTAAAATACACGACATCTTCATCACCATGATTCTGCAAGCCAAAATACCCGAAATCCGGTCGGCGCCCAGGGTAAGGTTCAAAATCAAATTTCCTTTCCGGCACAGGTTCCCCTTCCCGGTAATCCGTCACGAGTTCATCGTTTAGGTGTACAATCGTCCGCGGTCCGTCTAAGGTGATCAACATCGTATTCCACTCGGGACCTGGTTTTCCCGGCTTGCTTTTGGGTTTCGTAAAAGCATAAAGTGTACCACTGATGTGATATTCATCTTCGCCGGAGGTTTCTGGGTGATTGTCAATTTGCACTTCATAGCCATAGAATACGGGCATCCATTCTTCTTTGGGTTCGACAGGTACCTTCACAAAAATGCCTGCATTGCTATTGAATTTCTGCATTTTGTAAACGACTTTGATTTGGCAATTGCCTAATTTTCCGCCAGTCCAATACAAGAGCCCCATGCCACCTTTGCTGGATAGCAAGCCATTTTCGACGAAACGAGAGCCGCCGCCCACGTGTTTCCAACCGGTCAAATCTTTGCCGTTGAAAAGTGGTTTCCAGTTTTGAGCGTTCAAGCTAAATGTCAACAGCAGCGCAACAAATAATAAGGTATTTTTCATTTGTATCTAATTTAATTCAACATGGGAAACAAGTTCCTAATTTCCACTTCACTCGGCTGTGTACCGTATTCACAGATTTCAAAGGCTTCGGCATATAGCGCTTTGGCAGCACGCGATTCCCCATACCATTTTACGAGGCTCTTTTGTACTTCGGGATTGGGTTTCAACACACGTTTTTGTAATAACCAATCTTTGTATTTAGCTGGATCCTTGGGCACCTCGGATTCATAATTCCCGATCCAAGGCAGCCACTCATAAAACTGCGATTGATGGGCATCGAGGCCGGCCAACTTCTTAGCAATCACCGGCGTGATATCCACGGCGATGTCGGGTTGGAAGGGATTGGGTTTCTTGAAATTATCTTGATAATAGAGAAATACGGGGTTTTTGCGGAGTGGTTCTACATCCGGCGCGACATTGGGAACACCCACCATAAACGCAGCATCTTGAACCAATATTCCCGTATAGCGATGATCTGGGTGGTAATCATTTGACCTAGGCGCAATCACGACATCCGCTTTCCATTCCCGAATTTTTCGAATGATTTGTAAGCGAATTTCCAAGCTAGGTAACAATTCGCCATCATGATTATCCAAAACATCGTAGGAAACACCTAAACGCTTCGCCACTTCGCGCGTTTCCGCAATGCGCCGTTTGGCAAGCATCCCGCCTCCCTGTGTTTGATGACCGGCATCCCCATTGGTGACGGAAAGAAATTTAACCTGATGCCCCATTTCCACAAACAAGGCAGCTGTTCCTCCGCCTTTAATATCACAATCATCTGGGTGCGCACCAATAAAAATGATTCGCAAAGGTTTCGTTTGGGCTACACTCGTAAACGCCAAAAGAAGCAACAATAGAATATTTTTCATAAGTTTAGAAATTACATGCCAATGATAGACAAATTGGCCAAGAAATCAAACCGGTCTATCCGGAGAAACAGCAAACGAAAATGAAAAAATTAGTCCTTCTTTTTGTCCTTTTAAGTCTAGGTGCGCAAGCACAAATCGCCGATAAAATCCAGTCCATGAAAGCCCATCCGGGCTATTTCAATTTTTATTACGATGATACTGCCGACAAAATCTACCTCGAAGTCAACAAACTCAACGAGGAATTTTTGTATGCCTATTCACTCGCCCAGGGCGTAGGGAATAATGACCTCGGCTTAGACCGCGGCCAATTAGGTAATGAGCAAGTTGTGTTTTTCGAGAAGCAGGGAAATAAAATTTTCCTCGTTCAGCCTAACACGCGTTACCGAGCGAATACGACGAATGCATTGGAAAAATTATCGGTCCAACAAGCCTTTGCGAAATCGGTTTTGTTTGGTTTTAAAATCGAATATAGTCGCAATGGATCCTATTTCATTGATTTAACGGACTTCCTTCTGCAAGATGCACATGGAGTTTTGAAACGCTTAGCGCAAGCGAAACAAGGTACTTATAGTCTAGATAAATCAAAAAGCTCTTTGGCATTAGAACGTACCAAATCGTTTCCTAAAAACACGGAATTCGAAGCGCGACTAACCTTTGCTGGCAATGGAACGGGATCCGAAATACGTTCTGTGGCACCGAATGCCGATAATGTGACCGTAGTTGAACACCATTCGTTCATTGAACTTCCCGACAACAACTATCAACCTCGCCTTTTTGACCCACGTTCTGGGGCTAATGCGATCACCTTTCAAGATTATGCTTCTCCGGTTCAAGAAGTGATTGAAAAAAAGTGGATCACACGTCATCGTTTGGAGAAAAAAGACCCGAATGCCGCTGTGAGTGAAGCAATCAAACCTATCATTTACTATTTGGACAATGGCACACCTGAACCCATCCGTACTGCACTGATGGAGGGAGGCCGCTGGTGGAACCAAGCATTCGAAGCCATTGGATACAAAGATGCCTTTCAAATCAAATTATTACCGGAAGATGCAGATCCCATGGACGTGCGCTACCATGTCATTCAATGGGTACATCGCTCGACACGCGGATGGTCGTATGGTGCAAGCATCGCCGACCCGCGCACAGGAGAAATCATGAAAGGCCATGTGAGCTTAGGTAGTCTACGCATTCGCCAAGATTTCTTAATCGCACAGGCCTTGATGAATGCCCCGTTTGCCGTGGATGGATCAAACAATGGTCCCATGATGGCGATGGCTTTGGCGCGTATTCGCCAACTAGCCGCACATGAAATCGGCCATACGCTCGGTTTTGCCCATAATTATGCGGCGAGTGCGCGCAACAATAGCAGTGTGATGGATTACCCCCACCCGCAAATCGAGTTCAAAAACAATCAAATGGATTTCAGCCATGCCTATGATACGAAAATAGGGGATTGGGATAAGGTTTCGGTCGACTATGCCTATGGAGAACATAAAACCCAGGCGTCACTGAATCAGGTATTGGACAATGCTTATGAAAAAGGTATGCGTTTCATTACGGACGCAGACGCAAGAAATCCGGGCGGTGCACATATTTATGCGCACCTTTGGGATAATGGGACAACCATTGTGGATGAGTTACAGAAGATTTTGAAGATTCGCCAACAAGCCATTGCGAACTTTTCGGTTAACAATATTCGCCCCAATGAAGCGTATTCGCATTTAGAAGATGTATTTGTTCCCTTGTATTTTTTACATCGCTATCAGACGGAGGCTGTTTCCAAAATCATCGGAGGATCGGAATATAACTATGCCGTTCGAGGTGGAAAAGAAATGGTCCTTTCACCGGCACCCCTTGCTTTACAGCTCGATGCATTGCAAGCGTTGACGACTACTTTGGATGCACAAACCCTAGCCATACCCAAGGACAAACTCGCATTATTCCCGCCGCGCGCCTTCAATTATGATCGGACGCGTGAATCATTCAAAGGGAAAACGGGCATCACCTTTGACCCCATGGGAGCGGTAGAGTCGGCAGCTGATTTTACCTTAGACTTTTTATTGCATCCGGATCGACTATCCCGCTTGGCTGGAAACAAATCTGTAGATTCGAAACAATTGGGCGTGGAAGAAACTTTGGATAGGCTGATGCAAGCAACGATTAATAAATCGCATACAGATTCTTATCTACAAGCCACGCAAGAAACCATCAATTTTAAAGTCGTTTCGGCCTTATTGAACGGATTGAATGCACCTAGTATTTCTCCCCTAGCGGCGGCGCAGGTGCAAGCATCAGTACAGAAGATTCGGGCAAATTATAGCCTTAAACCGACCGCCATGGCAAAATACATCGTTCAGATGATCGACCAATTCAAGGCGAATCCGAACGATTGGAAACCGATGCAAACGCCCAATATTCCAGATGGGGCACCCATTGGGATGGACTGCTTGGATTGATTTTAATTGGCGCCCTCATCCACTTTGTGGATGAAATCGATAACCCCTTTCATGTAGACCTTTTGGTCATCCCACATGGAAAGGTGACTTCCGTTTGGACAATATAAATAGGAGCCTTTTTGAACCATTTTACTTTGTTCCTCCATGGCCTTGGGATCCATCGTGTCATATTTCCCTCCGATCATCAAGGTGGGAACGGAGATTTCTTTTAAACGGTTTTTGATGTCCCATTTTGCCAAAGAACCTCCAATCCCAAATTCACTAGGGCCTTGCATTTGGGTGTAAATAACCCCGTTTGCATGTTTCAAGGAGCGATTCAGGGCATCTGGCCATTCCTGCAAGCGGCAAATGTGTTCGTGGTAAAAATTCGGAATCAGCAATTCCATGTAGCGGGGATTGGCGAAGTCTTTTTTGGCCTCAATCGCGCGGATTTCAGTCAGAATTTTAGGCTCCATTTGTTTGGCCAAAACTTCATCCGCATATTTTCCATATTCAGGTGCGCTGGCGACCATGTTGGAAATCAACAAACCCTTCAAATTTTTCTGGTATTTCAGCGCATATTCCATCCCTAGAATACCGCCCCAGGAGTTCCCCAAAATGTAGAAATTGGACGCATCCGCACCGATTGCCTTGCGAACTTGCTCGACTTCTTCGACAAAACGCGCGTTGGTCCACAAAGTCGTATCCGTCGGCTGGTCGCTATAATAAGACCCCAATTGGTCATATTCATAAAACTCGAAACCCTCCCGCTGGAAAAAAGTCTCGAAGCATTCCATGTATTCATGCGTCATGGCAGGGCCACCATGTAGTAATAAGATTTTGATTTTGGGATTATTGCCAAATCGTTTCGTCCAAACCTTGAATGTGCCCTTCGGCGTTTGAATGGGAATCATGCGGACGCCTGCGGATTCGAGGCTATCTCCATAATTGAAGTACGAGGAAACGCTCGTTTCTTTTATAGCACAAGATTGTAATAACCAAAGACTAGCGAATAGAAGGAATATTTTTTTCATCGTGATAGGTTTTATTTTAGAAATATACAAAAATCAGGTACCTCCCTCTTAACCTTTGGCAATCCTCCTCAGGTTTGCCAAAGGTAGTTTTTTCAGGGGAAAATACTAAGGTCAAAAAATCAGCTTGTTGATAATTTATATCAGTTGGTTTAATCGAAAGCAAAGTCCAGCGAACTACCTTTGGCAAACCTGAGGAGGATTGCCAAAGGTTAAGTGTTTTTGTTTTAAAAGCTTTTGGAGTACTTTTGACGTCGATGAACATAAAGATTCCCAAGGTATTTTTCATTACCCCGCCGTTTACCCAATTAAATACGCCATACCCTGCGACGGCTTATTTGAAGGGTTTCTTGAATACGAAGGGGATGGAGTCGTATCAGGCCGACTTAGGTTTGGAAGTTATTCTCCAACTGTTTTCGAAAAGAGGACTCCAACGATTATTCCCTCAAATTGAAGCATCCGGCAAAAAACTGAATGAAAACGGGCAGCGCATGCTCCGACTGAAACAGTCCTACATTCGCACCATTGACCCTGTTATTTCCTTTTTGCATGACAAAAACCCCACCATGGCGCATGTCATTGCCGAGCAAAATTACCTGCCGGAAGCGTCACGTTTTCAGCAAGTAACGGATTTGGAATGGGCCTTTGGTAGCATGGGCGTGCGCGATAAAGCGCGACATTTGGCTACACTTTATTTAGAAGATATTTCGGATTTAATCATTGATGCCGTTGACCCCCATTTTGGGTTCAGTCGCTACGCGGAGCGGCTCGGGCGATCGGCATCCAGTTTTCATGAATTAAACCAGGCATTAGAAGCCCCACTAACTTACATTGATGATATTTTGGTAGAATTATTAGCTGCCAAAATTCAAACCGAAAAGCCCGATTTGGTTGCCATCACAGCACCGTTTCCGGGCAATTTATACAGTGCCTTGCGTTGCGGGCAATGGATCAAAAAACACCATCCGAAAATCAAAGTCGCCTTTGGTGGCGGATATGCGAATACGGAATTACGCTCTTTAAAAGATCCCCGCGTGTTTGAATTCGTCGACTTCATCACCTTGGATGACGGGGAAACACCACTGATGAATTTGCTGGAGCATTTACAGGGCGAACGAGCATTAAGCGATTTGAAACGCACGTTTTGTTGCATCGAAGGAACGGTTACATATTTAAATGGCTCCAAAGATTCGGATGTCAAACAGAAAGACGTGGGTATTCCGGATTATTCAGATTTACCCTTGGATTCCTATTTATCGGTCATCGAAATCGCCAATCCCATGCATCGCCTCTGGAGTGATGGTCGCTGGAATAAGTTGACGCTAGCCCATGGTTGTTATTGGGGCAAATGTACCTTCTGCGACATTTCTTTGGACTACATCAAAAATTACGAATCCACGACGGCACCTATGTTGGTCGACCGCATGGAGGCGATGATTGCCCAAACTGGAAACAATGGCTTCCATTTTGTAGATGAAGCCGCGCCGCCAGCCTTGATGCGCGATGTGGCACTGGAAATTATCCGCAGGGATTTGACGGTGGTTTGGTGGACAAATATTCGATTTGAGAAAAGTTTCACGAAGGATTTATGCCAATTATTAGTGCGCTCCGGCTGCATTGCCGTTTCGGGCGGATTAGAAGTGGCATCGGATCGTTTATTAGACCTTATCGACAAAGGAGTTACGGTGGCCCAGGTAGCTCAAGTCGCGGATCATTTTACGCAGGCGGGCATTTTGGTCCATGCCTATTTGATGTATGGGTTTCCGACGCAGACCGCGCAGGAGACGGTGGATTCGTTGGAGGTTGTACGCCAACTCGTCGAAAATGGGGTGATGCACTCCGGTTTTTGGCATCAATTTGCGTTGACGGCGCACAGTCCGGTGGGCTTGAATCCGGATGCTTATCACATAAAAATATTGAATCCGGAACCAGGAAGCTTTGCCAATAATGATTTGGAACATGCCGATCCAATGGGTGCTGATCATGCACAATTTAGTGAGGGCTTAAAGAAATCCTTGTTTAATTATATGCATGGCATTGGTTTAGACATGCCTTTGCAGGAGTGGTTTGAGTTCAAAATTCCGCGGACGCAGATTCCTAAAAATTACATAGCACGCATCTTAACGCAAAGAGATGAAAAAATACCAAAGGCAAATGCCAAGATTTGTTGGCTCGGCCCCATCCCTACTTTAGGCCAAATTACGCGTGGCAAATACGCTTTCCATCTAAGTACGGGTCGAGAAGAAGTGGAATTGCAGGTTCCGGAGAAACTAGCTACTTGGCTCGTGGAAGTCCTGGCTTCTGTCTCCTTAGGTCCATCGAAAACTTGCACCTTTGAGGAATTCCAAAAGGCCTTTAGCCAGGCGAGACTCGGTGATTTCATGCAATTTTGGCAAGGGGAAATCGGGGAAGAATTGCGGGAAATCGGATTGTTGGTGGTTTAATAAATTATCAGAAAACTGATTTAATTATTCCGATTTTTCCTGATAAAAGTCGCTGCTTCGAACTACCTTTGGCAAACCTGAGGAGGATTGCCAAAGGTTAAGGAGGGGGAGATAAAAAAAAGGCCACAAACGTGGCCTTCTCGGTATTAAGAGTAGATCTATATTTATAGAACTAGGTTAAGCTTGACTTTTTTGCTGCTGGCTTTGATGTAAGTCCCGGTTGTTTCGATGGACATACTCGTTGCAGATGGGGTAGATAAAACCGTAAATTCTAAAACCCCATTCGTTCCCGAAGGTGCACCTTCAGCACTTGTTAATCCTGATAATGTCAATTTCTTCGCATCACTTGACAATGTATACGTTCCCGTAAATTTCTTGCCGTCGAATTCCGTCAGACTTGCCGCAGTGCTGCTCGTTAAATCCAAGCGAAATTGACTGTAACCCGCCACTAAATTGGCCGATGCAGATTTATCGAACTGCGTCGTTCCGTCCCATTGCACAACACCTGCCGACCATACTTTTTTCACTAATTCAGATGCCGTAAGGCTAGTAACAACAGGCGTAGGATCTTCTGATTTGCTGCAGGAGAAACAAATTAATGCAAGCGATAAAATGACAATCTGTTTCATAAAATCATGAAAATCAATTTTCAATGTTAAGAAAAGCCTCGGCAACGACAAAGAGATACTTATTTAACGGGCATGAATTATCAGATCCGTATAATTGGCTGAACGATGAAATCATCACGAAACTGATGGAATTTATCAGTTTTTTGTTGGGCTTATGTCGCTGCCCACCGCTACCTTTGGCAATCCTCAAACCAGGTTTGCCAAAGGTAAGGGGATTGTTTATTTTTTATTTTGGAGTCTTTCCGTAATGGATTCTTTGAGACTAATGAAATCTGAAAGGATAAATACGATCGTCAAAAACGAAATAATCACTTCAAAAATAATGATGATTTTGGCGGCGATGGTGGTGGGCATGATTTGGCCGTAACCGAAAAAAGAAAAATTAAGTACGGAGAAATACCAAAATTCAAACTGGGTTTCCCAAAAATTCAAATGCGGTTCGATGCCCACAAAACTTTTGGGATTCACTTGGTTTAAGCAAGAAAAATCAACGGCAAAGGAAAAAACAATCATGGAGATATTGAGCATCATAAATGCCATGAATGCATGGTAAGCGATTTCGCGAACGCTTGCCTCGATAATTTTTCGATAACTGACCGAAACAAAATAAATGGATTTAGCGAGCGACAAGGCACATATTAAGCCCAAAGTGATTTTATAATCAAAAAATTCGCGGTCGTCAATAAAAAACACAATCAGCCCCAAGCTGATGATGATTAAATATTTCCAAATGAGGTCGCGGTATTTCATAGAATGACAGATGTGCTTTGAAAATTAATGTAATTTAGGCAAGAATCCTCAAATGGAAGAGGGAATTGTTCCCCCTTGGGATTCCAAATTTTGTGTATCTTTCTTTCCTAAACCCAAGCAATATGCGCAGTTTACTCATATTCTTTCTGTTAGTTAGTTTTCAGATGTCGGCGCAAGATTCAACTTACGTTCGCATCGAACTAAAACAAGGTGCTCCGGTGGAAGGTAAATTGAAGCATCAAAACGACAAGAGCATCAGTATTGAGATACCTGACACAGGCCTATTGACCATTCCTTGGGAAAGCGTGCAGGCCGTTAATCGCTTAAATCCCAATGAAATCCCTGGACAAGGAGGTCGCTGGTCGAATCCGCATCCCAACCGGTATTTCTTTGGGCCTTCGGCGATTCCGCTAAAGAAAGGGGATAAATATTACCAAAACGCATACTTTTTATTGAATTCCATCCAAATAGGCCTGAATGATCATCTCTCTGTGGGTGGCGGGGTTCTTATACCTTTTGCGCTATTTTTAACACCGAAAATTGGCTATCAAGTAGCGCCTAAATTACATTTGGGCGGAGGGGTGCTTTTTGCGACATCTTTGATTCGTGATTTAAATTTTGGCGTGGGGGCCTTGTATGGTTCGATGACCTATGGAACGCATGAACATAACCTAACAGTGAATTTGGGTTTGGGGGCTGTGAAGGAAAATACGGGATTGGGGAGTTCGGATTATACTTGGAAATTTGCCAACAAACCAATGATGACGCTTTCCGGCATGACGCGTATATCGAAGCGCGTGATGTTGATGTCGGAGAATTGGCTATTCAATGTAACCTCAGTTAATTACGATGATGGAACAGGCCAATTTGTCAATCGGGTTTCCAATTACGAGGGTATCTTTTCGGCGGGTGTTCGGATCCTAGGTAGAAAAACAGCCTTTGATGTGGGCTTTTTGACACCTACAGGAGCGCAGGCGGCGATACCTTATTTGGCTTATAATATGCGTTTTTAATTTTCTTTTATCGTTTAGCTTTGGCAAACCTGGGAGGTTTGCCAAAGCTACGAGGAAATGGGGACATATAGGCTTGAAAAAAACCAGCTTGTTGATAATTTGAATCAGTTTATCTGCTTTTAATTTACTACCTCGACGCTACCTTTGGCAATCCACCAACCAGGTTTGCCAAAGGTAAGTGGGAATAAATCCAAATAATTTCCCGTTCTTGTGAGCCTAAACCCCAACAACATGGCAAAAGGCATGAATTCCAAGAAGGCGGAGAAGAAGGAACCCGCGAAGACTCCGAAGGAGAAGAAATTAGAAAAGAAAGATAAGAAACCAGGATATCAATAGATTCCTGGTTTTTTTATGCCTGATAAAAGGCCTTCAAGACCTGAGCAAAAACCGGATCTACATTTGGAATGCTTCCAAACAACTCCAGGCAGGATTTCAATTTGAGGGAATCCATATGACCGAAAATTTGTTCGATGGGCTTACCGGTATGCGCCAACAAAGCCTTCGAAATTTCAATCAGTCGGGGACCCAACACGGGATGTGCCAAATAGGCCTCCGCCTCATCCTTCCCACTGATTCCATAAAAGGTTGAATTAAACGAAGTCCCCAAACCCTTCATTTGCGGAAAAATAAACCACATCCAATGGCTCATTTTGCGACCCGCTTGAATCTCGCGAAGCGCTTGATCGTATGTGATTTCTTGTGCAAGGAGAAAGCGATTGAGGTTGTAGGAATCCATATCAATTTTATCAATTACCTGTTCAAAATTTTGCTAGAAACGCGCTACCTTTGGCAATCCTCCAACCAGGTTTGCCAAAGGTAAAGGGGTGGGGGGATTGCCAAAGGTAACAAAATCAACCATGTTCAACCTACACCAGCTACATACCGCCTCAGGCATGATCATCGTATTGGCTTTTTGCGTGAAAGTCTGCTTACATGTCTATTTGGACCAGGCGATGGGAAAGGCCAAAACCTGGCAAAGCATCCTATTCTTCCCTTTGCCATTTATGAACCTTTATAAAGCCGAGGTAAGTAACGAATACCGACTTACGAAGATCGTTTGCAATGCGATGCTTTATTTGACAATCACGGCATTGATCCTCAACTTGATTTTCGGTCTCAATTTATACCCTTAACAGATGGGGCCTTTGGCGAGTTTTTCAATGTGGTGATTCAACACCTCAAAAGGATTATGATTTTCCCAATCCCAACTTGAGTCTTGAAAGATAAAATGAAATTCAGCCCTAGCCTTTCCTAAATTATTCAATACAATTTCCATCCGATCCCCATCCTTGGGATGGATTTCTACATCAAAGGCATCCGGATTATTTAAACGCTCAAGGAGTTTGAATTGATTTTCTATGTAATCAGGCATACTTAGATAATCAGGAATAATTGCTGTTCCCATCATGATACTCTCCTTCATCTCCCCCACGCGGTAATACAACCAATAATGTGGGAGTTTGGAGTAATGCCCTTGGGTGCAGGTGCAAAACTTGATTTGGTCGGTGATTTCACACATACTTATACAATAACAAATTCCTGTGCATTTAGTCGGTACGCGACAAGATGACCATCTTTGGCCACACTGTAATCCAAACAAATGGATTTGGCTAATGCGTCCGTGGGTTTGCCCTTCAACCAATAATGACCAAAAAACACCGATTTTTCCGCATCATATCTGTGTAAAGCATCATGTATCGACTCATCCAGGACCAATTCGCCAAACTCCTCCCCGATTCCCAAGAAGACGTCCTTATGTAATTTTCGATCCTCCACAGGTTGGAACCATTTGATCCGAGCGCTTTTCCTTGTCGTTCCATCTTTATCTACAAACTCCTGCCCTGTTGGCAAATCAAATTCCTTGCCCTTCAATAACTCCTCCAATACCTCGTAAACCGGAGATTCTTTGGAAGCGTATTGAGCCAACACCTTTTCGGAAATACGTTTTTGGCCTTGAATTTCTTCGTAAATGGTATTGGTTTCAAGCCAGTTGATGTGCGCATCATCCCAACAAGCATGCACGGCACGAAAATCATCAAGTTCTAAATAGAGCGGCAGCGTATGAAACCAGGGCAAATACACTTGCTCCCATTCCTGTGTATAATTCCGAAACTGCCGAAGGGTTTCGATGTGTTGGTCTATTTCAACCACCGTATGCTTCCGATAAAACCCTCCCTTCACCTTGTCTTTGGTATGAAAACAAATGGCATTGAATTCGTGGTTGCCCATGATTGCAAGCGCGTGGCCTGCATCACACATCGACTTGACGATTTGTAGGGTTTCCCGAATTTTGGGACCCCGATCAATGTAATCACCCAAGAAAACCAATTTCCGTTTTGCGGGATGTTGGTACACACCCGCTTCTTTCACATAGCCCATGATTGCCAAAATCTCCTCGAGCTTGTCGGCATGGCCATGTATATCTCCAATCAAATCAACCATAAATAATCCTTAATAAGTAAATGTATCAAAAGGAATTCCCTCCTTCGTTAAATATTTCTTGAACAGGGTATAGCCTGAATTATTCGAAAACATAGGAGCCAAAGCCTGAAGCAAAGCCTCCTTATCGCCTGGCGTAATGCCATGCAAGGCATAGAGCGTTGCCAAATCTTTGGCGAGCACGGTTGCCGTATATTCATATTCGGAACTACCCCAGTGTTCATCCACCGTGGTTCCCAAATCATGCCCGTCAAATTTTAGATCTTCGCCCTCGAAACCGAGGTTCATGTAGACACGCACATCCGCACGCTTAATTGTCAATAGTTCGATGCTCGGATTCATATCGTTTGAATTTTACCGTATACATCAATTTACAAAATTCTATGAAATTCAGAAAAGCGCCGACTCTATTTGTCGGGATTTCAGTGACAAAAACAACTAGACTTTTGGAATGAAAAAACCCTTAATCATATCCAAATTCCGAATACAAACCTGAATGTGATTCTTTTTATGAAATCCCGCACCTGGAAATGCAGGACCACCTTCTGTAAATATTCCTCGAACAGTATCAAAATTACTAATACTTGAAAAGCCTGTCGAAATTCGTTGAAAATGGCTCTCTGAAGCAATTTTAAAATGATAATATTCAATAACAGAACAATCTAATCTTCTAATTAGCTTGTCTTGGTGCAGGTCATTTTGAACTTGTTCATTTATCGGCAATTCAATTTTCAAATCAATAAAGTCACGCCGCATTTGATAAAAATGCTGCTCAATTGAATCAATAAATACACTATCCGTAAAATCTAAACAATTTGATAAAGTATAAATAACCCCAACTACGGATGGCTTTTCGATTTCATTTCGCTTAAATTTATCTTCTGCCCATCTCTTCGCACGCAAGAGATTATTTTCCCAGACATAAAACCCATTTCCCAGCCAATCATAGGGCTTTTGAGATTTTTTAACCTGATGGGGCAAAGAAATTAATATATCCCTTACAGATTCATCGCAACCATGGAATCCGATTTGAAGGTTGTGGCGGAAATTATACATTATTTATTTGTCCGCTTAAATTTTTGCAATTCCTTATAAGGTTCCGTAAAATCCCCATTCGTGTCTAAAATTCCAGCACCTACAAAATCAGCTAAAATTTCCGCTTTCGTTCTTTTTTGTGCCTTCAGCTTTTTGGCCAAAAGATTCAATGATTCAATTTGTTGTGTATAAAAGTCCATGCCCTTTGATTTAATACCCAAACTTACTCGGAATACCAACAGCTGCTTATTCGAAAACAGGGTAAATTATTGCATTGATGAATCCTCCATTTGAACTATTCGGATTTTACGAGTCTTTGATTCTGTTGATTGCTTGAAATAAGAAGAATTATTCAATGCTCTATCTGAAAAATTGTCAAAGTAGCACAAAAAGAAAAAACCCAGATCAAGTCTGGGTTATGTATACTTTTAACGTGCAGTTCTACATCGAAGCATAGTTGGGCACGGCCAGACAAATTTAAATTAAATAATTCAAAACAAAAAAGCATGTTTCGTCTGCGTCATTTCTAGGAAGATTTCGGCGTAGATAAACGTATACCCCGTTGTCTGCAATACGCCAAAAACTCCGGAAACGCCTCCGGGTCTTCCGTCAAATATTCATCAAATGCCACATTCTTCTCCAAGTGAACCGCCTTCTGATAATCCTGTAAGGCCCCCGACAATTCATGCAAATGAATCTTAGCAATCGCCCTACTGAAATAGGCCCCTGCCTGAGGACCCGTCAGAGCTAAACTCTTGTTGAAATCCTGTAGCGCTCCGCGGTTATCGCCCGCATTCCCTTTGGCAATGCCCCGGTAATAATAGGATTGCCCAATCAAATACGCATCATCAATGGTGGCCTCCATCTCCCGGATGATCTCCGTTCGGTCGAGGATTTCCTTATCAAATTCCTCCAAAGCCTTGTAGGTATCCGCCCGACAAAGTCGCGAGAGTCCACGCAGAGAGTCAATATCCAAAGCCGCATTAAACTCCTTCAGCGCCTGCTTGTACTGCTTTTTACGCTGATATATTCGCCCCTGGTATTCATAAGCGTCAGCACTAACCGTATCGGACGTTTTATAGGCTCGAATGATTTCCAAACAAGCGGGATCATTTCCCGTCTCAAAATAAACCAACATCAAAGCCATCGACAGCTCTTCAGGCATTTGCTTATACAGTCCTTTCGCATGTAGCAAATAGGGCAAGGCCTTAGGAAACTCCTCCTCTTTCGCATAAATCAATCCCAGATTCAGATAGGCATCCGCGTAATCAGCATCCATCCCGATGGCCCGGTTCAAATAGATTTTGGCCTTTTCCAAATTCCGCTCATCCCTATACCCTTTCCCTAATCCCGCACAGGTCTCCGCCGTGGGGTGCATGATATACGCCTTCTCATAATCGGCTAAGGCTTCTGCCGACAAATCCAAGGCGGTCTCGCATTGCGCCCGACCGTAATACGCCTCCCAATGCGTCTCATCCTCCTGGATCGACAACGAAAACGCCTCCCGCGCTTTCTCATAATTTTTGGCTTTCAATAAATTCTGCCCCCATTCCAGCGTCGATTCCCGACAGCCCAGGCAGGCCAACAAACATAAACCCCAAATGATTTTTTGCATATCCCTATGTTAATTCGCTGCAAGAAAGCGAATTACAAAATAGGCCAAAAACGGAGGAGGAAATTTTAGTGACAAAATCTATAGCAATTTTCTTAAGCTTTATTCTATGACAAACCTTCTAGAATAACCTCATTTTGCCAACAAACAAGAATCTTACTTGATTCCAACGATTTCAGTCTAAATTCATATTTTCTTTGACAAATCAAGTCATATTGAATATTCAAATTTCGAATAAACTTACATAATATGTAAATTGTTGAGGAAGATTTAGGCTACAATACATATTCTTTTCAAATAATGACTATTCAAACTCCATTCATACCCGAATTATTATATAAGCGATCAGCCATCCATGATGAATATGGCGGAAACAGACAAGGTGGAATTTCTCCTTCAGCAAAAGCGCCATTTATCTTTATTTTCTCAGGCAAATCAGGAGCACAATATGGATATCAAGACGGATGGGATAATCAAAATGTTTATAGTTACACTGGTGAGGGTCAAATTGGTGACATGCAATTGTACCAACCCCTAATTACTTGGACACATTTGTAGAAACAGTTGTGTAATAATTGGTTGTTTTTGTGTTTAAATTTTGTCTAAAGTATTGATAATCTTGGGTTAAAACATCGTTCTCTTCGATCTTA
>Ga0228700_1000181_pt1 | contig 62804 bp, 60 predicted proteins | sample McNCre317_Aug_MG_FD_178019 | JGI IMG/M metagenome (GOLD analysis project Ga0228700, IMG submission 178019) | Freshwater microbial communities from McNutts Creek, Athens, Georgia, United States - 3-17_Aug_MG | ecosystem: Environmental > Aquatic > Freshwater > Creek | place: USA: Georgia...
CAACGTTGTGTTCAAATTTCGGTTGCAGCGCGGACCACCGGGAACCACGCAGCACAACGCAAAAAACATCAAACGCGGTTCAAGTCGAACTGGACTTTTTCGCCTTTGCCATAGACCTTCAGGGCACCTTTTTCGCCGACGGCGTTGGGGCGCTGGAAGATCCAGTTCTGCCAAGCAGTCAGGCGGCCGAAGATGCGGGTCAGCATGTTTTCCTGGCTGGCAAAGCGCAAATTGGCTTCCAGGCCGGTCAGGGCGTCAGGCGACATGGAAGAACGCTCTTCCAGAGCCAGACGGATCTCGTCAGCCCAGTCGATGTCGTCAGGAGCGGCAGTGACCAAGCCCAAAGCCATAGCGGCGTCTGCATCCAAGGCCTTGCCAATGGCACCGCGAGCGGCTTCCATGGCGGGCACTTCTGCGTAGAAGCGGCGCTGCAGGCGGGTCTGGTCGTTGACCATGGGGAAGAAACCGAAGTTCATTTCGTTCAGCTGGATCTTGGGGGCCTTGGCTTCGTCGTCCGGCAGGGCCAGCATGTAAGCGCGGTCAGCGCAGAAAGCCAATTCAGCCAGTGTGCCGACAAAACATGTCCCCTCTTCGATCAGGGCGAACAGGCTGCGCGAAGTCACGTCCATGCGGGCCAGGGTGCGGCGCAGGTGGCCGATGGTTTCACGCACAAACCAGTGATCTTTGTTGGCGAGCATGGTGGCGTCCGAGGCCAGCACGGCAGCGGCGTCGCCCGAAGTCTTGAGCACCCAGGTGCCGATGTCGAGTTCGTTGGTGCGCATGTGCAAGATGGCGTCGTCGAGTTCACGCACCATCTGCAGCGGCCACCAGTTCATGCCAGCGGCTTCGATGCCGGCGATGTCGGTAGGCTGGGCCGTGGCAGGGGCCTTGACGGTGAAGGTGGCGATGCGCTTGGCGCGGTCGATCTCCACGGTGACATTGGTGTAAGTCAGCGCGTCGGCCGCGACGGTGCGGTTCAAAGGTGTCAGTTCAACACCTTTGACGCCTGCAGGGCGGATGCTGCCTGCGGCCAACTTGGTGGCGCGCTCTTTGACCACATCCTTGAACACGGCAGGCTTGGCGATCGCGTCAACGAGGCGCCAGTCCACGGCTTTTTGGCCGCGCACGCCTTCGACGCTGGTGCAGAAAATGTCGGCCAGGTCGTGGCGCACATGGCGCTTGTCGGTCACGCGGGTCAGGCCGCCGGTGCCGGGCAACACGCCCAGCAAAGGCACTTCAGGCAGAGACACCGAAGAAGAACGGTCGTCGACCAGCACGATGTCGTCGCAGGCCAGGGCCAGTTCGTAGCCGCCACCAGCGCAAGCGCCGTTCAGGGCGGCGACGAATTTCAAGCCGTCGTGCTTGCTGGAGTCTTCGATGCCGTTGCGGGTTTCGTTGGTGAACTTGCAGAAGTTCACTTTCCAGCCGTGGGTCGAGACGCCCAGCATGAAGATGTTGGCACCGGAGCAGAACACGCGGTCCTTCAAACTGGTCACCACCACAGAACGCACTTCGGGGTGCTCGAAACGGATGCGCTGCAGCGCGTCGTGCAATTCGATGTCCACACCCAAGTCATAGCTGTTGAGCTTGAGCTTGTAGCCAGGGCGGATACCGGCGTCTTCGTTGATGTTGATGGCCAGCGTGGCGATCTCACCGTCGAAAGACAGGTTGATGTGTTTGTATTGCGAGGGGTTGGTCTGGTAATTAACCTGAGGCGCTGCGGTCATGGGTGTCTCCATCAATGAAGGGGTGGATTTGATTTCAGTCAAAAATGCATTTCACTGCATGTTGACTTGAAGTTTAGTGCAGACACCGCCCGCCATCAATATGCACTTTAATGCATTTACTAAGTATTTACCCTAGGAAATGAAAATATTCGCCCCCAGTCAAGCGGGCAAGGCCAAGTGCTGGCGAACCGAAGTACGCAAAGCATCGAAGGCCTGGTCTTCGCTGCGGCCACTGGTGTTAATGGCCAGATCGGCTTTGGAGTAGAAGGCCGAGCGCCCTTCGAGAATGCGCTTGAGGTCTTCCATCGCCTCACGGCTGGCGGCCATGGGGCGCATGTCGCCTTGCGCGGCCACGCGGCCCATGTGGTCGGCCGCGTCGGCCTGCAGCCACACGGTGGTGCAATGCGAGAGCAGCAAGTTGAAGTTGGCCGAATCGGACACCAGGCCGCCCGGCGTGGCGATCACGACTTCAGGGTAGATCTGAATCGCCTCTTCGAGCGCACGCCGCTCGTAACGGCGGTAGGCATTGGCGCCATACAGGTTGTGAATCTCACTGATCTGGCAACCGGCAAACTGCTCGATCTCACGGCTCAGCTCAATGAAAGGGAAGCCCATGTCGTCGGCCAGGCGTTGGCCCAGCGCGGTCTTGCCGGCGCCGCGCAAACCGATCAGCGCAATGCGGTTCTTGCGCTCTTGCGCATTGCCGCCTTCGCCAAACATCTCGCCCAACTGCACGCGGGCACGGCGCAAATCGGCCTCGCTGCGCTTGGAGAGCAGCTCACGGATCAGCAGCCACTCCGGCGAGCTGGTGGTCACATCGCCCAACAACTCGGCGAGCGAGCACTGCAGTGCCTGGGCCACTTGCAGCAGCACCAGCACCGACACATTGCCCGTGCCGTATTCCAGATTGGCCAGATGCCGCTCCGACACATCGGCGGCCAAAGCCACGGCGCGGCGCGTCATGCCCTGGCGCGAACGCAGGGTGCGCACGCGCTCGCCCAGCGCCTCCAAGAAGGGGCTGCGCTTTGTCTCCGACTCGGACGGTTCCATCAACGTGGACTCTTGAGAGGTCATGCTCAACCTTTGTTTGCAGACTAGGGAAAACCCTTTGGTTTCAACAACCCTAAAACATGCACTTTATTGCATACTAGCGGGCAAGCACAATAGTGCATCAACCTCTGTTTATACCGCCAACTGGACAGCAAGAACAGTTTTTTTGTGCATGCCAGTGCATGCGCACCCTCACAACCCTTGGAAAGTTCACCATGACCACCGCATTGCTCCCCAACTTCATCGCAGGCCGCTGGCAAACCGGCACCGGCGCAGGCACGCCGATGTTCGACCCGGTGCTGGGCACCGAGCTGGCCCGCGTGTCGAGCAGCGGCATCGACCTGGCCGAAGGCTTTGCCTTTGCCCGTGAACAAGGCGGCGCGGCCCTGCGCGCCCTGAGCTACGGGCAGCGCGCCGCATTGCTGACCAAAATCGTGGAAGTGCTGCAAGCCAACCGAGACGCGTATTACGAGATCGCCACCGCCAACAGCGGCACCGTGACCAAGGACTCGGGCGTGGACATCGACGGCGCCCTCTTCACCCTGGGCTACTACGCCAAGCAGGGCACCGCCCTGGGCGACGCCACACTGCTGCTCGATGGCGAGCGCATCCGCATGGCCAAAGACCCGGCCTTCCAGACCCAGCACATCCAGGTGCCCACGCAGGGCGTGGCCCTGTTCATCAATGCCTTCAACTTCCCCAGCTGGGGCCTGTGGGAAAAAGCCGCACCCGCACTGCTCTCGGGCGTGCCCGTGATCATCAAGCCCGCCACGGCCACCGCCTGGCTGACGCAACGCATGGTGAAAGACGTGGTCGATGCGGGCGTGCTGCCCGCAGGCGCCCTGTCGGTCATCTGCGGCTCGTCCGCTGGCCTCATGGACCAGCTGCAGGCCTTTGACGTGGTCAGCTTCACCGGCTCGGCCGAGACGGGCAAGATCATCCGCAGCCACCGCGCCGTGACCGAGCTGTCGGTGCGCTGCAACATCGAGGCCGACAGCCTCAACAGCGCCCTGCTCTCGCCCGCCGCCACCGAAGGCAGCGAAGCCTTCAAGCTGCTGGTGGCCGAAGTCGCCCGCGAAATGACCGTCAAATCGGGTCAGAAATGCACCGCGATCCGTCGCATCTTTGTGCCGCGGGCCTTGTACCAAGCCGCTGCCGAAGCCATTGGTGCACGCTTGGCCAAAACCACCGTGGGCAATCCGCGCAATGAAACCGTGCGCATGGGCGCCCTGGTCAGCCAGGAACAAAAAGCCAGCGTGCTGGCAGGTCTGGCGCAATTGAAGACCGAAGCCACGGTTTTGTTCGACGGCAACGCAGCGGCCCTGGTGGACGCCGATGCCAACAGCGCCTGCGTGGCCCCAGTGCTGCTGGGCACCGAACAGCCCATGGCCGCCAAAGTGCTGCACGCGGTCGAGGTGTTCGGCCCCGTGTCCACCCTGATGCCATACGACAGCATCGACGAGGCCTACGCCATGATCCGCCGCGGCGAAGGCTCGCTGGTGTGCTCGGTCTACAGCGAAGACCCTGTCTTCACCGCGCAGGCTTCGGTGGCGCTGGCCAGCAGCCATGGCCGTGTGCATGCCATCTCGCCCGATGTGGCGGCCCTGCACAGCGGCCACGGCAACGTGATGCCCATGAGCCTGCACGGCGGCCCTGGCCGCGCCGGTGGTGGCGAAGAGCTGGGGGGTCTCAGGGCACTCAACTTCTACCACCGCCGCAGCGCGGTGCAAGGCAGCGCGCTGGCCCTGGACGCCTTGGCTGCCCAAGGCGGCAAGCTGGCCCTGTGAAGCATTGTCAGATCGCCCAACTCAAGACACACTGACCTCATAAAAATCCGCCTGGAGACAAGCATGACCCGAGCCGTGACCCCACCGCCCACCGACTTCAACTTTGCACAGCACCTGATCGCCACCAACGCAGGGCGCAGCGCCAAAACCGCGCTGATCGACGACGTGGGCGCTTTGACGTACGGCGAGTTGACCGAACAGATCCGCCGCTTTGCCGGTGGCTTGAAAGCCCTGGGCCTCAAACGCGAAGAACGCGTGCTGCTGCTCATGCAAGACAGCAGCGACTGGGTCGTGGCCTTTTTGGGCTCGCTCTATGCGGGCGTGGTGCCAGTCGCCGTCAACACGCTGCTGACTGCCGAAGACTACGCCTTCATGCTGAGCAACAGCCGAGCCCAGGCCGCTTTGGTGTCTGGCGCCTTGCTGCCCACCTTGCAAGCAGCACTGGACTTGAACAAGACCGAAGTGCAGCACGTGGTGGTCTCGCGCCCCAGCGCAGCGCTGGCGGCTGGGCAATGGCACATGGCCGATCTCGTCGCACAAAGCACCCCTGTGCTGCCCGCACAGACCCTGGCCGATGAACCGGCCTTTTGGCTGTATTCGTCCGGCTCCACCGGCAAACCCAAAGGCACCGTGCACAGCCAGGGCAATCTGTATTGGACTGCCGAGCTGTACGGCAAAGATGTGCTCGAACTGCGCGAGAGCGACACCGTCTTCTCTGCCGCCAAGCTGTTCTTTGCCTACGGCTTGGGCAATGCGCTCACCTTCCCCTTGAGCGTGGGCGCCAGCGTGGTGCTGATGGCCGAGCGCCCCACCCCGCAAGCCACTTTCAAACGCATGGTCGACCACCAGCCCACCGTGTTCTATGGCGCGCCCACCGGCTATGGCGGCATGCTGGCCAACCCGGACCTGCCCGCCAAAAACCAGGTCGCGCTGCGCCTGTGCTCGTCGGCAGGTGAAGCGCTGCCGCGGGACATTGGCGAGCGCTGGACGCAGCATTTCGGCTGCGAAATCATCGACGGCATTGGCTCCACCGAAATGCTGCATGTGTTCCTGTCCAACCGCCCGGGCGACGTGCGCTACGGCACCACCGGCAAAGCGGTGCCCGGCTACGAAGTGCAGTTGCGCAACGAAGACGGCAGCGTGGTCACCGGCCACAACGAGATCGGCGACCTCTACATCCAGGGCCCGAGTGCCGCGCTGATGTACTGGAACAACCGCGACAAAACCCGTGACACCTTCCAGGGCGTGTGGACCAAGAGCGGCGACAAGTACACCCGCGACCCCGACGGTTACTACACCTACGCGGGCCGCAACGACGACATGCTCAAGGTCAGCGGCATCTACGTCTCGCCCTTCGAGGTCGAAGCCACGCTGGTGCAACACCCGGCCATTTTGGAAGCGGCCGTGATCGGCAAGGAAGACACCGACGGCCTGACCAAGACCAAGGCCTTCATCGTGCTCAAGGCCGGTCAGAGCCTGACGCAAGAGGAGGTCAAGGCATTTGTGAAAGAGCGCCTGGCGCCCTACAAGTACCCGCGCTTCATCGAGTTTGTGGCCGAGTTGCCCAAGACGGCCACCGGCAAGATCCAGCGCTTTCGTTTGCGCGATCTGGAAAACGCCGCACACTGAAACAAAAAAACCGGCCTTGGCCGGTTTTTTCATGGGTGATCGCTCGATCAGGTGTCTTTGCTGATCTTGATGCTGGGGAACTTGCTGGAAAAGTCCTTGGCCTTGGCCGCAATCTTGATCGCCACCTGACGGGCCACGGCCTTGTAGATCTGCGCCACTTCGCCATCGGGGTCAGACACCACGGTGGGCTTGCCGTTATCGGCCTGCAGACGGATCTGCATGTTCAGGGGCAAAGCACCCAGGTAGTCCATGCCGTATTCAGCCGCCATCTTCTTGCCACCGTCAGCGCCAAAGATGTGCTCCACATGGCCGCAGTTCGTGCACACATGCACCGCCATGTTCTCTACCAGGCCCAGGATCGGCACGCCGACTTTTTCAAACATCTTGATGCCCTTCTTGGCATCGAGCAGGGCGATGTCCTGCGGCGTGGTCACGATGACCGCACCGGTCATGGGCACGCGCTGGCTGAGCGTCAGCTGGATGTCGCCGGTGCCGGGTGGCATGTCGACGATCAAATAATCGAGTTCCTTCCAGTTGGTCTGGCGCAGCAGCTGCTCCAGCGCCTGGGTGGCCATGGGGCCGCGCCAGATCATGGCTTCGTCCTGGTCCACCAGGAAACCGATGGACATGACCTGCACGCCGTAGTTTTCCATCGGCTCCATGGTCTGACCGTCTTCGCTCTCAGGGCGACCTTCGATGCCCATCATCATGGGCTGGCTGGGGCCGTAGATGTCGGCGTCCAGCAGGCCCACCTTGGCGCCCTCGGCGGCCAGCGCCAGCGCCAGGTTAACGGCGGTGGTGCTTTTGCCCACGCCACCCTTGCCCGAGGCCACGGCCACGATGTTTTTCACCTGCGGCAACAGCGCCACACCACGCTGGGCGGCATGGGCCACGATCCGGCTCGTCACATTGGCCGACACATTGGACACACCGGCCACGCCCTTGGCCGCTGCAATCAGGGCCTGGCGCAGGGCCGGGATCTGGCTCTTGGCCGGGTAGCCCAGCTCCACGTCAAAGGACACATCACCGCCTTCAACGGTGAGGTTTTTGAGGGCTTTGGTGGAAACGAAATCTTTGCCGGTGTTCGGATCGATGACGGTTTGCAGGGCTTGCAGGAGTTGTTCGGAAGTCGCCATGGGGGTCGGATGCTTTCTGAGCTATCGAAGAGATGGGGGGCAGTTTACCGACAACGGCCCCCTGCACCCTCTAAAATTGCGGATTCCCCTACAAGTTGTCCCACCATGTCTGCCCCCACACGCCAGCTTTTCGTCACCACCGCCTTGCCGTACGCCAACGGCAACTTCCACATCGGCCACATCATGGAATACATCCAGGCCGACATCTGGGTGCGGTTCCAGCGCATGCAGGGCAGTCAGGTCAACTTTGTGGGCGCCGACGACACGCACGGCGCACCGATCATGATCGCCGCCGAAAAAGCAGGCAAAACGCCCCAGCAGTTCGTGGCCGACATCGCCGCAGGCCGCAAACCCTACCTGGACGGCTTTCACATCGCTTTTGACAATTGGCACAGCACCGACGCGCCCGAAAACCACGAGCTGGCCCGCCAGATTTACCGGGACCTGCGCGACATTTCCGAGGCCGACGGCGGCTCGCTGATCGAAGTGCGTGCCGTGGAACAGTTCTTTGACCCCGAAAAGAACATGTTCCTGCCCGACCGCTTCATCAAAGGCGAGTGCCCCAAGTGCCACGCCAAGGACCAGTACGGCGACAACTGCGAGGTCTGCGGCGCAGTCTACGCGCCAACCGACCTGATCAACCCCTTCTCGGCCCTCTCGGGTGCCAAGCCCGAGCTGAAAACCTCGGAGCACTTCTTCTTCAAGCTGTCCGACCCGCGCTGCGTTGAATTTTTGACCCAGTGGACGCAAGACGGCAAGCTGCAACCCGAGGTGGCCAACAAGGTCAAGGAATGGTTCAGCGTGCGCACCAACCCGGACGGCACGACCAGCGAAGGCCTGGGCGACTGGGACATCTCGCGCGATGCCCCTTACTTCGGCATCGAGATTCCGGATGCACCGGGCAAGTACTTTTATGTCTGGCTGGACGCGCCTGTGGGCTACCTGGCCTCGCTCAAAAACCTGCTCGACAAGCGCGGCGAAGACTACAAGGCCTACATGGCCAACCCGAATCTGGAGCAGATCCACTTCATCGGCAAGGACATCGTCACCTTCCACACCTTGTTCTGGCCAGCCATGCTGCACTTTTCAGGCCGCAAGACGCCCAACAAGGTGAACGTGCACGGCTTCCTGACGGTGAACAACGGAGAGAAGATGAGCAAGAGCCGCGGCACCGGCCTGGATCCGCTCAAGTACCTGAGCCTGGGCATGAACCCCGAGTGGCTGCGCTACTACCTGGCGGCCAAGCTGTCGGGCCGCAACGAAGACATCGACTTCAACGCCGAAGACTTCATGGCACGCGTGAACAGCGATTTGATTGGCAAGTTCGTCAACATCGCTTCGCGTTCGGCCGGCTTCATTGCCAAGCGCTTTGAGGGCCAACTGGGCCATGTGAGCGCCGACGGCCAAGCCCTGCTGGCTGCACTGCAGGCGGCCACGCCCGGCATCGCCGCGTTTTATGAAGAACGCGAATACGGCAAAGCCCTGCGCGAAATCATGCTGCTGACCGACAAGGTCAACGCCTATGTCGACCAGAACAAGCCCTGGGAACTGGCCAAGCAAGAGGGCCAGGAAGCGCGCCTGCACGAGGCCTGCACCGCCTGCATCGAAGCTTTCCGTTTGCTCACGCTGCAGCTCAAGCCCGTGTTGCCCGCACTGGCCGCGCAGGTCGAGGCCTTCCTGAACGTCGCACCCTTCAACTTTACCCAAGCGCAAAGCCTGCTGGGTGCGGGCCATGCCATCAACGCCTACCAGCACCTGATGCAGCGCGTCACCCCCGAGCAACTCGAAGCCTTGTTCGAGCCACCGGCCGTGGTCGAAGAAAAACTGATCCCTGGTGGTGAAGAAATCGCCCCCACCATTTCCATCGACGACTTTGCCAAGGTCGACCTGCGCATTGCCCAGATCGTGAACTGCGAACCGGTGGAAGGCTCGGTCAAGCTGCTGCGCCTGACGCTGGATGTAGGCGAAGGCCGCATGCGCAATGTCTTCAGTGGCATCGCCAGCATGTACAAGCCCGAAGACCTGATCGGCAAACTCACCGTGATGGTGGCCAACCTGGCCCCGCGCAAGATGAAGTTCGGCATCTCCGAAGGCATGGTGCTGGCCGCCAGCCACGCCGACGAGAAAGCCGAGCCCGGCATCCATGTGCTGCACCCCTGGCCCGGCGCCAAACCCGGCATGCGGATCCACTGAAAACGGACACCCCCATGAACTGGCTGCAAGCAACTCAGATTTTTCGTCCCCGTTTGCTCGACAGCCTGCACGGCTACAACCGCCAGAAACTGGGGCAAGACATCGGCGCGGGCATCACGGTCGGCATCGTGGCCTTGCCGCTGGCCATGGCCTTTGCCATCGCCTCAGGCCTCAAGCCTGAAGCGGGCCTGTTCACCGCCATCATCGCGGGCTTTCTGATCTCGGCCCTGGGCGGCAGCAAGGTCCAGATTGGTGGCCCTGCGGGCGCATTCATCGTCATCGTCTACGGCATTTTGGAGCGCTACGGCCTGGCCAACCTGATCTTGGCCACCGCCATGTCAGGGGTCTTGCTCTTTTTGATGGGTCTGTTTCGGCTCGGCAGTTTGATCCGCTTCATCCCCGTGGCAGTGGTGATCGGTTTCACCAACGGCATTGCCGTGTTGATCATGCTGTCGCAGGTCAAGGACTTTCTGGGCATCCAAGTCGATGCCATGCCTGCGGATTTTTTCGGGATGCTCAACACCTTGCACAGCCACTTGGGCAGCACCAATATGGCAGCCTTGCTGGTGGCCTTGGGCTCTTTGTCCTTGCTGGTCGGCTGGATGCGGCTGGGCCGGCGCTTGCTGGAGACCCGTTACCAATGGGTCAGCACCATCCCCGGCTCCATCATCGCTTTGCTGTTTGCCACCCTGGCCAGCATGGCCTTGTCTTTGCCTGTGGACACCATTGGCAGCAAATTTGGTGGCATCCCGGCCACCTTGCCCACGTTTCACTGGCCTGACTTCAGCTGGGACAGTGCCCGTTTTCTGCTCATGCCCACGCTCACGCTGGCTTTGCTGGGCGCCATCGAGTCCTTGCTGTGCGCACGCATCGCCGACAGCATGATGGACGACCGTCACAACCCGAATCAAGAATTGATGGCACAAGGCGTGGCCAACTTTGTCACCCCCTTCTTTGGCGGCATGCCGGCCACCGGCACCATTGCCCGCACCGTCACCAACATCAAAAGTGGCGGGACGAGCCCCGTCTCGGGCATGGTGCATGCACTGACTTTGCTGGTGGTGGTGCTGGTGGCGGCCCCCATGGCCGGACACATTCCGCTGGCCGCATTGGCGGCCATCCTGATGTTTGTGGCCTGGAACATGGGGGAGTGGCGCGAGTTCTTGCTGCTGCGCCAGTACCGCACGCCTTACCGCATCACCTTGCTGGCGGTGTTTTTTCTCACGGTGGTGTTTGACCTGACGGTGGCGGTCGAATTCGGCCTGGTCGCAGCCTGCCTGACCTTCATCTACCGCATCTCCAGCTTGAGCCGCAGCGAAGCGGTCAGTCCCATCGAGCATCCCAGCCTGGCGGGGCTCGGTGCCAGTGTGCAGGCCTGGCGACTCTATGGCGCCTTGTTCTTCGGTGCTGTGAAGTTGATCGAGGAAATCGAAGACCAACTCGCCAGCCCCATCCTGGTGGTGGACCTGAAAAACGTGATCTACATTGACTCCTCTGGAGCGGATGCCTTGATGAGCCTGATCCACACCTGCCGCAAGAAACAAGTGCAGCTGATTGTTTGCGGGCTGTTGCACCAGCCCATGGACATTGCCCGACGCAGTGGCCTGATCGAGCACCTGGACGGCAAGCTGGAGGCCGACCTGCCCGCAGGCCTAGCACGCGCTGTCAGTCTAGCGGGGCAGCTGGCCCGGTAAAATGGCCCCATTCCCGCTTTGACAAAGGGCCCTGCCTCACCAAAGCCTTTCGCTTTCTCACACACCAACACCATGTCCATCTTCCGCCGCCCCGACTACCAGTCCGACACCACCCAGTTCATCAACCAGCTCAAGACCCAGCGCCCCGAACTGGACGCCCAGCAGCAAGAAGGCCGCGCCCTGCTGTGGGACAAGCAACTGAGCCGCGACGAGCAGCAAGCCTTCAAGGCTGGCCGCGTGCCGCAAAAGCCCTACGTCTACCAGACCCAGGCCTGATCTGGAACCTTGGCGCCTTGGCATAGACACCCATGAGCACTGAACCCACCGAGCTGCCCCCAGCACTGGAGAGCACACCTGCGCCCATGCCGCAGGTGGTGGACCAAGTCGCCCTGGCCCGCCTGTATGGCGAGCCCCTGTTTTCGATGCCCACCGACCTGTACATCCCCCCGGATGCACTGGAGGTGTTTCTGGAGGCCTTTGAAGGGCCGCTGGACTTGCTGCTGTATTTGATCCGCAAGCAAAACTTCAACATCCTCGACATCCCCATGGCGGGCGTGACGCGCCAGTACCTGAGCTATGTCGACGAAATCCGCCAGCACAACCTGGAACTGGCCGCCGAATACCTGCTCATGGCGGCCATGCTGATCGAGATCAAGTCGCGCATGCTGCTGCCCCCCAAGAAGGTGGCCGAAGGCGAAGAAGCCGAAGACCCGCGTGCCGAGCTGGTGCGCCGCCTGCTCGAATACGAGCAGATGAAACTGGCCTCGATGCAGCTCAACACGATTCCGCAATACGGGCGCGACTTCATCAAGGCCGAGGTCTACATCGAGCAAAGCCTGCAGCCACGCTTTCCTGATGTGAACCTGGATGAATTGCAATCGGCCTGGCGCGACATCATCAAACGCGCCAAGCTGGTCCAGCACCACAAGATCAGCCGCGAAGAACTCAGCGTGCGCGAACACATGAGCATCGTGCTCAAGCACCTGCAAGGCCGCAAATTCGTGGAGTTTGAAAACCTGTTCGACCCCACCCTGGGCGTGCCGGTGCTGGTGGTGACCTTCATCGCCTTGCTGGAGCTGGCCAAGGAAACCCTGATCGAGATCACCCAGGCCGAGGCCTTTGCGCCGATCTACGTGCGGCTGGCCTACACGCCCAACTGAGAGGTCGCTTCAGACCGATTCGCCGCGTGGACCGCGGCCCATCAGCACCTGCACGGCTTCGCGCGCTTGCAGGCGACCGTCCAGCAAAGCCACCACCGCTTCGGTAATCGGCATGTCCACACCCAGACTTTGCGCCCGTTGCCAGACGGTGCGGGCGCTGTAGACGCCTTCGGCCACGTGGCCCAGCGAGGCGACGGCCTGCTCCAGGCTCAGGCCCTGGGCCAGCAAGAGGCCCACTTTGCGGTTGCGGCTCAAATCGCCCGTGGCTGTGAGCACCAAGTCACCCAGACCCGACAAACCCATGAAGGTCTCGGCCTTGGCACCCAGGGCCAAGCCCAGACGGGTCATTTCGGCCAGACCGCGTGTGACGAGGGCCGCACGGGCGTTCAGCCCCAGGTCCAGGCCGTCGCACAGGCCGGTGGCAATCGCCAGCACGTTTTTGACGGCCCCGCCCACTTCCACGCCCACGATGTCGTCGTTGGCGTACACCCGCAGTGCCGAGCCATGGAAGGCTTGCACCAGCGCGTCGCGCACCGAGGCATGAGGGCTGGCCGCCACCAGCGCGGTCGGTTGGCTGCGGGCCACTTCGAGGGCGAAGCTCGGGCCACTCAAGGCGCCGGCTTGCAAATGGGGCGCCACTTGGGCTTGCACTTCGTGCGGCATGAGGCCGCTGTCGGATTCAAAGCCCTTGCACAGCCAGGCCACAGGGCCGGGCACCGTGTGCAAGGCCTGCAAAGTGCCGCGCAAGCCCGACATGGGCGTGGCAACAATGAAGAGGTCTTGTGCCTGAGCTTGCGCCACCAGCGGCGCCAAAGGGCCACTGAGGATGCTCAGGCTGGGGGGTAAGTCCACGCCCGGCAGGTACCGGGCGTTTTGACCCTGATCTCGCAGGGCCGCGGCTTGCGCTTCATCGCGGGCATGCAGACGCACTTCATGAGCACCGACACGGCATGCCGCCATGGCCACGGCCGTGCCCCAAGCGCCTGCGCCAATGACCGTGATGCGCATCCGCCAATGCCCTGCTGATTACTGTTGAGTGGCTGCGGCTGCTTGCGCTTGCTGCTGCTCGTACATGGCCTGGAAATTGATTTCGGCCAGGTGTACAGGTGGAAAACCTGCACGGGTGATCATGTCAGCCACGCTGGCACGCAGGTAGGGGTATACGATTTGAGGGCAGGCGATGCCCATGATGGGACCCATCTGGTCTTCAGGCAAATTGCGGATTTCAAAGATGCCGCCTTGCTTGCACTCGGCCAAAAACACGGTCTTGTCGCCGATCTTGGTGTGCACCGTCGCGGTCACGCACACTTCAAACACGCCATCTGCGGCAGGCGTGGCTTCCACACCCAGCTGAATGTCCACGCTGGGCTGCTGCTGTTCGATCAGGATGGCGGGCGAATTGGGTTGCTCCAGCGAAGCTTCCTTCAGATACACGCGCTGGATCTGGAAAACAGGACCTTGGGCTTCGGTGGTGTTGGTGGTATCGGACATGCAATTCCCTTGAGAAAAAAGACAGGCAGTCCAAAAGAGACCGCCCAGAATGAAACAGCGGAATTATCCGCGATCAGGCCGCACCCCTCTTTGAAAGCCGGCCTGTGAAAACCCCTAGGGCTTCAGGCGCCTTGCAGCAAAGGCACCAAACCGCCCTTGGCGTCCAGCGCCATCAGGTCGTCGCAGCCGCCCACATGGGTGTCGCCCACATAAATCTGGGGCACAGTGCGCCGACCGGTGATTTGCATCATGTGGTCACGCTGGGCGGGGTCCAGGTCGATGCGTATCTCTTCGATCTGCTCGACGCCCTTGGCCTTGAGCACCTGTTTGGCACGGATGCAATAAGGGCAGACGGCGGTGGTGTACATCTTGACGGCTTGCATCAGAAACTCCTTCAGGCTTTTTCGACGGGCATGTTGGCCGCTTGCCAGGCCTTGAGGCCACCGGCGAGCGACTGCGCGTTTTCGTACCCGAGTTTTTGGGCGGTGGCAGCAGCGCGGGCAGATCGTGCGCCGACTTGGCAGACCATCACCACGGGGGTGGCTTTGTTCTTGACCAACTGGGCCAGCTTGGCCTCCAGGTCGCCCAAAGGCAGGTTCTTGGCGCCGATCACATGGCCTTGGGCGAACTCGTCGGGCTCGCACACATCAATGACCACGGCTTTTTCACGGTTCATCAGCTGCACCATGTCTTGGGGGCTCAGGCCAGAGCCTTTGCCCAGCACAGGCACGATCAAAGCCACGCCCGAGGCCAGGGCCACGGCGATCAACATCCAGTTATCAAGGAGAAATTTCACGAATCAGACCTTTGTAAGGCATCAAAAATACCGGCCCGTCAGCGGGCCGCCAAGCCTCGATTCTAAAATGGCGGCCTTGTCCCTTGTTTTTGACAGCTACTGCTGCTTTTGCCCATGTACAAACTTGTCCTGATCCGCCACGGCGAATCCACCTGGAACCTTGAAAACCGCTTCACCGGCTGGACCGATGTGGACCTGACCCCCACCGGCGTAAGCCAGGCCATGTCGGCCGGCAAGCTGCTCAAGGCCGAAGGCTGGGATTTCGACCTGTGCTACACCTCGGTCCTCAAGCGCGCCATCCGCACCCTGTGGCTGACCCTGGACGAAATGGACCGCACCTGGCTGCCCGTGGTCAAGGACTACCGCCTGAACGAGCGCCACTACGGCGGCCTGCAAGGTCTGAACAAAGCCGACATGGCCAAGCAGTACGGCGAAGAGCAAGTGCTGGTCTGGCGCCGCAGCTACGACACCCCACCGCCCGCCCTGGAAGCCAGCGACCCCCGCTGCGAGCGCAGCGACCGCCGCTACCCCAAGCCCGAGGCCGTGCCCTTGACCGAGTGCCTCAAAGACACTGTGGCCCGCGTGCTGCCCGCCTGGAACGACTCGATCGCCCCCAGCATCAAATCCGGCAAGCGCGTGCTGATCGCGGCGCACGGCAACTCGATCCGCGCCCTGATCAAGTACCTGGACGGCATCTCCGACAGCGACATCGTGGGCCTGAACATCCCCAACGGCATCCCGCTGGTGTACGAGCTGGACGAGAACCTCAAACCGATCCGCCACTACTACCTGGGCGATGCCGCCGCAGCCGCCGCTGCAGCCGCCGCCGTGGGCAACCAAGGCAAGGCCTGAGCCGCTTGGGGCGGCGCTGGATCGCTGCCCTGGTTCTTTACCTGAAATTACAGGCCCACCCCGGCAGGGGCTGGGCCTGCGGTGTATATTGACCCGCATCTCCTACAGGGAACAGACAAGCAATATGGGACAGAAACTCAAGATCGTCGGTTGGCTCAGCGTGGGCGCTCTGGCGGGCGCACTGACCACCGTGTCGCTGCAAACCGTCGCACGCGGCAACATGGCGCCATTGCCACTCGAAGAACTGCAACAATTGGCCGCCGTGTTTGGCATGGTCAAGAGCGACTATGTCGAGCCAGTGGACGAGAAAAAGCTCATCACCGAAGCTATTTCCGGCATGGTCTCGAGTCTGGACCCCCACTCGCAGTATTTCGACAAAAAGAGCTTCAAGGAATTTTCCGAAGGCACCTCCGGCAAATTCGTCGGTGTGGGCATCGAGATCAGCCAGGAAGACGGCTTGATCAAGATCGTCTCACCCATCGAGGGCTCCCCGGCGGACCGCGCAGGCCTCAAAACCAATGACCTGATCACCAAGATCGACAGCACCGCAGTCAAAGGCCTGTCGCTGAGCGAAGCCGTCAAGCGCATGCGTGGCGAGCCCAACACCAAAGTGGTGTTGACCATCTTCCGCAAGGACGACAGCCGCACCTTCCCCGTGACCATCGTGCGCGAGGAAATCAAGACCCAGTCGGTCAAGGTCAAGCTCATTGAACCCAATTACGGTTGGGTGCGCGTGTCGCAATTCCAGGAACGCACCGTGGAAGACTTCGCGCGCAAGGTCGAAGACATGGTCAAGCAGTCGCCCCAGCTCAAAGGCTTGGTGCTGGACCTGCGCAACGACCCCGGTGGTCTGCTCGATGCTGCCGTGGCTTTGTCGGCCGCTTTCTTGCCCGAAAACGTCACGGTGGTCTCCACCAACGGCCAGCTCGAAGAAAGCAAGTTCACCTACAAGGCCTCCCCCAAGTTCTGGCGTCGCAACGAAAGCAACGACCCGATCCAGCGCCTGACACAAGCCACCGGTGGCGTGCTCAAGAAAGTGCCCTTGGTGGTGCTGGTCAACGAAGGCTCGGCATCGGCCAGCGAAATCGTGGCCGGTGCCCTGCAAGACTACAAACGCGGCACCCTGATGGGCAGCCAGACCTTTGGCAAGGGCTCGGTGCAAACCGTGCGCCAGCTGGGTCCGGACACGGCCCTCAAGATCACCACCGCCCGCTACTACACGCCCAATGGCCGCGCCATCCAGGCCAAAGGCATCGTGCCGGAGGTGATGCTGGACGAGACCGAAAACGGCAACCTGTTTGCCGCATTGCGCACCCGCGAAGCCGATCTGCAAAAACACCTGTCCAACGGCAAAGGCAAGGAAGACGAGAAGCTGGACCCCGAGCGTGAAAAAGCACGTGAAGAGGCCCTGAAGAAGCTCGAAGAAGACGCCAAGAAACCCCTGGCCGAGCGCCGCCTGCCCGAGTTCGGCTCCGAGAAAGACTTCCAGTTGCAGCAAGCTCTGAACCAGCTCAAGGGCCTGCCCGTCAAAGCCAGCACCACCCTGGCGGAACGCAAGGCCGAGAAAAAAGACGAGTGAGCGCCATGGATGACGCCCAGCTGCTGCGTTATTCGCGGCACATCCTGCTCAATGAACTGGGCATCGACGGCCAGGAAAAACTGCTGGCATCGCATGCGCTGGTCATTGGCGCAGGGGGCTTGGGCTCTCCGGTGAGCCTGTACCTGGGCAGTGCAGGCGTGGGGCACATCACCGTGGTCGACCATGACCAAGTGGACGCCACCAACTTGCAGCGCCAGATTGCGCACACACTCGATCGCGTGGGCCAGGACAAGGCCGAATCGGTGCGCACCGCGATTGCCCAAATCAACCCCGATGTGCACGTCACCCCCATCACGCAGCGGGCCGATGCGGCTTTGCTCAACACATTGGTGGCGCACGCCGATGTGGTGATCGATTGCTGCGACAACTTTGAAACCCGGCATGCCGTCAACCGCGCTTGCGTGCAGCATGGCAAGCCACTGGTGTCGGGCGCGGCCATCCGCATGGACGGTCAGGTCTCGGTGTTCGACAGCACCCAGTCCGATGCACCTTGCTACGCCTGCATCTTTCCGCCCGAACAAGCGCCCGAAGAAACCCGCTGCGCCACCATGGGTGTGTTCGCGCCGCTGGTGGGGATCATCGGCAGCGTGCAAGCGGCCGAGGCGCTGAAAATCCTGAGCGGCATGGGCAGCCACATGGCCGGACGCCTTTTGATGCTGGACGGACGCGACCTGTCCTGGACCGACATCCGCATGGGCCGCAACGAACAGTGCCCGGTCTGCGCGGCACACCGGGCATAAACCATCTGGATCGCCACGCTTGGCTCGCGATGACGTCCAGGCCTTATCTCAACAAGGCGCCTTTTTCATTCTTCAGTTGCCATGGCAAGTGCCATGGAACTTTCTGAACACCGGTGGGGCCATCGCGGCGTCGGCTGCGCCGAACAAGCCACGGTTGTCCTTTTGAGCGACCTTTTGCAACTTGGCATAAGGCCCGGCCCCCACCCGATAGCGGTAAGCCCAGGCCATGCCGCTGCGCACCATCTCGGCCCCCAGATCCACCCCGTCCACACGCACTTGCACCACCTGCCGACCATAGTGGTCTTGCCCAAACGCTTGCACTTGCACGGTTTTGCGCAGGGCCAGGCGGATCATGGCGTCGCGTGATGCTTCGCCGCCGGGCTGGCAGGTCTCGGGCGCGTCGATGCCATCGATGCGCACAGTGACAGGCTCCTTGTGGCCTTGTGGCACCAAGAGCAAGGTGTCGCCATCCATGACCCAACTCACCCAGGCCGTCCAAGGCGCTGTCTGCGCCCACAGGTGCCAGGGCCAGACCAGGCACAGCAGGCCCACCCCATGCCAGCGCTTCACACCGCGTCCTTGCCGGATCGGCCACGGCGGCGGTTCGCCTTGGGCAAAGCAGGGCTCAACTCGGTCAACAAGGTCAGCGCACGGGCTTGCAGGCGCTCCAGCGCCTCGTCAAACTGCTGCGCTTGCTCAGGCCCCAGGGCCGTAAGGATCTGGCTGTTGATGGCCTGCACCTGCGGCATCAGACGGTCATAAAGCTGGCGCCCTTCGGGCGTCAGACTCACAATGGCGCTGCGCCTGTCATTGGCCGGCGTGGTGCGAAGCACCAGTTTCTTTTGAATCAGGCTCGTCAGTGTTCGCGATGTGCGCGCTCGGTCTCTGTGCATGCGCTCGGCCAAAACAGAGGGCGGCTGGGCACCATGCTCATACAGTTGAGCCACCACAGCCCATTCGCGCCGGGTGATGCCGTGCCCGCCTTCGCACAATCGCACCACCATGGCCCCGGCCACAGCCGACAAACGCCCCAAGCGGTACAGCAAGAGGTCGTCGATCGAGGCCAGGCGTTGGGACGGGGTCAGTGGCATCAGGGTTTTCCGGGGGGACGATTGATTAGATCAATTGTCGGTCATCGCACTACATTTCATTTCACGCCGTAAATTCGCCCCAGATGCGGATCACCCACCCATCGAACGCCTGGAGACACCATGCACATCCCAACCCGCATCGCACGCCACATTGGCCTGCTGACCGCATTGGCCCTGACCCTACTGTCACCCCTCGTCCATGCGCAGGACAAACCACCCCTCAAGATCCTGGTGGGTTTTCCGCCCGGCGGTTCGGCCGATGTGCTCGCCCGCATCGTGGCCGATGCGCTGCGTGAGGACTTCAGCCCCATTGTCGTAGACAACAAACCCGGCGCCGGTGGCCGGATTGCGCTGAACATGGTGAAAAACGCCAAACCCGACGGCCAGACCGTGATCGTGCTGCCCAGTGGCCCGATGGTGCTGTTCCCGCACGTCTACAAGAAACTCGACTACGACGCGGTCAAAGACTTCACCCCCGTCTCGCAGATTGCACGCTTTCAGTTCGGCGTGGTGGCGGGCCCCGCTTCTGGCGTGAAAAACGTGGGCGAGATGATCGCCAAAGCCAAAGCCAACCCCGGTGCCAACAGCTACGGCACACCTGGCGCAGGCACCCTGCCCCACTTCATGGGGGTGCTGATGGAACAGTCGGCCGGTGTGCAACTGAACCACGTGCCCTTTCAAGGCGGTGCGCCGGCCAACAACGCCTTGCTGGGCGGCCACATCGATTACAAGTTTGACGTGGTCAGTGAAACCGCCGAATTGCACCACAGCGGCAAGGCCCGCATCATTGCTGTGACCGGCAGCAAACGCGATCCTCAGGTCCCCGAAGTGCCCACCCTCAAAGAAGCCGGAGTGAACATGGAAGCCACGGCCTGGTTTGCCATGTATGGTCCGGCAGGCCTGAAAGGCGAGGCACTTGCCCGCCTGGAAAAGGCGATGGTGAAAATTGCACGCGATCCAGCCGTGAAAGACAAACTGAACAAGCTCGGCTACGACCCGATCGGCTCCAGCTCGGCCGAGCTGGCCGCGGCTCAAAAAGCCGACTTAGCCCGCTGGGAAAAACCCATCAAGGCCACAGGCGTTCAGCTGGACTGAGCGCTTTCACCCCCACACAACCCTCTCTCCCTCCGCAAAAAATAGTCATGAAACTCTCTCGCCAACCTTGGTGTGCCAGCCTGTGCCTGGCCGTCGCCGCCTGGGCCGCTTGCACCGCCAACACGGCTGCATGGGCACAAAGCTACCCTGCCAAACCCATCAAGTTCATCACCAACTTCCCGGCCGGTGGCCCGGCCGACTATCTGGCCCGCAGCGTGGGTGAAGCCATCACCACCCAATACAAGCAGCCCGTGGTCGTGGAAAACAAGCCCGGCGCGGGCGGCAACATCGGGGCCGACTTCGTCGCCAAAAGCCCAGCCGATGGCTACACCGTGCTGTTTGGGATCGACACCACCTTCACGGTCAACCCCTACATCTACAAAAACATGGCCTTCAAGGCGACCGATCTGCGGCCGATCATGGTCATGGTCTCCTCAGGTTTACTGGTCGGTGCGCACCCCGGCACCGGCTTCAAGAGCCTGAAAGACCTGATCGCCCAGGGCAAGACCAAAAGTCTGAACTTCAGCAGCGCAGGCAGCGGCAGCCCGGGCCATCTGGCCACCGAAATCTTCATGGACGCCGCCCACATCAAGATCCAGCATGTGCCCTACAAGGGCAACACCCCCGCCGTCACAGCGGTGCTGGCGGGCGAAGTGGATGCCGGTGCCCTGGCCACGCCCGGCATGCTGCCTTATGTGAAGACGGGCAAGATCACCGCCCTGGCCGTGACCAGCCGCCAGCGCTCACGCTCGGCTGCCGACATCCCCACGGTGGCCGAATTGGGTCTGAAAGACCTGGAGCTGGAGGTGCTCTACATCGCCATGGTGCCTGCGGCCACGCCCGAGCCCGTGGTGCAGTTGCTGCAAAAATCTTTCACCGATGCCTTGAAGCGCCCCGACACGCAAGCCCAACTGGCCAGCATGGACCTGTTCTATGAAGGACTGACAGGTCAGGATGCGGTCAAGCGCCTGAGCGATCAATCCCAACGCTATGGCCGCGTGGTCAAGTCCACCGGCATGAAAGTCGAATAAACCATGACCACGACCCAACGCCCCAACATCATCTTCATCGTGGCCGACGACCTCGGCTTTGCCGACTTGGGCTGTTACGGCGGCCGCGACGCGAAGTTCGGCAAGGTCTCGCCCGTGCTCGACCAGCTCGCTGCTGCGGGCATCAAATTCACGCAGGGTTATTCCAACTCGCCCGTGTGCTCGCCCACCCGCTTTGCGCTCATGACGGCCCGCTACCAGTACCGCCTGCGCGGCGGGGCCGACGAGCCCATCAACAGCAAGAGCAAAGGCAGCAAAGTGCTGGGCCTGCCGCCCGAACACCCCACGCTGCCCTCGCTGCTCAAGGCCAGCGGCTACCGCACCGCCCTGATTGGCAAATGGCACCTGGGCTACCCGCCCCACTTCAGCCCCATCAAGTCGGGCTACGAAGAGTTCTTTGGCCCCATGTCGGGCGGCGTGGACTACTTCACCCACGCCAGCAACAACGGCACGCACGACCTCTACACCAACGAAGAAGAAAAGCACGAAGACGGCTACCTGACCGACCTGATCTCCCACAAGGCGGTGGACTTTGTGAACCGCATGGCCCCCGGCGCGGCAGAGGGCACACCCTTCTTCTTGAGCCTGCACTACACCGCGCCGCATTGGCCTTGGGAAACCCGCGAAGACCACGCGAAGGCAGCCGAGGTCAAGGACAACCTGTTCCATCTGGACGGCGGCAACATCCACACCTACCACCGCATGATCCACCACATGGACGAAGGCATTGGCTGGGTGGTCGATGCGCTGAAGAAAACCGGGCAGCTCGACAACACGCTGATCGTCTTCACCAGCGACAACGGCGGCGAGCGTTTCAGCGACAACTGGCCCTTGGTGGGCGGCAAGATGGACCTGACCGAAGGCGGCATCCGCGTGCCGTGGATCGCGCACTGGCCAGCGGTCATCGCGCCCGGTGGCACATCCACCCAACACTGCATGACCATGGACTGGTCGGCCACCATGGTGGAGCTGGCAGGCGCCAAGGCCAATGCCAATCATCCGTTCGACGGCGTGTCGCTGGCCCCCGTGCTGCGTGACGCGAAGAACCAGTTCGAGCGACCTTTGTACTGGCGCATGAACCATCGGGGCCAGCGTGCCCTGCGCATGGGCGACTACAAATACCTGCGGGTGGACGGCAACGATTACCTGTTCAACATCCCGGCCGATGAGCGCGAGCGCGCCAACCTGGCCAAACGCGAGCCTGAGCGTTTGGATGCCATGCGCACGGCCTGGGAAGCCTGGGACACCACAGTGCCAGCCATCCCCGAAGACGCCACCATCAGCCTGGGCTATTCGGTCAAGGACATGCCGCAGCGCTGAGACGCAGGCGGCTAAGATCAGGCATGGCTTCAATCCAACGTTTTCTGACTTTTCGCCACTGGCCACGCCTGAGCACCGATCTGGCCCGCACGGAAGTGGTGGCCGGACTCACGGTCGCTCTGGTGATGGTGCCGCAGGCCGTGGCCTATGCGGGCCTGGCCGGCATGCCCCTGGTCACCGGGCTTTACGCCTGCCTTTTGCCCGCCTTGCTGGCTGCACTGCTGGGCAGTGCCAGCCGCTTGTCGGTCGGCCCTGCTGCGCTGACATGCGTGCTGATCGGCGCCTCCTTGACGGGGCTGGCAGAACCGGGTTCCGCCGATTGGGTGTCGCTGGCCGTGTGGTTGTCCTTGCTGTCGGGCGCCATCCAGTTGCTTCTGGGCCTGGGCAACTACGGCTGGCTGATCAACCTGATCAGCTCCCCGGTCATGATGGGGTTCACACAGGCCGCGTCCTTGCTGATCATCGCGTCGCAAGTGCCCGCCTTGCTGGGCGTGAAGGCCTGGAGCTGGGACGTGCAGACCTGGGGGGCCTGGATGACCGGATGGCCGGCACTGTTTGGCCTGGCCAGTCTGGCCGCGCTTTTGTTGCTGCGCAAATTCAAACCCCGCTGGCCCGGCATCATGATCGTGATGGCTGCAGCTTCGGCTCTGGGTTACGCCACCGACTACACCCGCCATGGCAGCGTGGTCGGCCTGCTGCCCGCAGGGCTGCCCGACTTTTACTGGCCGCACTGGCCGGGCCTGGACACACTCAACCAGCTGTGGGTGCCCGCCATGGTGGTCGCGCTGGTGAGCTTTCTGGAGACCGCATCGAGTGCGCGCATCGAGTGCCAAAGCGATGGCAAACGCTGGGACGACAGCACCGAGCTGTTTGCACAAGGGCTGGCCAAACTGGCCTCGGCCTTTTCTGGCAGCTTCCCGACCAGCACCTCGTTTTCACGCTCGGCCCTGATGCTTTACGCAGGTGCCCGGTCCGGCTGGGCCGTGATCGCCTCCATCGGTTTTGTCTTGCTCGCTTTGCTGCTGCTCATGCCCGCGCTGCAATATGTGCCGCGCTCGGTCATGGCCGCTGCCGTGATCATCGCCGTGCTCAACCTGTTCCAGCCCCGACAGTTCCTCAAACTCTGGCGCATTGACCGGGTCGAAACCATGACGGCGGCGGTGACTTTTGCGATCACCCTGGCCACAACGCCCCGCATTTATTGGGGTGTGATGGCGGGCGTGATGGTGGGCCTGAGCCACTTTTTGCACACACGGCTGCATCCCCGCATCATCGAAGTGGGCCTGCACCCTGATGGCAGTTTGCGCGATCGGCACCTGTGGAAGCTGCCTCCGCTGGCACCCCATTTGTATGGCCTGCGCATGGACGCCGAGCTGGACTTTGCCGCCGCCAGCGGCTTTGAACGCGCCATCACAGACCACCTGGCCCGCCACCCGGATGTACAGCATGTGTGCCTGTTTGCACATCCCATCAACCGGGTCGATGCGACTGGCGTGGAAACTTTTGGTCAACTGCAAAGGCAATTGTTCAGCCGAGGCATCACGCTGCACATCAGCGGCATCAAGCTGCCGGTGGAGCAAGCCCTCAAACGCGCCGGAGAATTGCCCGCCAACCCGCTGCTCAAGATGTACCGTACCGACGCCGATGCCTTGCAAGCCCTGCGCCAACTGGCCCCGCTGCCCGACGACATGGCCGCTGCGGCCATCTGAGTGCACAGGCGAGCCTCCAGGCTGCGCGAATGCGCGAGCACCCAACTCAAGCTGGAATTTCGGCCTCGACCAACAGCGCCAGCAAAGTCAAAGATTCTTGCCAGCCCAGACAGCACATTTCCGGCGGAATCATCTCGGGAATGCCCGACTGCTCGATGTTCACCTCGGTGCCCACCAGCACCGGTTTGAAGGTGACAGTGGTCACCATTTGCCCCGGCAGATTCGGGTCGTCAAAGGTGTCGGTGTGGCTCAAACGTTCGCCCGGCACCAACTCCAAAAACGTACCGCCAAAGCTGTGGCTCTGACCATTGCCCAGGTTGGTGAACGACATGCGGTAGCTGCCCCCCACACGCGCATCCATCTCGTGCACCCGGCCAGTAAAGCCATGCGGCGGCAACCATTTGGCCATCGCGTCAGGATCGATGAAGGCGCGAAAAATGCGCTCGGCGGGGGCGCGCAAAACGCGTTGGAAATGGACGGTTTGGGGCATGTGAACTCCTTGAATCGGCAGACGAAAGCTTAGCAGTGGAAACACAATAGGCGAGTGCTGTGTGACCGGACAAAAGATGAATCAAATACTGTATTTATTTACAGTATATTCAAGTCATGCTCCGCACCCTCTTCGTTGACTTCAACAGCTACTTCGCCTCGGTCGAACAGCACCTGAACACCGCCCTGCGCGGGCGTCCGGTGGGGGTGGTGCCGGTCATGGCCGACTCGTCGTGCTGCATTGCCGCCAGCATCGAGGCCAAGGCGTTTGGGGTCAAGACGGGCACGGGCGTGGCCGAAGCGAAACGTTTGTGCCCGGGCATCGCCATCGTGCTGGCCGACCATGCCAAATACGTCGAGGTGCACCAGCAAGCCGTAGCAGCGGTGGACCGGATCCTGCCGGTTCGGCAGGTCCTGTCGATTGACGAGATGGAGTGCGAGCTGACGGGCCGCTGGCGCGAACGCGAACGCGCCGTGGAACTGGCGCAGCAGATCAAGGCAGAGATCCACCGCAGCGTGGGCGAATGCCTGCGCAGCTCAATCGGCATTGCACCCAACACGCTGCTGGGCAAGCTGGCCAGCGACATGCGCAAACCCGATGGCCTGACGGTGATCGAGCAGCACGAATTGCCCGAGCGGCTGTTTCATCTGAAGCTGTCCGACATTCAGGGCATCGGGCCCCGCATGCGGGAACGCCTGTCGCGTTGCGGCATCGAGACGATGGAGCAGCTCTATGCCGCACCCCGTGATTTGCTGCACACGGCCTGGGGCGGGCTGGCCGGTGCCGACATGTACGACAAACTGCGCGGCCAGTGGTACGGCCCACGCGCCACGGTGGCAAGGTCGCTGGGGCATTCGCATGTGTTGCCGCCCGAATTGCGCCACCCCGAAGGGGCCAGGCAAGTGCTGCACCGCCTGACGCAAAAAGCCGCCATGCGGCTGCGCAAACAAGGCTTTTACGCCACGGCCATGCAGGTGTTTGTGCGCTGTGACCACCGTTGGCAGCGCGAATCGGGCGGCGAGCGCTCTGTGCAGGTGGGCGAAACACAGGACACAGGCTTCTTGCTGAACACGCTGGACCAGCTGTGGTTCAGCGGCTTGCACCGGTTGCAAGGCCCCAAGGCCGTGGGCGTTCAGCTGTGCGGCTTGGTGCTGGCCAGTCAGCACACGCCCGATTTGTTTGACACCTTGCCTCCCCCCGAAGCCACTGCCGCACAGACCTTGCAAAACCACAGCACACTGCGCGACCGGGCCCGCCTGATGTCGACCATGGACGCACTCAACCGCGCGCAAGGCAAAAACACGGTGTACTTTGCCAGCGCCCACCACACGCTGGATGCCGCGCCCATGCGCATCGCGTTCAACCGGATTCCGGATCTGGAGACGGAGCGCTGACGCTCAAATCTGGACCGCCGCACTTCGCTCGCGATGACCAGGCGCTGGACGCGTTTCAGGCGGTGACGATCCAGCCTTCGAGCGGATCGCACGGCGGCAAACCGTATTGCGGGTGCCCGGCTTCGTGCTGCTGCTGCGCCCAAGCGGCTTGCATCAGGCACAAGGTGGCGTCGAGCGCATCGCCGCTAGCATCATCGGCCAGGCGGCCCATCAGCGCATTGCTGGCCACCAGACGCAGCCCGAGGCGGGTTTGCCCACGCTCGAGTGCGCCCAGCAATTCGCGCCGGGCCAGCAGGCGTTCAGGGGTTTGTTTGGCTTTGTCGTCGCTTTTGTAGCTGCGACTGCCCAGCACCTCGCGTGCCAGCAAGCCGGGGTAAGACTCCAGCGCCACGCGGCGGGCATCGCCCGTGTGCAAACCGGGCAGGTGCACACACGCCTGGCGCAACAAGGGCACACCCGCGTGCAGCATGTAGGCCACGGGCGGGTTGACCCATTTCATGGACGGACTGGAACCTGCAGGCTTGTCGGCAGCGCGGTGGGCAAACTTGCCACCCACAGGGCGGGCGTTGCAGAACGCCGCAAATTGCTCACGAATTTGGGAGCGCTCCAGCGCGCAGTAATGGTCCATGCAGGCGGCCCAGTCGGTAGGCCAACCCAGGGACTCGACCAGCTCACGCGGCAAGCCAAAGGGCAGGTCAAAGCCGCCCATCCAGTCGGCAGGCTGTGCCAACCATTGGCCAAATGCGGCCAGGGTGTCAAAGGTCTGCAAGGCTTGCAGCTGCACCCTGCCCTGCCGGGCCTGGCCCAGCGCCAGCACGATGGGTTTGCGCTTGGAGGGGCTGCTGGAGAAGTCGCAACCGATGAGGTTCATCGGCACAAGCTGTGCGAATGAATCACTGGACTGCCGCGTCGCAAGCGCCTCGCAGTGACAGCCATGGGGACATCCTGCAAACCTGTCATGACGAGCGCAGCGTGGCTATCCAGGTGCGCTTCAGGCGCGACCGATGATGGATGCGGTGGCCATCAGCTCTTCGAGCAGGGCCAGCGACACTTTGCCCGACACGCTGTAGGGGTCCAGCTCGGCACGCTCGGAGTACTTGAGCAAGATGTTGGTGTTCACGCGCGAGGCATCGACCTGGCCCATGGTCCAGCCACCGAAGCGGCGCTCACTGATTTCTTCGTAATGCAACAAGACCACATCTTTGTGGCGTGGGTCTTTCTGGATGTGGCCGTACAGGTCACTCACGGCGTTGCGCCCGCCTTCGATGGCTTGCAAGAAGATGCCGCCGCCGTAGCACAGGATGCCCGTGATACCGCAGGTCGGGTTGAACTGGCGCGATTGGGTCAGTATCGAATCGATGGTCTCGGGGCTCGAGTCCACGACGCGGCTGGCGTAAAGCAGGCGTACCAACATGGTTCAGTTCCTTCCAGGAATCAAGGCCAGAAATTCACGGCGCAGGTTGACGTCCTTGAGAAAGGCGCCACGCATGACCGAGTTGATCATCTTGCTGTCCATGTCCTTCACGCCGCGCCAACCCATGCAGTAGTGGCTGGCCTCCATGACGATGGCCAGACCATCGGGCTGGGTCTTGCGCTGGATCAGGTCGGCCAGTTGCACCACGGCTTCTTCCTGGATCTGGGGGCGGCCCATGATCCATTCGGCCAGGCGGGCGTATTTGGACAGGCCGATCACGTTGGTGTGTTCGTTGGGCAGCACGCCGATCCAGATCTTGCCGATCACGGGGCAAAAGTGGTGGCTGCAGGCGCTGCGCACCGTGATGGGGCCAACGATCATCAGCTCGTTCAGATGCTCAGCGTTGGGGAATTCGGTGATCTCGGGGCCTTCGACATAGCGGCCTTTGAACACTTCCTTCAGATACATCTTGGCCACACGACGGGCAGTGTCGCCGGTGTTGTGGTCATTGACCGTGTCAATCACCAGGCTGTCGAGCACACCGGCCATTTTGTCGGTGACTTCGTCCAACAGCTTGTCGAGCTCGCCTGGCTGGATGAACTCGGCGATGTTGTCGTTGGCGTTGAAACGTTTGCGAGCCGCAGTGATGCGTTCGCGGATCTTGACCGAAACCGGAACGCCTTCGTCTTCGGGCGTGGCTGCAGAAGCATTCATGGCGTCTGGGGCTTTCATTAACATGGTAAGGATCGTACCAGCGATTGCACAGGCCATCCCACCCACCCGGTCAACGCCCATGCCCGGGCCAAGGACTCCGGCTTCAGTAGCGGTTGCCGCTCAAAAACAAGGCCAGTCGCATCAGGCCAAAGGCCACCCGATCGCGCAGCCTTTGCGGCCAAGGCCTGTGGGTGTAGGCCTCGGCCACCACGGGGGTACTTTGCTCGTCGATGGCGCGGCTCAAGCGCTGGTGCAATTGCCGCGCAAACACCTTGTCGGCCACCACCACATTGGCCTCGCGGGCCAGCAGCAAGCTCAAGGGGTCCAGATTGGACGACCCCACCGTGGCCCAGGGCCTGTCGTTGTAAGGGTCCACCACAGCCACCTTGGCGTGCAAAAAACTCGCTTCGTATTCGTGGATTTCCACCCCTGCCGCCAACAACACGCCATAGACCGGCCGAGTCGCGTGATACTGCATGAAATACTCATAACGGCCTTGCAGCAGCAAACGCACCCGCACGCCCCGCTGCGCCGCGTGGATCAAAGCCTTGCGCAAACGGCGTCCCGGTAAAAAGTAGGCATTGGCGATCACGATCTCATGCCGCGCCGCGCCAATCGCCCGCAAATACGCCTTCTCGATTTGCGAGCGGTGCAGCACGTTGTCACGCAAAAGCAAGCCCGCCTTGGCCACGATGTGGGCCCCCGCCGCATCCCCGGCCTCATGCGACCAAGGCAGGTGCAAGCCTGCGGCCCGAAAAGAGCTGAAGGCCTCGGGGAACTTTTGCTGGCGCACATGGCGAACGCCCTGGATGCGCCACCACAGCTGTGCCATGGTCTCCTGCATTTGCTGCACCAGGGCACCTCGGGCACAGACGGCAAAGTCCAGCCTCGGTTGGGCCAAGGTGCCGTGATGTGGGTCGTACCAGTCGTCCAGGATGTTGATGCCCCCACAAAACGCCAAGTGCCCATCGATCACGCACAGCTTGCGGTGCAAGCGGCGCCAGCGGCTGGGAATCAGCAGCCCCAAAGCGCCCAAAGGCGAATAGATGTGCCAGGCCACCCCCGCTTGCTCGAAGCGCTGGCGCCACTGCGCAGGCAGCCGGGGCGTGCCCACGCCATCGACCACCAGCCAGACTCGCACGCCGCGCAAGGCGGCACGCTCCAGCGCCTCAGCCACCATCAAGGCCGCGCCATGGAAATCAAAAATATAGGTCTCCATGTGCACCTGCGAGCGGGCTTGCTCCAGCGCCGACACCAGCGACTCGAAATAGGCTTGACCACCCTCGATCAGCTTGATCTGGTGACCATCACGCAAGGGCGGGCTGTGGCGCATCGTCAGTCGGCCCAGGCCAGTTCGGCCAGCAGCGGCAGGTGGTCAGACATGCGCGGCCAGATGCGCCCGGCGGGCACCATGGCGCCCACCGGTCGCAGGCCACGGGCATACACATGGTCGAGCTGGTTGAGCGGCAAGCGCGAGGGGTAAGTGGGCGTGGGCTGTTCGCGCCATTCCGCAAAGCCCGATGCGGCCATGCGCCGCCCCAGCCCTGTGCCCCAATCGTTGAAATCGCCCGCCACCAGCACCGGGGCCTTGGCCGGAATGTGACCGGCGATGTAGTCCAGCAAAGCCTGCGTCTGGCGCAGCCGACTGGCTGGCACCAGACCCAGGTGCACCACGATCACATGCACCACGCGGTCCACCACCTGCACCTCGGTGTGCAAAAAACCGCGCTGTTCAAACCGATGGTCCGAAATGTCACGGTGCTGGTGTGACAGCACAGGCCAGCGCGAGAGCATGGCGTTGCCATGCTCGCCATGGCGCGTGGTGGCATTGGTGCGGTACACCGCTTCGTAGCCCTCAGGCGCCAGGTAGTCGGCCTGCGGCAGCGCAGGCCAGTGGGCAAAGTAACGTTCCTCGCGCCGATTCATGCGCCGCACCTCCTGCAAGCAGACGATGTCGGCATCGAGCTGCTCCACCGCATGACCGATATTGTGGATCTCCAGACGCCGCGCAGGCCCCAGGCCCTGCACGCCTTTGTGGATGTTCCAGGTGGCCACCCGCAGCGTGGGGTGTTCGTGGCGCTGGGGCATCACACACCCCCTTGGGCAAAGCGCGGCAGCATCAGGATCGCCTCGGCGTTGGACGGTGAAAAACAGGTGTCCGCCGCCTGCTGCCAATGCAACCACTGCCAATCGGTGTGCTCGCGCGGGCTCAGCGTCACGGGCGTGCCATCGGGCACCAAGAGGCCAAACACGCGTTCGGTGTTGCGGCTGACCTCGGGCGCATAGCGCCAGCGCCAGGCCGGGTAAATGTCGTAGGTGTTTTCGAGTTGCCAATCCTGCAACTGGCACTGCGGGTGCAACGCATCGATGCCGGTTTCCTCCAGCACCTCCCGCACGGCGGTCTCGGCCCAATCTTCGTGCGGGTGGTCCTTGCTGCCCGTGACCGACTGCCAGGTGCCAGCGTCCACACGGCGGATCAGCAGCACATGGTGGCTGGGGGTGTAGATCACCACCAGCACAGATTCGGGGATTTTGTAAATGCGTGACGCAGCGTCCATGCATTCATTCTAGGACGCTGCGTTCAGCCCGCCGGGCTGTCAGATCACAAAGGCACCGACAGTTTGATCCCGGTCATCCAATTGCGTGGCAAGCCGGGCTCGAAGTACTGCTTGGCCGCCTGGTTCACGATGACCGAGCCCACCATGGCGTTGTCCGTCACGTTGTCCACACCGGCCCACAGTTCTGCACGCACCGGCCCCCACACACTGCGGTGACGCACACGCAGGTTCAACTGACCGCCCCCCGCCACACGGGCATCGGCATCGTTGAGGTCATTGGCCCAGAAAGCCGAGCGCGCCACCCAGTCTGCCGAAGCGGACCAGCCCACAGGACGTGGATTGGCTTTGCCGACAAAGCCCTGATCCGCCCATTGCATCGAAGCAAACAGTTGCTGGTCCGGAATGCCGGGCATGCGCTTGCCCGATGGCACAGAGGTGGTGCCCGAGCTGAAGTCCGCGTCATACACCGCCCGCAACCAGGCCATGGACAGCTGGCTGCGCCATTGCGCAGACCAGGCATGCTGCAAGGACAGCTCGCTGCCTTCGCGCAAAGTGCGGGCAGCATTTTTGTAAGCAGTCTTGCCGCCTGCGCTTTTGAGCGTGACGATCTCGTTGTCCGTGGTGATCCGGAACACGCTGGCATCCACGCGCGTGGCAACTGCGGGTGTCCATTTCAGACCCGCTTCGCTGTGCTGGCTGCGCGAAGCCAGCAAACCGGTGTTGAAAAGACCTTTGATGGTGTTGCTCTCCACGGTATAAGCCGCTTCAGCCAGGGTGGGGGTTTCAAAGCCCTTGCCCCAGTTGGCATACACATTGAGCGTGTCCAGCGCGTGCCATGTCGCTCCCAGCACGGGACTGGTGGCGCTGTAGCGCACGCTGCCCGTACCATTGCCATCGACCAAGGGCAGGTCGTCCCGGTTTTCCAGCTGGATCTGGCTGTGGCGCACACCTGCCGTGAAGGTGTAGGGGTTGCGGCCCTGGGCATCGGTCCAGTGCCAGTTCACCTGACCATAAGCGTCGTTGTTGCTGGCCTTGTTGAGTTCGTTGCGTTTGAGGTCGCCGGATTTTTCACCGTTGAGCGTGTCCCCACCCTGGCGGCGCTCGGCGCTTTGGTCCAGATCGAATCCGAGCACCCAATCCACCGAGCCATGGGCCAGGTCTTGCGCCTTGCCTTTGAGCTGTGCACCCAGCCCATAAAAGTCCCGCTCCAGGCCCACCCAGGCTGCACCGGCCACCGAGGTTCGGGTCTGGTATTGCAGGTTGGTACGTGTGCCGGTGTACAGACGCCACTGCATTTGCAAGCTGTCGCTGAATCGATGATCCAAAACAGCGCCCAGCTGGTTTTGCTGAACGCTTTTACGCGTGCGGTCCAGCTCGGCATTGTTGCCTGCGCGGCGTGGGTCGGGCTGCAACTCGGACAACTTCAAGCCCAGCGGGTCTTGCGCCAGCGGCATGTCAAACACATTGGCCACCAGCTTGAGCTTGGTGTCTTCCTGCAGCTGAGTGGTCAGCACGCCGTTGAACTGTTTGCGCTGTGCCGCGCTGTTCTTGCGATAACCGTCAATCTCAAAAGTGCTGTAGTCGGCCACGATGCCGACCTGACCAGTGCGGCCACTGAACTGCACATCGTGGCGGCGCAGGCCGTAGCTGCCGAAGGTGGTGGACACATCGAGTTGCGGCTGCTCACCGGCTTCGCGCGTCCAGGTCTGGATCACGCCGCCTGCCGAATTGCCGTACAGCTGCGCCAAGGGGCCGGTCAGCACTTCGATGCGCTCGGCAGACGTCAAGCTCACGGTGGAGGCCTGGCCTTGCCCATCGGGCGTGGTGGCAGGGATGCCGTCGGTGATGAGGCGAATACCGCGCAGGCCAAAGGCCGAGCGCGAGCCAAATCCCCGGATGGAGATTTGCACATCCTGTGCGTAGTTGTTGCGGTTGAGTGCGACCACGCCGGGCGCTTGGGCCAGAGCTTCGGACAAATTCACCTGCGCGCCTGCGTTGCGGATGGCGTCACCGTCGATCACGCGCACCGAGGAGGGTGCGTCCCATTGTTTTTGTGCCAAGCGTCCGCTTTGGACCGTGACTTCGTCCATGCCTTGCGCATGGGCGCTTGCGCCCACCAATCCCAAAACGCCCGCGAGATAAATACGTGATTTCACATGCTGCTTTCAATGTCTGTCTTCAACGCCCTGCCGCCAAACAGGTTCAGGGGGCGATCTGGATCGGGATCGAGTTGTACCACGCGGCCAGGTCTTCGATTTGCTGATCCGTCAGCGGCTTGGCCATCAAGACCATGGTTTCGTTTTGTCGCTTGCCGCTGCGGTAAAGCTTCAACTGCTCATCGAGGTACTGCAAGGACTGCCCCGCCAAGTTGGGCGCACTGGGCAAAGTGGCCAGGCCCTTGACGCCGTGACATGCCGCGCATTGACTGGCGATGGCCTGACCAGCCTTGGGGTTGCCCGCTGCCTGCACAGCAGGCATGCCGCAAGCCAACACCAACGCAACAGCCCAGAACCGGGAATCTGAAATTTTCATGGGAGAACTACCGAATAAATCCAACAAAAAAGCACCCGGGGCTCACCCGGGTGCTTGACTTGTAACCAGCGATCAGTTGCCGCTGTAGGTCACGCGGTAGATGGCACCGGCGTAATCGTCAGAGATCAACAGCGAGCCGTCTTTCATCACGGCCACATCGACCGGACGGCCGCTGTAGATGCCGGTTTCGCTGTCCAGCCAGCCTTCGGCAAAGGTCTCCAGCTTGCCGGCTGTGCCATCGGCCTTGACAGGCACGTACTGGATCAGGGCGCCACTGGCGGGGCTGCGGTTCCAAGAGCCGTGTGCAGCCAGGAAAACGCCACCCCGGTATTTGGCGGGGAACTGCTTGCCCGAGTAGAAGGTCATGCCCAGTTGCGCCTGGTGGGCGGGCAACTCGACTTGCGGGAACACGACGTTGGCAGGCTCCTTCATGTCCTTCAGGTCAGTGGCCGCAGGGCTGCCTGCGACTTTGTAATGACCACCCCAGTAGGGGTAACCGAAGTGCTCACCCTTCTTGGTCGAGCGGTTCAACTCGCCCGGCGGGATGTCGTTGCCCAGGCCATCGGTCTGGTTATCGGTCCACCACAAGGTGCCGTCTTTGGGGTTGAAGTCCTGGCCCACCGAGTTGCGTGCACCGATGGAGAACACTTCACGGTTCTTGCCGTCCAGGTCCATGCGCACGATGCCGCCAATGCCCAGGCGGTTGAACTCGTCAATCTTGTCGGCAGGCTGCACGTTGAAAGGCTGGCCCAGCGTGATGTAGAGCTTGTTGTCCGGACCCACACGGCAAGTGCGCGCACCGTGGTTGTAGGACTCGTACTCGGTCGGGATCAATTTGCCCTGCGGCACCACAGTGCCCACGGCCACATCCGGACCTTCATAGAAGAACTCGGCAGCGGGGAACGTCAGCACGCGGTTGTGCTCGGCCACGATCAGGAAACCGTCCTTGGTCCAGCACACGCCGTTGGGCACCTTGAAGTTCAAGGATGGTGCAAAGGCCTTGACCTCGTCGGCCACACCATCGCTGTTGCGGTCGGTCACGGCCCACACGGTGGTCTTGCGTGTGCCAACAAACAGCATGTTGGTCGATGGGGCCACGGCCATGTGGCGGGCATCGGGCACGATGGCAAACAGGTCGATCTTGAAGCCTTCGGGCAGCTTGATCTTCTTGAGGTTGTTGCGGATGGCGTCGGCGTTTTTGCCAGCTTGCGGCACCACGGGAATGTTCAGATCGGTGGTGGCCACTTTCATTTGCTGCATGGCAGCCAAGTTGTCCTTACCTTGCTGTGCATGGGCTGCAGTGGCCAGCAATGCCGCCACGGCCACGGTGCCAAAACGGTGAAATTTCATGGGTGTCTCCTGTTGAATGAAAATTTCAGCACCACGCAAGTGGCGTCTGAAGAAGTCTTTTCTTGACCCGATCAAGATCAGACATCCACGTGCAGTATTTGGCGCATCGCCCTTGGTGATGGTGGTATCTCATTACTTACAAGGTAAACCCTTGCATCGTTGGATGTGTCTTGAAAAAGCGTTTTCTCCTTTGCCAGCAAGGCACTGCAGGCATGCGATCTGCTGCTTTGAAAAAAATTACAGGAACTTGCAAATTTTTATCCGCACTCAAAGTGTTGTTTGGCGCGCGTCCACTCACCCAGGTGACAGCGCCACACACAGCGACTGACTACATTGCGCTGTCACGCCCAGAAGTCTTGGGATCCCTCCGCACAAAAAAGACCTGTCCATGTGTGAATACTTTGTCAAAGCAGACCCCAAGCAGTACGAACAAAAATCGCGCACCGTGCGCATCCATGGCGTGTTGACCAGCATCCGCCTTGAAAACATGGCCTGGGACATCCTGGCCGAAATGGCCGAAGCAGAGAACTGCACCACCAACGCGCTCATCACCAAGTTCCACGAAGAAATCCTGGACCACTGGGGCGTGGTGCCCAACTTTGCATCCTTCTTGCGCGTGACCTGCATGCGCTATTTGCGCCGCGGCATGATCGAACTTGAAAAAAAGTTGCAAAGCACCGATGCGCTGGACACCCCCCTGCCCGGCAACGTGCCCGCTTTTGAGCGCTTTGCCCCCAGCATGACCGAGGCCTTGCACAGCTGATGTGAGCCGGGGCACACGCTAACATCACGGGCATGCTCCAACACATTCAAAAAGCCGTGGACCATGCCGTGGTTCTGTCCGTCACAGGTCTGACTGGTCCGGCAGGCCCTGCGGGTGGACAACCTTTGTTTGACGCATTGCACTTCGACGTTCCAGCTGGCGTCACCGCCCTGACCGGCGACGAAGGCACCGGCAAAACCAGCCTGCTGCGTTTGTTGGCAGGCAATCTGCACGCCATGTCGGGCAGCGTGAGCGTCGCACCTGAGGACGTGTTCTGGGTAGACCTGCAAGGCGCCGAACACGACCAGACCACCGTGCAAGCATGCTGGGAGGCCCTGCGCACACGCTACCCGCGTTGGAACGAAGCGCTGCTGCAGGACCTGGCCGAGGCCCTCGGCATGACGCAGCACCGCGCCAAACGGCTGGAGATGCTGTCCACCGGCAGCCGACGCAAGGTGATGGTCATCGCCGCTCTGGCCTCGGGCGCCACCGTGACGCTGCTGGATCAACCCTTTGCGGCACTGGACCTGAAATCCATCCGCGCCATCAAAGACTTATTGAACGAAGCCGCCGAGCACCCCAGCCGCGCCTGGATCGTGGCGGATTACGAAGCGCCTGGCGATGTGACGTTGGCCAGCATGCTGAATTTGTGACAGCACGCCAGCAGGGCTTGCGTGAGCCAACACACCGACGTACCGATGGGCTCGGGCTAAGGTGGTTTGACTTATTCAGGAGATCCTCATGCCAAAACGTCCATGGTTCGCACTTGTGCTCACGCTGATGGCCTGCGCACCTGCGCTGGCCGACATCAAGCTTGTCGAAGAAAAACAATGCCTGCAATGCCATGCGGTCGACAAAACCTTGATCGGTCCGTCATTTAAGCGCATTGCATTTCGCTGGAAAGGCAATCCAACAGCAGAAAAGATGTTGATCTCCACCATCCAGAATGGCACCCGCGATGGCGGCGGTCAGCATTGGAGTGCCACCACCAACATGCCTGACTCATGGGAGCGTCCCATGGTCAGCAACGCCGAAGCCCAGAAAATCTTTGAATGGATCATGAAGCAGTGAGGCTTTGTGCCGTTCAGGTGGTACTGCAATTGACCCATGAAAAATGCCACCCGAAGGTGGCATTCTTGTGGCCATAAAAGTCAACGCGATCAAGCTGCCTTGACGGCGTCCACATTGCGCAAGCGGATGTGCAATTCGCGCAATTGCTTCTCGTCCACAGGGCTTGGCGCTTGGGTGAGCAAGCACTGAGCACGTTGAGTTTTGGGGAAAGCGATCACGTCGCGGATCGACTCGGCACCGGTCATCAGCGTCACGATGCGGTCCAGGCCGAAGGCCAGGCCGCCGTGCGGAGGTGCGCCGTATTGCAGGGCGTCCAGCAGGAAGCCGAATTTGAGCTGAGCTTCTTCAGGCGTGATCTTCAAGGCGTCAAACACTTTTTGCTGCACGTCAGCGCGGTGGATACGCACCGAGCCGCCGCCCATTTCCCAGCCGTTCAAGACCATGTCGTAGCCCTTGGAGATGCACTTCTCGGGCGCGGTGACCATCCAGTCTTCGTGGCCATCTTTGGGCGCGGTGAAGGGGTGGTGCACGGCGGTGTAACGTTGGTTTTCGTCGTCGAACTCGAACATGGGGAAGTCGACCACCCACATCGGGGCCCAACGGTCTTCGAACAAACCGTTCTTCTTGCCGAACTCGCTGTGGCCAATCTTGATGCGCAAAGCGCCGATGGCATCGTTGACGATCTTCGCCTTGTCGGCGCCGAAGAAAATCAGGTCGCCATTTTGTGCGCCCGAGCGCTCCAGTACGGCGTTGAGGGCCGCATCGTGGATGTTCTTGACGATGGGCGACTGCAAACCGTCACGGCCTTTGGACAGGTCATTGACACGGATGTAGGCCAGGCCTTTGGCACCGTAAATCTTGACGAACTCGGTGTAGGCATCGATCTCGCCACGGCTGATGCCGCCGCCTTCGACCGAGCCATTGGGCACGCGCAGGGCCACCACGCGGCCACCCTTCATGTTAGCGGCGCCCGAGAACACTTTGAAGTCCACATCGCCCATAACGTCGGTGACTTCGGTGAACTGCAGTTTCACGCGCAGGTCGGGCTTGTCAGAGCCATACAGGTGCATCGCGTCCTGGTAGGTCATGACCGGGAATTCGCCCAGGTCCACGCCGATGGTCTTTTGGAACACGCGCTTGATCATGCCCTGGAACATGTCGCGGATTTCTTCTTCGGTCAGGAACGATGTTTCGATATCGATCTGGGTGAATTCGGGCTGGCGGTCAGCGCGCAGGTCTTCGTCACGGAAGCACTTGGTGATCTGGTAGTAACGGTCGTAGCCAGCCACCATGAGCAGTTGCTTGAACAGCTGGGGCGACTGGGGCAAGGCGAAGAACTGGCCGTCATGAACGCGGCTGGGCACCAGGTAATCGCGCGCACCTTCGGGCGTGCTCTTGGTGAGCATGGGGGTCTCGATGTCGACAAAGCCGTTTTCATCGAGGTACTTTCGCACTTCCATCGCCACCTTGTAGCGCAGCATCAGGTTGTTTTGCATGTAGGGACGGCGCAGGTCCAGCACGCGGTGGGTCAGGCGGGTCGTCTCGGACAGGTTGTCTTCATCGATCTGGAAAGGCGGTGTCACCGAGGCATTGAGCACAATCAGTTCGTGGCACAGCACTTCGATCTTGCCGCTTTTGAGGTTGTCGTTGGTGGTGCCTTCAGGGCGGGCACGCACCACGCCTTTGATCTGCACGCAAAACTCGTTGCGCACATCTTCGGCCACCTTGAACATCTCGGGGCGGTCGGGGTCGCACACCACTTGCACATAGCCTTCGCGGTCACGCAGGTCGATGAAGATCACGCCGCCGTGGTCACGGCGACGGTTGACCCAGCCGCACAGGCTCACGGTTTGGCCGTTCAGGGCTTCGGTCACCAGACCGCAATAGTGGGAACGCATGGACATGTTGTTTTGCTTTCTAAATTCAAAGAGGTCATCTGCCGCTGGCCATGACCCCACTCACGAGGACTGTTTGGCGGCTGAGGACTCAACCGAAGGAATTTGATCGGGGCCGCCGGGCACCACCACCCCCATGGAGATGATGTACTTGAGGGCGTCGTCCACACTCATGTCGAGTTCGATCACGTCGGCCTTGGGTATCATCAAAAAGAAACCCGAGGTGGGGTTGGGTGTGGTGGGCACATACACGCTGACCATGGCCTGGTCCAGATGCCTGGCCACTTCACCGCCGGGGGCACCGGTCAAAAAGGCGATGGTCCAGGAACCTTGACGGGGGTACTGCACCAAAAGCGCTTTGGAGAACGCATTGCCACTGCCCGAAAACAAAGTGTCGGCCACTTGCTTGACGCTGGTGTAAATGCTGCGCACCACGGGGATGCGGTTCATCAAACTGTCCCACTGGCGCAGCATCCATTGGCCAAAAATGTTGGCCACAAAGACGCCTGTGGAAAAAATCACGATCGCCACCAGCATCACACCCAGACCGGGCACACCGCGCAAAGCTTCGGCCAGTTTGTGCATGCCGGGAATCAGCGAATCGGCCGCGTAAAGCACCGCCAGGAAGATGCTGTCAAGCAGGCCCACCAGCCAGGTCAGGACCCAGACGGTGATGCCCATGGGCAGCCACACCAGCAGACCGGTGATGAAGTACTGTTTGAAGCTGCGTGTTTTCATGAAGTGGCGATCGGTGGTGGATCAATGGCAGGCGCACGAGGCGCCGCAGCCGCCGGCCGCAGCCGGGGTCGAAGATTCGGCGGGCGCAGCTGCAGGCTCGGCCGCAGCCGGAGTGGCCGCCGCTGCGGCACCGGTGACACCGCCACCGCCTTTGAAATCGGTCGCATACCAGCCCGAGCCCTTGAGCTGGAAACCCGGCGCGCTGAGCTGTTTGCTGAACTTGGGCGCACCGCAGGCCGGGCAATCGGTCAGAGGGGCGTCGGAGATTTTTTGCAGAACATCCTTGGCATGTCCGCAGGACTCACACTTGTAGGCGTAAATGGGCATGAAGAGGGCTCTTTTCAGGTTGAAAATTCAAAACCCTCAATTATAGGCGGGGGGCACCTGTTCAAGCCCTTTGGGCGCTTTCCGGCCGAATTCAGACCGGATTCACTCGACGCCCAGCAGTTTGTGGTGTCCGGCGTGCTGGTTGCGGATCGCCTGACGGCCCCAGGAGCCGATCAGCATGCCCGACAGGCTGGCCAGCACCCCGGCCAGCTGGGCCGGAAACGCCTCGCCCGCAGGGGTGAGGGTGAACAAAAGCCAGGTCAGCAAGCCCAACACAATGGCGAACAAAGCGCCCTGGGTGGTGGCCTTCTTCCAGTACAGCCCAAAAGCCAGGGGCACAAAAGCCCCCACCAGGGTGACCTGGTAGGCGCCAGAGACCATTTCGTAGATGGAAGTGCCTTGCATGGCGATCGCATAAGCCAGCACCAGCACGCTGAACACCAGCACCGTGATGCGCATGGCTTTGAGCTCTTGTTGGTCGCTTTGGTGCGGGAAAAATTGACGCCAGATGTTTTCGGTGAACGTCACACTGGGCGCCAGCAAGGTGGCCGAAGCGCAAGATTTGATGGCCGACAGCAGCGCCCCGAAAAACAGCACTTGCATCACAAAAGGCATCTGGGTCATGACCAGCGTGGGCAGGACTTTTTGCGGGTCTTCAGCGATCAGCCTGGCGGCCTCCTGCGGCATGATGATCATGGCGCTGACCACCAAAAACATGGGCACAAAGGCAAACAGGATGTAGAGCACGCCGCCAATGACCGGGCCTCGGGTGGCGGCAAATTCACTGTTGGCCGACATCACCCTCTGGAACACGTCTTGCTGCGGGATGGAGCCCAGCATGATGGTGATGGACGCGGCAAAAAAGAACAGGATGTCCTTGAAGTTGGGCTCGGGCCAGAACTTGAACATGTCCTGGCTCACGGCCAGCGCCAGCACCTTGTCGGCACCACCGGCCTGCTGTCCGGCAAACACCGCCAGGATGGCCAACCCCGACACCAGAATGATCATCTGGATGAAATCGGTGATGGCCACCGACCACATGCCGCCAAACAGGGTGTAGGCCAAGATGGACACCACCCCAATCACCATGCCCACCGGCAGGCTGATGGCGCCATCGGACAGCACGTTGAAGACCAGGCCCAAAGCCGTCACCTGCGCCGACACCCAGCCCAGGTAGCTGACCATGATGATGACCGAGCAGATCACCTCCACGCTGCGGCCATAGCGCTCGCGGAAATAGTCGCTGATGGTCAGCAGCGTCATGCGGTACAGCTTGGCCGCAAAGAACAGGCCCACCAGAATCAAGCAGCTGCCCGCGCCAAAGGGGTCTTCCACCACGCCATGCAGGCCGTTGTTGACGAACTTGGCCGGGATGCCCAGCACCGTCTCGGAGCCAAACCAGGTGGCAAAGGTGGTGGTGATGATCATGGCCAAAGGCAAGTGCCGCCCCGCGATGGCGAAGTCGGCCGAATTTTTCACGCGCTTGGCGGCCACCAGGCCAATCGCGATGGTCACCAGCAGGTAGGCGATCACGAGGGTCAGCAACACGGCAATGTCTCCTGTTTGGACAACGAAAAATCAGTACAGCTGCAAGTGAGACCAGACCTGCAGGCCCAGCAAACTGAGCAAAAAGCCCATGCCGATGTAGAGCAGGGTTTGCAGCAATTTGTTGGTGCGACGCTGTTCGGCCAGCAGCTGTTCGAGCTGACGGGCATCGCTTTGGCGCGGCTGCTTCAGGTAGTCGTGCAGCAAGCGCGGCAATTGGGGCAGCAGCTTGGCGTAATGCGGCGCTTGGGCCTTGAGCTCTTCCCACAGTTTTTTGGGGCCGATCTGGTCCAGCATCCATTTTTCGAGGAAAGGTTTGGCCGTGCTCCACAGGTCCAGCTCGGGGTCGAGCTGACGGCCCAGACCTTCGATGTTGAGCAGGGTTTTTTGCAAAAGCACCAGCTGCGGCTGGATCTCGACATGAAAGCGCCGCGAAGTCTGGAACAGACGCATGAGCACCATGCCCAGCGAGATTTCTTTGAGCGGGCGGTCAAAGTAGGGCTCGCAGACGGCACGGATGGCCGCTTCAAGCTCATCCACACGCGTGTCGGCAGGCACCCAGCCCGACTCGATGTGGAGTTCTGCCACGCGCTTGTAGTCGCGGCGGAAAAAGGCCGTGAAGTTCTGCGCCAAATACTCTTTGTCGTATTCGGTCAGCGTGCCCACGATGCCAAAGTCCAGCGAGATGTAGCGCCCAAAGGTCTCGGGCGCGAGGCTGACCTGGATGTTGCCGGGGTGCATGTCGGCGTGGAAAAAACCATCGCGAAAAACTTGCGTGAAGAACAAGGTCACGCCATCGCGGGCCAGTTTGGGGATGTCCACACCCGCTTCGCGCAGGCGGTCCACATGGCTGATGGGCACGCCGTGCATGCGTTCCATCACCAGCACTTCGGGCTGGCAATAGTCCCAGATCATCTCGGGGATCAGCACAAGATCGAGGCCGTCCATGTTGCGGCGCAGTTGCGCAGCGTTGGAGGCTTCGCGCACCAGATCCAACTCGTCGTTGAGGTATTTGTCGAACTCGGCCACCACTTCGCGGGGCTTGAGACGTTTGCCGTCGGCGCTCAGGCTCTCGACCCACCCGGCCATCATGCGCATGAGGCTGAGGTCTTTCTGGATCACCGGCAGCATGCCGGGACGCAGCACCTTCACGGCCACTTCGCGCAGCTCGCCCGACTTGCTGCGCAAGGTGGCAAAGTGCACCTGCGCAATGGACGCGCTGGCCACAGGCTGGCGTTCGAAGCTTTCAAAAATCGCGTCCACCGGTTGGCGAAACGCCCGCTCAATGGTGGCCACAGCGATGTCGGAGCTGAAGGGCGGCACGCGGTCTTGGAGCTTGGCCAGCTCTTCGGCGATGTCCAGCGGCAGCAAGTCGCGCCGGGTGGACAGCACCTGGCCGAACTTCACAAAGATCGGGCCCAGGCGCTCCAACGCTTCGCGCAGACGCACAGCGCGGGGCGAGCGCAGGTCGCGGCCCACCGACAGGATGCGGGCCAGCAGACGGATCCAGGGTTTCTGAAAGCTCGAGAGCACCAACTCGTCCAGGCCGTAACGCAGGACGATGAAGACGATGAACGCGCCTCGACCCAAGCGACTCATGCTGCGCTACCGCTGACGATGTCGGTCCCGGGGCGCTTGGCCACGAAACCACGCAGGGCTTCCATGGCCTTGCGGGCCGCTTGTGCCAGGGTGTGGGCCATGGCATCGCCCACCAAACGGGCCAGGTCTTCTTCGGCGTCCCAGCGCACATGGTCGATCAGCCAATTGATCTCGGCAGCCAATTGCACATCGCCTTCGATCCGCACCCTGGGCTTGTCACCCTTGGCCAGGGCAGAGGCCAATGACACGGGTGATTCTTCGGTCACCGTCAGGCGAAGGTCAAAGCCCTCAAAGCGGCCGCGCTCAAGCAAGCCGGCGGGCGTGGGGGTCAGTTGCAGCTTGATGCGGTCCCAGACCAGCTCGATGCGCTGGCCTTTTTGGCGGGCCAGACGGGCCATGGCCTCGGGCTCGCTCTGGATCACATGGTTGAGGAACAGGACAAGACGGTTGACCGACTCGTCTACCACCCAGGCGGGCGGCTGGAAATTGGATGCGAATTGGGGCAGCGCCTGAGCGGCCCAAGAAAAAGGGGACTGTGTTGCCATAGTCCCCGATTATTCCCGAAAGACAAGGCCCTGCCTGAGGGCCCGTGCTTTATTGCAGCGCCTGCACGCCAGCGACCAGCCAGCCGCTGCCGCCCTGCTTGGGCTTGGTCATGTTCCAGACTTCGCGGAACGGGCTGGGGCCCGAAGAGTCGTCTTCGCGGATCACGCCATTGAATTCGACACTGGCCAGGTAAGCATCGGCCTGCTCTTCGATGCCCAACAACTGCGCTTCGAGCATGACCACTTCGGTCTTGTTGGGCTGGCCCGGGAACTGGCTTTCGCGCTCGGCCAATTGGCTGCGGATCTCGGCCACCATGGTGTCGGTCATCATGGAGCGCAAAGTGGCGATGTCAGAACGGTCCCACGCGTCTTGCAGGGTCACGAAGTTCTGCTTGGCTGCGGCCACGAAACCGGCCACATCAAAACCCGCAGGAATGCCCCAGGTTTGCGAACCACTCAAAGCCGAGCCAATCATCGAACCGCCGGTTTGGGCGGCCGCTGAGCCGTCAAACTGGGCACCTTGGGCTTCCCATGGACGGGCCGAAGCGTCGTTGCCGACTTTCTCGGGTTTGTATTGCTTGAAGGATGCGGGTTGCTCAGCGGTGGCGCCAGCGCCCTGGTAAGCAAAGCCGCCTTGCTGTGCAGGAGCACCTTTGCGGCGCATGAACATGCCGATCAAGGCCATCACGGCCACACCGATCAACAGGAACATCAAGACGTTGCCAAAGGCCTCACCCATGCCCAGGGAGTGCGCCAGCCAAGCCAGGCCCAAACCTGCAGCCAAACCACCCAGCATGGCACCCCAAGGCTTCTTGGGCGCTGCAGCAGGTGCAGCGGCCGTTGCAGGCTTGCCCGCTGTGGGCGCAGCCTGTTGCGCAGGCGCCGCAGGTTGTTGCGGACGCACCGCTTCACGCTGGGTCACTTGATTCGATTGTTGACCGATGGATTTGCCACCGCCCATGCGTCGGGCAGCTTCTGCATTCAGACTGCCCAAGGCCAAAACGCCAGCGAGCAAAAGAGTCAAGAACTTGTTCACGATGTCTCCAATGGATCACAAAATTCACACTTGAGGCATCAGCACTTGATGCCTGCGTGCAAGGCTACCACCCCTGCTGACAAATTGTGAAAATCCACATGGCCAAATCCGCTGTTTTTCATAAGGGTTTTCAGCGATTCCTGGTCGGGATGCATGCGAATGGACTCGGCCAGATAACGGTAACTGTCGGCGTCACCGGCCACCAGCTTGCCCATGTGCGGCAGGATCTTAAAGCTGTACCAGTCGTAGATCTTCTCCAATGGCTTGGCCACTTTGGAGAATTCCAGCACCAGCAATTTGCCACCGGGCTTGAGCACGCGACACATCTCCTTGAGCGCTACGTCCTTGTGCGTCATGTTGCGCAGGCCGAAGGCCACGCTGACCACATTGAAATGGTTGTCCGGAAACGGCAGCTTTTCGGCGTCGCACACCAAGGTGGGCAGGGCCAGGCCATGGTCGAGCAAACGGTCACGGCCGGTGCTGAGCATGGCTTCGTTGATGTCGGTGTGGACCACACGACCGGTGGCGCCGACCTTCTTGGCAAAGGCCATGGACAAGTCGCCCGTGCCGCCCGCGATGTCCAGCACCTGATCGCCCTCTTTGAGGTTGGCCACCTGCACGGTATAGGCCTTCCATACACGGTGCAAGCCCATGGACATCAGGTCGTTCATCACATCGTATTTGGACGCGACCGAGTCAAACACGCCACGCACGTGCTTGGCTTTTTCTTTTTCGTCGACGGTCTTGAAACCGAAATGGGTGGTGCTCATGGCGAATTTTTCAGTGGTTGTGCCCGCAGCTGCTGCCCGCTTTTTCGGGCATGGGTGCATCGCGGTCGGTGCCTGCGGCTTGCAGGCGCTCTTCGTATTGTTGCCACAGGGCCGCTTGCTGGTCGCCCAAAAAGTACAGGTACTCCCAGGTGAACAGCCCCGAGTCGTGGCCATCCGAGAAGGTGGGCTTGACCGCGTAGTTGCCCACGGGCTCGATCTCGATCACCGAGACCTGGCGCTTGCCGGTCTGCAGCACTTCCTGGCCAGGGCCATGGCCCTGCACCTCGGCCGAGGGGGAATAGATGCGCATCAGCTCGAAGGGGATGCGAAATTGCGCCCCGTCAGAAAAGCCGATTTCCAGCACCTTGGTCTGGCCATGCACGGTCAGGGACTCGGGCGTGGGTGTTTCTTTTTTCAAACCGGCCATATTGTGATTTCCAGCGTTAAACCAGCACGCGTTCAATGCCACCGGCATTGGCAGCGCTGACGTACTCGGGCATCCAGTTCTCACCCAGGATGTGCTTGGCCATCTCGACCACGATGTAGTCGGCTTCGAGCAGGCCGTTTTGCAGGTCGTCACCGTAGCGCGACAGGCCTTGCAGGCAGCTGGGGCAGCTGGTCAGGATCTTCACGTTGTCCTTGGGGCCCACCGCACCGCTGGCGCGCAGAGCGGCTTCGCCCTTGCGGATTTCTTCTTCCTTGCGGAAGCGCACCTGGGTGGACACATCGGGGCGCGTGACGCCCAAAGTGCCCGACTCACCGCAGCAGCGGTCCGATTTGAGCACCTGGTCACCCAACAAGCCCTTGACGGTCTTCATCGGGTCTTGCAGCTTCATGGGCGTGTGGCAAGGGTCGTGGTACAGGTAGGCACCCTGTGCTTCGAGCTTGATGCCTTTTTCCAGCAGGTATTCGTGGATGTCCACGATGCGGCAACCGGGGAAGATCTTGTCGAACTCGTAGCCTTGCAGCTGGTCGTAGCAGGTGCCGCAGCTGACCACCACCGTCTTGATGTCCAGGTAGTTGAGCGTGTTGGCCACGCGGTGGAACAGCACCCGGTTGTCGGTGATGATCTTCTCGGCCTTGTCGAACTGACCCGAGCCCTTTTGCGGGTAACCGCAGCACAGGTAACCCGGTGGCAGCACGGTCTGCACGCCCGCATGCCAGAGCATGGCCTGCGTGGCCAGACCCACCTGGCTGAACAAGCGCTCGGAGCCGCAGCCGGGGAAGTAGAACACCGCTTCGGTTTCCGAGGTCGTGGCCTTGGGGTCACGGATGATCGGCACGTAATCGTTGTTCTCGATGTCCAGCAGCGCGCGCGCTGTCTTCTTGGGCAGATTGCCCGGCATCTTCTTGTTGATGAAGTGGATCACCTGCTCTTTGATGGGCGCGGTGCCCACGGTAGCAGGCGGTGCGCTGGTCTGCTTGCGGGCCACGCCCTTGAGCAAACCGGCCACAAAACGCTGGGCCTTCATGCCCACGCCCACCATGGCCATGCGGGCCAGCTTGATGGTCTCGGGGTTGGTCGCATTGAGCATGAACATGGCCGCGGCATTGCCGGGACGGAAGCTCTTTTGACCCATCTTGCGCAGCAAGTTGCGCATGTTCATGGTCACATCGCCAAAGTCGATGTTGACCGGGCAAGGCGTCAGGCATTTGTGGCAGACGGTGCAGTGGTCGGCCACGTCTTCAAATTCTTGCCAGTGCTGGATCGACACGCCACGGCGGGTCTGCTCCTCGTACAAGAAAGCCTCCACCAGCAAGGAGGTGGCCAGGATCTTGTTGCGCGGGCTGTACAGCAAATTGGCACGTGGCACATGGGTCGAACACACGGGCTTGCACTTGCCACAGCGCAGGCAGTCCTTGACGCTGGCGGCGATCTCGCCAATGTCGCTTTGCTGCATGATCAGCGACTCGTGGCCCATCAGGCCAAAGCTGGGGGTGTAGGCGTGCGTCAGGTCGGCGGCGTGCACATCGTCACCCAGACCGGTCAGCGCCGCGCCGCGCAGCAACTTGCCCTTGTTGAAACGGCCTTGCGGGTCGACCTTGGCTTTGTAGGCGGTGAAGTTGGCCAACTCGGCGTCGGTCAAAAATTCCAGCTTGGTGATGCCGATGCCATGCTCGCCCGAGATCACGCCGTCCAGACTGCGGGCCAGCACCATGATGCGGGCCACCGCCTCGTGCGCGGTCTGCAGCATCTCGTAGTTGTCGGAGTTGACCGGGATGTTGGTGTGCACATTGCCGTCACCGGCGTGCATGTGCAGTGCCACCCACACACGGCCCTTGAGCACGCGCTGGTGGATGGCGGTGACTTCGGTCAGGATCGGCTGGAAGGCTGAGCCCGAGAAGATGTTCTGCAAAGCCGGACGGATCTGCGTCTTCCAGCTGGCGCGCAGGCTGTGCTCTTGCAACTGTGGGAACAGCTCGTCAACCTGCGTCAGCCAGCCTTGCCACTGATCGCGGACCTCGCGCACCACGGCCAGGGCCTGCGCCACGCGGTCTTCCAGCAACTCGGCCGAAGCGATTTCGTTGTCGTCTTCCTGCTTGCCCAGCGGCAGATTGCCGCGCTCCAGGAAGCTCTCCAGCTCGGCACAGAATTTGAGCTTGTTGCGCAGGGAGAGCTCGATGTTGATGCGCTCGATGCCATCGGTGTATTCGGCCATGCGCGGCAGCGGGATCACCACGTCTTCGTTGACCTTGAAGGCGTTGGTGTGGCGCGAGATGGCTGCGGTCTTTTTGCGGTCCAGCCAAAACTTCTTGCGCGCTTCGGGGCTGATGGCAATGAAGCCCTCGCCACTGCGCGAGTTGGCCATGCGCACGATCTCGGAAGTGGCCTTGGCCACGTCGTCGGCGTTGTCACCGGCGATGTCGCCAATCAGCACCATCTTGGGGAAGCCACCGCGCTTGGATTTGGTGGAATAACCCACGGCGCGCAGGTAGCGGTCGTCCAAGTGCTCCAGACCGGCCATCACGGTGCCGGTGCGCTTTTGCTCGGCGAACATGAAGTCCTTGATCTCGACGATGCTCGGCACGGCGTTGCGGGCATGGCCAAAGAACTCCAGGCACACGGTGCGGGTGTGGGTGGGCATGCGGTGCACCACCCAGCGGGCGCTGGTGATCAGGCCATCGCAGCCTTCTTTTTGCACGCCGGGCAGACCGCTCAGGAACTTGTCGGTCACGTCCTTGCCCAGGCCTTCCTTGCGGAAAGTCTTGCCCGGGATCACCAGGGTTTCGGTGCGGATCGGGGTTTTGCCGTCGGCCTTGAAGTAACGCAGCTCAAAGGTGGCCACTTCGGCGTCGTGGATCTTGCCCATGTTGTGGTCCATGCGGACCACGTCCAGCCATTCGGCGTCGGGCGTGACCATGCGCCAGCTGGCCAAGTTGTCGAGCGCCGTGCCCCAGAGCACGGCCTTTTTACCGCCCGCGTTCATGGCGATGTTGCCGCCAATGCAGCTGGCCTCGGCCGATGTCGGGTCCACCGCGAACACAAAACCGCCGCGCTCGGCCGCATCGGCCACGCGCTGGGTCACCACACCGGCTTCGGTGTAGATGGTCGGGATCTTGTGGGCGATGCCCGGCAGGTCGACCATCTCGACCTCGGTCATGGCTTCGAGCTTTTCGGTGTTGATGACCGCGCTCTTCCAGGTCAGCGGGATCGCGCCACCGGTGTAACCCGTGCCGCCGCCGCGTGGCACGATGGTCAGGCCCAAATCGATACAGCCCTTGACCAGACCCGCCATCTCGGTCTCGGAGTCCGGGGTCAGCACCACAAAGGGGTATTCCACGCGCCAGTCGGTCGCATCGGTCACATGGCTCACACGCGAGAGGCCATCGAACTTGATGTTGTCTTTGGCCGTGAGGCGCCCCAAGGTCTTTTGCACCTGGCTGCGCAGCTTGGCGCGGTTGGCAAAACGCTCGTTGAATTGGGTCACAGCCTGAGCAGCCAAGTCCAGCAAAGCACCCACCAGGGCGTCGCGGGCGGCATCCACATCGGGGGTGCGGCGTTTTTGCACTTCTCCCAGGCGGTGCTGCAAGGCGTCCACCAGCAGCTTGCGGCGGCCGGGGTTGTCCAGCAGGTCGTCCTGCAAATAGGGGTTGCGCTCGACCACCCAGATGTCGCCCAGCACTTCGTACAGCATGCGGGCTGAACGGCCTGTGCGGCGCTCATCGCGCAGCTGGTTCAGCAGATCCCAGGCCTTCTCGCCCAGCAGGCGGACCACGATTTCACGGTCAGAAAAGCTGGTGTAGTTGTACGGGATCTCGCGCAGGCGCGGCGCATCGGCGTCGGCTTGCATCAAATGTTGGAGCGTGGTGGGTGCATTCATAGGGGTAGGCGCGGTCAACGGCGTTATAAGTACGCATTCAGCCAGACACGGAAACTGGCTTGAACCCGGCTGAGGCTGAATGTTACCGCAGTGCAACAAACACACGCCATTCGCAGGGGCACCTGTCACCCAGAGGTCTCCGGTCATGGAAACCCCGGGTTGTCGTCTGAATTTCACGAGGCTTTAATACCTTTGACATTTTCGGACATCAAAGTCAGCGACGAAGACTGCCTCGTGTAATGGGCAGTTTCGCGTTTTCAGACCCCTTATTTTCAGGAACCGCCATGAAACTCCGACTTTCCCTTTCCGCCCTGGCTTTGGGCCTGGCCAGCCTGTCGGCCCAAGCCCAGACCGAAATCCAGTGGTGGCACTCCATGACTGCCGTCAACGGCGAATGGGTCAACGACCTGGCCAAGAACTTCAATGCCAGCCAGAAGGATTACAAGATCAACCCGGTGTTCAAGGGGACTTACGACGAGTCGATGACGGCCGCCGTGGCCGCTTTCCGGGCGGGCAACGCACCCCACATTCTGCAGGTGTTTGAGGTAGGCACCGCCACCATGATGTCCAGCAAGGGCGTGGTCGTGCCGGTGGGCAAAGTGATGCAGGACGCCGGTTACAAGTTCGACCCTTCGGTCTATGTGCCCGCCGTGGCCGGCTACTACACAGCCCCGAGCGGCCAGATGCTGTCTTTCCCCTTCAACAGCTCGACCACGGTGTTCTATTTCAACAAGGACGCCTTCAAGGCCGCAGGCCTGGACACCAGCAAGCCCCCGTCCACCTGGCCTGAAGTGGCGCTGGCCGCCGCCAAGCTCAAGGCCAATGGCCACAAATGCCCCTTCACCACCGCCTGGCAGGGCTGGACCCAGCTGGAGAGCTTCTCCACCTGGCACAACACCGAACTGGCTACCCAGGGCAACGGCATGCGCGGCACCAACGCCCGCTTGGTGGCCAACTCGCCACTGCATGTACGCCACATCGAGAACCTGGGCAACATGGCCAAGCAAGGTCTGTTCGTCTACAAGGGCCGCGCCAACGTGCCTGAGGCGTCCTTCGTCTCTGGCGAATGCGCCATGATCACCACCTCGTCGGGCTTTTACGGCAACGTGGCCAAAAACGCGAAGTTCGGCTACGGCCTGTCCACCCTGCCCTATTACCCCGATGTGGCCGGTGCCCCGCAAAACACCGTCATTGGCGGCGCCAGCCTGTGGGTGATGTCGGGCAAGAAAGCCGAAGAATACAAAGGCGTGGCCGCCTTCTTCAATTACCTGTCCAACGCCGAAGTGCAGTCGGCCAGCCACAAGCGCACCGGCTACCTGCCGATCACCATGGCCGCCTTCAAGCTGACCGAGCAATCGGGCTTTTACAAGCAAAACCCGGGCACCGACACGGCTGTGAACCAGATGATCCGCAAGACCACCGACAAGTCGCGTGGCATCCGTCTGGGCAACTATGTGCAGATCCGCACCATCGAGGACGAAGAACTCGAGCAGGTCTGGGCGGGCAAGAAAACTGCCAAGGAAGCCCTGGACAGCATCATCAAGCGCGGCAACGACTTGCTGGAACGCTTTGAAAAAGCCAACAAAGGCTGATGGACTGTTTTGGCTGCCGAAAAACGCATCGTCTTTCGCTCGACCTGGCTGCCTTGGGTGCTGATCGCACCTCAGGTGCTCATCATCAGCGTCTTCTTTTTCTGGCCTGCGGGTCAGGCTTTGCTGCAATCGTTCCAGCAGTCTGATCCGTTTGGCACCTCGGTTGAATGGGTCGGGTTGGAGAACTTCGTCAACCTCTGGAACGACGAAACTTACCTGGCCTCATTTGGCACCACGGCGATTTTCTCGGCGCTGGTGGCCGGTTTGGGCATTTCCATCTCTTTGGTGTTGGCCTACTTTGCCGACCGCGTGGTGCGCGGCTCGACCATCTACCGCACACTGATGATCTGGCCTTATGCCGTGGCCCCGGCCGTGGCGGGCGTGGTCTGGCTGTTTTTGTTCTCGCCCAGCATTGGCGTGGTGTCTTATGCACTGAACCAATGGGGTTTTGAGTGGAATGCCTTGCTCAACAGCCGCCACGCCATGGCCCTGGTGGTCATGGCCGCCGTCTGGAAACAGCTGTCCTACAACTTCCTGTTCTTTCTGGCGGGGCTGCAGAGCATTCCCAAATCGCTGATCGAAGCGGCCGCCATCGACGGCGCCGGGCCGTGGAAGCGGTTTTGGACCATCCAGTTCCCGCTGCTGTCACCCACCAGCTTTTTCCTGCTGGTGATCAACGTGGTCTATGCCTTCTTTGACACCTTCGGCATTGTGGACGCGGCCACCAAAGGCGGCCCCGGCAAGGACACGGCCATTCTGGTCTACAAGGTCTACTTTGACGGCTTCAAGGCGCTGGACCTGGGCGGCTCGGCCGCGCAGTCGGTGGTGCTGATGGTCATCGTCGTAGCGCTCACGGTGGTGCAGTTCCGCTTCGTCGAGAAAAAAGTGAATTACTGATGATTGAGCGCAACCGTTTTCTTGACGTGCTGTCCCATGCGGTGCTGATCCTGGGCGTGCTGGTAGTGGCCTTTCCGGTCTATGTGACCTTTGTGGCGTCCACCCACACCATGGAAGAAGTGGTCAAGGCGCCCATGTCGTTGTGGCCTGGCTCACACCTGGTCGAGAACTACAAGGCCGCCCTGCTGGGCGACCGCATCGGCATGGGCTCGACTGCCGCCGTGGGCCCCATGATGCTGGTCAGCTTGGTCTGTGCCCTGATCATTTCCCTGGGCAAAATCGCCATCTCGCTGCTGTCGGCCTTTGCCATCGTGTACTTCCGCTTTCCGTTCCGCATGGCGGTTTTCTGGGGCATCTTCATCACCCTCATGCTGCCGGTAGAGGTGCGCATCGGCCCCACCTACAAGGTGGTGTCGGATCTGGGCCTGCTCAACAGCTATGCGGGGCTGACGGTGCCCTTAATCGCTTCGGCCACGGCCACCTTTTTGTTCCGCCAGTTCTTTTTGACGGTGCCCGACGAGCTGGTCGAAGCCGCCCGCATGGACGGCGCGGGACCGATGCGCTTTTTCAAGGACGTGCTGGTGCCCCTGTCATCCACCAGCATGGCCGCGCTGTTTGTCATCCAGTTCATCTATGGCTGGAACCAGTACCTGTGGCCGCTGTTGGTCACCACCGAAGAAAACATGTACCCGGTGGTCATCGGCATCAAGCGCATGATTTCGGGTGGCGACGCGCAGACCGAATGGCACATCGTCATGGCCACCGCCATGCTGGCCATGGTCCCGCCTGCGGCGGTGGTCATGCTGATGCAAAAATGGTTCGTCAAGGGCCTGGTTGATACCGAGAAATAAAACAATGGCCTCCATCACCCTCTCCCACATCCTCAAAACCTACGGTGCTGGCGCCAAGGCCAACACCGTCATCCACGACCTGAACGCCAGCATTGCCGATGGCGAATTCGTGGTCATCGTCGGGCCGTCCGGCTGCGGCAAGTCCACCCTGCTGCGCATGGTGGCGGGCCTGGAAGACATCTCGGGCGGCACGATCTCGATTGGTGAACGTGTGGTCAACGAGCTGGAACCGGCCGAGCGCGACATCGCCATGGTGTTCCAGAACTACGCGCTGTACCCGCACATGAGCGTGTTCGACAACATGGCCTATGGCCTGAAGATCGCCAAGCGCCCGCCAGAAGAAATCAAGGCCCGCGTGGACAAGGCGGCGGGCATTCTCGAACTGAGCCACTTGCTGCAACGCAAGCCCCGCGAACTGTCGGGTGGCCAGCGCCAGCGCGTGGCCATGGGCCGCGCCATCGTGCGCCAACCGCAGGTGTTTTTGTTTGACGAGCCTTTGTCCAACCTCGACGCCAAACTGCGCGCCCAGACCCGGCTGGAGATTCAAAAACTGCACCGCGAATTGGGCATCACCAGCCTGTTTGTGACGCACGACCAGGTCGAGGCCATGACGCTGGCCCAGCGCATGATTGTGATGAACGGCGGCCACATGGAGCAGTTCGGCACCCCCGAAGAGGTCTACAACCGCCCGGCCAGCACCTTTGTGGCCAGTTTCATCGGCTCGCCGCCTATGAACCTGTTGCGACACGCCCCAGGCACGCCCGAAGGCCGCATCCTGGGCATTCGCCCCGAGCACCTGGACATCACACCATCCGGTAGCTGGACACTCAGCGTGGACACGGTCGAGCTGCTGGGCGCCGAGCGCTTGGTGCACGCCCGCTTGGGCGAAGAAACCCTCACCCTGCGGCTGGACGAATCGCTGCCCGCGCCGCAGCCGGGCACCACCTTCTGCGCCACGCCCCGCGCCGACCGGGTGCACTGGTTTGACGCGCACACCCAAAAACGCATCGCCTGAACGGGTCAAATGAAACACTGGCCCTATCCACGCTGGATCGCCCACCGAGGCGCTGGCAAGCTCGCCCCCGAAAACACCCTGACCGCCTTCCGGCTGGGGGCCGCGCACGGTTACCGCATGTTTGAATGCGATGCCAAGCTCAGCGCCGACGGCGTGGTGTTTTTGATGCACGACGCCACGCTGGAGCGCACCACCAACGGCCACGGCATCGGCGGCGAGCAGTCCTGGCAGGCGCTGTCGCAGCTGGACGCGGGCAGTTGGCATTCACGCGCCTTTGCGGGCGAACCCTTGGCCACACTCGAAGGTCTGGCCCGTTTTTGCCTGGCCAACCATTACCTGCTCAACATCGAGATCAAACCCACCCCGGGCACCGAAGCCGCCACAGGCGAAGCCGTGGCCCGCCTGGCGGCGCAACTGTGGCAAGACGCCGAGGTGCCGCCCCTCCTGACCTCGTTCAAACCTGAAGCCCTCGCGGCAGCCCGCCTGGCCGCCCCCGAGCTGCCACGCGGCCTGCTGCTTGATACGCTGTGGGACGGCTGGTTGGAAAAAGCCCTGGAGTTGGACTGCGTGGCCGTGGTGGCCAACTACGCCCTGTGGGACGCCACCACCGTGACCCAGGTCCACGGCGCAGGCCTGAAGTGCCTGAGCTACACCGTCAACGACGAATGGGCCGCAGAGCACCTGCTGGCTCTGGGCACCGACGGCATCATCACGGACAGGGTGGACTTGTTCAGCCCAGCCTGAGGGCAATTAGTCAAGCTTGTCGGAGCTAAAGCGACGGACGTGGAGGTTCATTTCCGGGCCCAGCCCCGGTGCATCGCCCACTCCACCGTGGCCGACACCAGCACCAGCACCATGTAGGTGCTCATTTTTCCGTCATGGCCTTGCAGGACCAAACCCACCACCAGCACCAGCACACCCGCCAACGCATGGGCCGTCATACGGCGACGCAGCGGCGCACCGCCTGAACCCATCACCCAGCGCCCGGCCCAGGGCATGAGCACGGCCATGGCCAGCGCGGGCAGCACAAAGTTGAACAGGTGAAGGATCAGTTGCCAGACAGTCATGGGCGCTTGGAACAAGTTGGAGATCGCCGCGCGCTGCGCGACGGATGGCGGGCAGATTGTGCCCTGAAAGCCCTACGGGCTCACCTGCGGTCATCCCGCACAGGCGGCTTTCTATAATCAACGGATGGCTGTCTGGACCCTCGGTTTGAACCACACGACTGCGCCGCTCGATCTGCGCGGCCGTTTTGCGTTCGCCGTGGACCAATTGGCCCCGACTTTGCAGGGTTTGCGCAGCGATTTGGCCCAGCGCACCGACCAGACGCCCGAAGCGGCGATCTTGTCCACCTGCAACCGCACCGAAATTTATTGCGCGGCTGATCAGACGGCCGCAGCAGACACCTTGCGCTGGTTGGCCCAAACCGGTGGTGTGTCGGCACAAGAACTCCAATCGCACACCTACCTGCTCGAAGGCAACGAGGCCGCACGGCACGCCTTCCGGGTAGCCAGCGGTCTCGACTCGATGGTGCTGGGCGAAGCGCAGATTCTGGGCCAGCTCAAGGACGCGGTGCGCGCTGCCGAAGAGGCTGGGGCTTTGGGCACCACGCTCAACCAGTTGTTCCAGCGCAGCTTTGCTGTGGCCAAAGAGGTACGCACTGCCACCGAAATCGGCGCCCACTCGATCAGCATGGCCGCCGCTTCGGTGCGTCTGGCCAGCCAGCTGTTTGAAGACCTGAAAGACATCAAGGTCCTGTTTGTCGGTGCGGGCGAGATGATCGAGCTGGTGGTGACCCACTTTGCCGCCAAACAGCCGCGCAGCATGGCCATTGCCAACCGCAGCATGGAACGCGGCGAAAAGCTCGCAGGCCGTTTTGGCGCCGAAGTGATGCGCCTGGCCGAGCTGCCCGATCGCCTGCACGAGTTCGACGCCGTGATCAGCTGCACGGCCAGCACCTTGCCGCTGATCGGTCTGGGTGCGGTCGAGCGGGCGCTCAAGAAACGCAAGCACCGCCCCATGTTCATGGTCGATCTGGCCGTGCCACGTGACATCGAGCCCGAGGTCAAATCGCTCGAAGACGTGTACCTCTACACCGTGGACGATCTGGCCAGCGTGGTGCAGGCGGGCCAAGCCCAGCGCCAAGCGGCGGTGGCCGAAGCCGAAGTCATCATTGACGCGGGCGTGCAAAGCTTCAACCACTGGCTGGGCCAGCGCGACGCCGTGCCCCTGATCCAGCAGCTGCACAGCCAGGCCGACAGCTGGCGCGAAGCCGAACTGGCCCGCGCGCGCAAACTGCTGGCCAAAGGCGAGGCCCCCGAAGCCGTGCTGGAAGCCTTGGCCAAAGGCCTGACCCAGAAGATGCTGCACGGCACCCTGGCCGAACTGCGCAGCGCCGACCCCGCCCACCGCGAGCAGACCATGCAGGCGGTGCAGCGCCTGTTTTTGCGGCAAGAGCGTTAGCGTTTTTCGCACCACTGCGAGGGCTTTTCCTCGTGACTGCAAGCTCTTTACCCTCGTCACTGCGAGCGAAGCGCGGCAGTCCAGCCCCTCGAAAGCTGGCATAAACCAAGACACTGGATCGCCACGCTTCGCTCGCGATGGCAAAACAGACTGAGCTCGCGATGACCAAAACCCAATTTCACTCACGATGAACCCCCACCAGCCTCCCGCGCCATGAAACCCTTTTTGATCCAACAACTCGAACGCTACGCCCTGCGGCTGACCGAGCTGGACTTTTTGCTGTCCCGCGAGGACATCATGGCCGACATGACGCAGTTCCTGAAGCTCTCGCGGGAACACGCCGAGGTCAGCGCCGTGGCTTCGCGCTTTGCCCGCTTTCAGCAGCGCAACGCCGACCTGAGCGCCGCCCAAGCCATGCTGGATGACGAAGACCTGCGCGAGATGGCCGAAGAAGAAGTGGCCAGCGCCAGCGCCGAGCTGCAAACGCTGGAAGCCGAATTGCAGCGCATGCTGCTGCCCAAAGACCCGGATGACGCACGCCCGGCCTTTGTGGAAATTCGCGCGGGCACCGGGGGGGACGAGTCGGCCCTGTTTGCGGGCGATTTGCTGCGCATGTACACCCGCTATGCCGAAAGCCAGGGCTGGAAGTGCGAGATCGTCTCCGAATCGGCCAGCGAGCTGGGTGGTTACAAAGAAGTCGTGGTGCGCATCGAGGGCAGCACATCGGGCGATGGCGTGTACGGCGCGCTCAAGTTCGAGTCAGGCGGTCATCGGGTGCAGCGTGTGCCCGCCACCGAGACGCAAGGCCGCATCCACACCAGCGCCTGCACCGTGGCGGTGTTGGCCGAACCCGACGAAGCCGAGGCCATCCAGATCAACCCCTCCGATTTGCGCATCGACACCTACCGTGCCAGTGGGGCAGGCGGTCAGCACATCAACAAAACCGACTCGGCCGTGCGCATCACCCACTTGCCCACCGGCATCGTGGCCGAATGCCAGGACGGCCGCAGCCAGCACAGCAACAAAGCCCAGGCCCTGAAGGTGTTGACCGCCCGCATCCAGGAAAAAGACCGGGCCGAACGCGCCGCCAAGGACGCGGCCGAGCGCAAAAGCCTGATCGGCAGCGGCGACCGCTCGGACCGCATCCGAACCTACAACTTTCCGCAAGGGCGCCTGACCGACCACCGCATCAACCTGACGCTCTACAAGCTGCTCACCATCATGGAAGGCGACTTGCAGGACGTGGTCAACGCCTTGCAAGCCTATGAAGCCGCCGAGCAACTGGCGGCGCTTGAAATCGGAGCCACCGCGTGATGAACGCCCCCGCCACCGCCCTCACCCTGACCCAATGCCTGAGCCAGGCACACGCACAGGGCCTGCCACGGGTCGATGCGCAAATGCTGTTGCTGCACAGCCTGGGCCGCGCCCTGCATGACCGCGCCTGGCTGCTGACCCACGACAGCGACACGCTGACACCCGAGCAGCAAGCCACATGGCAGATAGCGCTGCAACGCCGCCTGGCTGGTGAGCCGGTGGCCTACATCACCGGGCGCAAAGATTTTTTTGGCTTGACGCTGTCGGTGGACGCCCGCGTGCTGGACCCGCGCCCCGACACCGAAACCCTGGTGGAATGGGCCTTGGCGGTGCTGCCCACCACCCCTGCCCCACAGGGCTTGCGCCTGCTGGACCTGGGCACCGGCAGCGGTGCGGTGGCCTTGGCGCTGCAACACGCCCGCCCTGATGCACAGGTATGGGCCGTAGACGCCAGTGAAGACGCCCTGACCGTGGCCCGCGCCAATGCACAGCGTTTGAATTTGCCGGTGCAGTTTGTGCAAAGCGACTGGCTGACCGCTGTGCCTGGCGTGTTCGATCTGATCGTCTCCAACCCGCCTTATGTGGCCGACGACGACCCGCACCTGAGCGCCCTGACGCATGAACCCCTGCAAGCGCTGACCAGCGGCGCCGACGGTTTGGTGGACATCCGCCAGATCATCGCCCAGGTCCCCGGCCACCTGAACCCGGGCGGCCGGCTGCTGCTGGAACACGGCTGGGACCAGGCCACCGCCGTGCAGGCCCTGCTGGCCCAAGCCGGATTCACCGAGGTGCAGTCCCGCCAGGATCTGGGCGGTGTAGACCGCTGCACAGGCGGACGCTGGAGCCGGTAACCATCGGCACTCTCAGCGACCGGCAACACAGAAGCACCACACAGGCGACAGTCAACACTGCCGGATGGGTATTCCTCCCATTGCGCAGGCAAGGCATTTGCCGCAGCATGCCTTTCAGTTTGTTTGTTTTTCACTGAAAGGCCCCCATGCATCTCATGCCCAAACGCCTCCTCCAAACCTTGCTGAGCGCCACCTGCCTGCTGGCCAGTGGCCTGGTTGCCGCCCAGACCTACCCCGCCAAACCCGTCACCCTGGTGGTGCCTTTCGCGGCGGGTGGCCCCACCGACATCGTGGCCCGCACACTGGCCGCCAGCATGGGCAAATCTCTGGGCCAAACGGTGTTGGTGGAAAACAAGGTCGGCGCTGGCGGCACCTTGGCGGGTGCGCATGTGGCCAAGGCCAACCCCGATGGCTACACCGTGCTGATCCACCACAACGGCATGTCCACGGCCCCCGCGCTGTACCGCAAGATGGCCTTCAACCCCTTGACCGACTTCGAATACGTCAGCCAGGTGGTGGATGTGCCGATGACGCTTCTGGGTCGCAAAGACCTGCCGGCCAAGAACCTGCAGGAACTCAGCACCTACGTCAAAGCCAACGCCAAAAGCATCAACCTGGCCAATGCGGGCCTGGGCGCGGTGTCCCATCTGTGCGGCATGTTGTTTCAACAAGCCATGGGTGTCGATCTGACCACGGTGCCGTTTTCGGGCACAGCGCCCGCCATGAACGCCTTGCTGGGCGGCCAAGTCGATTTGCTGTGTGACCAAACGACCCAGACCACACAGCACATCAAGGCGGGCACGGTGCGCATGTACGGCGTGACCACCAAGCAACGCATCCGCGCCTTGCCCGATGCGCTCACGCTCAACGAAAGCGGCCTCAAGGATTTCGAAGTCATCGTCTGGCACGGCATGTATGCCCCCAAAGGCACGCCTGCGGCCGTGGTCGACAAATTGAACGCGGCAGTGCGCGCCAGCTTGAAGGACCCCGCCTTTGCGGCCCGCATGGCCGATCTGGGCGCCGAGATCGTTCCGGAGTCCAAGCAATCGCCCGAAGGCCTGCGCAGCTGGCTGCAGTCTGAAATCAACAAATGGGGCCCGGTGATCCGCTCCGCCGGGGTCTACGCCGACTGAACTATGCCCCGCCGGGTATGGCGATCAGGCCAGCTCGGAAATTTCAATCAGGTTCAGGTCAGGGTCACGCACATAGACCGAGCGGATCTTTTGCGTGGCCCCCGTGCGCATGACCGGCCCTTCCACAATGGGCCAGTCCTGCGCCTTCAGCCGGGCGATCACCTCGTCCAGCGGCACCGAAGCGATGAAACACAAGTCCAGCGCGCCCGGCACGGGCAAGTGGGCTTTGGGCTCAAATTCTTTGCCCCGCACATGCAGATTGATTTTCTGGTGCCCGAACTTGAAGGCTTGGCGCGTGACCGGGGGTGTACCACCGACAAAACGCTCCAGCGTCATGCCCAGGACCCGGGTGTAAAAGTCCACACAGGCGTCTTCATTGAAAGTGGTCAACACCAGGTGGTCGAGGTGGTCAATCATGGTCGTGCATTCGGTGGAGCAGGTCTTGGAGCCGCATTTTGGCTGATTTTGAGGCAACGGGCGTCTGGGCAGCCAAGCACCTGCGCCCTGCGCTGACCCCTTGCCGCATTGCAGGCTTTCAATCGGGGAGATAATTGGCACCATTCGACACCGATTCCATTTGGAGTAACCACCATGAGCGACACCCAACAACGCATCGACGAACTCGTCAAAGGCAACGACATCACCCTGTTCATGAAGGGCAGCGCCAGCTTCCCCATGTGCGGCTTTTCGGGCCGTGCCATTCAGATCTTGAAGGCCTGCGGCGTGGACCCTAAGACCGTCAAAACCGTGAACGTGCTGGACGACGCAGAAATCCGTCAGGGCATCAAGGAATACAGCAACTGGCCTACCATTCCCCAGCTCTACGTCAAAGGTGAGTTCATCGGCGGCTCGGACATCATGATGGACATGTACGAATCAGGCGAGTTGCAACAAGTCATCAACGGTCAGGCCTGATCCTCATCGCGCCGACAACAAGCCACCTTCGGGTGGCTTTTTTGCGCTCAGTCGATGCTGTGCCGCCAACGCTGCTGCGCCGCGAGCACCGCCTGCGGGTAAGGGGCCTGGCCGCGCGAGCCGTTGTAACGGCCCAGGGCCATGAAAAGGTCGCCTTTTTCACGGTCCAGGTAATGCCGCAAGATCACACAGCCAAAGCGCAAATTGGTCTGCATGTTGAACAGTCGGCCATCATGGCCATCGCCAATGCTTCGGGCCCAAAACGGCATGACCTGCATATAGCCCCGCGCACCCGCGGAAGAGATGGCGAATTTGCGGAATGCACTTTCCACCTGCACCAGCCCCAGCACCAAAGACAGGGACAGGCCTGCACGGCGCGCTTCGTACCACAGGGTTTGCAGGAACTCCTGCCGATCGGTGGGATGGTTTTTGTAACGCAGCAAGCGCTGGCTGCAGGCCACCTGCCATTGGGCATAGGCTTGCTGATCAGCCTCTGTACGCAACACCGGCTCGGGCGGTGCGGCATCGGCGACGGCCGCACTGAGCGCGGTGCGCACCGCGTGCGACAAAGGCTCTTCGATTTGCGAGCCCGCTTGCGCGGGCCACGGCCAAGCGGCCAAGCTCAGGCCTGCAAGCGCCGCCATGCGCGCCAAGGCCTGGCGACGGTTTTCATCCACAAGGGCCATGACCGAAGGCATGCCCCAAGCGGTCACACCGACAAACGGGCTTTGACGTGGGCCAGGATCTCGGCCACCGCCACTTTGCTCGATTCGGCATCGCGGCGGTGCTGGTACTCGACCAGACCGTCCTTGAGGCCTTTGTCACCGATCGTGATGCGGTGCGGCAAACCGATCAGCTCCCAGTCGGCGAACATGGCACCGGGGCGCTCGCCACGGTCGTCCAGGATCACGTCCACACCTGCTTCGAGCAAGCCGTTGTAGATGCGCTCGGCCTCAGCCTTGACCGCTTCGCTGCGGTCCATGCCGATGGGGCAAACCACGGCGGTGAACGGCGCGATCGCGTCGGGCCAGATGATGCCGCGCTCGTCATGGTTTTGTTCGATGGCGGCCGCGGGCAGACGCGTGATGCCGATGCCGTAGCAACCCATTTCCAGAAATTGCGGCTTGCCGTCTTCACCCAGGAAAGTGGCGTTCATGGCCTTGGAATACTTGGTGCCCAGGTAGAACACGTGACCCACTTCGATGCCGCGCTCGATCGCCAGCTCGCCCTGGCCGTCGGGTGACTTGTCGCCCGCCACCACGTTGCGGATGTCGGCCACCAAGGCGGGCTCGGGCAAGTCGCGGCCCCAGTTCACGCCGGTGATGTGGAAGTCGACTTCGTTGGCACCGCAAATCCAGTCGGCCATCACGGCCACATCGCGGTCGGCCACCACATGCACAGGTTTTTTCAGATTCAATGGGCCCAGGTAACCGGGCTTGCAACCAAAGTGGTCTTCGATCTCGCTCAGCGTGGCAAAGCGAAAACCGCCTTCCATGCCGGGCAGCTTGCCGACCTTGACTTCGTTCATGTCGTGGTCACCGCGCAGCAGCAAGAGCCACACTTGCGATTTCACGATCTCACCCTGCTCGTTCAGGGTGTCGGTGGCCAGCACCAGCGACTTGACGGTGCTGGACAGCGGCACGTTCAGCAAAGCAGCCACGTCTTCGCAGGTGCTCTTGCCGGGCGTGGCGGTTTTCGTCTGGGCTTGCGTGGCTGCGCCGCGAGGCTGGCTCGGGGCCAGGGCCTCGGCTTTCTCCATGTTGGCGGCGTAGCTGCTGGTGGGGCAATAGACGATGGCGTCTTCGCCGGTGGCCGCAATCACCTGGAACTCTTCGGACAGGTCGCCCCCGATGGCACCGCTGTCGGCGGCCACAGCGCGGTAGGTCAGGCCAAAGCGGTCAAAAATCTTGCGGTAAGCCCCGGCCATCACCTGGTAGCTGGCCTTGGCGCTGACCATGTCACGGTCAAAGCTGTAGGCGTCTTTCATGGTGAATTCTCGGCCACGCATCAGGCCAAAGCGGGGGCGGCGCTCGTCGCGGAACTTGGTCTGGATTTGGTAGAAATTTTTGGGCAGCTGTTTGTAGCTGCGCACTTCCTGGCGCACCACATCGGTCACGACTTCTTCGCTGGTGGGCTGGATCACAAAATCGCGGCCGTGCCGGTCCTTGATGCGCAAGAGTTCGGGGCCCATCTTGTCAAAGCGGCCGGTCTCTTGCCACAGCTCGGCAGGCTGGACCACGGGCATGGTCATCTCAATGGCGCCTGCGCGGTTCATCTCTTCGCGCACGATGGCTTCGACCTTGCGGATCACACGCAGGCCCATGGGCATGTAGTTGTAGATGCCTGCGCCCAGCTTCTTGATGAGCCCTGCGCGGGTCATCAGTTTGTGGCTGACGACTTCAGCGTCTGCGGGCGCTTCTTTGAGGGTGGAAATGAGGAATTGGGAGGCTTTCATCGCGGCACGCTAACAAAACAGGGAAATCAGGGAAACATCCAAGAGCGAGCGCCGATGCGGCGTGCATAATGGACACAATTTAAAAATTTGGGGTTGATTATGCTTGACCGTGAAGGCTTTAGGCCGAACGTCGGCA